>Ga0210394_10003865_pt1 | contig 18120 bp, 14 predicted proteins | sample IncBWC12MmetaG_FD_160121 | JGI IMG/M metagenome (GOLD analysis project Ga0210394, IMG submission 160121) | Forest soil microbial communities from Barre Woods Harvard Forest LTER site, Petersham, Massachusetts, United States - Inc-BW-C-12-M | ecosystem: Environmental > Terrestrial > Soil >... | reverse complement strand
GACCTCGCGCTTCACCTGCCGAAGGCTTTGTTCAATGCGAAATAATGTGCCCCCGGTTTATTCGGTCCGCAGCGCCACCATCGGGTCCACGGCTGCTGCTCGCCAGGCCGGAATCGCGGATGCCAGAAATGCCGCCAAGCCGAGCAGCAATGTGGCCAGCGTCAGCATGACGGGGTCCCACGGATCCACACCGAACAATTGCGCGGCCATCAGCTTCCCGGCTCCGATCGCGGCGGGAATGCCAAGGGCAAGTCCGATGCCCACCTGCCCGAACGCGCCGCCGAGCACCATTCCGATGACGCGCCGGCGATTCGCGCCCAACGCCATTCGCACACCGATTTCGCCTGTCCGCCGCTCCACAATGTACGCCAGCACTCCGTACAATCCGACCGCTGCCAGCACCAGCCCAAGCGCTCCGAAAAGCGTTGTCAGCGTGGCGATCATTTTCTCCTGCTGGAAATCCGAGCTGACGACTTTGCCGTAGGGGTCGACCCCGTAGAGCACCAGATTCGGATCGACGCTCGCCAGCACCTTGCGGACATTCTCTTCCATGGCAGGCTGACTGCCCGGAGCCCAAATCACGATGTTGTACAGATAGTGCGACCAGATTTCGCCGCTGGTGAAAGCGGGATCGTCGTACTGCACGGTTTGTGCTTCGGGGACCCAGAACATAGGGCGCACGCCCCTTTTATAGCCGTAGGTCAGATACCGCACATCGTTGGTCACTCCGACGATTTCAAACGTCGCGGAGTATTTCATCTTGTCGATTCCGAAGTGCTGCCCGACGGGGTTCTGGTCCTTGAAGAACCTCTTTGCAAACGCCTGATTCACCACCGCGACCTTGCGCGTGGCCGCCGTGTCCTGCTCTGCAATGGGCCTGCCCAGCATGATCGTCGCTCCGATGGTCTCGAAAAAACCTGGCATCACGCGCGACCAGGAAGCACTGGTGTCTTCCTTCGGGCCGGGCTCCGGCCTGCCCTCCACGCGAATACCGTCGTTCCAGCTATCGCCCGTCATCGGCGCATAGAGGGCGGGGGCGGCCATCCGGACGCCCGGAATCCGGAGCAGGCTGTCGTCAATTTGCCGGAACATCGGTTCCATCTGCTCCAGCTTGTAGTTGCCTAGTTGCGGATTGATCCAAGCGATATACCGTCCCTCCGTTTCGAATCCGAAGTTCTGGTGTTCCAGGTTGCGCAGGCTCCGGCTGAGCAGGGCCGCCGCGGACAACAGAATCAAGGACACCGCTACCTGCCCGATCACCAGCGACTTCTGCACCCAGGAGCGCCCTGCGCCAACCGAGCGATTCGCTCCCCGCAGCGCCTCCGCGGGATCGATATGCGAAGTGATCCACGCGGGCGTGATTCCGAAGAGGACTCCTGTCAGCACCGAAACGGCCAGCGTGAACAACAGAACCGGCCAGGACGGTGTCGCGTGGATCGGGATGTAGTTATTGGGGCCGCCGATCTGGAAGGCGAGGTGCAAAATCAGCTTCGTCCCGGCCAATGCAACGCCGATGCCCAGGATTCCTCCAAGGATCGCCAGCAGCGTGGACTCGATCAGCACCTTGCGGACCAGGCGTCCTCGCGATGCACCGAGGGCGACGCGTATCGACGTCTGCGCGCGATCCTTCAAGCCTCGCGCGAGCATCAGGTTCGCCAAATTCGCGCAGGCGACCAGCAGCAAGCACCCTGCCGCGATCAGCAACAGCTTCAGCCCATCCTGATATTGGTCCCTCATCGAGGCCACTCCGGAGCCGCCGGGTACCAAATGCAGCGTCTGCTGCTGCCAGAGTTGTTTTTCCCCCGGCTGCATATCGGGCACATGGCTCGCCAGCCAGTCATGCAGTTCGACCTTCAGTTTTGCTTCAAGCGACTTCGGGTTGACTCCCGGGCGCACTCTGCCAAGAACGTCCAGGAAGTTGCCGTCCGGCCGTTTCAATCGCGCTGTCGCTCCGTCGATCAATGGTTCCGTTGTCAGCGGGAGCCAGAAATCCGGCATGCCCCAGCCCGCTAGCTTTGCGCCATAAAATCCCGGTGCCGCCACACCGACGACTGTGAAGGGATGCCCGTTTATCTGATAGGCTGCACCGACCACGGAGGGATCCGAAGCGTATTTATCCTGCCACACGTGGTAGCTCAGGACCGCGACCGGTGGCGCACCCTCCTGGTCGTCCGCGTCCGTCATCAGCCGGCCCATGAACGGCTGTACGCCGAAAGTCCTGAAGAAATTGCCGGAGACGTACTCACCATTGCGCGTCTCCGCCTGGGCCTGTGACCCGGCCCTGCGGACGCCGAGCGGAGCATTGCCCGCCTGAAGTGCAGCGAGGTCGGCGAACTCGGGCGTGTTGGCACGAAAGTGTTTATATGCCTCCCAGGAGAACAGCGAGAAATCCCCATCGTCCCCTTGGGTGTACCCGCCCCAATTGCAGCAGCGGACTTTGTCTCCGATCCCCCACAACTCCTCCGGCTTCGTCACCGGCAGCGACTTCAGCATCACCTGGTGCACGAGCGTAAAGATCGCCGTGGTCGCGCCGATTCCCAGAGCCAATGTCATCACCACCGTCGTGGTGATACCCGGCGCTTTTCGCAGTTGCCGCAACCCCTCTCGCAACTCAGCCAGCATGATGTGCCCTCAAACCTGTCGGTAATGTGTTTCAATCCTACTTTATGGAATACGGACCAGGCCGTCTAAAGTTACCGGAGAAAATGCTCCGTCCTTGCATCGTTTAGCAAGTTTTCCAGTCGTTTTTACGCCGGCGCGAGCGGGGTCGCCATCACCCTCGATTACGGTACGTCGCCGCATGAGACAGTTCCGCGACCTGACTTTGACGGGCCTAGGAAACTCGACGGCGACCACCGGCGCGATTCTCGGAGGGAACAAAGGCGCCGAGGGCATCGCCTTTCGCGATTTCAAAATCCAGAGTTTCGACACGAATGTTCATGGTGATCCCGATGGCACGCCCGTTGGAGAAGGATTCACGGTAGAGATTCCTTCGACCAGGCACAGGGCCGTTGGGCTCATACGGCGGTGGGCCAACGAGAGGACATCAGTGAACGTTGCTAAAATCATCGCAATCGGCCATACGACTAGAGTTACAAGTCGAGATGTTCCGACTGAAGAATCGTCACCAATTTTGACAACGTCGCACTGAACTATGAAAATAACCGCCGTTAAGCCGCTCGTTGTTCACGCAGAAATGCGGAACTGGGTATTCGTCAAGGTCGAGACAGACCAGCCGGGCCTTTGGGGGTGGGGCGAAGCGTCTCTTGAATGGAAAACACGCAGTGTGGTCGGAGCCGTCCAGGATTTCGAGCCCATGATCATCGGAGAAGATCCGACTCGCATTGAGCATCTCTATCAAAAGATGTATCGCCAATCATTTTGGCGAACTGGCGTCATCGGCCTCTCTGCCATCTCCGGCATCGAGCAGGCATGCTGGGACATTTTCGGCAAGTCGCTGAATCAACCCGTTTACAAACTGCTGGGCGGCGCAGTCCGAACCAAAGTGCGAATGTACACGCACCTTGGTGGCGGCGACATGCGGTCGGTCTATGAAACTCAATGGAGCAACGACGCGAAGCTCTTTGCGGATCGTGCACTGGAGGTCGTCGCCAAAGGCTACTCCGCGGTGAAAGTCCTCATTACCCCGCCCACGGAGTCGCTCAACAGCCTCGCCGCCTATCGATCCGCAGAACAGATCATGGAAGCTATCCGACGAGCGGTAGGCGAGAAAATCGATATTTTAGTGGATTGCCACGGCCGCCACTCCCTCGCCAATGCCATCGAATTCTGTCGTGTGCTTGCCCCGTACAGGCCATACTTTGTGGAAGAGCCTGTGCCGCCGGAGAATGTCGACGTTTTGGCAGAAGTTCGAAAGGCGAGCCCAGTACCGATCGCGACCGGTGAGCGCCTCGTCACACGCTATCAATTCCGCGAGATTTTAGAAAAACTAGCCTGCCATGTCATCCAGCCGGATCTCTGCCACTGTGGAGGCATTTGGGAAGCAAAGAAGATTGCAGCGATGGCCGAGGTCTACACCATGGGCGTCGCGCCCCACAATCCTCTGGGACCTGTCGCCAACGCCGCTGCTCTGCACTTCGATCTGAGCACGCCCAATTTCCTGATTCAGGAAGATATGCTCGCCGACGTACCTTGGCGCTGGGAGGTGGTTCAGCACGCCTTGGTGACAGAGGGCGGATACTGGTTGCCACCCGATGCCCCTGGTTTAGGAATTGAGGTGAACGAAACGGCCGCGGGAAAACATCCGTTTGAGCAGGAAGTGCTCCATCCGTTGACGGTGCGCGCTCACGACGATGCCATCCTCGACTGGTGAGGGATGCATGATCCCTTTGCACTACTCGCACAATGCTGTCGGCGCCGGCCGCTAAATGCGCTGCAGTCGGGAAAAGGCGCTCGCACGCCTGGACGGAAGTCCTCGAAGCGGAGCTGAGTATCCTTCGAAAGTGTGCCGATAATGTGAGACATCTGACACTTTCCATCTTAAGGCTTTATTGATCCAAAGCGGGTCTGGCGCGGCTTGGAATTAGTTTTTATCACTACCCGAGCAGCCTTCTACTGCGGCGACGGTCTCTGTAACAGCCTCTGTGGACGCCTCTCCACTTTGCACGGGTCCTCCGTTGATTCGAGGTTCGCCGGGTTCGGATACTTCCAGTCTGCCGGATTCGATGGCGGTCTGAAGTCGTTAGTGTTGAAGACTCGCCACTGCTCACCGGGTGGCTTTACAGAAAGCACCAGCGCCACGTGCATGCCGATGACCGCGTTCGAGGTCGAGGCACGGAGCCCTGCGGTGACGCACACGGTGAGCATGCGGAAGGTCGAGGACTGGCTTCGGTCGTCGGCGAAGAGTCCGGCGGATCGGATTATGAAGGAGCGGTTGAAGGGGATGATGGCGTCCTGAAGGGGACAACTAAACGGGACGCCGTCACCACCAACGGCAGCAGGGGGAAGAACCTGCCGGACGGACGCTAGTGAGACGGCAAAACGGGACCGCGCAAGCTGCGTATTTATTGGGTTTGATTTTCGTCCCGAAACTTACCCGTTTCGAGACATTTCCGATAGAATGGGTGCCGCGCCCGGCAGCGAGTCCTTCCGTCCCAAGGGTGATACGATTACGAGATGGTTGCGATTCTCTTTGTAGCCTCGGCGATGGCGCTTCTTCTGCACCTTGCGATTGCGATCATTTTGGTGCGCAGGTTCCTACTGACGCGGGAAGTCGGATTTCTATGGCTCGGTGGAGCAGTGGTAATTTGGCCTCTCATATCGAGCGTGCTTGAGGCAGGGAAGCGTGTTCTTGTTGATCGCATTGTGCGGCACGAATGGGTGTCGTTTTATCCGTTCACTTTGGTTGAGCGTGGACAAATATCACTTGGCGAAGTGATGGCATCACTGGCTTTGCTTCAGCAACTGATCGGGGTCTGCCTCTTGTTGGTTGCGGTGTTTTATCTGTCGAAAATCAAAAACAGCAGCCTCCATCCGGCAGGCTAACTCAGTTATCAATCGGTCTTTCCGCGTGAAGTCAAGGTTTCAAAACTTATCCTTTGTGAGATGGCCCGCCGTTCAGAAGATCGGCTTCAGGCCCATCCGGCCGTACGCGATGAACGCCATGAGGAGACCCAGCACGCCGCTTAAGAGGATGGGCGTGATCTCGCCGTACTTGGCGTGTACCCAGACGAACACGAGGCTCTCGATCATCAGGACCGTGGCGGCCACCACCGTGAGCGCCGGATGCCAGTTGAAGGCGGCGGGGACGATCAACCCGACCGTGCAGACGAGTTCGAGGATGCCGAGAGCCATCCAGGCTTGCCGCGGCAGCGCACCAAAGGACTTGACCCCCTCGCTTATCTTGTCGAACGTGAAAACCTTCATGACGCCCGACGCGCCGTACGCGAGCGCGGCGAGGGCCTGCAGGATCCACAATAAGATGTTCATCAATTGCCTACTCCCAGTTTTCGCGTCGCCGCGCGCAGGGCGGTTTCTCCGCGCGTCATTTATTCGCCCACGAGTCGCGCTGGCGTCCGCCGCGGGAGGGCCGGTATTGTGTGCAAACCTCAGCCACGGCGCGCTTCAGTGCGACTGTTGTTTTGGTAGATCATGCAGACGAACGCTGCCATTCCGTAGACAATGAGGCCGCCCACGTCATACTGCCCGTGTAGCAAATGTACAGCTATGGCGATAGCAAAGATAAAAAGAAGGGCGTATCCGCCAAACACCGTGGTTGCCGGCACCAGGAACAGGAGCGCGGCTAGCGATTCGCTTCCGCCGAACACCCAGGGGAACCATAACGGAAAAACGGTCTCGCCAAGTCGGTGAGGGGAGGAGAGCGCGAAATGAGCCGACTGCAAGAAGACGACGAGGCCCAGCACCCATCGCAAAGCGCCGACGGCGGTGTCCGAGAGTCGCGGGTTCATTTAGCAGCGTCTCTTTCCATGAGCTTGGCGCGCGAACTTGAGATAAATAATGGCAATAGGTAGTGTTCACACCTCAGATAGCCTGGCGACGACAGATTATTTTGTCCATCGCTGGATTGAATCATGAGGCTAAAATATGATCAAGGTCATTTTTTAGGACGTCGGGAAATTCCTTATCCAGCGGGATTCGACGAGCGACCGTTCTCCGATTTCCAACCGCCCAGCCGGAATGAAGCTTTCGTCGCGGCATTGCGGAGACGATCGGCGAGCCTCGTGTCACTCAGGGCTCGCGCCACAACCATGCCCCCGACGCACATCGCCGCGATTGCCAACGCCGTATCCTCTGTCGGAAGGGACGCGCTCTTTACATCGCGCTGCAACATCTTCACCATCGCCTTAAATACACCGTTGAAGGCGTCTTTTAGTTTCTCATCGCTTCGGGCAACGTCATTTGGGAGCGCGACCATCGGGCATGAGTTCTCCACATCATCAAAATGTTGACGGGATAAGTAGGCACGAACGATTTGCGGCGCCACCGGCGGTGAGGCCGGATCGATCTCGACGCCTTCCCAGCGATTCTTCCAGTCGGGATCAGTGAAGAAACAGGCCAGCGCCTCTAAATAAAGGTCACTCTTGCTCTTGAAATAGGCGTAGAATCCGCCGTGGGTCAGGCCGGCCTCTTTCATGATCGAATCAATCGATACGGCTTCGAATCCACTACGGTTGAATAAACGTCGCGCGCTCTCGACGATCCGGTCGCGCACTTGCGCGCGGTGTTCTTTCGGATAAGGCATCAATCCTCCTAAATATGATCTTGATCATCTTTAGCACACATGGTTCAATCAGGAATGACAAGTGCAAGGAGGGGAAGATGACCAACGCGTTTCGCTTTCCCAGGCGAGCGCTTGCGCGTCTAGGTCTAGCCGCGCTCGCAAGGCCCGGTTTCTCGGCCGTTGATAACGAAATCTCGCACACAGCGGATTCGATCCATCAGGAGCCGGTTTTCCGCGCGAGCCCCAAACGTATCTATGATGCGCTCACAGACACGCGGCAGTTCGCGAAGATCGTCGAACTGAGCGGCGCGATGGCGGGAACACCGCCCGGAACGAAGGCTGCCGAAATCAGCCGCGAGGTTGGCGGCGCATTTACGATTTTCGGCGGGCATATTGTGGGACGAAACGTCGAGCTTTTGCCGAGCAAAAGGATCGTTCAGGCATGGCGCGTGGTTGACTGGAAGCCCGGCGACTATTCGATTGCAAAGTTCGAGCTGACCGCGCAGGGGGCGGAAACGAAGCTCATTTTCGATCACACGGGATTTCCGCACGGCACGGCTGAACACCTGGCGTCGGGCTGGGAAGAGCATTATTGGGAACCTCTGCGCAAATTTCTCGCTTAACATCAGCCCATGAGCGTTCACCACCGCATCGACTATTTTGAGTTGCCCGCAAGCGACCTTCAGCTGCCAAGCGCTTTTATTCCGCGGCGTTCGACTGGCACTTCAGCGATTACGGACCTGGCTATGCGGGCTTTAGCTACGCAAGCGGCGAGCGCGAAGCCGGAGGCATTTCTGGCGACACGGATCACACTCGTACTACCTTGGCGATACTTTACAGCGACAACCTGGAATTGAGTGAGCAGAAGGTGCGATCCGCCGGCGGGAAAATTGTCAAACCGATTTTTTCCTTTCCAGGCGGGCGGCGCTTTCACTTCACCGACCCGAGTGGAAACGAGCTGGCTGTTTGGACAGACAAGTAGGGGTCACCGCATGATCGGCGGCGCGACGAGGTCTCTCTCGATGAGGTAGAGATGATACTCATTTAGAAAAAGGCTCGCTTTGCTCAAGCGGGCCGGGGGATCAGGAAAGCCTTATCTATGCGGCTCCGCAGTGCATGTTCCCTTCTGGATGAGTTTCCAGCGTCAGGAGATATTTCGCGAGCGAGCCAAGACGATCTAAGGTTTCCGGTCTCATTCGCGCGGGCAGGTTAACCCCAGACTTCTCGGTGCGTCGAATGAAAGCACCCTGAATTGAGCGTCGGGGTTCGTCCGTTTCGTTAGCTCCGTGACCGTGCCATACGGACCCATTGAAGACAACTATGGAGCCAGCCGGACCGCATGCTGGAACGAGGTTGAAAGTTGCCGGCAGGGTCTTTGCGCCCTGCGAACCAGGTATAAAGCAGGTGGCTCCATTGTTTGGCCGAAACTCGTCAACCATAAATATGAAACCAACCAGCGGCCATCCTTCCTCATCGCCGGCCATGTCCACACGGAGCTTCTGTGCCGGCGTTCGCGGCCTCAGCGTTCTTGCGTGGTTACTGCTGAGCTTGAAAGGCTGCTCGATGATGCGGCAACATGCCTCAAGTAGCGGTGGGTGGATGTACAGGTCGTCAAACTCCGCGTAGCGGTTGACGAAATCGGTCACGCGGGTTGTCGTTCCGCCTACCGATATATCATCGGGATCGGCCTGGAACACTGCTTGGTCGTAGGAATTTGCCAATTCAGCTAGCTTTGTCTTGGGCACTGGTCCGGGGATGACGACAAAGCCGTCGTTCCGTAAATCATGTACTACGGAAGGCGAGAGATGCTTTTCGGCTGCGAGTGAGCTGAACCAATGGTCCATTTTGCGGTCCATTTTGGAAATCCTTTTTTGAAAGAGTTGCAGGAGCATAGCATCTCATCGCGGGTTCGCGCAAATGGTTGATGCGACCAATTCGATAAGCTCTGGAATGACGGCATCTGTGAGGAAGAGGTTTGCAAGGCTTCGACATAGTGCTGTCAGGCCGGCTGCGCGTGATAGGAATCGCCAGTTGGACGGCAATACTCCGCCAGCATCGCGATAGCCTTGCGAAAGCCAGGGCTCAGCAAACGGCCGGGAGGTCCGTTCGTAACGCAAAAAATGGCCGAGGTCGATTAGCGGCGAGCCCGCGAGCGCATATTCCCAATCAAGGACGGCTGCTACAGCCCACCCATCTGGTCCGCGCCGCACAAGCAAGTTACGGTTTCCGAAATCACCATGCACAAGACAGGTCTGCTGGTCCATGTCCTTAAGCAAAGACGCGCTATTGACCAGGCCGCAACCAGCGGACGCCAGATTCGACCGCCGATGAGCTTGATCGAATCTACCGCGATCTCACCACCTTCCATACGGTAGCGGTTGCTCACCTTAATATGGGGCCGCCGCTTTCGATATGTGGGCGCTGCAAGTGATTTTCCTTGACGAACGCCTTCCGGAACCCAAGGAGGACTCATGAAAAATATGCATTACGTGGGCTTGGGCGTACATAAAAAGACGATCAGCTATTGCGTACGTCAGTCCGATGGAACGATCTTACAAGAAAACACCATAGCGGCCACCCGCCCGGCTCTGGACACCTGGATGGGGCAACTGCCTGTCGCGGATCCCTGAAAAAGAAGGAGTGAGCGTTTCGGCTCCTGGCAGCGCTCGGCACTGCAGGATGTTCTGCGGCGAATGGACCGCGCCGCGCCCTGACTCGGGCTGAGGAGGAAAACGGTAAACCTTGCATTGGCCTTCATCCCACTTCACGATCCAGTACAATCAAAGCCTCACAAGGCATCTTTCAAAGTCGAAGCGGGAGCCCGCACGGATGTGGAACCGCATCGAAAGAAAGGAGAAAGACTAAGGACCATGAACAGTTCAAGAAGACATTTTCGCTCCGGTCTCAAGTTGTTCTTCACGGCGGCCATCGCTTGGACTTCCAGTAACGCCAAGGCGGCGGACGTGTACGTCCCCTTCGAAGGCGAGAAAACCACTTGGCACGAAGGGTTCTATCGCTATGACTTCATCATGGACGATGCCACTGGGGCGATCACGCCGATGATGGCTCCGGCGAGCGAGGTGACGAGCTTCGGAATCGACGAGAGTGTAAAGGGCGGCAAGCGCCGCTGCGTCGTAGTCGTCCCTAAGAAGGCGGCTCCCGGCAATCCGTGGTCATGGCGAGGCTGCTATTGGAACCACCAGCCTCAATCCGAAGTCGAGTTATTGAGACGCGGTTTTCACATCGCCTATGTGGCGCCGGACCCCGGCAGACAGGGCAAAGCGTGGGACCTCTGGTACAAGTTCATGACGGAAACCCACGGCCTGGCGAAGAAAGCGGCCTTCGTCGGGATGAGCAAGGGCGGAGTCAATGCGTTCAACTGGGGTGGGGTCAACCCCGACAAAGTGGCCTGTATCTACAACGACAATCCGGCGGTCTACGACGAAGATTGGGCCAAGATCACGGAGTTGGCCAAGCATGACGTGCCTCTGCTGCACGTCGTCGGCACTGAGGATTTTGTGCTGCAGCGTCACAGTTTGGTGGTGGAGAACATGTATCACCAGTTGGGCGGCTCAATTACGGTAATCATGAAGGAAGGCGTGGCGCATCACCCGCACAGCCTCATGGACCCGACGCCGATTGCGGACTGGATCGAGCAGCACATGCATCCGGTAGAGGCGAACCGGCCGGCGTTCGCCGATGCAACCTACACCAAGGCGCACTACTACAGCCTCGAGAATTCTCTCATCTACCTGAAGAAGGAGGATACTTACGCGACGGTGCGTGGACCGGGATACGTTCCCTCCTACGATCGCTATGACGGTCCGGGGACGGGTAACTTCCACGCGGATGCCATGTCGATCGTGGTGCCTCAGAAGCCGGCGCGGGGCAAGCCGTGGGTGTTCCATCCGAGTTTTCTCGAGCGCGACTCGGCGGTGGACATGGCGTTGCTGGCAAAGGGTTACTACATCGTGCTGCCGCCAATCTCGACACCGGGGGCCGTCGAAAAGCAGTGGGACGAGGTCTATCAGCGGATGGTCGACAACGGATTTGCGAAGAAAGTGGTGATGGAGGGGACCGGGGCGAAGGCCGGCGAGTCGTACGCGTGGGCAATCGCGAACCCGGATAAGGTCTCGGTGATTTACGCCCGGAATCCTCTCCTGCGAAGCATGATGTCGAAGACGCCGCCGATCGACAACCTGGCGCCGCTGGCCAAGGCCGGCGTACCGATTCTGCACGACTGCGGGAGTCTCGACCCGTGGCTGAAGGACCAGACACGCGTGGCGGAGAAGCGGTACAAGGAACTCGGGGGGAAGATGACGGTGCTGGTGACCAAGGGCGAGGGTCACTTCCCGGTGTCGCGCAAGGATCCGAAGCCGGTGGTGGATTTCATCCTGAGCCACCAGCGGTAGATGGACGACCAGGACCTGGAAAGCAACCCACGGCATACGCCGGCCCATTCGAGCTTTACGCCGCCAGTCCGCTCGATGGGCTGTCGCTCTGATCCCAACAACAACGTGTTAACCATCAGGAAGGCGCGATTTCTTGGGTCCCCAAACGAAGCTCGTAGATCGGTTGCTCGATTGCCGAAATGAAACGAGAAAGGGGAGTTTCTATTGGCGATCTGCGTCGTTGAGGTGTTAACTGCGCCGAACCGTTTTCGTCGGGGGCCCAAACGAAACCGATAGATTCCGGGTGATGGATGGCGAGTGTAGGATAATCCAGGTCCGGGAACTTGAGCATCTCGTGTCCCGTCAAATCTGAATAGATTCCCATTTCGCCTGGCAAATATCCCACGCCGGAGCGCGCTTTCAAGCTGTCTGACTGGCAATCATGCCCGAAGACAGCGGCATTGCCCGAGGTGGGGCGCAGCAGGTCGAGTAAGATTCTGATGGTGGTAGTCTTGCCGGCGCCGTTCAGCCCGAGGAATCCAAAGACCTCACCACGGCGAACCTCCAGGTCAAGACGATCTACGGCGATGAGCTTGCCGTAGCGCTTGGTCAATCCACGAATCGAGATCGCAGCCGAGCCGGAGAGCACAAAGAGGATTCTAACGCACGCCGTAAGCAATTCCGAACAACGACGCCTTAACAACGCTTCATTCAGATCTTGCGGCGCATCTGGAAGCATCCGGCGGCCTGGCGGCGGGCCTGCCTGCTGGATGGTTGCGCGAACTCGGCGACAAGCCCATATCCCCAGGGCCTTGCGCCTGATGAACGGCGATCCTAGCGTCGGTGATGCGATGTCTCACTCGCTGACCGCGGCTCCTATAATCAAGATATGCGTAAGCGGTACCTTTTCGCCTCCGGCCTGGTTCTGCTCGCCATCCTGATCACGCTGGTGGTCTGGCAGGCGTCGTTCAAGACCTCCGCCGAATACGAGCCGGCGAATATGCTGCAAACTTTTGTTTTTTGGGCCGTTTCCACGCTGATTTTCCTGCTGACCGTCACCCTGGGCTTCAGGCTATTCCGTACCGGCGTGAAGCTTTATTTCGAACGCCAGAGCGACCGCGAGGGCTCGCGCATCCAGACCAAGCTGGTGCTGGGGGCGCTGGCGCTCAGTCTTTTGCCCGTGGCGTTCCTGGTTTCCTTCAGCTACGGCGTATTGAACAGAACGGTCGAAAAATGGTTTACCCGCCCCGCCGAGGGAGTGAAAATCAGCCTCATCGATACGGCCGTTGCGTTAGGCGACGAGGTGCAAAACCGCGCGCAGGCACTGGCCAACTGGATCGCTTTAATCCCCGGCGTCGAATCCGAAGACTCGGATTTTTCCAAGCTGTGCGTGGAAAATCGCATCGCCGAGCTGCGCATCGAATCGGCCGGCGGCGTGCGTGCGGTCTGCGACAGCAAGGAGGAGCCGAGCCGCCTGTTTACCGCGCGCGCGGCGTTAGGAGACGGAGGAACGTTGGTGGTTCGTCTGCATCCTCTCATCGATCTCGATAAGAAACAGGCCGAAATCACCGGCTATGTTCGCGCGTACGATCAGCTCGCCGCGAATAAAAAGAATGTTCAGACGCTCTACCTGCTGTTCATCTTGCTGATCGCGTTGTTCATTCTCTTTGTCGCCACCTGGATCGCGCTGATTCTGGCGCGGCAGATCAGCGTGCCGATTTCGGCTCTGCTGGGCGCCGCGGGCGAGGTGCGAAAAGGCAACCTGTCCTATCGCGTCACCGTGAAGGCGATAGACGAATTGGCGACGCTCGTCCGAGGCTTCAACGAAATGATGCACGAACTGGAGGCCAACGCGCGCGAACTCGAAAGCCGGCGCCGCTTCACGGAGGCGATTCTCGAAAGCATCCCTACCGGCGTAATCTCGCTTTCCGCCGACGGCCGCATCCAGCGGGTAAATCGCGCGCTGCACGGATTGTTTCCCGAAGATCAGATTGCGCGCGCCGTGCGCTTGTCCGACCTTTTCCCCGCCGACGACGTCACGGAAATCGAGTACCTGATGAAGCGCGCGCGACGGACAGGCCTGGCCGCAAGCCAGATCGATCTGGAATCTCCGCGCCAGGTTTTTCATTTGGCGGTTACCGTCTCCGCACTTCCTGCCCGCCCGCCGGCCACGACCGGATTCGTCGTGCTGCTCGAAGATACTAGCGAGTTGCTGCGCGCGCAGAAGGCGGCCGCGTGGCACGAAGTGGCGCGCCGCATCGCGCACGAGCTGAAGAATCCGCTGACGCCGATCGCGCTATCGGCCGAGCGCATTGCGCGGCTGCTCGATCGCGGCATTCCCACGGCCGACACCCAGCGTATCATTCGCGATTGCGCGGCGACCATCTCGCGCGAAGTGGAATCGGTCAAGAATCTGGCCGACGAGTTTTCGCAATTTTCGAGATTTCCAGCCGCGCAGCCGATCGCGTGCGATCTCAACGAAATCGTGCATAACGCACTCGACGTTTTCGCCGACCGGTTGGTGGGAATCGACCTGCGCGTGGAACTCGCGCCGGGCCTTCCGACGGTGGAAGTCGACCCGGAGCAGTTTAAACGCGTCGTCGTGAACCTGGTCGACAACGCCGCCGAGGCGATGCGCGATTCGCTGGTGAAGCGCCTCCTGATAGCAACGCAGGCGACGTCTTCCGATACCGTCGAGCTGCTCGTCGCCGACACCGGCTGCGGCATCTCCGCCGGCGACAAGGAAAAATTGTTTCTGCCCTATTTCTCCACCAAAGGCCGCGGCACGGGCCTTGGACTCGCCATCGTGAATCACATTCTGTCGGAACATCACGCGCGCATTCGCGTCGAGGATAATCGCCCGGCCGGCGCGCGCTTCTACGTGGAAGTTCCGGCGACGGTCGTCATGGAGACCGAGGTCCGCGCGTGAAAACCTGTCCCCCGCGGAGCCGCCTTGGAAGGCGGCTGCCGGCTAATAGCCCGCCCCACAATCGGCTCTTGTGGGGCGGCCGATTGGTGATCGGCCATATCGCCAACGGAACCGCCATGCGTAAGCATGCGGACAGGCGCGAAAAGGTCTTCGCGTGAAGAACGCCCGTATCCTGATCGTTGACGACGAACCAGGCATTCGCGAATCTCTGCTCGGTGTGCTCGAAGACGAGGGGTTCCTCTGCGCCGCGGTGGAAACGGGCGAGCAGTGCCTGGAAGAGCTCGCGCGCCAAAACTATGATGCAGTTCTGCTCGACGTCTGGCTGTCCGGCATGGACGGCATGGAGACGCTGGCACGCATTCAGGAAATTCCATTCGACGAACGTCCGGAAGTGGTCATCATTTCCGGCCACGGCACCATCGAAACCGCGGTCAAAGCGACCAAGCTGGGCGCATTCGACTTCTTAGAGAAGCCTCTGACCATCGAGAAAGTGACTGTGGTGCTCAATAACGCCGTGCAGCAGCGCAGGCTGGAGCTGGAGCTCGCGCACCTGAAGGAGTCGGGCGGCGCGAAGTCCAACATCATCGGCGAAAGTGTTCCCATGAAGGCTCTGCGCCAGCAGTTGGGATTGATGGCCGCAACCAACGGCCGCGTGCTGATTTTCGGCGAGAGCGGAACGGGCAAGGAGGTGGTCGCGCACGCGATTCACGCCGCCAGTGCGCGCTCCACTGAATCCTTCGTGGAAGTCAATTGCGCGGCGATCCCCGAGGAGCTGATCGAAAGCGAACTGTTCGGCCATCGCAAGGGCAGCTTCGCCGGCGCTGGCGAGGACAAAATCGGCAAGCTTGAAAAAGCGCACGGAGGGACGCTGTTCCTGGACGAGGTCGGCTACATGTCGCTCAAGCCGCAGGCCAAGGTCTTGCGCGCTCTTGACGAGCAGCGTTTCGAGCCGGTGGGTGCGGCCGAATCGATCCAGGTGGACGTACGTGTGGTCGCTTCGACGAACAAGAATCTTGAGGAAGAGATCGAGCGTGGCAACTTTCGCGAGGATCTGTTTTACCGCCTTAACGTGATCCCTTTCCATGTGCCTCCGCTACGCGAGCGCATAGAGGACGTGCGCCTGCTGGCCGATTATTTTCTGAAAGAGTTCACCACCGCCTACGGGCGCAAGCCGAAGGAACTGACCGAAGAAGCTCTGCGGGTGTTGGAAGAGTATCCGTGGCCCGGCAACGTGCGCGAATTGCGTAATCTGATGGAACGCATTGTCATCATGAATCCGCAGATCCGCATCGATGCGCGCCACATTCCTCTGGATCGCGCCCGGCGCGCAGTTTTCGAGCGTCCCATGGACCGCTTCGGCAGCTTGCAGGAAGTCCGGGAAGCGGCCGAGCGAGACTATATTCTAAAAAAGCTCGAAGAGGCAAAAGGCAACGTCACGCGCACGGCCGAGTTGTTGGGTTTGGAGCGGAGCCATTTATATCGGAAGATGAAAGCCCTCGGAATAGCGCCCAAAGAATAAAATGGCCGCTGATGAACACAGATGAACGCGGATAATGATGTTGACTTCATCGGCGTTTATCCGCGTTTATCCGCGTTCAGCCGCGGCCAATATTTTGTCTCACCCACCGGCGTGCATTCGTTCGGCGTGCTGCAACGCCGCCTGAATGTGCGGCAGGATGTGCGTTTTTCCGACGTGCGCGATGAAATCGCTGCGTTTCAGAAGTTGCGCCGGTTGGCGCCGGGCGCCGCAGATCAGCATCGTGCGGCCGGATTTTTGTAACCGGTCATTGAGCTCTTCGAGCGCATGGAGGCCAGTGGCGTCGAGCGCGGTCATGTTGCGAAGGCGCACGATCACCACCGGCGCATATTGCGAAACGTCGGCGGTTTCCTCGCGCAGCTGGTCGGTTGTGCCGAACAAGAACGGTCCATGGATGCGCAAAATGGTCACATACGGAGGCACTTCCTTGTCCTGCAAGGTATGCGGCCGCCCGTCCTCTATATAGTCCGGCGTAACCACGGCGACCGTTGTCGTCTGAGAAATGCGATAGATATACAGCAGCGACGCAAGCGCCATGCCGACTTCGACTGCTACCGTAAGATCGGCAACCACGGTGAGCACGAACGTGATCAGCCACACGGACCGTGCCGGCGTGTCGAGCTTGAGAATAGAGGGAATCTCCCGCCATTCGCCGATGTTGTACGCGACCACGAACAGAACCGCGGCGAGCGTCGCGAGGGGGATGAATTTCGCGAATGGCGCGAATAGCAGCATGATCGCGAGCAGAGTTAACGAATGAATAATGCCCGCGACCGGTGTTTTCCCACCGGATCGAAAATTGGTACCGGTGCGCGCGATCGCGCCGGTCACTGGAATTCCGCCGATGAGCGGGACCAGTAGATTCGCCGTTCCCTGCGCCACCAGCTCCGCGTTGGAGTTGTGGCGGTCGCCACTCAGTCCATCGGCGACCACGGCCGAGAGCAGACTCTCGACGGCGGCTAAAATGGCGACCGTGAATGCCGAGGGCAGCAACGGAAGGATCAGGTCGGCGCGAAACGGAGGGATATGAATCGGCGGCAGACCGCCGGAGAGGCCACCGAACCTGGATCCGATCGTCTCCACCGGCAGATGAAACACCGCGACGGCGGCCGCTCCGGCCAGCATCGCGGCGATCGAACCCGGAACGCGGCGGATGAATTTCGGAACTAGCAAAATGAGGCAAATGGATGCGGCGGCGAGACCGCAGGAGGGCCAGTCGATGGTATTGAGATTCGTGGCGATGGTCTTTATTCGCCCAACAAATTCACTCGGATTTTCTTTCACCTTCATACCGAGAAAGTCCTTGATCTGCGTCGACGCGATCAGCAGCGCGATGCCGTTGGTGAATCCGATCACCACCGGGCGGGGAATGAAGCGGACAGCGGTGCCGAGCCCGGTCAGGCCCAGGAACAGGAGAATGACGCCCGCCATCATGGTAACCATCAGCAGGCCCGACAGGCCGTGTTTCGCGACGATGGACGCGACAATCACCACGAACGCACCGGTGGGCCCGGCAATTTGTAATTTGGATCCGCCCAGCAGGGAGACAACCATGCCGCCGAGAATCGCGGTATAAATTCCGGCCTGCGGCGTCACGCCCGACGCGATGCCGAAGGCCATCGCCAGGGGCAAAGCGACCAGCCCCACCGTCAGTCCGGCGATCAGATCCGGGACAAACGTTTTGGGCGAGTAGCTGGGCAGCACTTCAAACAGCTTGGGCTTCCATCGGTCCCACGGTATCTGTGATAAGGAAGGCGTCACTTCTTTTTTCCGTTCTTTTTGATTTCCTTCAACAACGTGGCGGATTCGGAGAGCTGCGAATAGAAATATTCACGCAGCAGATCGAGCACCTGTTTGAGCACCGGGTCGCGCAACGAATAGTAGACCTGATTCCCGGCCTTGCGGCTGACCACGACCTGGCGTGCGCGGAGAACCGCCAGGTGCTGCGAAGCGTTGGCTTGCTCGAGCTTCAGCTTCTCGATCAGTTTGCCCGCCGCCAGTTCGTGTTCGCCGAGGGCCTCGACGATGGCGATGCGGGTAGGGTGGCCGAGACCCTGAAAAA
>Ga0210394_10003863_pt1 | contig 18127 bp, 11 predicted proteins | sample IncBWC12MmetaG_FD_160121 | JGI IMG/M metagenome (GOLD analysis project Ga0210394, IMG submission 160121) | Forest soil microbial communities from Barre Woods Harvard Forest LTER site, Petersham, Massachusetts, United States - Inc-BW-C-12-M | ecosystem: Environmental > Terrestrial > Soil >... | reverse complement strand
TGACCAGTGGCCAAGAGGGGTAACCAAGGACAAGCTGACCGTCCAAATTCAATCGGAGTTTACGAACGAGTTGCCGGGCGTCGTCTTCAATTTCTCTCAGTACATTGAGGACAACATCGAGGAAGGGATCTCCGGCGTCAAGGGCGTGAATTCGGTCAAGATCGTCGGCCCTAACCTGGAAGTTTTGACTCAGTTGGCCAATCAGGTCCGGGATCAAATGAGCCAAGTGCGCGGTATTGCCGACCTGGGGATTTTCCCGGTGCTTGGCCAGCCGAACCTGAACATCAAGGTGGATCGTGCCAAGGCCGCGCGCTACGGGCTGAACTCCGGTGATGTTAACTCGATCGTTCAAGCGGCGATGGGCGGAGCGACAGCGACTTCAGTCCTGGAGGGCGATCGGCAGTTCGACTTGGTTGTCCGTTATACGCCGGAATATCGCGACAGCATCGCAACAATCCGCGGCATCAAAGTGGGCTATCAAACCGCGAGCGGCGCCAATGCCTACATTCCCTTGAGTGAACTGGCCACGATCACCTTGGATACGGGAGCTGCGTGGATTTATCACGAAGGCGTGCAGCGTTTTATCCCGGTTAAGTTCAGCGTGCGTGGCCGCGACCTAGGCGGCACTGTCGAAGAAGCTCAGAAACGAATCGCGACAAACGTGAAACTTCCGCCCGGATACCGGCTGATTTGGGCTGGAGAGTTCGGAGATCTTCAGGAGGCCAAAAGGCGCCTGGAGATTATTGTGCCGATCAGCCTGGTGCTGATCATCGGGCTGCTCTACACCTTGTTCAATAACTTACGCGACTGCATTTTGGCGCTCGCGGGCATCCCCGACGCGATCGTTGGCGGGATACTCGCGCTCTATCTCTCCGGACTCAATTTCAGCATCTCGGCCGCCATCGGATTCGTCTCGCTCTTCGGCGTGTCGGTTATGGACGGCATCTTGATGATTACGTTTTACAACCAGGAAAGGCTACACGGCTTCGCGCCTGAGGAGGCCATGTTCCGCGCTGCCTCGACGCGCATGCGCCCATTGCTGATGACGGCGCTATCGGCCTGCATTGGCCTGCTGCCTGCGGCAATTTCTACGGGCATTGGCAGCCAGGTGCAGCGTCCGCTCGCCACCGTGATCGTGGGCGGCATGCTGGTCGGTCCGATTATGCTGCTCGTGGCTGTGCCCGCGCTGCGAATGATATTTCTGGAGCCACACCTTCACCCACGGTCAGGGGAATCAAAATGAAGACCATCGGGGTGTTTTTCTTGACGCTGGGCTTCGCTGCTTGGACGATCGGTGCAGCTTTTGCGGGCCAATCCGTTGCGGCGTCACAGCAAGCGGCTCCGCGGAACGCCGCGAATGCAGTGGGCAATCATGCGCGTGAGGCCGATCATGCTGCTCCGGCGGGCGGCGGAAAACCTTCGGATGATCAACAAAACCATCCTAAAGTTTCCGCCAACCAAGCACCGGCTGCGAGCGCGAACCTGAGCAAACCAAACCGCCGTAAGGAGGGCTCGAACAACCGGGAACGCCCTGGATCCGAACGTTCCAGGAATTCTCATGGTCCTGCTGCAGACAAGTCTGCGGGCGGCGCACAGAACGGACTAGCCCGAAGCGAAACCATCAACCATGCGCCTTCGAATCGCGCATCAAGCATCGCCCGGCGTGCCCTGCCATCGCTCAGCGACGTGCGTCATCGCGGACCTAATCCGCCCATCGTTGGTGGGGTGGGAAATTCAAATTCCAGAAATACTGCGGCTCTGGACGGCACGCATATGAACCGCAAGCGCACCGGGAATTGATTCGTATGGGACTTGCTCACAATTCGCGCTTTCTTCAATGCGCTGCGGCCTTGCTTTCGCTTTTCTCCGCCGGTTGCGCGGTTGGCCCTAACTTCAAGAAGCCTGTCGCTCCTGCTGGCGTCGGCTACACGCCCACTCCCATCCCGCCGACCGGCAGCACAAGCAACGCCAGCGGCGGCGAAGCGCAACACTTCGTAGACGGGCGCGACATTCCGGGCGAGTGGTGGGCGCTGTTTCACTCGCAGCCGCTGAACGATTTAATCGAGCGCTCGCTCAAATCGAATCCCGACCTCAAGGCGGCCCAAGCGGCACTGCTCGTGGCACGGGAGAACGTTTTGGCTCAGCGAGGCGCTTACTACCCCAGCGTTACCGGCGGTTTTTCGGCAACGCACGCGAAGTCATCGAGCAACCTTTCGCCCGTCACCGACACCAGCGCGCTGAATTACAGTCTCTACACACCGGAAGTGAGCGTTTCGTTTGTGCCGGACGTTTTCGGACTCAACCGGCGAACCGTGGAATCGCTCGGGGCGCAAGAGCAGCAGGCTCGTTTCGCGCTCGCGGCAACGCACATCACTCTGAGTTCGAACGTCGTCGCCGGCGCCATACAAGAGGCTTCGCTGCGCGCGCAGATAGATGCCACTCGTGAACTGATCGCGATCAATACCGATGAGCTGGAGATTTTGCGCCACCAGTACGCCAACGGATATGTGAGCCGGCTCGACGTGGCGGCACAGGAATCGCAGCTCGCACAAGTCGCCGCCACGTTGCCGCCTCTGCTGAAGCAGTTGGCGCAACAGCGTGACCTGCTGGCTGTGCTGTCCGGCGGTTTTCCGAACCAGGATCCGCCTGAAAAGTTTGAGCTTTCCAGTTTGCAGTTACCGCAGGAACTTCCGCTGAGCCTGCCTTCGCGACTCGTGGAGCAGCGTCCGGACGTGCGCCAAGCCGAGGAGAACCTGCATTCGGCGAGCGCGCAGATTGGAATTGCGATCGCCAATCGGCTGCCAAATTTTGCGCTGACCGCCGATGCCGGCAGCATGGCAGTGGTGCTCGGGCATCTATTCTCGAGCGGGACGGGTTTTTGGGATGTAGGCGCAAGCGTTGCGCAACCTATCTTTGACGGCGGCACCTTGCTTCACCGCGAGCGCGCCGCGAAAGCCGCGTACACGGAAGCCTCCGAACAATATCGCAGCACGGTATTGACCGCGTTTCAGAATGTCGCGGACACGCTGAATGCCCTCGAACAGGACGCCGATGCCTTAAAGGCCGCGGCAGCTGCAAAAGATGCCGCGGCTGTGACACTCGATCTGTCAAGGAAGCAGTATCAATCCGGCTATGCCAATTACCTGGCGCTCCTAAGCGCCGAACAAGCGTATCAGCAAGCCGTGATCAATCTGGTTCAGGCCCAGGCCAATCGCTACGCAGACACCGCTGCGCTGTTTCAAGCGCTTGGTGGTGGATGGTGGAACCGGCCCGATATTCCCAAGAGCTGATCGTGCAGGCGAAACGGGACGCACTTTCGATGTTTTTCGCTCGTGCGGAATGAGGGAGGGGCTTGCAAGCGCGGGCCACCTCATATTCTCAGGGCGTCACGGTCAATGTGAACTGCTGGGTGTGAGTTGGCGCGTTCGCGGCAGATGCGGTGACCGTAACGACAAAGGTTGAAGCCGGCTGGCCTGTCTTTTGGCCGATGTATCCGGCGCAATTCGCTGTTGCCAGTAGAGCCGCAAATGCGGTAGCTGCCAGAACTGCGCGTAGGAATTTCACGTCCGGCGTAACGGACCGCTTGATTCCCGCCGCTCCCACAATTCCCAAGATTGCCAGGACAAGAAAATATAAAGCTGTCGGCTGCGATCGCGGAAACACACCGACTGCCGGAGCGTCGGTTCCGACGGCGGGCAGTTGTACGGTTAAGGTCGCGGATACTGCGCTTGCGACTGGAGTAACCGTCTGAGGATTGAAAGTGCAGCCTGCACCCGCGGGTAAACCTGAGCAGGTGAAGCCGACTGCTTGCTTGAAGCCATTCTTTGGCGTCAACGTGACGGTCAAGTTTCCGTTAGATCCCTGCGCGATGGCGAGTGCCGAGCTGCTCATCGTGAACGAATAGTCGGCTGCTGGTGCGCTCGCCACAGTCACGGTCAACGCGGCGGAAGTGGATGCCGTGTAGTTCGGGTCACCGGAATACGCTGCTGTGATCGTGTGAGTTCCCAGGGCAAGGTTTGCGCTGCTGAACGACGCCGCACCGCCGTTGAGCGCGACGGCTCCCAGCTGCGCTTGCCCGTCAAGGAACGTGATCGAACCAGTAGGTACACCTGTGCCAGCCTGCGGCGCGACGCCTGCGGTGAATGTTACGTTCTGACCGGGCGTTAGTTGCGCGGCGGAAGCAAGAACGGAAGTGGCGGTCGCGATTTTGGCTGGCGCTGAAATTGTGACCGATACGGTTGCTGATGTGGAACCAGAGAAATTCGCGTCGCCCGAATATGCCGCTGCTATCGAATGTGCGCCAATCGCCAGACTCGTTGTATCGAATGCCGCCGACCCGGAAGAGTTCAGAGCGACGGCGCCGATTTGTGTGGCGCCGTCGCTAAACGCCACAGTTCCTGTGGGAACGCCGGATCCCGATTTTGGCGCGACAACCGCAGTGAACGTGATGGACTGCCCCGAGGTCGCTTGAGTGGATGACGCCGACAGAGACGTGGCCGTTGCGACGGGAGCGGAGACCTCGGGCGTGAAAACAAAAACCGTTGCGGAGTACGCGGGGAAATTGTAATTCACTGCATTCGACGCGACCGGCACCGGCGTGCCGGCGACGATTTGCGCTAGGTTCGCGCTGCTGTAGGTGTACACCGCTGCCGTCGCGCCCGAAGTAAAATTCGCAAGCGTCATGCTGGTTTGAATCGCGCTGGTAGTCTTGTTGATCGCAACGACGGTCAGAGCGCCGTCGCTGGAACGAAGCGCGCCGTACACCGAGAGCTGTGCCTGGTCCGTGCTGGTTGAATTCACCGAGGTATCGCCGAACTGTCCGCCGGCGCCATCATAGTTACGGTACAGCCGAAAACTGTATGCGACCGGGTCGGTCGGTTTCGGCACGGTCCACAAATTCGCAAAATCCAGGCTTTGGCGGCCGTAAATTCCAAGCACGTCGGCTTCGGTGAGCGCGTCCACCAGCGGATTCGTGCCGCTGCTGAAGCTGTATTCCGAAATCGCAAGCTTCGTTCCGGGATAGTAGGTCTGAATCCAATTCTGAAAACGGGGGAGCAGCATCATCGGCCCGTCGAAATAGTATTGCTCGACCCAGCTGCCTGAATTAAACGTGGGATCCCATAATGCGCGCGTCGCGGCCAGCTCGGCCGCATCCGTAGAGCCGCCGCCATAATAATGTTCGTCGAAGTAATCCAGGATGCGTTGATGATTGGTTTGATCGTAGGCCGCCATCTGCTGCAGATAATATTGTCCCGCGTACAGATTGTTCTGCTGGCTGGGAGTTCCGATCCATCCGCCGAGCGTGAAATCCACGGGTCCAAAGACTTTCGCGGTCGGGTCGGTTTGCTTGATCATCGCGGCGTACTGCTGGCCGAGACTGATGATCGTGTTGTAATCCGGTTGGTCGGGTTCGACGTCGCGATGCGTATTGCTCCAGCCGCCCGGTTCATTGTCGAGCTGATAGTAAGGAACGCCACCGTTCGCGGCGGTGCCGAAAGTCGCGATGAGGTGCTGCAGCCAGCCCTGCTGCAGCGCTGCGCTGTTATCAATGTGATTGGCGTAAATATTGTTGTCAATCAGTTGCACACCGCCAGTGGTGATGCTATTGCCGCAATTGTCGCCGTTCGGATGCACGTAGGGGTTCGTGGATTGCTGCGGTCCGTACAGGGAAACGGGGAAACTGCAGGTCCACGCGGATGATTTGTTCACGTACGGGATGATGGGAATCGTCAACAAGGTGTGCGCATTGGAAGCCGTTTTATAGGTGTTGATCATCAGATCGGCTGAAGCGCTTGGCGTTGCAGTCGCCTGGCCGTTGCCGCCCATGAAATACCAGTCAAATCCGGCGTTGCTGGAATCGACTTGCCAGTTGTAACGCGTTGTTCCGTCGCCACCCCAGCGGATATTGGGAACCTGGATTTCTTTCGCGAAGCCCGCGTCCAAATTATAATTTGCGATGCCGTAAACGTCGGGATTGATCGGATGAGGATTGCCCGCTGCGTCCACTGTCAGCGCGGGCGCCGTCTGGGCAATGCCGGGTTGCGTTGCCACAACAACGAGGATCGTCGTCGCGGCAGCATAGCGGGCCAAGCGAAACAGCATTCGGCGCATGAATCCGTCCTAGAGAATACGACCCCGCGAGGAATTGCTCTCAGAGATCAAACTAGCGACGAGTCATACTACGGTCAATGGTACGCACGGTCAGGTAAAGCAGTAGACGATGCCGATGCAAATTATCAATGCCAGGCAAGCCCGCCAGTTTCTCGAGAATATCGCGCTGCGAACCTTCGAAATAATAGTTTGAATTCCGGCCGCGAAGCGATGCCGAATGGGTTCGATCCTCGCGTTCGGAAACGGTTTGTAGTGCGATGGAACTGTCCCTAAGTCCAGTTGTTTCGCCCGAAGGCCGGGCTATGCTGGTTGCGGTGGGCGAGGGTCCTTTGCCCGCGGCTCTGTGCCTATGAAACGAATTCACAAATTGAATGCGCTAGCGCTCGCCGGCATGGCTTTCTCTTTATCGTTCCCGGCGTCGCGTCCTGCGTCCGGCACGCCCGCAGATGACGCTCGACTATCGGCCGCAATTTGTCCGATTGTCTACCCTGTGGATCAGTCTCCTTCCGAGCGGGGCTATCGCTACCTCTTCTACGGAGACGGCTTCTTCATCAACGAGCAGGGTTACCTGATGACGGCGGCACACGTGCTGAGTCAACTGCACGGAGGCCAGCCTTACGTTCTGCTTCGCCAGACTTCAGGGCCGCCCCGGTTTGTACTGGCCACCTTGATCGTTGCGGATCGCGATCACGATGTGGCCATACTGCGCGCGATGCCGAATCCGTTCGACGGCAAATATAAGGTTGGGTTTCTGCCCTTGGCTTACGACTGGCTGACGCGAGGTCACGCTCTGCTTACGGCATCTCTGCGTCCGTCCAAGCCCCAGGATGCTTATACCCTGGATGCGTCTGTCGACGAACGCTCGCCGAGCGAGGTGTTTGATTTCAAGTTTTCGCAGCTGGAGAAGGGACGGAGCGACACGGAATTGTTTCTTTTCAACCATCAAGTGAGGCGAGGCCAAAGCGGCGCTCCGATCGTCCTAGCGGATTCTCAGGGGGTGGTCGGCCTTGTCGAAGGACTGTGGCTTCGATCGAGCCTGGTCCCGCTTGCGTCGGCTGCGGAATCAGACGCGGCCGGGGTGGGAGCAGGCGTACCCATCCATTACGCAATCGCATTGTTGCAGCAGAGGGGCATATCCTGGCACGCGGCTTCGGCGAACGTAGGGCCGTTTGACAGCTCCGCCGGAGGGGCCCAGGGTTTTTCGCCGCCCGCTCCGCTTTCCGTGATTGCGTCCGCTTACCCCGCGCAGTCGCTTTTCGGGGGGGAAGTTGTCCTCGATGCCCTGATAGACAATCGCGGGAGGATGATCGAGGCAAAAGTTGTTCGCGGCGCATCGCCTTTTCTCGAAAGCGTCCTCAGCACAGTGCGAACCTGGAGTTTTGTACCGGCACGCTTGGATGGCCAAGCGGTTGCCGCTAGGATTGGAATCGCCTTCCAATTTTCGCAATCGCACGAGCCTCCGCGGACGACACCGTCAGATGAGTCCGATCAATCTTCGCCAAGCTCGGGCGACAGGGGGGCACTGCCGATTGTTACTGTCGAACCTCAATACCCGGCCACTAGCACGGGAGATGGCAGCGTGATCCTGTACGACCTGGTCGGAACGCAGGGCCAACTCACTTCCTTGCAAGTCCTGCGGGATTCAGAACCGTTTACAACGGCAGCCTTAACCGCAGTGCGGCAGTGGCGTTTTCGTGCGGGACGGCGGGCAGGAGCAGATACAGATTCGGCGGCAATCGTCGTGGTAGCGTTTCGCTACTCCGGAAGCACGCAGCACTGATCGTGAGAACGAGGATTTTGGTCGAAGCGTCGCGATTTGAAGTCCAGACCTGCTGCGCCCAAGGCAGCCGTAGCCGCGTGCCGGAATTCAGAGATCAAAAAGGTGTAAATCCGACTGTTGGTCCTGCTGTTGGTCCAGGCGACTGTTCACGCGGCGGTTTGCGGCAACGCGGCTATTCGGCCAGGCGTTGCCCGGTGTCCACCGCAAGCCACGCCAGCGCGCCGACGACGCAGAGAGCGGCAGCTGTGAAGAACGAAGCAGACCATCCATAGCGCGCCGCGATCCAGGGCGTCAGCGACGCCGTCACTGCGCCGCCCATCTGCCCGCCCATATTCATCAATCCGGAAACAGCGCCGGGGGATTTTCCGCCGATGTCTGCCGTGACGCTCCAGAACGAGCTTTGCGAGAGATAGAGCACGCCCGCGCCGCCCGCGAGCACCAGGCTCGCCAACTGCGGGCTGGCCGCGCGCGCCCCGACGACGAGAAAAACAGAGGTGAGGGCAATCGAAACAGCGGCAACGCCGCAACGCCCCACTCGCTCGCCACGCCATTTCGTCAATCGGTCATTGAGGACGCCGCCAATCGGGCAGCACACGGCCATGGCGAGAAAAGGCAGCATGGCATAAAACGCGCTCGCTTTCAGATTCAGGCCACGGACCTTTGCCAGATAAATGTAAAACCAACTGAAAAAAATCCACGCGACGTAGCCGTAGCAAAAATAACTTAGCGTGACGGCCCAAACTCCGCGGCTTGCGAAAATCTTCCTCCAGGGAACCAGCGTGCCAGCGGCAGTGTTCGAAGTTGGATCGCCCAGCGTCAAGCCAGTGCCGATTTTTTTCCGCTCGTCCGCCGAGACCCACGGATGTTCTTCCGGCGTGTCGCGCGCGATCGCAAACCAAACGGCTCCGGCGGCCACGCCGATTGCCGCGCACACCCAAAACGATGCGCGCCAGCCGTGCTGCACCATCATGCGCGTGATCAGCGGTGGCGTGATGCCCGCGCCCACGCCAACACCCGCGAAAATCCAGCCGTTCGCAATGCCGCGCTCACTCACCGGAATCCAGCGCGCCACGAATTGATTCGACGCCGGGTAGATGATCGCCTCGCCCGCACCGAGCAAGAAACGAACGGCGACAAAAATCAGCAGCGCGCCGGTAATCGTCGGCGGCACCATCGCGGTCAGCGCCGTGAAGATCCCCCACCAAACCACGCCCGCCGCCAGCACGCGCCGCGGGCCCAGCCGATCCGCGAGCCACCCACCCAGCGTCTGAAACAGCGCGTATCCCAGCAGAAATGCGCTGAACACCCAGCCGAGTTGCACGTTCGTGAGGCGGTAATCCTCGGCAATCGAGCTGCCGGCGATGGAGATGTTGACGCGGTCGAGAAATGCGACGGCGCTCAGCACAAAGAGCCAGAAAATCAGCAGCCATCGCACGCCGCTTGATCCTGTATGGTGCACTGCTTCGGGTGTTTTCATGTTTTGGCCATTAGCGCGCCATGGCGAACTCCAGTTTCTCGGCTGGCGACGCCGCACCTACGGCGCCGGGCGCACCCGAGGCGCGCAACCCGTTGGTTCGCGTTTCCCCGCCATGATATTGTTTCGGCGTTTGTGATCGTCATTCTAGTTCTTATCCTGCGGCGCGCCGCAGCCGCTCTTGCGCCGCACGAAGTCGGAGACACTTATGATGCGCGTCCTGGGTATCGCATTTTCCGCCATACTCCCGCTGAGTTGCGCGTTCCCGGCGCGCGCGCAGCTCGGACTGTTCTCCGATAGCCAGCGGATTGCCTTCACGCCGGATTGGCATGGCGAGCGATTTGCCGACGGCCGCCCCAAGGTTTCCGACACGATCCTCAACCGGCTGAAAGAGACCGACGCAGAGCAGGCCTGGGACACGCTGCAAGACGCCGGCTATCTGAATCAATTCGAAGGCCACTGGAAAGTGATCAATCCGGGCGAGCGGATGGTTGGCCGTGTGGTCACCGCTGTGTTCATGCCGCGCCGTCCGGACGTGGATTCCGTGATTCAAGCGGCCGGAAAAAAAGAAGGCCGCATCGGCGACGAAAACTCCTGGATCATCGATATTCTCCAGCCAGGCGACGTGCTGGTCGTCGACCTCTTCGGCAAGGTGAAGGACGGCACCATCGTCGGCGACAATCTTTCCACCGCAATTTTCGCGCACAGCCACAACGGCCTGATCGTGGACGGCGCGGTGCGCGACGTCAGCGGAATTCAGGAAATCCACGGATTCCAGGTCTACACGCGCGATTTCGATCCTTCGGCCCTGGAAAACGTGATGTTCGTGGGCATCAACGTTCCGATACGCATCGGCCAGACCACCGTGATGCCGGGCGATATCGCGCTGGGCGATCCCGAAGGCGTCACCTTCATCCCGCCGCAGCTCGCCGAGAAAATCGCGAACAGCTCCGAAATGGACCACATGATTGACGCCTGGGGCCACCAGATGCTCCGCGAAGGCCGCTACACGTCGGGTCAGATAGACTCGAAATGGACCGTGCCGATGATTCAGGAATTCAACAAGTGGCTCGAGCAGCGAGGCTCGCAGCTCCGCATGCCCGAAAAATAAAGGTTGCGGCCCGAGCGGCAGCGTCGCCGCGCGGCAGGTGCCTCGTCGTGGCACCCGATATTTTCCTAGACCGGATGCGCGCGCAGCAGTTCGGCAATTTTCGCTCCAACGATGGTGTCCTCGCCCGGCTGCAGCATGAACGAATTCATGGCCAAGCCTGTCTCGGTGCTCTCCACCACAATCGAAGGCGTTCCCTTCCGCAAAAGTCCCGCAGCTTCGTGGGTCGCCAGCGCAATGCGCCGCGGATCCCAGTTAATCTGGACGTGGGGTACGTGGTTCGCGACGTCTGGAACGAAATACGCGGTGCTCACGCCGGGCACTTTGGTAACTTCGGTGGAAATTTTGTCGAGCCTGCTCCACCACTGTTTCGTCAGGGCCTCCTGGTCCTCGTTCAGGTAGAGCTCGAGCGCCTTGATCATTCCCACAATCTCTTCCTTGCCGACCTTCTGCCCGCGGCCGAGAGTGTCCTCGAACGGGCTGTTGTTGAGCAACGCGTTGTGGACCATCTCCTTGCGGCCGAGTAGCAGTCCGGCGCACTGGGGGCCGCGGATCGCCTTGCCGCCGCTGAATGTGATCATGTCGTAGCCCATGTTGGCATAGTCCCACAGGTGCGAAACTGGCGGAGTGTCCGCGGCGGCGTCAATCATCGCCGGCAGATTGTGCTCCTTCGCGAGCTTCAACCATTCTTCCACCTTGATTTGCCCGGCAGAGTTCGCGAAATTCGAAAAGTGCATCATCGCGGTCTTTGGTCCCACGGCATTGCGCAGTTCGTCGCGCGTCTCGATTACCACCAGCTTGACGCCCGTCGCGCGCAATTGGTGATCGAACGGGTTGCGATGCGCTTTCTGGATGAGCACTTCGGATTTCAGTCCCGTCAGATCCGGCAATTGCTGAATCAATTGCTCGTTGTCGCCGGTGAGCAAGCCGGCCAGCCCGGACTGGATGGCGGCAGCGGCGCCGGAAGTAACGAGTGCCGAGTAGCCGTCGGGCAATTTCAGCATCTGCGCGATGCGCTCGCCCGCCGCTCGCTCCAGCTCGGGGATGCTGACGAAATGCTTGGTCGCCAGCGCCATCACCGCTTCGACTTCTGGCCGGATCAACGAACCGCCGAGGGTCGTCATCGTGCCTTGGCCGTTGATGACGGTGGCAACGCCCAGTTCCTGATACACGTTCCCGGAGCTGCCGAATCCGGAAATTTTCTCCGGCTGCGCCGGAACAGGAGCCGCGCTCGCCGTGCGCAGCCTTCCGCTGCCCCATGCCGACGCCAGCAGCGCGCCCAGCCCTCCGACGAACGTCCGGCGGTTCGATCGCAGTCCCATGGCCAGCTCCTTTTTCGTACGGTTATTTGCGGACGACAGCCGCGGTACAGTTGATTTCAACGAGCGAATTCCCCGGCAAAGCCGCCACGGCCACGCAAGTGCGCGCCGGTCCGCCATTCGGGAAATAGGTCTTGAAGACTTTGTTCAGGCCGTCGTAATTGTCGATGGAGGTGAGGAAGACCGTCAGTTGCAAGATGCTGTCCATCGTGCCGCCGCCCGTTTCGACCAGCGTTTTCACGTTCTCCATCACTCGCTTGGCGTGTGTTTCGATGTCCATGGGGAAGTCCGACGAATCGTGCGAGTGCGCGCCTTGCCCGGCGATGTAGATCACCTCGTCGTAGACGATGACCGGCGTGATGAATCCCTTGCCCGCCGGTTTTCCGTCGTAGTCCAACTTCCGCACTTCGCTCTTGTGAGACGCCGCCAAAGTCGTCTTACCCAGTGCTCCCGCAATTCCAACGCCGGAAAGAAGCGCCGCGAACCGGGTGGCAAAACTCCTGCGCGAAACCTGCGTGCTGATCATCGTGCGTTCCTCCTCGTGAGTGATTTTTCTGCGAACCACATCCGCGCTACGGCAATGCAAACGCGAACACATCGCTACCTGAAGCGATGGCCACGTACTGCTTGCCGTTTATTGCAAAGCTCATCGGCGAAGCGTGCATCAACTGCCCGGTATGAAAATGCCAGAGCGGCGCGCCGGACTCCGCGTCCACCGCTTCGAAGGACTCGGCGTCGTCGCCAAAAAATGTGACGCCGCCTGCGGCGGTCATCGTACCGCCCGAAGAGTGGCCGGTTCCGATCTGGCGGTAGCGCCAGGCAAATTTTCCAGATATTACGTCATACGCCAGCAGGATTTTTTCCGGGCTCTGGCCAGCGGGATGCTTGATTCCCGTCGAGTAGTAGGTCCGCCCTTCCTGGAATTCCTGCGGCTTCAGGAAATAAGTGGCGCAATCTTCCATGGCGAGAAAATAAAGCAGGTGAGTCGCGGGATTGTAGGAAGGCGAGTACCAATTCGTCGCTCCTTCAAAGCCGGGACAAACCAGTGTGCCATCTGCCGAAGGCGCCACGCCGGTGCGAACCGGCACTCCGCTCGCGTCAATTCCCGTGGCCCAATTCAATTTTTCGGCGAAGCGCGCGGCCGACAAAAACTTGCCATCGCTGCGGTCCAGGACGTACACGAAGCCGTTGCGGTTCGCCTCCACCAGCAGTTTGCGCGGCGTGCCTTGGTAAGGCGCGTCCACCAGCACCGGCGTTTCTGTCGCGTCATAGTCGAACAAATCATGCGGCGTGAACTGGAAATGCCATTTCAATTTGCCGGTGTCGGGATCGAGCGCCAGGACGCAATCGGTGTACAGATCGTCTCCCGGCCGCACTGCACCGTCAAAATCGGGCGCGGGGTTGCTCGTGCCCCAATAAATAGTGTTTAGATCCGGATCATATGTTCCGGGCATCCAGGTGGTGCCGCCGCCGCGCAGATACAATTTCCCGAGCCAGCTTTCGGAACCGGGTTCGCCCGGGCCGGGTATCGTCCAAAATCGCCAGACCTCTTTGCCCGTCTCGGCGTCCAGGGCGGCCACAAAGCCGCGTACTCCATCGTCGCCGCCGGATGTGCCGACCAGCACTTTGTCATGCACCACGAGCGGCGCGCTGGTCGCGCCGTAATTGCGGTTCCCGTCGGTGTAGGCGACGTCCCACAGCAAATGTCCAGACCGCGCATCGAGGCAAAGCAGGTGCGCATTGTCCGTGAGAATGTAAACGCGCGAATGCCATACGGCGACGCCCCGGCTGTGATGCTGCGAAGCATCGTCGATCAATCCCTCGCTCACCGGTCGCGAATAGTGCCAGAGGGCGCGGCCCGCGGCGGCGTCCACGGCGTACACGTCGTTCGCCGCGCTGATAAAGAGAATGCCTTCAACGGCGACGGGCGTAACCTCAAGATCGCTTGAGTTGCGCACATGGAAAACCCATTGGGCGCGCAATTGGCTGGCATTTGCCGGCGTAATCTGACTGAGACTCGAGTAGCGCCGTCCGGAATAGTCGCCGTTGTAGGAAGGCCAGTTCGCACCTGGCGGCGAGGCGCCAAGTGCCTCGGGAGAAACGTTTACTGTCGTCGAAAGCACAGCGCCGCTCGGCGGCGGCGGTGTCGTCGGCGTCTGCGCGGATAATGTCGCCGCGGTCACAACCGCTGCGATCAGCAGCGCGCAGCTCGCCGCGAGAGCGGCGCTACGCCAGCGATGATTCAAAAAGGCTCGCATTTCGTCAGGAATTTCCCGTCACGGCCGCCTCGCCCAGAACGCCGCTGTTTTCGCCATGCTGGCCGCTAACCGAAACCGTTACGCGGACGGTTCCGGACGGCGGTTGCACTACTTGGTTCAAATTCAGCGTCTCGGCCGGTTCCGCGCTGCCAAGTGGCTGCGACCCCAGTTCTACCCCCTGTGCGCCAAGGAAGTGCGCTGTCACTCGGCCAAGGAAAAAAACGCCGAACGATCCGCTGAGCCGCACCCCTGCCCGGGTTCGCACCGCGAGCAAAGGCTCTCCGATCACTCCAGCCTCCGCTACACCCGCAAATTCCCTCCCCGAGCGCACTGGATACCATTGCGTATCCATCGCGTACGTTTGGCCCGGCGCAAGCTTCTCCATCGGGGTGTTCAGCTCGGCCTCCATGTAGTACGGCGCGTCATCGGCGCTGGTGCGGATTTCGGGCAGGCCTCGCTCGTTTATTTCTACCGCTGGACCGTTCTTGTAAAAAATCACGCTGGCCTTACCGGGATATTCTGCCTGCGCCTGGTAGCGAAATCGTTCCACCATCGCGTAGCCCGAAGCGCGGTCCACCACCGCCAGCCAGTCGCCAGGCGAGTCCACCCACACTTCACTTTGCAGGTACAGCCAGTGGAGTCTGAAGAGCCCGCCGCTCACCGCGAAGGAAGGATCGTCCGCCAGTCCGGAACGCACATGAAAGCCCTCGAGATACGCGCTGTTCGGATTCGCCGGCGTGAACGCCCAGAAATTGCGATTGAAATTCCCCGCGGCGCTGCGGTCCGCGGTGTCGTACTGCGTCACCGATTGCATGGACCATTCAATCGGGTGCGCTGAAACATTTTTCATCACCGCATGAAATGAAATCTCCGGCGTATCGTCTCCCAGCGTAATTTCTCTGGAATACTGCAGGCCCGTACGCTCCTCGCCTGGCCCTTCCATCCGCACGACGCAGCGCGGCCCGCGCGAGACGACCGTCAGCTTGTAATCTCCATCATCGAGTGCATCCGCGATTGGCCCGGGCCAGTGCTGCGCGTCTGCGGTTCCTTCCGGCAGTGGCCAGAGCTTGTCTCCGCCGTAGTTGTACCAGCGGGCCCGGGCACCGGCTGTGAGCGGCGGGAAGTATTTCCCCTTGAGCTCGGGGTTCTCGAACAGATAGGCGTGCCCTGCAAACGTGACTTGCATCAGCCGTCCACCGAGCTTTGGCACCAGAACCAACTCCACCCAGCGATTGGCAATGCGCGCGGCCGCTAGTCCTTCGTGTGTCACGTCGCTGACTTCGCAGCCAGCAGCCGTCGATCCTGCGGCCCCCAGCCGTTGCTGGACACTGCGCACCGCCGGATAGGTCTGCGCTGAAAAGATTTGGGCGACGCACACGGCCATGAACGAAATCACGCCCGCGTTGACGAAATGCCGCTGTTGATCAGGTGCCGCCACGAAGTCCCGTCTCAAACCAGCTTATTTTCAAAATCCCGCGACGCTCGTTGATATACAACCGCAAGCGCAGTTTCAAGTGTTTTATTAAAACTTTAATACGCGGCGCCGGCACGCCTTACAGCCGCCCAAACTTCTTCACCGCCTCCTCGATCGACTTCAGCTTCTCGATATAGGCGTACATCGAGTGCTCCTTGAAATCCATCTCCTGCGCCAGCGCCAGCACTTGCTTTGCGCGCGCTCGCGGCACGGCCACCACGCCGTCTGAATCGGCGACTACGATGTCTTGCGCGTTCACCGTGACTCCATCGCAAACGACCGGCACGTTGGCGCCCGCGAATCGGTAATGACGAACCGAGGTTGAAGGAACGATCCCGGTCGAGAAAACCGGAAAACCGATCTTCTGCAGGTAAGCCGTATCGCGCACGCCGCCATCAATCACCGCGCCCGAATAGTTGCGTGCCGCCATCGCCGTGCCCATCAGGCCGCCCATTCCTGCGATGTCCGCGCCGTCTTCTATCGCCATCACATAGACGGAGTTGAAACCGCTGGAATCGATCGCCGCCAGCATTCCCGAGAGGGCTTCCGGATCCTGCGTGCCTTCCTCTTTCTTCAGTTGAACCGTCACCGCGAACCCTGCAAAGCGTGCAGTAAATATCGGCCGCATGCGGTGCGACATGTAGCCGCGCTGTCCGAAAAGCTGCTCCAGTGCATCGGACACCGAGGCCACCTCCACGTGCCGGTATCCATCGAGCAGCGCCGCGTCATCCGCCGTAGTCGCAGCAGCCGTGCCGGCCTGCTCGGAGCGCGCTGCAAGCGCCGACCGCACGGAAATCGTGACGATGGTTACCGCCAGGGCAACTGCTACCGCTAGCGCCAGCAGTTTTCGTGCTCTGCGTGTCGGCAAAAACGGCTTGAGAATTTTTGCGTTCATCGTTGCCCTCCGTGCGAGACTCGTTTTCGCGCACTCTACCACTGTTTTTCGCTCGCCCGACAGGCGCGCTCCGTTTTGCGCCGTGCCGCCCGCCTTGCGTTGCATCGCGAACGCCACGCAACAAGGCCATTTTTGCGCGAAGGACCGTAGCACCGGCAAATTACTTCAATCATTAAACTTTATTAAAAATAGCGGTTGACAGGGTTTAAACCTTCGGTAAGATTCCGCAATCGAGTGGTTGGGTTCGGGGGTTTTGCGCGCTTTTCCCGCAGACATTGCGCGCGAACCAGGGTGGAGTGTGCGGGCCAGATGAGCTCCTTCTGCGCGCGCACGGGGGGCTAGAATGCGCAATTCTCAGCGTTTTCTGATCGTTTTGGCGGGTATCCTGCTAGCGGCCTCGGTTGGGTCGGCCGGAATCACGGGAAGCATCTCAGGCATCGTCACGGATCCCAGCGGTTCGGTTGTTCCGGGCGCCTCGGTGACGGCGACGAACACCGCTACCGGTGTGCAGTCGACCGTGCAGACCGACGGAGCCGGGTTCTACAGCTTTCCTAACCTTCCTGTGGGCGATTACGACGTGGACATCTCGCAGGCCGGATTCAAGTCCTACCACAAGAGCGGAATCCACATTGACGCCAACTCCGCGATCCGCGCCGACGTGAAACTCGACATCGGCCAGGTCTCTGAAAAGGTCACCGTCACTACGAATGCCGTGCAGGTGGAAACCCAGAGCACCCAGATGGGCGAGGTCATCAACAGCCAGACGATGACGGCTGTCCCGCTCAACGGCCGCGACTTCACTGACTTGCTATCGCTGCAACCCGGCGTGGTCCCTGGAGCGTACGCTGCGCAGGCCGCCGGACTGAACGACCGCACCGTCGGAGGGAGTCTGACACTGAACGCTGGAAACCAGTCCGTCAACGGGCAGCGCGAAGCGTCCAACGGCTTCATGTTGAACGGGGCGAACGTTAACGAGGGCAAGAACAATGGCACCGCGGTGATCCCCAACCTGGATTCCATCGAGGAATTCCGCATCATCACCAACAACTTCGACGCCGAATACGGCAACTACAGTGGTGGTCAAGTCAACGTCGTCACCAAGAGCGGCACCAATCAGATGCATGGTGATGCGTTTGAATTCAACCGCAATACCGCGTTCAACGGCCGTAATTACTTTGCCGATTCGATCGGCAAATACATCCAGAACCAGTTCGGTGGAACTTTCGGTGGACCCATCAAGCGCGATAAGATCTTCTTTTTTTTGGATTATCAGGGTACCCGCACGATTCAGGGACAAACCCAAACCACCGCCGTGCCAGATGGCACGCTGGATAGCGCGACCGGCAACTACGATCTCTCCACCAGTCAGCAATCCGTTCTCGATTCGGCCTATCAGAATTCGCTCGTGCCGGGAAACCCAGCTTCAGGAACCGTCCAAGGTGCCAACTGGCAATCGGTCCTCACCGGCAGGCTCGGCTACCCGATCATACAAGGCGAGCCGTACTACTTCGCGAACTGCGCGTCCAACAACACTGTCGGTGGCTGCGTCTTTCCCAATGCCGTGATTCCCAAGAGCGCGCTCTCGACCGCCGCAGTCGGGCTGTTTCCCTATATTCCGACTCCCAACGTTTCCAACCCCAGCTTCAACTTCACCACCTCGGCCTTCGACAATCGCCTTCGCGATGACAAGGCTGGCGTGCGCGTGGAT
>Ga0210394_10003862_pt1 | contig 18130 bp, 14 predicted proteins | sample IncBWC12MmetaG_FD_160121 | JGI IMG/M metagenome (GOLD analysis project Ga0210394, IMG submission 160121) | Forest soil microbial communities from Barre Woods Harvard Forest LTER site, Petersham, Massachusetts, United States - Inc-BW-C-12-M | ecosystem: Environmental > Terrestrial > Soil >... | reverse complement strand
GCCATTGTTCCAACTCGTTTTTCACCTGTTGCAGCACTTCAGCACTGGTTCGGCCTGCTTCCACCACCAAAATCATGCGCGGAACGATGGACGCTATGGTGAGAACCGATCCGTTGTCCAGCAGAGGCGGGGTGTCCACCAGAATGATGTTGTGTTTCGCTCTCGCCTGCTCCATAATCCGCGAGAGCGCGCCCGCAGGATCGTGCTTGGGCACTTCGTTCTTACGTCCGCACGGTACAAAATCGACGCCTGAATGGTGGGGCTGAATTGCGTCCGCGGGAGGAATCAGCCCTTCGGAAACCGCATAAAAAGTGTTGTCCGGATCTAGATTATATTTCTTCAACAATCTCGGTCTCCGGAAATCCATCTCGATGACCAGCGGCTTTAGCCCGTGGCGCACGGCCAGTTCCCGCGCCACTTGAAGAGTGATTGTCGAGGAACCCTCGCCCCTGAACGCACTGCCGATCAACGACGAGCAGAACTGCTGGTCCCGCACCGCCATGGCCAGCATGGAGGCCAGCTTACGATAACTCTCCTCAAGAGCCTGTCGCATGCCGAGCCTGCTCTCTCTGGATTCGGAACAGAGTAACCGGTCCGTTCGGGATCACCGCAAACACGGGCACTCCCAGCTGGCTCTCCAGCGCCATCTCGTTGTATATTTTGTGATCCAGGATCTCGACGATTGAAATCCACACAATTGCAAGGATAACCGCCAGGATCGCGGCCAGGCCAAGCAGCCAGGTCTTTCGAAGTCCGGAAGGCTGGGCCGGGGGTATGGCGGGTTGCACCAGGATCACGTTGCTGATGCGCCGCCGCTCCACCTCTGACTCCGCCCTGGCTTCTTCCAGCTTACGGCGGTAAAAGGTGACGTTTTCTTCCAGACCCCCGCTCTGGCGCTTCAGGTTGATCCACTCCTTTTGTTGCTGGTGGAGGGCCATGAGCCGCGCCTGCAGATTATCCAGGTTGTCCTTGCGGATCTTGTAGTCGTTCTCCTTTTCCAAAAGCACGGATCGAAGGTTGGCGGCCAGCATACCCACCACTACACTCAACTGTTGCCGGTTATTCTGGATCCGGTCGCTGGTGTCGAGTTGAGTCATCCGTAGCGCCTCGCGCTCCTGCTGCAATTGCGCGATCTGGCGCAAAGTCGCATTGGGGAAGGAATCCCGGTCGAACTCTCCCAACGCACCGAAATTGGGCTCCGCTTTGGCAAGTTCCTGATCCAGCCGCTTCACGTGCGCGGCCGCTTCGTTCAGGGCAATTTCCGCGTTCTTCACGGACGGCTCGGTTTCCGCAATCTGCTTCACTAACTCAGCCTGCTGTTCCTGCAACAGGCTGATGTCTCCCACGGATTCGTATTTTTGAAGGGCTTCCTCCGCTTGGTTCAGCTCCGCGTTATTTGAATCGAGGCTCCGTTGAAAAAGTTCCAAGCCCTTCGACTGATATAGCTTCGACCGGAACTCCATATAGTGCGCAATCAAACGATTCAGCACGAAGGCGGATCCTTCACGATCGCCCAGGGTCAGTTCGGCGGAGAAAACATTCGATTCCCTGCCGGGCTGAACCTTGAGCCCTCCCTGCACCAGCGCGATAGCCTTTTGCCGTGGCGAAATCCTCTCGCGTAGGCCCATGTGGACCATTTTGTCGTCCACCCATTCGCTGACCGTCCGGACAATCCCCTTAACGCGGTAGCGCAAGAGCGGAATGAAACCGGGTTTCGGCGGGGGAATGGGAATCGGCTTATCCAGGCCAATCTCATCCACGATTTTGGCAATCAATTCAGTGTTCTGGAGAATCTCGGCCTCTGAATTGACGTCTTCCGTGCGGCTGCCCATGACTAGGGGCGCTGAACCGACCACAGTAGACGGAGGCGCCTGCTCTTGCCCGATTTTCACCAGGATCTTCGCCCTGGCCGTGTATGCATCCTCGCGAATACAAAACAGCCAGACCGCCGTGGCCAGCAGGCCGACCACAATAATTCCTAAGAAACTCCACTTTCGCTTGAAGAGCACGAACAGCAAATCGTGCAGCGAAGTCTGCGGTGGACGTTGGTTCACGTGGGAATCCGTTTAAGGGATGCTGACGGCAAATCCCTGACCCCCGAGAATGTAGCTGAACCCCATGCTGGTTGCGATCGGCATGAGCTGCTTCATGTACTGGTCGACAAACTGATCCATCTTCGCAATGCGGGATTTCGGAACAAACACCACATCGAAAGGTTCCAATTCCACATCGGCAGCGCCCTTGGACAAAACGGCGTCCAAGTTGAGCCGTTTAATCGCAGTGGTTCCGTGGTTGTTGTGCAGAATGAGTATTTCCTTGCTCTTTGCCGTGTTCTTAAACCCGCCCGCATAGAATATAGCTGCCGCAGCGCTCAGCTTTCCGGTCAGGGGGATCATTTTGGGTTGGATCACCTCTCCTCCCACATACACGTTGCGGTTGGTGAATGTGCGGACGATGGTTGTCACCTTCGGGCTGCGGAAGAATTGGCCATAAGCAGTGCTGAGCAGCTTGCTCAGATCCTCGGAGCCGTAGCCGGCTGCGTCTACATCGTTCAGAAGCAGCAATGAGATCTTGCCGTCCGGGCGAACCTTGACAATCTGCTCCAGTTCCGGAAGGTTAAACGCGCGAACCTGAATCTCGTCCCCAGGCTGCAGCCGATAAACCTCGGGAGCGTTGGCTGGGGCTTGTGCAGCGGCCTCCGCCGTGGGAGGCGCGGTCGCGCCGGGCTGAACGGGGCTGCCGGCCGGAGTCTGGCCAAGTGCCGCTCCACCAAGGGCTGCCGTTAATAGCAGAACCCCGGCAAACGCCCGCGCGAGCCGACACTTCTCCAGGCTGTTCCCAGCGTTTCCCATTACGGTATCCATCGATTATACTCTGCTCCCCTCCGCTCCGCTGTGGTACACGCGTTCATCCAGTACTGGTCCGTCCTGCCCGGACTTTTCGAGTTTCCTCAGACCGTGAAGTTAGTTTTCCGGAGGCATGCGCGGCCTGTAGCATTCGCAAAATCATGTGCCGTTCAGGAGTCTGCAGAAACCTCCGGACGATCATACTGCCTGGCGGATGCACACCTCTGGGGTCGGAAAAACTCGGGCTTGGTCTGCGCGGACGAACGATCCGAGCTGCCGCAGTGGCCGGCGGCTTAGCCGGCTACTCCTCGGAGTTCTGAGCGCGCATCCAGGATGGGATCGCTTTTCTCACGGGCGCAAGTACACGAATCGATCTCGTCGTCAATGCGATTAACGAAGGTTCCCCAACTGAAGCGTTGAACATTTACATGACCGGCCCGCCCCATCGCGGCGGCACGGGCGGGATTTCCAGCCAATTCCGCCATCCGGAGCGCAAAACGCTCCGCTTCAGGCGGCTCCAAGAATCCATCTATACCATGCTTCACCGATTCACGAGGGCCGCCGCGATCCACGCAAATCACCGGCTTGCCAAAAGCCATGCCCTCCAGCGGCACAATGCCCCAATCTTCATTGAACGCCGTGAACAGCACGCCGTAGCAGCGGGAATAAAAACTTGAGAGTTCAGCGTCGCTTGGAAAAACCGAGAACTCCACATTCCCGGTCGCCTCGGCCAGCGCGCGGATCTCGGCATAATACGTTTCGCTCTTCTTGTCCACGATTCCCGCCACCACTAAACGAAAATCGCGGAACGCCGGATTGTGCTCGCGGAACTTACGGAACGCGTGGATGCCGAGCTGGATGTTTTTCGTCCACATGATTCGGCCAGGCAGAAAAAAGAAACGCTCGAAACAATCGCTCGGCGTACGTGGTTCGAATCCCAAACCAACATATGCTACTTCCAATTTTTCCGATCCGGCCAGCTTGCCGGATGTGGCCCGCTTTTTCACTTCCTCGCTAATGCAAAAGACACGCGTGTACCGCTTCCACGCCAGCCGGTCAACCAGGCAAAACGCCCAGGAGCCGATTCCAATCGCCAGCTGATCGAGCCGGCTCCGCGATTCTAGCGCCCTGGTCCTGTATTCCTGGTCGAAGGCCAGCCGCAATGGTGTCAGACAGACGGAGATCGCGGGAAGTGATGAATTGCGAAATAACAGAAAATCGCCAATACCCTCGCAAACCACCACCAAGGCATCGAAATCTTCCAGCGGCAGCCGAAGATTGAGTACCTTCCACGCGGACTTCAGCACTGCTCCGACGCTCCGCGATACAGAAATGTTGCCGATTTGGACAACCGTTCTGCCGGCAAACCCGGGAAAAGTGTTCTGCGGCTCGAAGTGGCTGGTGAACAACGTCCACTCGTGGCGGCTCCGACCGCTGAGTTCCAGGATGACACGTTCCGCGCCGCTGGTGAGGTAAATCCAAGGATAGTAGAGAGCGACTCTCATGAACTAGCCATCGCCTGCTTTGTCACCATATCTTGCGCCGATTGCTCGAAGTGGGACCGGTACCAGCCAATCGTCTCCTTAAGTCCCTCATTCAAAGTGTAATCCGGGGTCCAACCCAGGATCTCGCGAGCTTCCGACGTGTCGAATTTCTGGGAGTTACCATGTTCCATGCTCACACCCGCAACAATTGGCTTCAGGTCCTTGCGGCCCATCAGGCCCAGTACGGTATCCACGGTATCCAATACGGAAATTTCGTTCGCCATGCCAAAGTTGAACGCTCGGCCGGACAACGATGGGTCGGCCTCCAGCCGCGAGGCCACTAATAGAAAGGCCTTCACAGCGTCTTTGACGTACAACAGGTTGACCCGTGACTTCCCATCCGACCGGATCATCAGCCGCTCACCGTTGAGCGTGCTGCGAACTACATCCGGCACCAGCCGGCTGAAATTCAGATCCCCGCCGCCGTACAGATTCGAGAACCGAGCGATCGCCACTCGCAGGCCAAACGTGCTGGCATAGGTGCGAGTCACTAACTCAGCGCAAATCTTCGACGCGCTGTAAGGGTCGATCTGAACCGCGGCGGTCTGGCCCAAACTCATATCGAACGAATGCGTGCAGACCTTATCGGAGGAGGCCAGGACCATCTGGTGGACGCCTGAAAGCCGCATCGCCTCCAGAAGGTGCCAAGTGCCGGCGACGTTGGTCTCTAAAGTTTCCCTCGGCGACTCCCGGCCCACGGTCACCAGAGGCTGCGCGGCAAGATGGAATACTGTATCGATGCCCTGTTTGGTGAACAGCCCGGACAGGAATCGGAAATCCTCCAAGGGACCGCCCACTACCTCCACGTTATTTGGAAGTACTTCCGGCCGTCGTCCGGACTCCCGCGCGAGCATCGTCACCCGGGACCCACGCTTCCTCAGGATCTCCACCAACCAGCGTCCCACAAACCCCGTGCCGCCGGTGACCAAAACTGATTCTTGCCGATGATCCTCGGCAACGCTCATGGGTGGTTGGTTCCGTTGCTGGCGGCCATCACGCGTTCTTCTCGGAGCACCATCCACGGCGGGCATGTGGCATCGTACAGGTTTTCCATTTCCTGCTGATCCTTGCTGGTGTCCATCGACTTCCAGAAACCGTGGTGGGAATATGCGTGCAGTTTTCGACGCCGCGCCAAGGCGGGCAAGATCTCGACCTCCAGGTTCCGGCCCTCCCAGAAATCGAAGGCTTCTTGCTCGAAGACAAAGAATCCGGCGTTGATCCAGCAGTCGGGGATCACCGGTTTCTCCTGAAACCGCTCGACACAACCGAGCCTGTCGAAGATAACGGTTCCATATTGCGACCTAAGCGGCACTGCAGTCACGGAAGCTACTCCGCCGCTGTTGCGATGAAACCGAAGCAGCTCGTGGAGGTCGACATTGCCCAGGCCATCGCCATAAGTCGCAAAAAAGGTCTGGCCGAGATGTGGCCGGCACTTCCGAATGCGCTCACCGGTGTCGCTTTCCGAGCCCGTATCCACGATGTTGACCTGCCATTCGGGAAACCTTCCATGAAAGTAATCTCGAAGAACCTCCTGGCGATGGCCGGCCGCCAGCACAAACTTATTGAATCCCTGTGCCGCGAAAGTCCGCATCAAATGAATAAGGATGGGCGTGCCCGCAATGGGCATCATGACCTTCGGAAAATACTCGCTGAATGGATACGCCCTCGTTCCTTTACCCCCGCACAGAATCACGACTTCCATGACACCCTCCATCTTTAATAGGCTCCCTTGCCGCCGAGTACGACAGGTATAGTTTGCACCATCAACTTGGCATCCAGCCAAACCGACCAGCTGTCCACGTACTGCAGGTCGTATTGCATCCACTGGTGGTATTCGACGTTGCTTCTTCCATTCACCTGCCACAAGCAAGTGAGACCAGGACGCATGCTGAAGCGCCGGCGGAATTCACCTGGTATCGCGTCAGATTCTCCCGTGGGCAACGGTCGGGGCCCTACCAGGCTCATTTCGCCCTTTAACACGTTTACCAATTGAGGCAACTCGTCCAGACTGAATTTTCGGAGGACGCGGCCGATATCGGTGACACGCGGATCCGCCGTGCTTTTGTAAATCGGCCCCCGCATGATAGTGCGCGCGGCCAGCGCCGGTAGCATCGCCTCCGCGCGGTCAACCATGGTCCGGAACTTATACAGCGTGAATTTGCGGCCGCGAAGCCCCACTCGCGTCTGGCGGAAGATCACTGGGCCGGGCGTGGATAACTTTACCGCCAGCGAGATCACAGCCAGCAGCGGCGCCAGCAACACTAGCAGAAGCAAAGAAAACGTCAGGTCGATGCCTCGTTTCAATGCCAGACCCCACGAGGTAATTCGCGCCGTGGTCGCTACCGGGAAGCACACTGATCCACAGAAACTCTCGCTGCTCTCCAGTTCTAAGTACCGGGGCCCTACCAGCATGATCCGGCCCAGGATTCCGTAACGCTCGCACACCTGGACAGTAGCCTGTTCATGACCGAGTTGATCCGGAGGGACAGCGATGAGCAGCTCGTCTATTACGCGCTTTTCAATCACCGCTTCAAGCTGATTGCCCAGCTCCTGGCGCCTCTCGAAATCGAAGAAGGTCCGTTCCTGGACTTGGCCGGTCCCCACACAAGTTACGGCGAGACCCCATTCCGGATGCTCTTTGAAAGTCTGGCCGATCTTCTCCGCCTGATCCCAACTGCTTACAATCAATACGGATCGCACATCCAGACCCTTTCGCCGCATCAGCTTGAGCGTTACATTGATCGCGGTTTTCTCAGCCACAATCACCGCGGTCGAAAGGCACACCAGCCCCACTGCCGATCTCAGGTCATGTGCTCCGCCTACTGCCCAGATGGCGAGTGCGAGGCAAAGACCGCCTATGAAATGCGCGGAGACCACTCGACGGATGGTGCCGGTGAGGCGATTAAGACGCTGCGAATCATAAACCCCGAAGAAACGGAGCAGGCTGATCCAGGACGGAACAATCAGAAGAGCCACGAAAAAGGCAGCCGTGGCCCCGCGCGGATTGTTCCAGGTAACGCACAGGCAGGCCGCCACCAGAAGCGTATCCATCACCATTGCCATCTGCACCAGGAATCGCGCCTGTGTTCTCACTGCCGTACCCCCGTTGCAGTTTTCGCGATAGGAACCTGAACCGCCGTCACGGAATGCGCCGGGAAATCAAATTGAGCGCTGCAGCCGGTGACTGGCACGGTTTGCGTAGAAATCCAGATCTGGTCCGGACCACCGTTGTTGATCTGTCCGTCCGGAGCTTCCGCCGCCTGCGCCGCCCATACCACGCCCAGATTCGTGGACGGTTGGGTGCCGGTATTGGCGTCCAATGCTGTGCCGTTCAGAGTCCACAAAGTTGCTGACCTTTGAGCGCAATACCCGGCGAAGGACACACCAGTATGAATGGTTCGGTCGAAATGCCGATTGACTACCATCAGATATGCTGTCGAGTTGGCGTCGTCCGTGCCTGCCACGGCATCGAGGTAGGGAACATTCTGGACAGCGTCAATCTCGCCCATGGACCGGCTGTTGTACGTCGGAGATATCGTGCTCGACTGAACTACCAAGGGAGAAAAGTGTTGCGTGAACATCGGGAGCACATAGCTAATTGCCTTTGCAGCGTTAGTTCCGTCCCGGGGACCCAACCAACCTTGCGTGCCGGAGTCAATCAATTTGAAGCCGTCCGCGATCTCAATCCTGGGGTTGGAAACAAAGATATTCATCACACTGGCGGCATAAAGGGCGGAGCCCAGGGTCTTCACATGGTCCACCCAGCGGTTGGAAGGGTCCGCGGAAAAACCGGGCGCCCACTCCGTGACCGCGATCGATATGTGCGACGCGTCCGCCCCCGCCAGCGAATCGATCGTCTCGGACAGCGTCTGAAAACTGGTGCGGATCAGTTCAGGTGCAGCCATCAAACTGGAATAAACCGTGCGAACGTCCCATCCGGCGTCGTAGGCGCCTAGGACCGGAGCGAAGGCGTTGTGGACCGAGATGAAATTGATAAGCGGTGCGTCTTGAGTAAGCACAGTACTCAGCCAGTCTGGATGTACCGAAAATGTGGAGTGACTGTAAGAAAACTCGACGCCCGCCCCCAGCTGGATGGTGGGATCCGCCTTCAACATCGCGGTCGCGTACTGCTTATATACCGATGCGTACTCTTGCGACGTATAGTTCGGCATGGGCGGCGTGTAGGTCGAAAAGTCGAGGTAAAGTTCATTCCCAACTTCCCAATGTGCTACGTGATGCCCCCGGGTGTTGATATAGGTCACCCACTCCGCTGCTTCCTCTGCCGTTCCGCTGAGAACATTGACCGTGATCAGCAGGTTCGCTCCCAGCGAATCTGCAAACTTCAGGGCTTCGTCGGTCCCGAATGAGTTGGGGGACGTCACGCCGCCCGGCAAAGGCGCTGAAATCGGACGCGATGCCGGCGGTCCCACGCCGTCCTTCCAGTTATAGAGGTCCGAGAAGACCCCCGCCGGGAAACGAAGTTCCGTGACTCCCATTGCCTTGGTGAGCGACTGGATCAATGGGTCCGGACTCTGCGTAACGGGATTCCAGAGGCCCTGACCATCCCAAGGCCACTCCATGTTTATCCCGTACAAGCTCGGCGAAACGCGCCGCACCACCTGATCGGGGGCCACGAGGATACTTGCATTTAAGGCTGGTCCCAAATCCTGCTGACTGAGAGAGCTTAACCACGCACTGGGAAGATCTGTGCTCAGCGTGAGATCGTCGAAATAAGCCCCACCGACCGTGCCCTCGACGACGCATGCAACGATGATGGCTTCAATGCTCGGGTCGTTGGGGATATCGATGATGTCTTCCCAAAAAACCGGAGTGGAAGCGTTGGAGACCTGGCGCACCTCCCGCAAGATCAAATCACTCAAACCGGCCGTATACACCTGCAGAGTGGATACTGCCCCATCTCGAGTGCCGAGCCATCCGGAATAATAGAGTGACTTACCCAGCAGCCCCTTAGCTGGAATTATTTGAACTACTCCGTATTCGGCCAGGGGATTAGTGCTCACATTAGCGGCGTTAGGAACCAGTTCCAAACTAAACAATCCCGAATGCTGATGCGTGGTGGATCGCACGGCGACGCCGTTCGCTGCGATAGAAGGATTGATCAACCAACCGTTCCGCGTGGGCGACAGTTCAAAACCTGGGTCCTGCAACAGGTTGCTCTGGGCCGGCAAGGCGCCGGGAATCCCAAGGAAGATTGCGAGAACCGCCCAATCGCGGATGTGCCCGAGTCCCTTCAAAATACCACCCTGTTTTCAAACACTAAGTTCCCCGGCGCCGGCCGCCCCGGCCCCCGCAGCAGCCTGGAAATAAGCGCTTTCGGACAGCGCGACGTGGCATTCACGCACCTGCCAAGCCACTCGGATCCGCTTCATCATCTTGGTCAGGCCCTTCAGTTCGGCGCTCCAAACCTTCAGCGCGGATGCCAGGCCGGTGCGGGCTTCTTCACTCAGTTTGAATTCCACTTCCTGGGACTGCTCCAGTCTGTACACGCCGATGTTCTTCGGCATGCCGTCGGCCACCCAGGCCGCGATGTCGTACCGCAGGTCAATCCGGGGAGACGACAGAATTTCGGCCACCGTATGCCCATGCGCATGCTGGTATGTTTCGAAGCATCCGAATGCCTCCCAGAATTCCTCGAAGCTAGGCATCTCCGCCAAGGCCCCACGTGCCAGCACCAGCTCCTTGGTGGCATCCATCGCCGCTTTGCAGATATGCGGCCAGATATGGAACGACGCGATAGCCTGATACTTGTGCATCAGATTGTCGCCGATCTCACTTCGCACCAGGCGCTCGAAGTTCTCGTCCTTGCTATAGAATTCCAGGCATGCCTCCCGGGTCGGAAACAGTTCATTCCTAGTTTCCGTGACAAAATCGGCGAGGAACTTGCCCAGCACGCCCTGGTCCTGCTCCATCGCGTGTAGCATGGCATCCAGCCACTCCGACTTCTTCACTCCAAAGCTTTCGGCGAAGCGCACTACATCGGACAAAGTGTTGTCATGCCAGAAGGCCACTGAAGCGAGAGCATACTTTCTGGCCTGCACGTAGTCGTCGAACGTTAGCGAGTCCGTTCCGACGGCGATTTCCTCAATGTCCATTACCTTCTCACCGCCGTAGACACCGAAATTCTTGGAAAGAATGCGAAAGAGGGTTCGGAACGAAAACATCTTTCGCGATTCCGCAGCTTCCAGCTCCGAGCCTTTCAACATCATCAGCTGGAAGTTCGTGACCTGGTCAACGCCGGCGTTCAGTAGTTTTCGAAGTGCGCTAAGATGCGTGTCCAGAGTCTCGCCGGGCAGCCCAAGAATCAGATCGGAATTCGAGCGCAGCCCGCGCCCCATCATTTGAACCTGCAACTGCTCGTAGGCCTCCAGCTTAATGGTGCTGCGCTTAACGTTGCGCAGCACATTCTCGTCCAGCGATTGAACGGCCTGGTACAGTACCAAAGCGCCGCTCACCTGCTCCAGAGATTTGATGATCCGGTCCGGACGGTTTTTCCCGGTGGTGGCGTCGATGTACGTAGGCCAGCCATATTGCTTTTGCATCTCGCCCAAATAGGAGGAGATTTCGATATCTCTCTCGTACATTCCATAATTCGAGTCGGCGATCCTCAGGGTGCGCATCTCCGGAGACTTTTCGTGGATCCGCCGGGCAATATACTGAATCTCCTCACGGATACGCTCTTTGCTGAAGTTGTGCACTTTGGTGTACCAGCGCGTGCCCTGGACACAGAACGTGCACGTGAACGGACAACCCCGGTTGGTCTCGATCAGCGGAGCAAGTTTCCCGTCGAAGAATTCGTCTTGAATTCCGGTTAGCCAGGGAGAGGGAATCTCATCCACCTCTTTGTGCCGATCCCACATCTTCTCGATAAGCGCTGATCCATCAGGTTGGCGATAGACCGAAGACGGAATCACGCGCTGTCGAAACTTCTCTAGCGACATTCCGCAATCGAGGAATTGCTTCACTACTTCCGCCGCCAGAAAATCTCCCTCCCCAAGCACGTACAGATCGATCTCGGGATGTTGATTGACGTATTCAATTTGCCGTTCGTCCTCGAGCGGGATGTTGGGCCCGCCCATGACGACCAGTGTACTGGGATGAAGTCGTTTAGCGAGCTTGGCGAAGTGGAAGCTAAGTTCTTCACACCACATGTAATTGCTCACCATCAGGACGTCCGGCGGCTTGGCGCTCATTGCGTCCCAAAGGCGTTCCGGGTAAACGAACAGCCTAGAATTCACCTCCGGGAGTTCGCGGTCGATCACGGCCTTCATGTAGGCCACGCCGAGTGGCATGCAGTCGTTGGCCAGCACGCCGGAATAGTTGTATCGTAAATCCGCTAAGTACACAGTCACGGGCATAGCAGTCTCCAATCGTTCGTCAAGAACCTACCGCGGGGTAGGGTTACTTCTCAACCCAAGGCTTGAGCTGTACGCCGCGGCCGTGGCGGCAAATGCAGGCAATCTTCGCTTTTGCGAAATTCGCTGCTTGCGTTTCGGAGCCTCACAGAACCCGGGGGCAGGGGAGGGTAGCAGATGTTGGTAGCCAATCTCGGCTGCGATAGACCGTTGCAGAAGATCTACGCTCATGACCCGAAAATCGTTCTTCTCCCGTAATACAATCCCGCACAACCCTGCAAGGCATCCGTTTGCTACCTCAACCTGCCGGCCAACGGAAAGACAAGGCCACGGTGTGGCATGCCTGCCGGAGGCAACAATGGCCTGGACCGCGGCGATTTCTCGGTCCGATACCGCAACCGGCTGCTTACCCGCGGAGACGATCGAGGTAACCGAGGGCGAGGCTAAGACAGACACCCGCTGCGCAAATCCGAAATGCCGGAACACGTATCCCGCTAACAGAGGCAGATCGACGTTCTTGGCCCGGTCCGACCAGCTCCGCCGCGTCCGCCGGATCGGATTGAAGACGTTCAGCTCCTTGTTTCTCATCGATGCCGAAACGGCTTTTTCGTGCCTAGGTTTCACGCTCACGGCATACCACGCAGGTTGGCTGGAAAAGAGGTGTCAAGTATCATTCAAGACAAAGCTACTGCTGCATCAGTCACATGATCTGAGGTAGCACTACGTTTAATTTCGACTAGTATACCGGCGGATGTACCTGATGTCCAGGTTTATTTGCCCTAGATAAGATCCATCTAGTACTGGGAGGATCGCGAGACCGTTCGGTGTGATTTCGGGACGTAGCTTGAACGAATCTCACAGCGCAAATCGCAGGGTAGGTTGCGATGCTCGGAAGAAATACGGGGCTGTACTAGTACCAAGGCTAGAGCCACTCGCGAATAGCTCGACAGCCACTTTCGCTGGGTAGTATGAATTTCCAGCGAAGGAATGCTTCAGGCACTGGCGGCAAAGGCGTGCCGCGCTGTAACAGTTCGGCTGAGCCAGGCGTACAAGCCGAACAAAGCGGCTGTATGAACGACATCACCTGCAAGGGTCCAACCGAAAAACGGGACCGCTGCCGCGTAGCACATCGCTAGCCCCGCTATGGTTTTGGGATAAGTCTGGAACCATAGCCAAATTTCCGAAATTCGTAATAACGAAAAACTGGAAGCTGTTCGGTAGGCTGAAGGCCGCGATCTTCAGCGGATTTTGGGTGCCAGTCAGGCGCGGCCCCAACCACACGCTCACGACGAAGCTGGCATAAATAACGAGCCGATACATCGTATATGCCGGGACGTGATAAATGACGACCAGAAGCGGATTGGTGATCGCCATCAGCGTCAGCGGAATCAAATACGCTTGTCACGCTGACAACCGCGCTCCGGCAAATAAGCTCACGCAGCTACTGGAGCGAAATTGGGTGGATGTGGGAGCAGGCGAGCGACGGCCCGAGCACCGTTAGAGAAAGAGCGAGCGGCCGCCAGCCGGAATTCTTGATCATTGGAAGATTCTAGGAGGGTCTCATCTTTTTTGGGAAGAAGAACTTATATCCACCAGTAGCGCGTTTGATCGAGTGCTCGCAGGGCGCGGGATCCATTTACAGGACGACACAAAGGTGGTCTTCAAATGCCATCCGGGGAAGGTAGAACTTTGCGTTCAGGCCGTTTTGGACGAATCGCCACAACCTGCACCGGCTGCCCTTACGGTTAGCTTCGAATGTGGTTGCGAGTCACCGTAGACGCAGTTGTTTAACAATTCGTCGACGCTGTTGTCGGGCAGGTAAGCAATGCGCGCGTCGGAGCGCAAGCGTCTCGCGACTTGCGACAAGCCAATCAGCATTTCGCATTCGCTCCGCGTGAGATCCTCCGCCACCAAAACCCCGTGGCCCTTAATGAGAAAGGCCGGTGGACGGAAACCGTTTTGGTTCTGGCATTCCTTAGCAAACCGGAACATGAAGTCCCGCTTTATCATGACTGGTGTTCGACGCCCCAGAAAGATCGCTTGGCAGGGGTATAGAACGCCTCGTGAAACAACGGCGGTGGACACTTCGTCGGTGGCAAGTGAGTGGATAGTCTTCGCGTCCGGTATCCGGAGGTTCGACGAACGCACGAGTTGTTCCAATTCTGCCAAGTCCGGCTCGGGCGTGGCGCGAGGGGCGATGGCCAAACGTTCTTCCACTTCCTGCAATCGGAGTTTGGCTTCCTCGCACGTGTCTGCGCCGATCACCAGGCCGTGATTCGCCAAAATGAAAATATCGGGTGAGAAACGCAGCGACGCCCGGATCTCGTTGGCTAGCGGACCACCGGAAGGCGCGTAAGGTATCCAGCTCCAACGCAATGCATCCAACCGCTCACGGAGGAATGCGAGGGGATTACGCTGGACTGCCCATGCGATGGCGCTGATGGAATGGACATGAATTACCACGCGGTGCGGAAGAATCAAGTGCATGGCTGTCTCAATGGACGGCTTGAGACGCGAACTAACCGCGGAAACCTGCCCGGGTAGTTCGCCGGACATGTACTGGCTGGTTTCGGCGCAATCGACCGGTACGAACATCTCCTCATCTACAGCGTTCGCGAGCCACTTACCCGAAGCCTTGATCCAAAGAGTACTTCCGATTTTGATCGAAGTGTTTCCAGTGCTGGCTTGTACGAGCAGCTTCTGCCGGCCGAGATAGGCTGAAAGTTCAACTAATGCGTTGAGTTCCATGCAATCGCTTGGCGCCATAGGTCCCTCGTCAACGACTTGTTCCGCGGAAGACCGTTTGAATTGAATTCGAAATTGTGGCGATCCGCTGCGGCCTGTGCGAACTGGCTTCCATGATAAGGCGTAGGTGCAGAAAGTCAAGCGACAAACAGGCCCATTGAGTCTGTAAGCAGCGTGGGATGGGTCCACTTCATCGGAAACCCGAAGTGATAGGAAACACTAACCCGAATTCTTGCGTGGCTATGTTTTCAAGACACAAACATCCGTAGTGGAACCCCGTCGAGTGGTACCACCAGTACAAATACTCGTTCCGCGGGATTGACGTCGCTCCAAGAAAGTGTGAAACCTTCCAGACCAGCGGACATGAACAGTAGGAAGTTAGTAATTATCGCGGGGATAGCACTGGGTTTGGCCGTCTCGGCCTCCGCCGAAATCTTCATTATTTCCGGCACGCTCGCGACAGCTCGCCGACAGCAGGGGCACTGAACATAGACCCCGTTCTTAGAACCGTCAACGTTGTCGACCTATTCGTCCAGGACGATCTAGCGGACACGTACTAATGACGTTCTTTTCCAAAGCAACGGTGTAACTGCTTACCTTGAGATCACTAATACCGCAGCAAACCCGTCGGGTTATCCGGCTGTCTTCTTCGATATCCTGAACTCGGCCGACCCGGTACGCTGCTGGGTTTCACAGGCGGCGCTTTGCTTACGGGGACCGGGGATTCCGCCTAGTATCCAAGCGCCGGCAATCTCATTCTATTTACCCAAGGGAGCGTCTCTCTCACGGTTCCAGAACCGAGGTTCGGTGCCGTCCTTGTAATCGGCTTGGCTGGGCTCGGCTTTTTAGCGCGACGGACGCGTGCTGCCGTTCGGGCCTGAATCCCTAATCCCGGCCGCTTCGTGCCGGGCATATGAACTCAGGCTACCTGGTCTTTGTTTGGAAACGAACTCTTGGTGGCGTCAAGCAATACAAGATTCTGCGATTTCGCACAGCGCGTGTGGACATCCGTCTTGTACCAAGAACCATGTAGGGCCTCGCAGCCCGAAGCAGAAACGCCCGCTCTACATCGTTCGCAATGTTTTACCAACTCCGGCACTACCAGCCGCGAAATCGTCGCCCATAAGGGCAACAACAATCTTGTTGAAAAACCTCCACCCAGCCTTGCGTCCCGCCAACAAGCCGAGCTGCTCCACAAGAGCCAGCACGTCGCGTCATACCTGCGCGCGCCTGGTCATAGGCACACGGTCACGAGCTGAGGGCGTTTCACCCTCGGTCATGCCGCTTGGTAGTGTCTGAAATTTCAGACACTACCCGCCGCTTCATTTCCTCACCACGATTTCGTTGTTGGCCAACATCACAATGCGAACACGGCGGTCTGGTCGCCAGTCATTCTGGGTATGAAATCAGCGAGGGCTGCATCTAGCGCCGCAATGCATCCGGGAAGCTGAGGTTGCGAGGAGGAACCGGTCTAGCACGGCTTCAGTCTCGCGCTCGTATGCTTTCATGGCTCCTGAAGCATACCCCCTCCTGCCTGGTCTGCTTCACCGCTCCAAGCCCTCGAGCACGCGAGTCCGGTGCGAAGATTTCGATCGTTACTGAATTCATTCCACACTGCATCGTTCCGTGAGCTCGACAGATTGCGCTTCCTCTTCCTCGAAGACCTCGTCATGGTCGTCGGTCTAGCGGCGGCGTTGCAAAGTACTGTTCCTGAACCCTCAGCCTCCATGGCTAAGCAGCATGCTCACCCAGCGCGAGCACTTGGCACCGGTCATCCAGCATTGCTGCAGTCTGGTTGGCGCTGTTATGGCACAAAGGACGTTCGGGGATCCAGGAAGAAGAGCTGTGGAAAATGGTTTTAGCACTTTCTTTGACACCCTGTCCGCCGCAGCCCGAGTTACTCCTTGAGGTCCCGCATCGACTGGATACGAGCCAAGGATCGATCCAGAACGGCTCCTGATTTGATCTTCCATTCCTTCCTTTTCAAGGCAGGCTGCGAACCGCTACATGTTGACCCGCTCTTCTCAATCTGCGAAATTCGAGAGGTGGCTTCAAGCGATCACCACCACGATCTCCCGCAATTCCATAGGCGCGTCGGCGGCGCACCTCGCTCCTGTTGCTGCGAGGCGCGGCAATCGAGGTAGTGCTTCGCCATAACCTGGCTACACATCGCAATGGACGCCAATCAGGAGACCAGAATGTTCGACAACTATTTCGGCGGAAAACGCGTTCTTGTTACAGGCGTCAGCGGGGTGAAAGGTACGTGGCTTGCCCTTATGTTGCTCCAGGCCGGAGCGCTCGTTACGGGCCTAGATAAGCGGAGGGCGGCCTTACGCTCGAATTTTACGGCGACAGGGTTGGGCGGCCGGATCAGCTTCGTACAAGGTGATGTACGGGATCTCGCCTTGGTGCGCCGGCTTGTGGGAGAGGCTGACTGCGTCTTTCACCTTGCGGCGGAGGCGATCGTTGGCGAGGCTGTTCGAAACCCGCTCGAAGCCTACAGTAGTAATACGCTCGGTACCGCAACGATGCTCGAGGCTTTGCGCACAGTGGGTTCGCCCAAGCGAACCGTGTTTGTGACTACGGACAAGGTGTACAGAGAGAAGCCTGCGGGCGAGTTGTGGAGCGAATCGGACGAGCTCGGCGCGACTGGACCTTATGCGGTTTCGAAGGCTTGTGCCGAGTGGGTGATTCGCGACTACAACCGAGGCTACTTTGCCAACAGCGAAACGAGAATTGCAGTTGCCCGAGCCGGCAACGTGCTTATTGGAGGGGACGATCACTCATCAAGCAGCACGCAGGGAGCGGGGCGCATTTTCGTGGACTGTTATGAAGCCTTGACCGAGGGGCGTGCTCCGGAGATCTTCAGGCCGACTTTCACGCGACCATATACGTACGGGCTGGATATCCTCTCGGGGTACATGAGCTTGATGAGTCAGCTGGATCGGGAAGGGATTGCCGGCGAGGCCTTCAATTTCGGGCCGTATGAACAGCTTGGAGTGAGCAATGCGTTGCTGGCCACCAAGATTTGTGAACTATGGGGAAGTGGGGTGCTATGGAAGAGTGGCGCTTCCCGGGAGGAGCCCTTCGAATATCAGGCGCTGCGCACGGACAAGAGCCGGCAGCGGCTGGGTTGGCGCCCAGCCTTCACTTTATACGAAGCGCTGCGCGCCACCACCACTTGGTATAAGACCTGGGCCGGCTTGGGTTCGAACGTAACCGAGGGGTGCATCTACGAGTTGAACTGCTCGCAGATTACCGAACACCGAGCGGCAGCGGCTCGACTCGGTGTAGAGTGGGCGCGCGGCTAGACGAATCTTGACCACTGTCGTCAACCAAATCTAGTACGAAACGAGATTGAGAACGGCCGGCATACGCTCTGGGATAACGAAGTGACCCTGCCTAACGCTCGTGGAGCGGAAGGCGCCGTTCGTGGTTAGAGCCGCCGGGTCCCAAGTTGACACACAAGGAGAATGTGGAGAGGATGCTGGCGCTGCGGAAGCAGGTGAAGTCCGGGAGAATGAGCGTCCGCGAGATGGTGAATCAGCGACGGCGGCTTCGAGCTCGGTCGTCTGTGGACAAACATAGCGTGTCATCCTGCATCAGGGCTCCTTAAGTAATG
>Ga0210394_10003861_pt1 | contig 18137 bp, 10 predicted proteins | sample IncBWC12MmetaG_FD_160121 | JGI IMG/M metagenome (GOLD analysis project Ga0210394, IMG submission 160121) | Forest soil microbial communities from Barre Woods Harvard Forest LTER site, Petersham, Massachusetts, United States - Inc-BW-C-12-M | ecosystem: Environmental > Terrestrial > Soil >... | reverse complement strand
GCGTTAAACTTCCTGATAGCGGCCAACTGACGAGCCGGAGCGCTGGATAGTGCCGGGTGCTCGTCAATGCCGGAGTCGAGTTGTATTCCTCCTGCCGTGGGCTCCCGGAGTGCACACTTCGGGGAATCATCAACCGGAAGGTCTCGGCGTGAAGAACCGCGTCCTTCCAGGCGGTGGCCGCCTGCACTCGTGAGAATCTTGAGGGCCAGACCTTCGTTTTTTAGCTCAAGGCTAACTAACCCATTGAGGAACTGGCGCTTACCGCTTCCGAATTTCGGCGGTCGCTTGCCGTGATCGTTATTCACCACGGCAAGCTCCGGCGATCTGCGTGCGATTCTCCGCGACCCCCGGCCGGGGTCGATTTCAACCTCCAACCCGCATGCAGGTGGTCGCTCGCTGGCGTGTTTTCGGAGGGACGGGTTCCATCTTCGTGCACGGTGGCCGGCCGCAGGCCGTCGGGCCTCCCCCGCTGAAAAGCGCGGGGGAGAAGGCTCTCGACGATACACGGTGTCCACGATTCCACTCAGATGGCGTTCGAGCGAGGTAGGAGCGCGCTGCGCGCGGAATCTGCGCGTTTGCAATCGCTTAGGAGTAGTTACGGCTCCATCGATTCACGCAAGTCAATGAATCGGCTTGGGTTATGTCGGGGTTGGAGGCGGCTCTAGAAAGCAGGAAGGGCGCGACACCCGGAAAGACGGGATTTCCCCTGTCACCTGTTCGCGTTGGCCGTCCTCGTTGCGGTGACTTGTCCACATCGTTACGGTGGCCGTCCGCATCGTTGCGTTGGCCGTCCACATCGTTGCGGTCGCCGTCCCCATCGTTCCGGTCACTCCTCCACATCGATGCGGTCACCCCTCCACATCAACGCGGTAGGTCCTCCACATTGATGCGGTTGCCCCTCCACATCAATGCGATAGGTCCTCCACATGGATGCGGTCGCCCCTCCACATCGATGCTGTAGGTCCTCCACATTGATGCGGTCACCCCTCCGCATCGATGCGGTAGGTCCTCCACATCGATGCGGTCCTCCCTCCACAACGTTGGCGTACGAATCATTGGCCGGCGAGGAGGCGCGAATCGCGCCCGGCAAGCGTCACCGTTTTGCGCCAGATTGCGAGAGTGCCGCCATGCTAGCTTGCGTGGCCATGGGCGAGCGCGATTCTCCTGATACGCCATCGCTGGAACTGAGGATCGGCCGGCTCCTCTTCGCCCTGTCTGTCGTCGTGTCCGGGATCTACCAACTCGTGACGGGGCGCTGGGTGAACCTCGTGCCTGTGAATCCGGATCGGGTCCCGCCCTCGTGGCAGGTGTACCTGTTCGGTGTGCTCTTCATCCTCATCGGCATCGCCTTACTGATACGGAGAACGGTTTCGGCGGCCGCCGTCGTGCTCGCGGTGCTCCTGCTCGTGTTGTTCTTTGGGTTCGGCCTGCCTCTGGCGCTCGCGCACGCCTCGACGGGATACGTGTGGGTGGATCCTTTGATGATGCTGGCGCTCCTCTGTGGTGTGAGCCTGGTTGTTGTTCCTCGCGAGGGATCTCCCCGCGGCACCGTCGACCGCGTTTTCGAAACGGCGACGCGCTTCGTGCCGTTGGCGCTCGGCGCATTCCTGGCCTACTGCGGCTTGACCCACTTCCCGTACGCCAGCTACGTGGCCACCCTGATCCCACCGTGGATTCCGGCGCACATGTTCTGGACCTACTTTGCCGCCATCGCGCTGATCGCCGGAGGGATCGGCGTCCTCGTGCCGCGGACGGCACGGCTGGCGGCCACGCTGTCGGGAATCATGCTCTTCAGTTGGGTCTTCCTCGTCCACATCCCCCTCGCTATCAACACGCACACCGTCGGCGAGGTCTCACGCGGCTTTCAGGCGCTTCAGGACAGTGCCGTCGCGTTCATGCTTGCAGGCACGGTGCGCATTCAGAAGAGGAGAGATCAATGAATAGGATTGCCAGGAGCCTGCGCGGTAGAAGGGTTGACGAAGATAGTGGCCGAGCCTTGGGCAACCAACGCAGCCGGCCGTGCCGGCTCGCAAGCTTCGCACTCGTCATCGTGCTGGCAGCCGGGTGGCCGGCACAAGCGCAGGACGCCAAGACACCGTATCCGAACATGGCGCCGCTCGATCAATACCTGATGGAGCGAACGGCCGAGATCGCGCTGGCGCGGAGCGCCGCTCCGGATTCCATCTCGATCGATGCCGAGGTCATGGTGCTCGGGCAACATGGTTACGAGACCGCCGTCAAAGGGAAGAACGGGTTCGTGTGCATGGTGGAACGGTCATGGGCCTCCCCTGTCGACGATTCCGGTTTCTGGAATCCCAAACTGCGGTCTCCGAACTGCTTCAACGCGACGGCGGCGCGATCCTACCTCCAGCTAACGATCAGGAAAACAAAGCTGATCTTAGCGACGCGATCCAAAGAGCAGATGGTCAAGGACATCAAAGCGGCTCTGGACAGGAAGGAATTGTCGCCGCCTGAATCGGGCGCGATGTGCTACATGATGTCAAAGCAGGGTTACCTGAACGACCGTGACGGGCACTGGCACCCTCACCTGATGTTCTATCTTCCAACGACAGATCCTGCGGCCTTGGGCGCAGGTCTGCCTGGCGCCCCGCTTTTCGCCCTTCAGGACGATCTGGGCCGGATGACCGTGTTTCTCGTTCCGGTAGCCAAGTGGTCAGACGGGACGGCTTGGTCCAAGGATGAGCACTGACGAAGCAGGACCGATGTGGCACAGACACTCTTGTCTGTGCGGGGTGTCGCCCCGATTCAAGATTGCAAGCCCTCACGGCAATGCGGCTTCGGCCGGAGCACCGACAAGAGTGTCTGTGCCACATCATCGGTCCCTGCTTGCGGCGCGGGCTGTTGGGTGACTAATCGACCGCTTTCCTCGGCGCGCGCTGTTTCACCGCTTCGATCTTCGTGTCGCTCACTTGCAGGGTGCCGGCTGCCGGTGTCGCGCTTCGCGTTCCGGCGCGATTGGCGAGCAGCGTCACGGCCGGGTCGACGTCCACGCTGACGTTCGCGGCCCTGCTTGCGTCGAGCTCGATTTCCGCGACGACGCCACGCGGTTCGCCGGCAAACGTGACCAGGTACGACAGGGTGTTCGCCGCGGGACGGCTGATCTCGAACAGCGTCTGCACACCGTTCGCGCTGTGCGCGGCCGCGTTACTGACCGGGTCGCCGCGGAACGTCACGCGCAGCGAGAGCGCCTGCGGCGGCGCGGAGCCGGGTGAGGCGGCCATGATCACCGGAATTGTGTAGTGGTTGCCGTTGCGGATCGGTTCGCCGAGGGTGACCGAGCCGGAGAACGGCGCGCCAACCGACAGCGCCGAAACGGGAGAGGGCGCGGAGGCCGGGGCCGGACCGTGGAGAAACAGGTAGTTCACGAGATAGAAGATGTCGGCCGAGTTGACTTTGCCGTCGCTGTTCGCGTCGCCCGACAGCATGCCGGCCGTGCCTTTCGGCGGCGGACCGCTGAGGAAAAGATAGTTGACCAGGTAGAAGATGTCGGACGAAGTGATGGTGCCGTCGCCATTGGCGTCAAACTGCTGCGCGCCGTAGGTGAAGAGTGCGCGCGACGTGGTGAAACTGTCGGGATTGGTGAGCGTGACGGTAACCGGGCCGGAAGCGTGCGCCGGCGTGGTCGCCGTGATCGTGTTGGCGTTGACGCGGACGACGTTCGTCGCGGCGATGCCGTCGAAGGTGACGGAGCAGCCGCTCTGGAGTCCGCTGCCGGAGATGGTGACGTTCGTCCCGCCTGCGATGCGGCCGACGGAAGGAGTTACGGTGTAGAGGGAGGGTAGGATGGGAATGTTCGCGGACCTTGTGTCGGTGCATCCGCCAACCGCGACCGTGACGCTGAGGCTGGTCACGCCGAGGGTACCGGCGGTGAAACCAAGCGTGCGTGTTCCGGTGCCGGAGGTGATCGTGCCGTTGGTGACGATCCAGGCATACGTCGCACCCGCGCCGGCATCGGCGACGGTGGCGGTTAACGCCAGGCCGGCGTCGCTCGACCCGGTGGTGCTGATCGTGGCGTTGGGATTCTGGTTGACAATCACGTTCACGGCCGGCGAGGCCGCACTCCAGCAGTTATTCGCAAGCACGACGAGCGTATAGCTACCGGAATAGTAGGCCGTTAAGGTGGGCGAGAAGCTGATCGGCGAGCCGTTCCAGAGCCACTCGTTGCCGGTGGCGCTGCTCGAAGTCAGGGTGACGCTGCCGCCTGCGCAAAACGTCGTCGGGCCGTTCACGGTGATCGTCGGCGTCGCGGGCGACGGGTTCACCACCACGTTGGTGGTACCAGCTGCCGAGGTGCAACCGTTCAGGGAGACGGTCACCGAGTATGTGCCAGCATCGGCGGCCGTCAGATTCGCGCGCGTCGGGTTCTCCAGCGAGGAGGTGAAGCCGTTCGGGCCGGTCCACGCGTAGGTGCCGTTCTCGAATGATGATTCGAGTGAGAGTGTCGCGCCCGCGCAGTATGGTCCGAAGTTCTCTGCAAAAGGTGTAAACACGGATGTGACGAGGACATTGGTCGTACCGGGGGCCGAGGCGCAGCCGTTGACCGACACGGTCACGGAGTACGTTCCGCCGAATACCGTCGACACGGCCACGACCGTCGGATTCTGCTGGGATGAACTGAAGCCAGCCGGGCCGGTCCACGCGTAGGTGGCCCCGGCGACGGTGGGAGTGCTCAGTGAAATCGTTCCTCCCACGCAGTAGGGACCGCCGTTGGTGGCGGTGGGCGTCGCCGGGAGCGGGATGACGACGACGTTCGTCGTGCCGGCAGCCGAGGTGCAGCCGTTGACGGTGACGGTGACCGAGTACGTGCCGGCGTCGGCCGGTGCAGCGCTCGGGTGCGTGGGATTCTGCTGCGATGATGCGAAGCCGTTCGGGCCGGTCCACGCGTAGGTAGCGCCGGTGACGGACGGCGTGGAGAGCGCGATCGTCCCGCCGGTGCAGAACGGCCCGGTATTCGACGCCGCCGGCGTCGCCGGCGTGGCGTGAACGACGACGCTCGTCGTGCCCGCGGGCGAGGTGCAGCCGTTGGTCGTGACCGTCACGGAGTACGTGCCGGCATCGGCGGTCGCCGCGTTTGCGCGCGTCGGGTTCTGCTGCGAGGAGGTGAAGCCGTTCGGGCCAGCCCACGCGTACGTCGCGCCGGTCACCGCCGGTGTCGAAAGCGAGATCGTTGCGCCGGAGCAGTACGGACCGTCGTTCGTCGCGGCCGGCATCGCCGGAATGGCGTTGACGATGACGTCCGTCGTGCCCGCGGGCGACGTGCAGGCGTTGACGGTGACCGTCACGGAGTACGTGCCGGCGTCGGCGACCGTCGCGCTCACTCGAGTCGGGTTCGGCAGCGACGACGCGAAGCCATTCGGGCCGCTCCACGCGTATGTCGCGCCAGCCACGATCGGTGTTGCCAACGCGATCGTCGAACCGGTGCAGTACGGTCCGCCGTTCGCCGGGGACGGCGTCGGGAGGGTGTTGACGACGACGTTGGTCGTGCCGGCCGGAGAAGTACAGCCGTTCACGGTGACCGTCACGGAGTACGTGCCGGCGTCGGCGGCGGTGGCGTTCGCGTGGGTTGGGTTCTGCTGCGACGAGGTAAACCCATTCGAGCCGGTCCAGGCGTACGTCGCCCCGGTCACCGCGGGGGTCGAAAGAGAGATCGTCCCGCTGGCGCAGAACGGGCCGCTGTTGGACGCCGTGGGCGTTGCCGGTGCCGGGTTGACGACGACCGTGGTGTCGCCGGGCGTCGAGGTGCAGCCGTTGAAGAGCGTCAGGGAGTAGGTGCCGGCCAGGGCAATCGTCGCGCTGGCGATGGTTGGATTCTGGAGCGATGACGTGAAGCCGTTCGGGCCGGTCCACGCATACGCCACCACGCCCGGGACCGAGGGTGTAGACAGCGAGATCGTGTCGCCTTCGCAATACGGGCCGCCGTTCGTCGCAGCCGGTAGCGCCACGGACGTGTTGACGACGACGCTGGTGCTGCCGGCGAGCGAGGTGCAGTCGCTCGTCGTGACGATCACAGAGTACGTGCCGGCATCGGCAGCCGTGGCGCTCGAATGGGTTGGACTCTGGAGTGCGGATGTGAAGCCGTTCGGGCCTGTCCAGGCGTATGTGGCTCCGGGAACTGCCGGTGTGGAGAGCGCAATCGTGTCGCCGGCGCAGTACGGGCCGGTGTTGCTCGCCACCGCCGCGGCATTCGCGTCGATGACGTTTGTCGTACCGGCTGCAGAGGTGCAGCCGTTGACCGTGATGGTGACCGCGTACGTACCGAAGTCGGCGACGGTGGCGTTCGCGTGCGTCGGATTTTGCAGTCCTGACGCGAAGCCGTTCGGACCTGTCCACGCGTACGTCGCGCCGATCACCGCAGGCGTCGAGAGCGCGATCGTGCTCCCTTCACAGTACGGACCTCCATTGCTCCCCGCCGGCGTCGCCGGTTGCGGTGTGACCACGACGGCCGTCGTTCCGGCGTTCGAGCTGCAGCCCCCGACGTTGATGGTGACGGAGTAGGTCCCCGCATCGGCAGCCGTGGCGTTTACCCGCGTCGGATTCTGCTGCGACGACGTAAAGCCGTTTGGCCCCGTCCAGGCGTAGGTCGCGTTCGCCACGGCCGGTGTGGAGAGTGCGATCGTGCTGCCCTCGCAGAACGGACCGCTGTTGCCGGCGGTGGGCGTTGCGGGGATAGCGGTGTTGACGACGACATTCGTCGTCCCGGCGGCGGAGGTGCAGCCGTTGACCGTGATGGTGACGGAGTAGGCGCCTGCGTCGGCGGTCGCCGCGTTCGCGTGCGTCGGATTCTGCTGCGCGGATGTGAAGCCGTTCGGGCCCGTCCATGCGTACGTCGCGTTCGCGACGGCCGGCGTTGAGAGCGTGATCGTCGAGCCAGCGCAGAAGGGGCCGCCGTTCGACGCTACCGGCGTCGCCGGAATCGGGCTCACGACAACCTGCGTCGTCCCGCCGGCCGAGGGGCAGCCGTTCACCGTGACGGTCAGGAAGTACGTGCCCGCATTCGCCACCGCCGCATTCGCGAGCGTCGGATTCTGCAGCGTTGAGGTGAAGCCGTTGGGGCCTGTCCACGCGTACGTCGCACCGATCACCGCCGGCGTGGAGAGCGAAATCGTCTGGCCAGCGCAGAACGGGCCTCCGTTCGAAGGTGCCGGCGTCGCGGGAAGAGGATTGACGACGACGCTGGTCGCGCCGGCCGAGGTGCAGCCGCTGACCGTGACGGTGACGGTGACGGAGTACGTGCCGGCATCGGCGATCGTCGCGTTCGCGCGGGTCGGGTTCTGCAGCGAGGAGGTGAAGCCGTTCGGCCCCGTCCACGCGTAGGTAGCGCCGATCGCGGCCGGCGTCGAGAGGAAGATCGTCGACCCTTCGCAGTACGGACCGCCGTTCGAAGGCGTTGGCGTCACGGGAATGGGATTGACCATCACGGTGACCACCGGAGCCGGCGCGCTGGTGCAACTGTTCGCGGTGGTGGTGACGGTGTAGCTGCCGCTGGCGGTGGCGGCTTGCGAGGCGCCGGTTGCCCCGACGATCGGGGCGCCGTTGAGGTACCACTGGTTGCCGCTGGCGGCGCTGGATGTGAGGGTAACGCTGCCGGGGGCGCAGAACGTCGTCGGGCCACCAGGGGTGATCGCCGGCGTCGCCGGAGGCGTGCACGTCGGGCATGGGCCCGGACCTGGCGTCTCGTCGATCAAGCCGGAGACGGTGCCGGAGAAATGCGTGCACGTCGTGCCGGAGTTGACCGTGTTGACGACGACGACGAAGTCCGACAGAGCGGGAACGTTGAACGAATACGAGACGCTGTTGACGGAGGTACCGAGGGAGCCGATGGCGCTGTCGCCGAGATAGTTGACGCAGAGTTTTGGATCGCCGACGAAGGTCGGCGGGTTATATGAACTGCCGAGATACGCCTGACTCTGGATGTCGTTGCCGCACCCGGTGGCATCGATGGTGACGGTGACGCAGGCGGCGGCGGCGCTGACGTTGCTGAAGGTGAACGTCTTGTAGTTGTACTGGCTGGCGGAGTCGAGCGCGCCCTCGCAGAATTTACCGCTGCAGGTGCTGGGGATGCCGTCGCGGAAGAAACGGTCGGTCTGCTTCGGATCGGAAAGGGTGAGCGAGCTCGCCGGGATGGCCTGGCTCCCGCCGTTGCCGCAGGTCGGCACCGTGAAGGCGACCGATTTGCTGCCGCCGGCGTAGGTCAGATTCAACGTAAGGTTGATGACCGTGCCGCAGACGAAGGTCGGCGACGTGCTGACTTTGAACGGAATGGAATTGGCGCCGCTGGCACCGATGGCCAGATTCGGATAGAACGAGCTGCCTTGCGTGACGGTGACACCGGCAGTCGAGGTCGTCAGCGTCGCGCCGATGGCAGACTCGTTCGCGCAACCGTTGTTGGCGATGGTGACGCTGAGGTCGACGCATTCATTTCGGTTGATGATGCCGTTGCCGTTGCCGGCCGCGGTGTCGCTGACCGAGACGGTACCGAACGCGAGGTTCGAGCTCCCGCTCATGCAGTAGTCCTGCGTCACCACGCCGTCGGCCGGTACGATCAGGCTGACCGTGGCGGGCGAACTGGATGAGCAGTTGAGATCGGCGCCGGCGGCAGTGGCGGTGTAGGTGCCGGCCGGGACGGCCACAGAGTAGTGCCCCGAGGCGTCGCTGGCCACGGCATATCCGTTGCCGAGCGAGACGATGACGCCGCCGATCGGGGCTCCGGTCGCGCATGAGGTAACGGTCCCGCTGACGTTACCCCACGATACCGGAGTACACGATGGGAACTTGAACGCGCCGATACGCGTGGCCCAGTTGAAGGCACCGTCCGTTTGCAGATACTCATTGGTGTACCAGAACGTGCACTGGTCGATGGGGTCGAGGGTCATGGAGCTGTAGTCGCCCCAGCGGTTATACGAAAACTGCACGCCGCCGCCGGCCATCATCTGCGTCTCCGTGCCGAGCGTGTTAATGGGGTCGGTGCCGAGGCGTCCGTTGACGAAGATCGACGGTTTGACCGTTATGCTCGACTTGCTGTAGCCGAGCGCGATGTCGTGGTCTTTGTCCATGGCCACTGAGCCCATCCAGCGGTAGTCGCTGTCGGGATCGAACGTCCCGGCCTGGTAAACCGTCGGCGTGGTCGATGAGTCGCCGGCGTTCTGGAACTCGTACCAGCGGATCGCGCCGTGCGGAGGAGTGCTCGTGCTGCCGGGGACGGTGATGTTGCCGACCAGCGACTCCTGCACCGGCGACCCGCCGAAGTTGCGGTAGCCGAGCCGGTGCATCATGTGCTGATCGAGGTTGTCGAGATCGTCGAATCCCACGGCCGGGGGCGGCTGCGGAACGCAGGCGCGGCTGCCTGCGCCGTTCACGCACGGCGGTATGCCCCAACTGGCGCTGATTTGCGTCTCGCTGAACGCGATCGCGGGCGTGGCCCCCCACGTGACCGCCACTCGTGCCGAATCGAGGAAGCTGGTCGACGCGGGGTCGGGCCCGATGACGAACTCCGCTTCGCCGATAGGAGGCGGCGTGAGGCTGTCGAGATCGGCCGCGAGAAAACCGTACTGGGGAAGGCCCCCGTACTGCTTGAGATCTTTGCTCAGCATCCGGGCCGGTTGGCCATTGAGCATTTTGTCGCGCTCGAAGGCATAGATTCGTCCGGCCAGGAACGAAAAGCCGCTGCCGTCAAAGATGTGCGCGGCCATGTAGTAGCCGTCGGACCAAACGGCCATGTGCGGATAGTCGACGAAGTTCACCGGATCGGTGACGAAGTCGTAGAGGTACCAGGCGCCGGTGGCGTCGCTGGTGAGCGACACGGCGACGCATTGGTGCGAGAAGCCCGGGCTGGCATAGATGGCCAGTTGGGACAGAATCCAGCGCCCCGCAAGAATGTCGTAGTTGACGACCGGGTCGCCGTCATTGTGTGAGGCGCAAACACCCCCGAGCGGCTGAAAAAGGGTATTGCCGGCAGCTGGTCCGTAGAGCTTGTTTCCGCTCTTGTCCCAGACCGCGAAGCTGAGGTTGTTCCACTGTACGTACTGCGTGGCGCCGACGTGTCCGTTTGTGTCGGGCGGAACACAGCAGGGGAAGAACCCGGAAAGGCCGGTGCCGACGCCCTCGAAGCTGAGACCCGTGGACACTGGCGCGGAGCTGGCCGGCCCCATGATCATCTGCCGCCTGCCGTCCTCGGCGGGCGTGTCGGTCGGGCGCGCCGGGTGGACCGGCTCGAAGCGATCCTCATCTTCGCGGTGAAATGGAGGCGGAATGACCTTCATCTTGCTCAGAGGCGGTGTCCGGACCGCATTCGCGATTGCGACGGGCGGTGCGCCGGCATAGGGCGTTTGGACGACCGGGATCGGCGCGTGACGCGTGCCGTTAGGGACGGCTGGCGCCTTCGCCGCCGTCTTTGGGCGCGGCGCCGGCGATGCGGACGCGTTTCCAAAACAAGGGTAGACGATGGCCAACGCGAGCAGGAAATGACGCGAGAGGACTGACATTAGTTAAACAAATTCTTGGACCGCCGGGCATCATGTCTCAGCGGTGGGAAGTATGCAACTACCCAAAGAGGTGGGGGCGTTTCAATTTCCGCCACGCTCTCTCAGCGTCTTCACGAAGGTAGCCATTTTCCGGAGCACGAGCTCCGGCTGGTCGCGATGGGGGGCGTGGCGGGCTCCCGGCACCAGCAGCGTCTCCACCGGGCCGCGCACCTGTCGTTCGATCGCCTCGACCTGCTTCCAGGTACCGTATTCGTCGTCGCCTCCCTGGATCAGCAACAGGGGCACTTCGATCTCCCCGAGGAGCTCTTCGATGTTCCAGTCGCGGAACCCGGGGTCCAGCCACACGTCGTTCCACCCGCGAAAAGCGTTCTCGACATCGCGGTGATAGCGTCCCAGGCGGCCGCGGAGATCTGTGGTCTCCCAGGCACGCTTCATGGCCGCAATGCTCTCGACGCTGAGCGTCTCGACGAACACGTGCGGCGCTTCGAGAATCAGCGCCCGCAATGGACCGGATGCATTGCGGCCGGCGTAGATCAGCGCGATCGAAGCGCCATCGCTATGGCCCACCACCACAGCCTCGCAAACGTTGTGCTCTCGCATGACCTCGGCCAGGACATCCGCTTCGTCGTGCATGTACCCGATCGGCCGAGGCAGCTCGGCCGGCGGAGAGGAACCGTAACCACGGCGCGAATAGACGAGCGCACCGTACCCGGTCGCGTCCGAGAGCCGGCGGGGAAAGTCGCGCCACATCGATGCCGACCCGAGACCTTCGTGAAGAAAGACGAGCGTCGGAGCGGAGTTGGCCGGCGGGCCATACCAGATCGATTCGAGATCGGCCAGAAACTGCATAATACCGTCTCGATTCCATGAACCTCCGCGCCGCCGACCGGCTTCCTGCGCAGTTCAACGCGGCCCAGTGGTTCATCGGCCGCCACACGGCCGATGGCCGCGCGGGTCGTACGGCGATCATCGACGGTGAAGGTTTGTTGACTTATGCTGAGCTCGACGAGGCGGTGCGCCGCTTCGCCAGCGTTCTCCGCGATGCGGGCGTCCGAGGCGATGAACGGGTCGCGTTCATCGCGCCGGACTCGCGGTGGCTGTCCATCGGATTCTGGGGCGCAATCGCTGCCGGTGCGGTGGCGGTGCCGGTCAACACACTCCTCACGGCATCCGATTTCCGCACCGTCCTCGAGGACTGCGGCGCGCGCATCACCGTGGTCGATCCGCGAATCGTCGATCCCGCGGCATTCTCTTCGATCGATACCGAGGTGTGGACCATCGACGGGATGCGGAAGCGTGTCGAAGGGGCGACCGCACAGCCGGCCTATGCGGCGAGGCATCGCGACGCCATGGCGTTTTTCCTCTACACGAGCGGCACGACCGGCGAGCCGAAGGGAGTCGTGCATCTGCAGCACGACATGTGGATCTGCTGCGAAACCTACGGGATGTCGGTTTTGGAAATCCGGCCGGATGACCGTTGCTTCAGCGTGGCCAAACTCTTCTTCGCCTACGGACTCGGCAACGCGCAATACTTTCCCTTTCATACAGGCGCCTCGGCGGTGTTGTTCGACGGACGTCCGGCGCCGGCCGCCGTCTTCGACCTCGTGCGCCAACATCGTCCGACCCTGTTCTTCGGCGTCCCCACGGCGTATGCGAACATGCTTGCGGCGATGGACGACGGTGCCGCCGCGGATTTCAGCTCGGTTCGTATGTGCGTCAGCGCGGGCGAAGCGCTTCCCGCCGCGATTCTCGAACGTTGGCGCGCTCGAACCGGAGTGGACATCCTCGACGGCCTCGGCTCGACGGAGATCTGCCACATCTTTCTGACGAACCGGCGCGGCGACATTCGCCCGGGGACGAGCGGAAAGCCCGTGGAGGGATACGAGATCGACATCGTCGATGAGAACGGCCGCTCCGTGGCAGGCGGCGAATTGGGAGACCTCATCGTCCGCGGCGACTCGACGATGGCGCTCTACTGGAACAAACACGAGGCCACGAAGTCCACCCTGAAGGGCGAGTGGATCCGCACAGGCGACAAGTACACACGCGATACGGAGGGCTACTACATTCACGCAGGCCGCTCCGACGACATGATCAAGGCCGGCGGGATCTGGGTCTCACCCGTGGAGGTCGAGGCGACATTGATCCGGCATCCCGCGGTCATCGAATGCGCCGTAATCGCGGTCGTCGATGACGATGGCCTGGAAAAACCACAAGCCTTCGTCAAGCTCCGGCCGGGCGTGGCGGCGGACGAGACGACCGCGCGCGAGCTACGCGACTTCGTGAAGGGATTGCTCGCGCCCTACAAGTGTCCCAGGACGATCCGATTCATCGACGAGATTCCAAAGACCGCCACCGGAAAGGTGAAGCGATTCGAGCTTCGCAAACGGGATACGTAGGCAGAATCGCCATTGGACGTAGCCAGCGCGAGGCGCGCCGGAGGCGTTCCGTAGATTAGCCGGTGGCAAGCGCCGAAGGACGCGCCGCCACCGGTTAGGGAACGTGGCTATCACCGACCCCGGCAGGGGTCGCGGACCGCCCTCGCGTCACCAGAGGGACACGCTCGTGGGAGTCGATGTCGTCGACGGCATGCGTCAGCCCTCCGGTACCCCTGCCGGGGTACGACGTTTTGTGCGGATCGGCACCCGGTGGCGGCGCGCCTTGCGGCGCTTGCCACCGGCTAATCTACCGCACGCCTCCAGCGTGCTCACGCCGCGCTTCGCGCGCTCAAACGATGCCGGATCCGAGCAACTCGCTTGCAAGCAGATGCCCCCAAACTGAGTGACCTGCCATCGCCGGCTTGATGTTTCCGGGTAAATAGAAGCCTGCCGCCACAGTGTCCCAGCGTTCAACAAATAACGCGTTATGCGAGGCCGCCACTCGGCGGCTCATCGCATTCACAGCACGGTAACGCTCGATGGCATCCGGGGCGATTCCGGGCGAATCAAGCGTGAAGTTGGGAGCGCCAGGACCCTGCACGACCACCGCGATGCCGGGACACTCGTACACGGTGCTGATCGCCCCGGAGACCGCGCTCTCATATTCGGCGACGGTGGGTCGCGGGTATCTCGGAAACAACGGACGCAGGACGTCGCTCACGATTCCGAGAGCGTTCGTGCGCACGTCGTAGATTGGTCCTGCCTGACGGGTTTTATCACTGACGACACGCGCCGCGCGCTGAAAGTGCTGAACGCGCTGGAATGTCGATCGAATACGGCGAGGAAGGCGAGACAGGTCGATGACACGTGCGCCGGTCACCGCTAACCAGCCGATGACTTCGATCACCACAACTCGCGGTTGGGAACGCAAGGCAGCTCGAACAACGGCCGGCAACTCCAGAGGATGGTAGTAGGGCTTGAGCACCAACTCGACCTTGAGCTCAGGACGAGCCGCCTGAACCGCCTTTCGGCAAACCTCGGGGAAGGCAGCATCAGCGGGGACGCCCGGGTATCCCACCGTGTGACACTGGCCGACGAAGGCGATTCGAAGGTGCGACACCAGCCGGGAAGTATACCGACGACGGAGCCTTCACTCAGATGCGAGCAGCGCGCGTTGTTTAGCCCGCCTCAGTTCTCCTTGCCGACGAGCTGAACGGCGTCGATCTCGTTCCAGCCGGGCACGACATTGGTCGCAAGCGTGATCTTCACCCGGTCGGTCTTAAACGTCGTCTTATCGAACTTGACAGGGAAGTAGTTCAGCTCCTTGGTCGGGTCGTTGCCTGACCAGACGGCATGAGGCGCGCCCTTATCATCGAAGATTTCCACCTTGATGACGGCGCCCGATCCGCAGGATTCACGGATTCGTACTTCTGTGGCGAAAACCGCTTTCGGGAAGGTCAGTTCAAGCCATTCGATGCCGCCATCAGCGGTCTTCGAAGTCCAGGCTTTCCCATCGTCACCGTACCTCTCGACGTTGGGTGCGCCGGTGGCCTGATTCGCCGACCAGGCCGCCGCTCCTTCAGCATCCTGATAAGACGATGATGCCTTGGCCTGGATGGCCCACTGGCCGTCGGGGTCGTTCTTGATGGCGTCCTCCTTGAGCGCAAAATCGACGGCCGCTGCCTTCGCGGCGGCCGCCGCCGCGTCCGTTCCGGAAGTGGCCGTTGAATTAGCCGGAGATGCTGCGGTCGACGCCGATGCCGCCGGCGCCGGCGGATTCGCCGCCGTGCTGCTCGCCGCCGGAGCACTCGCTTCCGGAGCCTTGCTGCAGCCCGCGACAAGGAAACACGCAAAAGCAACCGCAACGAGCCCGCGTAGAAGACGATGGTTCAAGTTCATTCTCCTTTTCGAAACAGCGGCGGATTCTACCTCAGCAGACGGAGTCCTCACGGAGCCTTCTCCCTCCTCACGCCATGAACAGTATGGGATTTGCGTGGGAGAGGCCGGGACGCAAACAGATAGATGCCGAGGACGACGAGCGTGAGGAAGGCCACCGTGTACCCGAGTTGCTCACCGTGCCAGAGGCTGGAGAACCACTGCTGCAGTTCGGCCCCGAACACCGCGCTCTTCCCACCGATGACCTCCAATTGCCGGAGATACTGCTTCGATTGCATCGGATCCCAGGCGAGCGGCTCATCGGGCGGGGCAGTCAGAAAAATCACGAGTGCGCTCCCAAAGCCCAGCAGCGCAATGGTGATGGCAATGATTCGTCGCCGCTGTTTCAGATTCTTGAATGTCATGGTCATCACAAAAGCAATCGAAGCTGCTGCCTAAGCCAATAGCCGAGCCTTGCGCTACCAACGCTGCCGGCTAGAACCCTGCCGGATGCTCCTGGACGACGCCAAATGCCTGTTCCAGGGCTACTCCCACCTGACCGATGAGGCCGTCCTCGAAGAGACGTCCGAGGAGCGTGATTCCGTGGGGAACGCGGCGCGGCGGGGTGAACTTCGGGACAGGATGGGCCGGGTCGGGAGCCCAATCGCTTCGCGCCTCCGAAACCTCGATGAAGCCGGCGCGCAATGTGAGCGATGGATGGCCGGTGAAGTTCGTGATGGTCAACTGCTCGTCGCGTAACGACGGTACGACGAGGATGTCCACTTCCTTGAAGAGACGCGCCATTTCCAGCGCTACGTTACGCCGCAACCGATCGGCCTGGACGAAGTCGACGGCGGAGAGGAAACGCGCCTGACGGAACAGGTTGGGCCAGGCGTCCTTCACCTGAGCCTTGAGCGAGCCGAGTTGACCGGTGAGCGTCAACTCCTCAAAGGACGCCGCCCCCTCCGCGAACAGCACGGTCATCAGGGAGTCGTACGGCCAATCGGGCAGCGTCACCTCTCGGAGATCCAGCTTCAGCTTCTTCATCGTTTCCATGGCCGCGCGGTCCACGTCCGTGGCCGGACTTTCTTTCATCCATTGCGCGATGTAGCCGACCTTGAGACCCGCGATGGGCGCCGAGGCGTCGAAATCGAAATGGCTGGGCAGGCTCGAAGGATCGCCGGCGTCGGGACCGGTGATGGCCTGTAGGACCAGCATCGCGTCCTCCACGCTCCGCGTCATCGGGCCGAGCTTGTCGAGAGACCAGCAGAGCGTCATGGCACCGGTGCGTGCCACGCGGCCGAAGGTTGGGCGCAGACCGGTAACACCACAGCGCATGGCCGGGCTGACGATGCTTCCGCCGGTCTCGCTGCCGACCGAAAAACCGACCAGTGCCGCCGCCGTCGCCGCGCCGGGGCCTGCGCTCGATCCGGAGGCCCCCTCATCGAGCAACCACGGGTTCATGGTCTGGCCGCCAAACCAGATATCGTTGAGCGCGAGCGCGCCCAGGGAGAGCTTCGCGATCAGCACGGCACCGGCGTCATTCAGCCTGCGCACCACAGCGGAATCCGCCGTCGGGATGCGGTTGCGAAATGGCTCCGCGCCGTAGGTCGTGCGGATGTCTTTCGTGTCCATCAGGTCTTTCACGCCATACGGGACGCCATGAAGTGGTCCTCGGTATTTCCCGGCGGCGATCTCCGCGTCAGCCTGTCTCGCGCGCGCCAGGGCGTGCTCTCTGGTCACGGTGATGACCGCCCGGATCCTGCTGTCGAGCCGCTCGATCCTGCTGAGATAAATGTTCGTGAGCCGCTCGGATGTGAGCTGTCGCGACTCGATCCATCGAGACAATTGCGTCACGGGGGCGAAGGCGATGGCATCGTCTGCTGACGGCAACGGCGTGCTGAGTCCGGCTGACCTGACGAAACGGTCACGCGACGGCGGCATCGGGATGCCGGGAAGGAGAGGATTCCAGATTGTGGCCGGGGCATCGGTGGGGGCAATGGCCACTTTCCGCGGGCCGGTGCGACGCTCCAGGTAGGGCGCCATCGACTCCCGCCACGAATCGGCAGCCTGGCGCCGCTCGGCCGGCGTCATCGTGACCTGCATCAGCTTCTCCGCCTCAGCGAAGGTGCCCGCCGTCACGACCGGACCCGTTCCGGTTCCCGTGCCGAACGTCGGCGGCGCGCCGGGTGTTGTGACCGGAGGCGCCTGTGGATCGGCTGACAGCGCCTCGCCGCGGGCGGCGGCTGCCACCACGAGCGCGCTGAGAGGAGCGCGAATGAGGAACTGGCGACGTGTATTCATTGGATGTGCTCCTCCGACGTTACGCGGGAGATCGTATCGCGGCCGGAGGGTTGTCTGCGCTGGCGGCGTCGAAGAGGCGGCACCAGCCAGGAAATATACCGACGACGGAGTTTCACTCAGCTGCAAGCGGCGCACGCGTTGTTTAGAAGTACGAGCTGACGCCGAGCGCCTTCATTCGTCGAATGAGCTTCTGATCGAAGGTGGCGACGGAGTCGTAGTTGTTCGCGAGAGCGACACCGACGATCGCGGCGTCGGTGATCGAGGCGAGCGGCTCGGGCCAGTTGTCCAGGACGCGGAGCCACGAACAGTCGTCGGTGATGATGACGCCGGGATAGACGCGTCAGACGCGGCCTCGGCGCTTGCGGGCTTCGGCGATCTCCGCGACGACGTCGCCGGAACTGTTCTTGATGAAGCCTTCAAAGTCGAGCAGCGACGGTCGTTCGGTAGTGATGGCGACTCGGCCCTCCTTGATTTGCCATGAGAGTTTGTCGCCAGGCTCCAACGCCAGTGCATCGCGCACTTCTTTCGGAACGGTTGTCTGGCCTTTGGTGGTGAGCGTCGAGGTGGGCATAGGAGATATGTCCTTACCGTAGCGTAGCACAGTAATGCGTGGTGAAAACCTGAAGCCCGCGATTGCGGAGAATCGGATCAGCGAACAAGTGACGCATTTGCAATAACTTAGGCGCGAAATCGAGCCTGAGCACCCGCAAATGTTCTCCCGACGTAGCTGATGTAAGCCCATGACGCTACGCGAGTTATGTCCGCGTTCCATGAGATTGGCGAAAGCCGAAGGTGTGACCCTATTGAACACTTCTATTGAACACTTCCCTATTGAACACTTCCCACGGTCGACTTACCAGAGAACGCGCCGAGGTGCACGTAACGATTCAAACCCCGGCAGAGGCAAGAACTCCGCTCGAGGGGCGAGGGTCAGGTCTAAAGTCTAAAGTCGAGAGTACCGTCTCATGGGCTCCCGTCTCAGGGGCCTGGAGACATCTCGCTTTAGACTTTAGACCTGACCCTCCATCCCCCCCGACCCTCCATCCCCCCTGACCCTCCATCCCCCCCGACCCTCACC
>Ga0210394_10003860_pt1 | contig 18140 bp, 13 predicted proteins | sample IncBWC12MmetaG_FD_160121 | JGI IMG/M metagenome (GOLD analysis project Ga0210394, IMG submission 160121) | Forest soil microbial communities from Barre Woods Harvard Forest LTER site, Petersham, Massachusetts, United States - Inc-BW-C-12-M | ecosystem: Environmental > Terrestrial > Soil >... | reverse complement strand
AACCCATCCATACTGAGCACCCTATCCACGACATCCATTGTCACGATCGGCTCGACGCTCGATCCGATCGAACAGGGCGGCAATCCGTACGGCTTGGCAATCGCGCCCGCCAGCGCCGGACCGATCAGCGCCGGCGATCTGATCGTCTGCAATTTCAATGACGGCGCCACCAATACGCAGGGTGGCGGCACGACCATCGTCCGCCTGCATCCGACCGCCGGAGCGACACCCCAACGGATAGCCCAGTCCTCGCTGCTCCAGGGATGCAACGCACTGTCGATACTGCCGGACGACAGCATTTCCGCATCGGCCTTTGTGGCCAACCAGACTCCGCTGGTCACGCCGGCAGGCACCGTCAACACGCCGTTCTCCGCGGACACCTTCGCGGCCCCCTGGGGCCAGGCTTACGTGCCCGCCAAGGGAAGCAATCCGGCGGCACTGTACGTCTCCAATGCCGACGGCACCATCGATCGAATCGCGCTGAATGGCGATGCACAGACCTCATTCTCCGAGATCGCCTCCGGCTTTTGCGGCAGCGGCGTCCCAGGCGCGGTGTTCGCGCCCGCGGGACTCACCTACGACGCATCAATCGATACGCTCTATATCGTCGACACCAGCTCCAACAGCGTCGTAGCCCTTGCCAATGTCTCGAGCATCGGTGCGGCAGGCGTGGTCGTCGACGGCCAATGCGGCTCGGTGTCGGCGCCGCCCACCCCGGCACCGACCTTCAGCGGACCGTCGGCCTCCTCGGCGCGCGTGATCGCGCATGGCGCACCATTTATCGCGCCCATCAGCGCAGCACTGCTCGCCGACGGCGATCTGATCGTCGGCAACGGTGACATCAACATCGCCGCCGGCCAGATGCCCAATCTGGTCGTGGAAGTCTCGCCGTCGCTGCCTGGCGGCTTCGTGGGTCAGCCGGTTCAGCTTGATACGAGCGGGACGCCCGGGGGGCTATTCGGAATCGTTGCAACCGTCGACGGCTCGGGCAACCAGCTCGTCTACTTTAACGATGACAATACCAACAGCGTGATGCTATTGACGAAATAAGCGGCACGGCGACTCGGAATGTCAGGAGCTCGTCGCTCTCCACCTGGCGATGAGCGCCTCCAGGTATTTTCGCGCGCGGGGCGCTCCGCGCGATCCCGGCTGCTCCTCCGACAGACGGTCCACCTCACGGCAGACCGATTCCAGCGCGGCGGCTCGTGTCGTCCAGATCGCGAGTTGCTCGTCCACCGGCGGGTCGAGCTGAAGCAGCGCCGCGAGCGTCGAGGTTACGATCGCCGGTGGCGTCTGCACGTCGATCCTATCGAGCAGAAAATCCGCGACACCGGGTGGGGTGGGCCGAATCTTCCCGAGTGAATACGCCGCCTCTGCCCGCACCAGCACAGGATTGGCTTCATCGGCCACGCACGCTATCAGCGCGGCCGCGGAGACGGCCGCTCCCGCAACACTCAGTCGCCCGAGCTCGATATGGGCTTTGCGCCGAGTATGGCGGAATTCCTCGACATCCACGCTTCTCTTGAGCGTTGCGGCGATCGTGTGTCGCAGCTCGCTGCCCATTTGCGTTCGCGCATCGGCGATCACCGTGCGCACATCGTCAAAGCTGTCGACAAAGATACACACGAGGCCGTAGCGTCGACGCAGCACCAGGGCGCGTGCCTCCTCGTCTTCCCGCTGACCTCGCTTCCAGATGTACACGTGCTCGCCCACGCCACCGCCAAAGTTGGCCTCGAAGCTCTGCAGCAGATCCTCGAAATCGGGATCGTTCAGGCCGAACCCGACGATCAGGGCACTGAAGCGCGCAAGAACGTGGTGCGCAAAGGCACGGTATCCGAGCTGACGCGCCATCACTTCGCGATACGACGCGCGGTCCAGCACGATGGTCTTTGGACGTGAAATGCAGCCGTGCGCCTTGAGCAGGAAGCGGGATTGAAAATCTCCCGCGAGCACCGCCCGAAGCTTGCGCTCGTCCGAATAGATGGCGCGATGCATCCGATGTCGGTCGCGGCGCCGGGCTCGATACGCATTTTCATGCCCAAGGTCGTAATTGAAGGTAATGATCCCGAGCGGCTCCAGGTCTTCGATCAGATCGTGCAGCGGCGACCTTGCATCGTCGGGCGCAGTGGTAAGCTGCACGACCGCGTCTCGATAGTCGCTCACGCCCACGGCTTCGCGGATCAGGGTCGCGGCCTCGATCAGGTAGTCCGCCCCTCTCGGCTGCGCACCCAGCAGCAGCTCCACATCCGCCGCCACGGATCCAAGGCGCGGAGCAAAACGGGAGCGTAACTGCGTCAGAACCGAGTGCCAGGTCGGCAGCGAGGTCAGATCGGAGCCTGGTTGCGCAAGGCCAACGGAGACTCCGCTGCCCGTCACCACGACGAGTCGGCGATACGCGACCGCATCACACAAGAGGCCGAATCCGGGATTCTGCCGGTGACTGTGCATATCGGCGCAGTCTACTGGATCAGGCTAGAATTGCATGGTCCCTCGTCAGAGCTAACAACAAGATGCACGATGCGACCCATAGCAAGACTGCGTTCTCCGCCATCGCCCAGCGCGAAAGCGGCCTGCAGAGAACCCTGAGCGCACGCAAGCTGTCGATGATCGCCATCGGCGGCGCCATCGGTACGGGATTGTTCCTCGGCAGCGGTTTCGCCATCGGTACTGCCGGCCCCAGCGTATTGGTCAGCTATGCGATCGGAGCGCTGATCGCGCTGCTGCTCATGGGCTGCCTCGCGGAAATGACGGTCGTGCACCCGACCACCGGCTCATTCGGAGCCTATGCGGAACACTACGTCGGTCCGCTGGCCGGCTTCATGGTGCGCTATGCCTACTGGACCTGCATCGTGCTCGCGGTGGGCACTGAGGTCACCGCGGTAGCGCTCTATATGAAGTTCTGGTTTCCCGCGACGCCCGGATGGGTCTGGATCCTCGCCTTTTCGGCGTCGCTGATCACGGTCAACGCTTTCCGGGTCAGTACTTTCGGCACGGTCGAGTACTGGTTCTCGCTCATCAAGATCACCGCGATCGTCGCGTTCATTCTGCTGGCCAGCTACGTTCTCATTCACGGTGCCGCGGGTTCGATCGGCTTTCGCAACTACACCGCCTATGGCGGCTTCCTGCCCCACGGCGTGAGCGGGTTGTGGATTGCAGTCATCATGGCGGTGTTCAGCTACCTGAGCATCGAGATGATCGCCGTTGCGGCCGGAGAAGCCGCGCAGCCGGAAGTCGGGATCATGCGAGCGTTTCGCTCGACCGTCGTGCGTCTGATCCTGTTCTATATTCTGACGCTCGGGCTCATGCTCGCAGTGCTGCCCTGGACACAGGCGGGATCGGCGAGGAGCCCGTTCGTCATGGTGATGGAAGCATCGCATCTGCCCGCCGCCGCCGGAGTAATGAATTTCGTGATCCTGGTTGCAGCGCTGTCAGCCATGAACAGCCAGCTCTATATCACCACTCGCATGATGTTCAGTCTGTCGCGCGCCGGGCAGGCACCCCGGCGGCTGGGGACGCTGAGTGCGCGCGGTGTGCCATTCAACGCCCTGCTGGTATCGACCTCAGGCATTGCGCTTGCGACCGTTCTGAGCGTCATCGCTCCGGGAAGCGCATTTCTGATGATGGTTGGCATTTCCGTGTTTGGCGCCATGTTTACCTGGATGATGATCTTCGTGACGCATTACTTCTTCCGCCGCGCACGTTTGCGGGACGGCAGTGCGCCCGCGCCCTTCAGCATGTGGGGCTACCCGGTGACGACGCTGCTCGGCGCTGCACTGATGGCGGCACTGCTCGTGACCACGGCCTTTACCGAGGCGTTTCGACTGACGCTGGTGTTTGGATTGCCCTACCTGGCGCTCCTGGCCGTCATATATTTCTTGCGCTATCGCGGACGCACCACGAGACCCAAGCCATGACGCCGCCGGCGAGCCGCGCCGATTGCGAGGCGTGCGACGCGCGCGATCCGCTGGCGCGAATCCGGGATGAATTCCTGATCAAGCCTGGAGTCATCTACCTCGACGGCAATTCGCTGGGTGCGCTGACGCGCGACTCGGTCGCCCGGACGCGCACAATGCTCGAGGAGCAATGGGGTCCCGACCTGATCAGCAGCTGGAATGTGCACGGCTGGTTCGACCTACCCCACCGGCTCGGCGCCAAAATCGCACCGCTGATCGGAGCGGCCGCTGACGAAGTACTGGTAGCCGACTCGACTTCGGTCAACCTGTTCAAGCTTGCGTCGGCAGCAATGATGACGCGCGGCGCGCGCCATCGAATACTCACCGAGTCGGGTAACTTCCCGACGGACATCTACGTGCTGCAGGGGTTGGCGGCACTCTCGGGTGGCGCGATTGAGATCATCACCGTGCCGCGATCCGAGGTTGCCGCCCGCATCGATGATGCGACCTTCCTGGTCGTCCTCACGCATGTCCACTACAAGACCGCGGAACTCTTCGATCTGCAGGCAATCACCGAGCGGGCGCACGCGCAAGGCGCACGCATCCTTTGGGATCTCTCCCATAGCGTCGGCGCGCTGGCGGTGGACATCGGTGCCGCACAGGCGGAATTCGCGGTCGGTTGCACCTACAAATACCTGAATGGCGGCCCTGGCTCACCCGCCTTTCTCTATGTCCGGCGCGATCTGCAGGATGCGATCCGCCCGGGGCTTGCCGCGTGGATGGGTCACGCGGCGCCGTTCGACTTCACCGACGACTACGATCCAGCGCCAGGCATGGCGCGATATCGTTCCGGGACCCCCTCACTGCTCGCATTCGCTGCCCTCGACGGCGCGCTCGGAATTTGGGACCACATCGACCTGCGCGACGTGCGGCGCAAGTCGGAGGTCTTGAGCGAGCTGTTCATCGCGCGCGTCGAGGCGCTCCCCGGGAGTGGCCTGGTCCTCGCATCGCCGCGTGAGGCCGCGCGACGCGGCAGCCACGTGGCGCTGACCCATCCGCGTGGCTACGAGCTCATGCAGGCGCTGATCGCGCGCGGCGTGATCGGGGACTTCCGCGCCCCCGACATCGTGCGGTTCGGATTCGCACCACTTTACCTGCGCTACATCGATGTCTGGGAGGCGGTAACGATCCTCGGCGAGGTGCTCGCCGGTCCTCTCGACCATGCCGAGATTGGGCGCAGTGCCGTGACTTGAGAGGCAGCGAATAGATGGGCCGCGTAGGCCTAGCGTCCGAACGCAAGTACCTGATTATCCAGCCGCCGACCGGGTGACCGCCCCAGCGGCCGCGAATCCCTTCATATTCAGAGTACAGTGTTGTGGTTTCGAGCGCGGATCAGCAATGGAGTATGCATGCCGAAGCCAAATTACCAGCACGCCAGACGACAGAAAGAGAAGGCGAGAAAAGCGCGCCAGCAGGACAAGCAACAGCGCCGGATTCGAGAGACTCCCGCCCCGGAGAATGCACCATCGGGAAGTGCCGATGACGCTCCCGCTGCACCGGATTCCAGCGGGATAGCACACCGCTGAGTGACGGGCCGAGAGCCGATGCGGCGCGCATGCGCCGCGCCTCCGGCATTACTTGCGGCGGCTAGCGACCTCAGGCACCAGCTCGAGGCGCGTAAAATCGATGATGAAATGATCGCCGTCGAATTTCACCACTTTTCCGATGAGATCGGGGCGCACATGAAATCCTGGGCTCTTGCCGACTTTGTTCGCGTCCGCTTGCGACATCACGACCAGCCGCACCGGAAGAGTGCCATCCCGCGCAAGTGAGAGGTGCTGGCCAAGAAGCGTCACGTCCTTGGGACGAGTCGACTCCCTCGAAAGCTTGTCCTCGTACCGCAATACCCCGCGAGTGGGGTGCCCAAAATATGCGTGCGAGCAATTCAGTACCAGCGCTCCGTCCGCCGCAATCGCGGATAGACCCCGCAGCCGGTTAGTCGGCCGCGCACCGAATCTCTCGAAGGCGCCTACAAGATTCAGGTTCATATCCTCTTACCTTTCGTGTCCGACGGTGCGCTCCCGTCTCGAGGAACGCAAGGATTTTCGTTGATGATTCAGGAAAAACCGACCCGGAACCGCGATTCTGATAGAGTCGCACCCTGCCTTGGCCTGCTCGCGCCTCCATGCGGCTTCCGGCCAATGTCTGTCACCCACGCAAGTCCGGCGAGCCAGCCGGTCAGACAGAACAGTTGGCGCGGAGCGTTCACCATGCAAATTCGTCTTGGGTACGAGCTGATCTATCAGTGCCCACAGCCAACGCCGATGATCCTGAATTTGAATATCCATCACACACGGGCAGCCGATCTTGTCCGTCCGGACAGCATGCTCACCGATCCGTGGGTGCCATTGGCGACATACCATGACGGCTTCGGAAACCTATGCACGCGTCTCGTTGCTCCTGCAGGACGCCTGCGCATTACCGCCGACGCCCTCATCAACGACAGCGGACTGACCGAACCGGTCGAGCCGACTGCGCAACAGCACCCCGTGGAGTCGCTGCCGGAAGACACGCTGGTCTATCTGCTCAGCAGCCGCTACTGCGATACCGAGCACCTCTCCACCGTCGCATGGAATCTGTTTGGCAACGCCGTGTCAGGCTGGGCACGCGTGCAGTCGATCTGCGACTTCGTCAATCGTCACATCACGTTCGGTTATCAGTTCGCGCGTCCGACCAAGACCGCCTCGGAAGCGTTCCATGAACGATTGGGGGTATGCCGGGACTACGCCCATCTGGCGATCGCGCTGTGTCGCTGCGTGAACATTCCTGCCCGCTACTGCACTGGCTATTTGGGCGATATCGGTGTTCCGCCCGTCGACGCGCCGATGGATTTTGCGGGTTGGTTCGAAGCTTATGTCGGAGGGACGTGGTACACGTTCGACGCGCGCAACAACGCTCCGCGCATCGGCCGGGTGCTGATCGCGCGCGGTCGCGATGCCGCCGATGTTGCAATCAGCATGACGTTCGGCCCGAACGTGCTCGAAAGTTTTCGCGTCTGGACTGATGAGGTAAGGGCAGCCTAGGCTGTATGTCATGGCCAAACAGGACGTGGTCATTCGGCAAGCGGCTGTCCGACTCGCGGATGCGGAGGCCGTGAACGATCTGTTGCAGCGGCTGCCGTCCAGCATCTCGGAGAATCTGCGCCTGGAGCTTGAACGCAGCGGCGGCGCGGGCTTTTCCGGCATGCGCTATCACAGCGAAACCAATCGAGCCTTTTGGTTCGCCGCCGACGGGCAACATTTGCTCTGCGTAACATTGCCGTCACTGACCGAAGAGGACGCGGCTCGCATCTGGGACAAGATCGATCGGCATCAATGCGGCGGCGACATCACCGGAATCGCAAAGGTGTACGACGCGGTAACGGGTTTCAAGGCGGAAGTGACGACGAGAATCTAGCCAACAAGTGCTCGCATTCGAGCGCTCGCTTGAAAAGGGGCACGCGATGGCAGCGGGTTCACACGCCTCCAATCTCCGACAGCGGCGCAGACCGCTACCGCTGCCGGCATGGGACCGCTGATCTTTGCTATTCGGCGCTCGCTGACGTGGGCTTGCCTGAGGAGTCGCCCACTCCCAGACCGGAGTAGGCATCCGCCGATCTGTCACATGTCGCGGCCAGCCGGTCGTACGTTTCTGCGAGAGCCACAAAATGCTGGCGCGCGCTCGCCGTTGAAGCACCAGAGGCGAGCGCGCGGAGCCGCTCCGCCTGCTTGATGAACTCTGCACGCTCCGATTCGGGCCGATTATGCGATCCATCTTCAGACACGATGGGACCTACTTAAGGGTCGCTGAGATTAGCCGCGCGTAGTCCGCACCAGCAGTCAGACCAGAGGAAGGCATTGAATCAGAACGATCCTACAAGATCCGATCCAAGGCGCCGCAGCAAGTGTTGCGCCAACGCGCGTTGCAATGGCATCTGACGCCGGGCAACGCGGAGGCAGGGACACTAAATTGGTGAGCCGTGAGAGCGCCGGTATCGCAGAGCGCATACCGGCGCTCATTTGCGCCTCACCCAAGCGGGCTCACTTGAGGGCTGTGCGTGTGTCGACCCCAATGCCGAACGTCCGCGCTACTTCGGCACCATTTCTCTTGATAAACACTTCCGTCAGCATCGAGCTATGCAGATCGCGCACTGTATGGGCGATGGTCGTCTTCACGCATGGACCCTGAGCGTGCATGATCGCCTCGATGTCGGTACTTGATGTACCGCATGCGTAGTATGCAGTTCGCTCAATGCGCGAATAGAGGCGGCTGGCACCTTCAGCGGTATTGATGTTCAGATCGGTGTAGTTTATTCGCATCTGGACCGGGCTTAGAGCGTCAGCTTGACAAACAATCGGCGCAGACGCGGCGATCGCGGTAACGACGGCGAGAAGTGCGCCAGCATTTGTCTTAACAAGGCGTGTAACCACTATATCCTCCACTAAATTGCCCTACATGGGACAGTTGATTGATCGAGCGAAACAATAGCTACAGCGGCGTCGCATTACTGATCAGCGGTTCTCATAGTTCCAAATCTTTAATTTTCAGTTACAACTTCCTCGGGAACGTTCTCAATTTCCCTGCTTAAATGCGCTTTCCGATTTGACAAAACGTTTTGTTCGAGCTGCATCCGTCGAGTCGCCCGCCGGATAAGGGGAGGGAAATATCCGTGGCTGGAAGGAGCTCCGGCAGAGGTTCAACTGCTCTTCATCGCATCGGCGAGCGCGTGGCGGCGACCCTCTTTTCCGGGGTTAGTAGTAAGGTGGTAGCAGATGAGGGGGTCAGATAGTTCGCAAGGCGAACCACAGTAAGCGGCCGAGGAGCATGTCTTGACGGAGGTCTTTATGGCTGCATTGCGGTCCGATATGGCAGGCTATGGCCTTCGCTGGCTAGTCTAGGGGAAGCACGTGCGACGAACCGTTAAGTACATGCTGATCCTCGCAGCTGTGCTTATGTGTCTGGTCGTTCTGGTCCTCGCGTGGTCGTTCTACGCTGACCAGCAACGTTTCGGCGCCGCAAAAAACTATTGCGAACGCGCCTGCATCCAGGACTCTGGGGGTCTCGATCAATGTCGCGAGACTTGCGTTCATCACCCGGACCGCTATCCATGAGCGAACGGCCGGTGATCGAACCACACACCGCCGAAGTCATTGATATGAATGGTGGGCCGTGTAGGGATCGAACCTACGACCAAGAGATTAGATCCCAAGCCGTCGGACACCAGCGACTGCTCTAGGCTAATGGAAAGTGCGAAGCTTCCGACTAATGAGCCTGTGGCGAGAGCGCATTTCCCTTTACAGCGACTACTCTTACTTGGAACCAGGACCGCTCAATTCTCGCGTAAATGCGGCATGCTAGATCGAAAAATGTTCTGCCCCCGAAGCGGGCAATGTACCTGTACATCGGTGGCCACTTATGTTTGTAGGGCTTACTTTCAAGCACCGAGAACCCCGCCTCTTGAAATAGGTTTCCAAGACACATAGGGCTCCAAGTGTAGAGGTGGTGATTCACATCATTTGGCTTGTAGCTATATGAAATGGACTCGCATGGCACGACAAATATTATTTTCCCCCCATTCGCCAACTTCTTGTACAACCCCTTGAGTTCTTCGAGTGGCTGAAGAGCATGTTCCAGCGTACTGTTTGAAATTATCACATCGACGTATTCATTCGGTACGTCCTCGACGCGAGTGAAGACCTCGATCCCATTTTGCTTTGCAATTTCGATCGCAGCTGGATTGACTTCTACGCCCACCCTTTTGCTGCACTTAATATTCTTTAGGAGTGATCCTGTACCACAACCAAAATCTAAGACTCTGCTGTCATCTGAGATGTATTTGAGAAATTTGGTTTGGTTTGCCCAACTACCGAACTCGCCAATGGAAGAATACCATCGGAAATATTCTGCGTCGTAATGGGCACTTATCAGATCGGACATTTTTCACGTCTGGCTTGATGCGTCGCCATCAGAGTGTACAGTGGTCCCGGCTCAACGTCTCCTTCAAGGACTAAGTTCGATGGTCCGAATGTATCGTCTTGGTGGGCTGTAGACTATTCGGAGAGAGGTGACCGAACGGGAGATCCATTCCCCCTTGATGACGCTACGCTGTTTGCGGCAATGGAGATTCGATTCTCTCGAATCGCGAAATGGACTTTTAGATTGGTGGGCCGTGTAGGGATCGAACCTACGACCAAGAGATTAAGAGTCTCCTGCTCTACCAGCTGAGCTAACGGCCCTATGTAATATGGGTGGACGACGGGACTCCATCGGCCACCAACTAACTACTGATTCTACAAGGCTTTTGGCGTCTATCGACTCGGCCTGTGTGACAGCTAGTGTATCAGAAGAGGCATCGATCGCGAGCGCGCCGGCCCGACGCCACTGCTCCGTAGCTGTGCGCGAGCGCGATCAGGCCCGCAGTGCTGCAACGAACGCAAGGTATCGCTTACGCGAAAGCAGTCGGTTGGGCGTGTTCATGCTGGCTTCTTTCCGGCCAGGACGTCGCGATCGATGGGTAGTTGTCTCAGACGGACGCCGGTTGCCGCGAACAACGCGTTCGCGAGCGACGGTGCCGCCGCCACGGTCCCGGGCTCACCGATACCACCCGGAGCCTCCTCACTCGGGATCAGGTGAACTTCGATCGACGGTGCTTCATTGATCCGCATCATTCGATAGTCGTTGAAATTGCTTTGCTGAACCCGACCATTGGCGATGGTGATCTGGCTGTGTAGAGCGGCGGTGAGACCGAAGATCAGGCCGCCTTCGATTTGCGCCGCTATCGTGTCGGGATTGACGGCGATGCCGCAGTCGACCGCGCAGACGACTCGCCGGACTTTGACCTCACCGTTCCGATCGACTTCGGCTTCGGCGATCGTGGCGAGGTGGCTGCCGAAGACGCTTTGGACTGCGACGCCCCTACCAACGCGCGCGGACAAAGGTTGATCCCAGCCAGCCTTTTTGGCCACCAGTTCGAGGCAGGCTCGCAGACGCGGCGCGCCATGCAGCTGATCGAGCCGGAATTGCACCGGATCCTTTCCTGCCCTGTGGGCCAGTTCATCGACGAAGCTCTCGATGACAAAAATGTTGTGCGTCGGACCCACGCCGCGCCAGAAACAGGTTGGGATCGCCGGCGGCTCTTGACGCACGTAGTCGACGTGAATGTTCGGAACGTCATAGGGGAAATCGATCGCGCCGTCGACCGCATCGCCGTCCAGGCCTTTAACGAACGCGGGCGGCGCGAACCGAGCCAGGATCGAGGACCCGACGACGCGATGACTCCACGCGGTAATCTTGCCGTCAGTCAGCACGGCCGCGAAGCGGTCGAAATAGAAGGGCCGGTACATCGCCTGCTGGATGTCCTCCTCGCGCGTCCACACGATCTTGACGGGCCCTTCGACTTTCTGTGCAATCCGGACGGCCTTCGCAATCCCGTCGACTTCCAACCGACGTCCGAAGCCACCGCCGATCAGGTGGTTGTGAACGATGACCTTGCCGAGCGGCAGACCCGTGATCTTCGCTGCGACCGCCTGCGTTCGGGTGATGACCTGATTACCCACCCAGATCTCACACGCGTCCGGCCTCACGTGAACCGTACAGTTCATGGGCTCCATGGGGGCGTGGGCCAGAAAGGGAACGTGATAGGTCGCTTCGATCTTATTGGCGCCCAGGGCCTTGCCGATATCGCCGGTCGATTTGGCGACAACCCCGTCGCGCTCACTCGCGGCCTTGATCTCGTCGAGGATCTGCTTACTGCTGACCGCAGCATTCTGGCCATCGTCCCATTTGATTTGTAGCGCCTCGAGCCCCTTCTTTGCAGCCCACATGTGATCGCCAACAACTGCGACCAAATCATCGAGCACCACTACTTGCCGCACACCGGGGACGTTTTGAGCGCCCGCTTCATCGACATGGGCGACCCTTCCTCCGAGCACCGGGCTTGCCTTCAGCGTCGCAAATTTCACTCCGGCGGGCATGGCGTCGATACCGAACGTCGCCCGACCATTGACCTTATCCGGTGAATCCAGTCGGCGCGCTGGCGTTCCGATCAGCTGAAAATCCTTGCGAGCCTTGAGCGTCGGGTTCTTGGGCGGCGTCAAACGGGCGGCGCGATCGACCAGCGCGCCATACGGAAGCCGTCGTCCGCTCGATTCGTGAATGACCTCGCTATTTGCAGTCCTGCAGGTGCCGGGACCCACCCGCCAAGTGGCCGCCGCCGCCTCGACCAGCATCGCGCGCGCACTGGCTCCCGCCTTGCGCATGGGCATCCAGAAGACACGGATCGATGTCGAACCGCCGGTGACCTGGAAGCCCAGGGCGGCATTCGCATAGAGGGCATCGTTGGGTGGGGCCGCCTCGACGACCACGCGTCTGAAATCGACGTCCATCTCGTCGGCCAGAATCTGCGAGATCGACGTGTAGACGCCCTGTCCCATTTCGACCTGGCACATGATCAACGTGACGGTGCCGTTGCGATCGATGCGGATGAAAGCGTCGGGTGCAAAGGGCGCAACGGCTGATCCGCCATGCTCGGCGGTGTGGGCGCGCGGCAGCGCAAAGCCGAGCAGCAGGCCGCCGCCGGCAGCGACGCTGACCTTGAGAAACTCGCGGCGGGAGGACGCAGCGTCGAGGCTGAATGACGCACTCATGATTTAAGAGCCTCCCGCTGCTTGCTTGATGGCCTTGCGGATGCGTACATACGTTCCGCAGCGGCAGATGTTGCCGGCCATTGCCGCGTCGATATCGGCGTCGTCGGGATGGGGGGTGCTCTTCAACAGAGCGGCGGCGGCCATGATCTGCCCGGACTGGCAATAGCCGCATTGCACGACTTCGAGCTCTAGCCAGGCATTCTGTATTTTTGCGCCCTCCGCCGTGTCCCCGATCGCCTCGATCGTCGTGATGGCTCGATCTTGGATTGAGCCGATCGGGAGCAAACAGGATCGGACGGCATTGCCGTCAACGTGCACCGTGCACGCCCCGCACTGGGCGATGCCACATCCGAACTTCGTTCCCGTCAGCCCCAGGAGATCTCGCAGAACCCATAGCAAAGGTGTGTCCTCAGTGGTTTCCACCGAATGCACTTGGCCGTTAATGCGCAGATTGATCATGGGAGCGACCCTCGCGGCAACCATATGCAACTCTCGAGATTTTCGCACCGACTGCGGTTCCTCGGGTTCGCATAATTTATCCACCGGCAGCACATAAGTACAAGAAGGAGCACGTGGGCACATGACAAGAGTTGCTTGCTTTGGGAGTGATAGCTCGACCGATGGAGACCTAGGTCAGGAACGGATGACCCGCGTGGCACGAATGTTCCGTCGAGATGTGCCGGCGCGAGCGCAGAGCGAACGGGACGTAACGCCCGTAGCCGTGTATTTGCGCTCCTATGAGTCATCGCTTTTGGCGCTATGTTGACAGCCGGCGCATAGTGGCCTCATATTTTCAGCACCTAGCCCTTAGTGCCTCCCATGGGCCCCTTGCCGCTTAGAAGACCGGGCTATGACAATTCGATAAGAGAGCAGGGTGTAATAGCAAGCGATGGGCGTTCCTAAGGTTGACTGGAACAGACTTTTCGAGTTTGCATGGCGAATCCTCGTATTCATCGTCGCCATTGGCATCATTATCGTTGTGTCGACCAATTGGACGCGCTGGGAGGGTGGAGCAGGTTGGCAGAGAACAAACGATGCTTACCTGCAGGCGGATATCACGCCAATATCCGCAAAGGTCGCTGGCTACGTGCGCGAGCTGCCCATCCAGGACTATGAGCATGTGCGCAAAGGACAGGTGCTCGCGCAATTGGCGGATGAAGACTATCGCGCGGCGGTGGCGCAGGCGGAGGCTGGCGTTGCGACCGCGGTGTCGCAAGCCCAGGCGCTAAAGGCTCAACGTGAGCTGCAGCTTGCGAATATAGAGGCGGCGCGCGCGGTTGTGGCGTCGACTACCGCTTCTTCCGACCAGAACGACCGCGATCTTGCAAGGCAGCGCCGTCTTCTCGAAACAGGCTCCTCTTCCATCGAAGCGAGCGAAAAGCTAACAACCATTCATGCTCAACTCGAGGCGCAATCGATGCAAACGAGGGCGCAGGCGGTTGCCGCCGTGCGCCAACTCGCTGTACTTGAAGCGCAGATCGCACAGAGCGAGGCGACCATCGCCGCGCAGCGGGCGGCACTCGATGCCGCCAGGATCAATCTCGGCTACACCACCATCACGGCGACCCAGGATGGGGTAATCGGACAGCGTCAGGTCAAGCCTGGACAGTTGGTCGGTGTGGGTAGCCAGATCACAACCCTCACGCCCTTACCGAAGGTATGGGTGATTGCGAACTTCAAGGAGACGCAACTGACCCATATGGTGGTCGGACAGAAGGCGGAAGTCGCCGTCGATACCTTTCCTGGGCACACGCTGCGGGGACACCTGCAGGCATTCGCTCCGGCATCGGGTGCCGAGTTTGCCCTGCTGCCGCCCGACAATGCGACGGGCAATTTCACTAAAGTGGTGCAGCGTATTGGTGTCAAGATTGTCATCGACGATGCGGATGGTCTGTCTGATCGACTGGTGCCTGGAATGTCAGTCGAGGCCAAGGTCGATGCCCGAGACGGGCGGCGCTAGTGAACGCGATCGCTCCGGTACCTCGCCCGGGCATATCCGCGCCGACACTTCCGTCGCCACCGACGGCCATCCCGTGGCTGGGGCTGTTCGCCGTGCTCATGGGGACATTCATCTCGACTTTGAATGGGCGGCTATCGACGTTTGGTCTTGCCGACATCCGCGGCGCCGTGGGCGCCGGCTTCGACGAGGGGGCTTGGATTACCACTGCGCAAACAGCCGCACAAATGTGCATCACGCTCGCGGCTGTCTGGATGGGCGCCGCCTACGGCCCGCGGCGCGTATTGATTGGTGCGTCGATCGCCTTTGCGGTTATCTCACTGCTGACGCCCTATTCGGCAAATCTGTCGATGCTTTTAGTGATGCAGTTTCTGGGCGGACTTGCCTCGGGATGTTTTATCCCGCTTACATTGAGTTTCATACTGCTGAATATGCCTCCCAAGTATTGGGCTTTCGGCATCGCGGTCTACGCACTCAATCTCGAGCTGTCGCTCAACATATCGGCCTCTCTGGAGGGCTGGTACGTCGAGCATCACTCCTGGCGGTGGATCTTTTGGCAAAACGTGCCGCTCGCTCTGCTCATGTCGCTGTGTCTGCACCGTGGTATCGCCAGTAAGCCCATTATCATCCGCCCGCCATCCGATGTGTTCGCACTTCTCGCGGGTGGCTCCGGTCTGGCGTTGATCTATGCGGCCCTCGATCAGGGCAATCGGCTCGACTGGCTCAATTCCGGATTAATGTGGGGCTTGTTGCTTGCCGGCGCGTTGCTGCTTATCGCCTTCTATATTCATGAGGCGCGAACGGCGCGTCCATTATTGAATCTAAAAGTTGTCTTTGGCGCGCCCATGCCGAGCCAATTCATGTTGATCGCGTTCCTGCGTCTGACCATCCTCTCTACGGCATACCTGATCCCACTGTACCTGGGCTCGGTGCGGGGCTTTCGTGCATTGGAGGTGGGTGACACGCTCATTTGGATCGCGGCGCCGCAGCTCATTGTCTGCTTGCTCGCAGCGCTGATGCTGCGCCGATCAGATCCGCGGCTCGTTGCCTCGATCGGTTTCGTTTTCATCAGCGCCGGCTGCCTCATGGTGGCTTATAACCTGACTCCTGTCTGGGGCTCGAATCAGTTTCTACCATCCCAGCTGCTGCAGGCCGTCGGGCAAAGCTTTGCGCTCTCCGGCGTTATATTCTTCGGCATTCTGCACCTGAGGCCCCAGGATGCGCTGACCTTCGGCGCGGTGCTGCAAACAGCCCGGCTGATGGGCGGGGAGATCGGCTCGGCATTCGTAGTCACACTGGCCCGCGTGCGGGAACAGGTGGCGTCGAATCTGATCGGACAGCACGTACAGCTGGGCGATGCGGCAGTCATTCAGCGGGTGAGAGCATATGGTGCCGTAACCACACGCGTCTTAGACCCCATCGGCGCCGTGAGCCGAGGCCAGCAGGTGCTCGGCAATGTCGTACGGATTGCTGCCACTACTCAGGCGGTCATCGATGGATTCGTTGCCGTCGGCGTCCTGACCGCGCTGGCGTTGCTCATCGTTGTTTTTCGAAGTGCCGCCCCGGAGGGCCCGGCATCCGCGCCCCCGCTGTTTCGCATCCGAGGTCCGGATCCGTCATGAGACGATCGCGCCGAGTCGCTGCGATGAGCGTCATCGTCATGGCATCGCTAACCGCGTGCCGTGTGGGTCCGAATTATCGCACACCGGCACTGCCGTCGGGTGCCGAGGCGCCGCTGACCTCGTTGAACACCTCGGCGGAAGTGCCGGCGCCGCCACCGGATGCGTGGTGGAAGCTGTACGATGACTCGCGGCTGGATGGGCTGGTGCAGGAGGCGCTCAGCGCGAACCGCACGCTCGCCGCGGCAGACGCGAACTTTGCCGCGGCTCGGGCAGTCGTGTCGGCGGCAAACGTCAATCGCTATCCCTCAACGGCGGTTTCTGCGGTGGGTCTGTACGGCCGTGATGCCGTGACGGATGAGATCCTCGAAATCGCCGGCCACCGGCCGCAAACGATTTGGCTGCTCGAGGATATTCTTCAATCCGCGTATGAGGTTGATCTATTCGGTCGCGTCCACCGCGCCATCGAAGTGGCGAATGCGAGTGCCGACTCAGTGGCTGCAGCCCGCGACAGCGTTCGAGTGGTGGTGGCTGCTGAGACAGCGCGCGCATACGCGGCGGTCTGTGCGCTCGGCGAGCAGGTCGATGTGGCCAACCAGTCGCTCGCAGTAGTAGCGCACGAGACCGAGATCACCGTGCAGAGAAACGCAGCGGGAGCAAACTCTGAGTACGACGTTGCCCGATCGCAAGCACTGGTAGCGCAGGTCCGGTCTAGTATTCCGGAACTCCAAGGGCAACGGCGCGCTGCACTGCTCGAGCTGACAGCGCTGCTTGGGCGCACGCCTGCCGAAGCACCCGATGATCTGGAAGCGTGCCACTCGCCACCTCGCCTCGCCGCGCTCATCCCCGTTGGAGATGGATCCACACTCATCAAACGACGCCCGGATGTGCGTCAGGCCGAGCGGCGACTGGCGGCGTCGACTGCCGAGATCGGTGTCGTGACGGCTGATTTGTATCCCACCATTCGATTGGTCGGACTGTACGGTGGGGCCGCCTCAGAGCTTAACCAGCTCAACACCAACATTGGTCGCACGTGGGGTGTCGGCCCTACGATCAGCTGGTCGTTTCCCAATATGGCCGGACCGCGCGCTCGCGTACGGCAAGCCAAGGCCGAGCAGGCAGCTGCGCTGGCCTCGTTTGATGAGGTAGTGCTTACGGCGCTGAAAGAGACCGAGCAGGCGCTCGTCTTCTACAGTGCGGCGCTGGACAATCGCCAATCGCTGGGCGAGGCCCGCGACAAAGTGCAAGAGGCCTACCGCATGGCTCACGACCAATTCCTTGCGGGCTCAATCAGCAGCCTTGACTTGCTCACCACGGAACAACTGCTGGTGTCAGTGGACGCCGCAGTTGCTGCATCAGATGCCGTTTTGGTACAGGACCAGATCGCCGTGTTCAAGGCGCTCGGTGGCGGCTGGCGCGACGAGAACCAAACAGCTCATGAGTGAGAAGCTCTAGTTACGGCCTGTTGGCTCAGGCTTACCAGGGTTCCTCACGGCTAGCGCTAAAGAAGCCACCAGTCGGTCCATCATCTGCAAGCAGCGCCAACCGAATCGCTGCAGCAGCTCCTTGGGGTATGGTCTGGTGACCGCGGTGATTATTCAGATCCGTGGCTGTGAAGCCGGGATCCGCGGAATTAACCTTGATGCCGATATCCTTCAATTCTGCGGCAAGTTGCACAGTGAGCATGTTTAGCGCTGCTTTCGAGGCGTTGTAGCCCAGGAATTTATAGGGCGCAAATTCCCACGCCGGATCGCTATTGAGTGTCAGGGAACCGAGCCCGCTCGATAGATTGACGATGCGGCCGGCAGGTGACTTGCGTAGCAGCGGGAGCATCGCTTGCGTCACCGCCAGTGTGCCGAAAAAATTGGTGTCGAAAACGCGGCGCACACCATCGATTCCGGTCTTGCTCGGCGGGCCATCGCCACGGTCAGCGATGCCTGCGTTGTTGACGAGGACATCGAGCCGGCCGTAGTCAACGTCGATGGCG
>Ga0210394_10003859_pt1 | contig 18140 bp, 14 predicted proteins | sample IncBWC12MmetaG_FD_160121 | JGI IMG/M metagenome (GOLD analysis project Ga0210394, IMG submission 160121) | Forest soil microbial communities from Barre Woods Harvard Forest LTER site, Petersham, Massachusetts, United States - Inc-BW-C-12-M | ecosystem: Environmental > Terrestrial > Soil >... | reverse complement strand
ATGCTCTCGGTGTTCATCCGCGAGCCCGAATTCCAGGGCCAGACCAAGGACCGCCTCGCCACCGCCGAAGCGCAGAAGATCGTCGAGCAGGCGATCAAGGATCCGTTCGATCACTGGCTCGCCGGCAATCCGACGCAAGCCAGCAAGCTGTTCGACTTCGTCGTCGAGCATGCCGAAGAGCGCATCCGCCGCCGCCAGGAAAAGGACATCGCGCGCAAGACCGCCGTGCGCAAGCTGCGTCTGCCGGGCAAGCTTGCGGACTGCACCAACAGCGCCGCCGAGGGCTCCGAGCTTTTCGTCGTCGAGGGCGATTCGGCCGGCGGCTCGGCGAAGCAGGCGCGCGACCGCGCCTCGCAGGCGATCCTGCCGCTGCGCGGAAAGATCCTTAATGTCGCCTCCGCCGGCAAAGACAAGCTGGCGCAGAACCAGCAGCTCGCCGACCTGGTGCAGGCGCTCGGCTGCGGCACCGGTGCGCATTATCGCGACGAGGATCTGCGCTACGGCCGCGTCATCATCATGACCGACGCCGACGTCGACGGCGCCCACATTGCCTCGCTGCTGATCACCTTCTTCTATCGGCAGATGCCGCATTTGATCGACAACGGGCACCTTTATCTGGCGGTGCCGCCGCTCTACCGGCTCAGCCATGGCGGCAAGACGTTCTATGCGCGCAACGAAGCGCACCGCGATGCGCTCCTAAAAAAAGAGTTCCACGCCAACGCCAAGGTGGAAGTGAGCCGCTTCAAGGGCCTCGGCGAGATGATGGCGGCGCAGCTCAAGGAAACCACCATGGACCCGAAGAAGCGCACGCTGTTGCGGGTCAACGTCATGGAAGACGAGCGCAAGAGCACCGACAAATCCGTGGAACGCCTGATGGGCAACAAGCCGGAGCTGCGCTTCGAATTCATCCAGGAGCGCGCCGAGTTCGCCGGCGAGGACATGCTCGACGTCTGAGCTTCATCCTCTCCTCGGCGTGCCAACGCTAGCGACGCAGCGGGAATAGCGCGCGGAGCCTTTCGTCGCGGAGCCACAGACCTCCCCACGCCAAGACGCCGAGATAGACTCCAAACATGTCGTGGGTGAAGAACGGCGAGTTGGTGCGCAGATGCGCGGCAAAGGCGCCGCCAAACAGGCCGGTGAACAGCACTGCGCCGAGAACCGACGTCCGCGCGACGAGATAGAGGATCAGCAGGACGGCCTGCAGGACCCCGATGGGAAAGCCCAAATCGGGCGTGAAGCCAAGCTCGGTCAGCGCCTCGCTTACCGCGCTCAGCTTGAGCAATTTGATCGCGGTATCGCCGAGCATGAACAGCACGAAAAGCGCGGTCAGACCCCGCCCAATCCAGAGTTGGAGCGACGCATTGCGCGTAACAGATCTTGTGGTCGGGCTGATCGCCATCAGTGCCTCCTCGTCCCGGTTGGCGATGCTTTGCGGCATCGCGCAGAGGACGAACGGGACGTGGGCGCGCCGACAGCGTATCGCGAAATTTTTGATCGTCGGCTGCTGGACCCGTTTTCGGCCGGCGGTTGTCGCGTCCGCGTCATAGTTCCATCCATTCGACCATCGCCTTCGTCACCGCCTCCGGCCGCTCGATCGTCGGCAGGTGCCCGCACTCGGGAATAACGAGGAGGCGCGATCCGCGGATGCTGGCGACGATCTCGCGCGCCAGCGCCGGCGGCGTCAGCGCATCGCCGTCGCCGACGAGGACCAGCGTCGGGCAGGCGATCGCGGCGAGGCCGGGACGTGAATCCGGCCGAGCCATCACCGCGGTCTGCTGGCGCAGAAATACCTCGGCGCCGGTCTCCTCGCCCATGGTGCGAACGAGGCGTCGGAGCGCCTCATCGTTGTGGCGGCTCTCGTGCACCAGCACGGGAAACTGGACGTCCGCGACCTCGGCGACGCGGCCGCGCTTTGCGAGCTCGATGCGCGGCAGGCGCGCCTTGGTCTGCTCGGGAGTCTCGGCCCGCGCCCCGGTGTCGAGGAGCGCGAGCTTCGCCACCCGCTCCGGCGCCTGGCGCATGATCTCGAACGAGATATACCCGCCCATCGAAAGTCCGGCGAGCGCGAAGCGCGGCGGAGCGGCCGCCAGTATCCGCCGCGCGATCGCCGCGAGCGTATCGTCGCGGGTATGGTCGGCCACGATGACCGGTCCGAAGCGCCACATCGCCGGGATTTGCTCGGCATAAAGGCGCGCGGAACAGTTCAGCCCGGGAACGAGGACGGTCGGCAAGGCATCGGTCACGCTCGCCTCTATCGCCCAGTATCGAAAAAAAGTGAAGGAATCCGTTCAACTTACTGCGCCGCAGCGGGCCGTTGCAGGTTGACTTTCGCAGCTTCGACCCTATGTTCCGCGCGAGCTGAAACGATGCAGATTCGACCATCCTGCGTGTTTCCCCCGTTAAATCTATAGGTTTCCGCGCCCGACGCGGGCCGTGACCCGAGGGTCTATGTCCTTTTCTCATCTCGGCTTGTCCGACAAAGTTCTCGCCGCCGTAGCGACGACCGGCTACCAAACTCCCACTCCCATCCAAGATCAGGCGATCCCCCACGTGCTTGCCCGGCGCGACGTGCTCGGCATCGCGCAGACGGGCACCGGCAAGACGGCGGCGTTCGTGCTGCCGATGCTGACAATGCTCGAGCAAGGCCGCGCCCGCGCCCGTATGCCGCGGACGCTCATTTTGGAGCCGACGCGCGAACTGGCGGCGCAGGTCGAGGAAAGTTTTGTCAAATACGGCGCCAACCACAAGCTCAACGTGGCGCTGATCATCGGCGGCGTTTCGTTCGGCGACCAGGACACCAAGCTCACCCGCGGCGTGGATGTCCTGATTGCGACGCCCGGCCGCCTGCTCGACCACAATGAGCGCGGCCGGCTCCTGCTCACCGGCGTCGAGCTTCTGGTCATCGACGAGGCCGATCGCATGCTCGATATGGGCTTCATTCCCGACATCGAGCGCATCTGCAAGCTGGTTCCCTTTACCCGGCAGACGCTGTTCTTCACCGCCACCATGCCGCCGGAGATCCAGCGCATCACCGAGCAGTTCCTGCACAATCCGGTCCGCGTCGAGGTCTCCCGCCCGGCCAGCACCGTCGCCGCCACGACCCAGCTGCTGGCCAAGTCCGGCCGCGAGCCGCACGACAAGCGCGACACGCTGCGCCGCCTGATCCGCTCCGCCGAAGGGATGAAGAACGCCATCGTCTTCTGCAATCGCAAGCGCGATGTCGCCACGCTTCATCGTTCGCTGCAGCGCCACCATTTCTCGGTACAGGCGCTGCACGGCGACATGGACCAGCCGGCGCGGACGGCGGCGCTCGAGCAGTTCCGCAGGGGCGAGGTCACGCTGCTGGTCGCCTCCGACGTCGCGGCGCGCGGCCTCGACATTCCTGACGTGAGCCACATCTACAATTTCGACGTGCCGGTTCATCCCGACGACTACGTGCACCGGATCGGCCGCACCGGTCGCGCCGGCAGGAGTGGCACCGCGATCACCATCGTCTCGGGGACGCACGACGCCAAGGCCGTCGCCGCGATCGAGAAACTGATCGGCCGGTCGATACCGTGGATGGGTGAGCCACCCGGCGCTGCCGAGGCTTCGCCGCACCTAGCCTCGCCGCCACGGCAGACTTCCTCGCAGCATCGGCGCCCACGCGCGGAGGATCGCCGCCGGCCGAATCGTCCGGCGCCGCCGATCGCGCGCATCGATGACGCGCGAACGCGACGCCCGGCACAACCGGCATCCGTCCGGGCGGACGACGGCGATTCCTCGCACCTTCCGGCATTCCTGCTGCGTCCGGTGCCGCTCAAAGCCTAGTCCGCGACCTGGCGTCGCCGTTTACCGGTCCTTCACCGCTATCTCCTAGGTTTATCTGTGAAATTGGCGGACGCGCTCCGCGTCCAATAGCTCGCGACCTTTAAGCCGCTTGGAGAGGAATTGATGCGCGTGCCCCGGGACGAGCACGAACGAACCCTCGCATTCGCCGAAATCGCGCTTAGCCAGATCAAGGCCCTTGCCGAGCCGGCATCGCCGCGCAATTTCGAGATCTGGTACCACTACGCCACCGGCTACAACCCGAGTCTCAACAAATCGATCAACGAGACGCTGGCGAAGAACGGCACGCTCAGCGAAGCCGATATCGAGAACATCTACGCGACCTATATCGCGCCAGACCGGGTGAGCGAGCGGATCGACTCGGTCGGCGCGCGGGTGCTCGACGAGATCAAGCAAGTCCTGGACATGATCGACGTCGCCGCCGGCTCGGCGACGAGCTATTCGGAGAGCCTCACTGAGGCGAGCAACAGGCTCGAACATGCCAAGGACGGCGAAGGGCTGCGCGGGGTCATCGAGGCTCTGGTCCAGGGCGCCAAGCAGATGGAGCTCAACAACAAGAAGCTGGAGACGCGGCTGTCGGCTTCGCGGCAGGAGATCGAGCAGCTCCAGCAAAATCTCGAGGTGGTGCGCTCAGAAAGCCTGACCGACCCGCTGACGACGCTGTCGAACCGCAAGTTCTTCGACCAAGAGCTCGAGAAGGCCGTGGCCGCGGCGAGAAAGAAAAACGAGCCGCTGGCGCTGCTGATGAGCGACGTCGACCACTTCAAATCTTTCAACGACAAATACGGGCATCTGACCGGCGATCAGGTGCTGCGGCTGGTGGCCATTTCGATGAAGCAGAACGTGAAGGGGCAGGATATTGCCGCACGCTATGGCGGCGAGGAATTCGCCGTCGCGTTGCCGAACACCGATTTGGAAGCGGCGGCGACCGTCGCCGAGCACATCCGCAGCGCGGTCATGACCAAGGAATTGATGAAACGCTCGAGCGGCGAGCGCCTGGGGCGGATCACGATTTCGATCGGCGTCGCCCTGCTGCGGCCTGACGATACGGCGCAATCGCTGATCGAGCGCGCCGACGCCTGCCTCTACGGCGCCAAGCGCAACGGCCGCAACCGCGTCGCCAGCGAGTCGGACCTCGCGGCGGATCCCGCGGCCCTCGCCGCGCCGACGGCCCGGACGCGCGTGGCGTAGCCGTCCCTCTCGTCCGTCAATCCAAGCGACGTGCGCCGGGTGGATGCGGCACGTTCGCGAATGGACTTCCGATCATCTGCACCACGCCGACCGCTGTACGCCAGTAATAGGCGAGGCTGAGCGCCCCGACCCGGTCGCACGGATGGCGCAGATCCTCGCGCCCGCGCAGGATCGGATCCTGCATCTCCTGGTCGGTGAACCATCGCGCACCGATGAGCCGTTCGCGGCAGATATAGGCTTGGCGTTCGTCCGCCGACATCAGGATGACGGGATCGAGTTGCCACAGGCGCGCGGTCCGGTCCACGGAGGCGGTGATGACGCGGGCGCCGTCCGGGCTGAAGGTGGCGCCGACGACCTGCTCGGTATGCCCGGAAAGCGAGGCCGAGGCGGAGCCCGTCATTGCGTCCCATATGCGCGCAGTCTTGTCGGCGGATGCGGTGACGATGCGCGAGCCGTCACGGCTGAATACCGCGCCGACGACGCGATCCCGGTGCCCGGAAAGCGTGGCGAGAACAGCGCCGGTCTTCACGTCCCAGACTCGCGCCGTGTGATCGAAGGATGCGGTAACAACACGCGCGCCGTCGGGGCTGAAGGCCGCGCTATTGACCCAATCCGCATGTCCCGAAAGCGTGACCAGAACGGCGCCGGTCGTTGCGTCCCACACGCGCGCGGTTCTGTCGGCCGATGCGGTGACGATGCGGGAGCCGTCGGGGCTGAACACCGCACTCAGCACGCGATCGGTATGCCCCGCGAGCGTGGCGATGACCCAGCCGCGCGCGGCGTCCCACACGCGCGCCGTTTTGTCGAATGACGCGGTGACGACGCGAGAGCCGTCCGGGCTGAACGCCGCACTGTTCACCCATCCCTTATGCGCGGTGAGCCTGGCGACGACGGCGCCGGTGCCGGCGTCCCAAATCTGCGCGGTATCGTCGAACGCGGCGGTGACGATGCGGGACCCGTCCGGACTGAACGCCGCAGCGACCACACGGCTCGCGTGCCCGGAGAACCTGGCCAACGGGCCGCCGGTCGTGGCGTCCCACACCCGCGCGGTCGTGTCGTCGGAGACGGTGACGACGCGTCGGCCATCAGGGCTGAACACCGCACCGTTGACCGCGTCCGCATGCCCGGCGAGCGCGGCGACGAGGGCGCCGTTGCTCGCGTCCCAGATCCGCGCTGTGCCGTCCTCCGACGCGGTCACGACACGCGAACCATCCGGACTGAATGCCACGCCGTTCAATGCGCCGGTATGGCCGGAAATGATGGCCAGCGGAGCGCCGCCGGCAACCTCCCAGACGCGCGCGGTCGCGTCGTAGGACGCGGTGACCACCCGGGAGCCGTTGGCGTCGAACGCCGCCTTGAATACCGGGCCCGCATGTCCCGCGAGCGTGGCGAGAACGGCGCCGGTCCCGGCGTCCCACACGCGCGCGGTCATATCCTCGGAGGCAGTGACCACGCGGGAGCCGTCGGCGCTGAACTTCGCGCTCCACACCCAGCCGGTATGCCCGGAAAGCGTGGCGAGCGCCGCGCCGGTCCCGGCGTTCCACACGCGCGCGGTATTGTCGAAGGATGCGGTGACGACGCGAGAACCGTCGGCGCTGAACGCCGCCTCGAGGACCGGGCCGGTATGCCCCGCAAGCGTCGCCAGCACGGCGCCGGTCGCGGCGTCCCACACCTGCGCGGTCTTGTCCTCGGATGCGGTGACGATGCGGGAACCGTCGGGGCTGAATGCCGCGCTCCAGACCCAGACCTTGTGCCCCGAGAATGTCGTCAGCGCCGCGCCGGTCGCAGCGTCCCACACCCGCGCAGTGCCGTCGGACGAGGTGGTGACGGCGCGCGAACCATCCGGGCTGAACGTTGCGCCGTTCACGGCGTCGGCATGCCCCTCGAGGGTGGCGAGCACGGCGCCGGTCGTGGCATCCCAGATTCGGGCGGTGTTATCGTTCGACGCGGTGATGACCCGCGAGCCGTCCGGGCTGAACGCGGCGTTGTTCACCGCATCTTTGTGACCCGAGAGCGTGGCGATAACGGCGCCCGTCCTCGCATCCCACACGCGTGCAGTCTTGTCCCAGGACGCGGTGACGACGCGCAAACCGTCCGGGCTGAACGCCGCGCTGTTGAGCCAGGCCTTATGCCCCGAGAGCCTGGCGAGCGTAGCGCCGGTCCGCGCGTCCCACACGCGTGCGGTAGCGTCCCAGGACGCGGTGACGACGCGAGATCCATCTTGGCTGAATGCCGCGCTGTTCACCAGGCCGGCGTGCCCGGCCAAAGCCAACCGAAAATAGCAATCGCGGTTGGACCCCCAAAAAGCCAGGTCGCCTTGCAGCTGTTTTGACCGGAACGATAGCGGAGATGCGCCTTCGCCGGGCGGCAGGCCGGCGACAAGCAGCCGCAAGGCGCGGTCGCAAAAGCCTTGTCCGAAGGCGCTCGCCCCGAGGCTGGCGAATATTCCGGCTTCGCGCTGCGAGACCCGATATGCTTCCCGCATCGTGCCGCCGAGAGTAACGAGCACGACAATGAAACCCGCCGCCAGCGCCCAGCCCGCCCGCTTCAGGAGCTTTCGCGTCCTCTCGAGCCGCGCCCCCTCGCGCACGCGCGGCGGTTCCTTAGGTTCGGTTGTCTCGCTGGTCATTCCGGCTCGAAGGGCTGATAGGAGATAATGCGCGCTCGGTCGAATTGGCCCGGCAGGCTAACCCTGCAGTCACGGAGCCGCCAAGGAACGAACGAACAGCCATTCGCGCCCGGTTCGTCAGGTTGGCGGCACATCCGCGAGCGGCGTTTTCGATATCGGACTTGACCCATACTTTTCGAGCGCCGTGATCGCGTCCCGCAACACCGCGCGAATTCGCTCGGCGGAGCCCGACTGAACCATGCTGGGATCCAGGTAGAAATCCATTCCGGTCAAATGTTCGCTGAAAATCTCGAGCTTTTGGCCGGTCGCATCGAGCGTGCCTTCGACGGCGTAAGGAATGACTTCGCGACTGATCCCCTTCATGGTGATCGATGGGAGCGCGTGCGCGGCCACGATGGCGCGCACCAAAGCGTAGGTTTCGTAGCTGGCCACGATTTGCCCGGGCGCGGCGATCGACTGCAGGCGAGCGGCGAGATTGGCCTCGGCGCCGATGATCGTATAGTCCATCCGATCGGCGCTGCCGAAATTTCCCACGTTGCAAAAGCCGGTATTGATGCCGATGCGGACACGGAACGGATGCTCGACGCCTTCGTTCCGCCATTTCGCGTTCAGTTCGGCGACGCGACGTTGCATCTCGGCGGCCATGCGCAGGCAGGCCTTGGCGTCTTCGGCCTCGCCCTTGGTCTCGGGATCGCCGAAGAAGATCAGGATGGCGTCGCCGATGAACTTGTCGACCGTCCCGCCGTGCTCGAGCGCAATCTTGGACATCTCGGTGAAATACTCGTTGAGCAGAAGCGTGATCTGCTCCGGCTGCAAGCGCTCGGTGGTGGCGGTGAAATCCTTGATGTCGGAGAAGAAGATCGTCAGTTTCTTGCGCTCGGTGTGGATGATGACGTCCTTCTGGCCGCTGAATATGCTTTTGTAGACCTGCGGAGAGAGATAGCGCGAAATCTTCATTGACAGGGTGGCGAGGAATTCATTCGCGGTCCCGAGCTCGCCGTTCATGGTCCTGATCGTCGCCGCTTGGCGTCGCTGCACGACGATGAAGATCAATCCGACCGCGGCCATGAAAACAAAGTAGGCGATCAGATACTTGAACGAGAATATGTTGTCGGCGAAAGATTGGCTGATGGTGATTTCCTGGATGCCGCGAACGTCGCCGATCTTCCAGTCCCGTTTCGGGCTCTCGGGATGCGAATTATGGCAGCTCACGCACGCGGCCCCCATGATCACTGGCGCGATCAAGCGGACGCGGTCGCTGAACACGGACCATGTCACGTTGGTCAGTTTCCGGCCGGAATTGTCACGCAGCGCCGCGAGCGCGTTCGTTTCAAAGCCGTCCAGCGCGTGCGGCGCCCGGTTCTTGAACGGAAAATCCGACACGAAGCGGTAGGAGATGTTTTGCTGTTGCTCGCTGATCACGCGCCCGAGCTCGAGCGAAAGCGTAGCCGGGATCGGTATGGCGCCGGGAATGGTTTCGTAATTGTGCACCACCTGGGTCGAACCCGGCGAAGCCAGCACCCGGCCGACTACGTTGCTGGCGTAATAGGCGCGCACGCTGCTGACCACTGAATTGAGGTCGCTGGCCTGACGCAGCAACGCCTTCTCGGTCAGATTGCGAAGGTCGAGCCAAACGACGATCGGCAAACCTACAAGCAGCATCAGGACGAGAAAAATCAGGATGATATCCTGCAAGCTCGCCGCCGTAGCAGATCGACGTTCCATCGGATGCTCCCTTGCCGTCGGCGCGAGCCGGAGGACTACCGGTCGCGCATGTTACTGAACCACAGGGATTGCGGCACCGGATTCTCCCCACGGGGTTATCTCATTGTTGGCAATTAAGCGATTTTTTGCATGACCGGACGCTCGCGGACGGCCGGACCGACGCGTGGGAGCGGTGATTTCCGAATCGTGGGGGAATGGCCTAAACTAGGGCCGTACTGGAGATTTTCGTCGTTGTTGGCTAAGGGTTCCAAGCTTTTGATGCACTCACGGAAGGAAGTCACGGAAACGTCACGTCGGAGACGAGGCGCCGCTCTCGCCGTCAGTGCCCTTGCGGTCGCCGCCGCCCTGGCCGGCCTTGGCGGTTGTTCGCTCCCGCTCGACGACATCGGAGCCGTGCTCAAGACCGGCACGATTCGCGCGTCGACGCTGCAACAAATGGCCAGCCTGAATATGGATCGCGCGGCGCCGATCCTGCTGCGGATCTACAAGACCGAGAGCACATTGGAGGTGTGGAAGCAGGATCGGGACGGCAGGTACGCGCTGCTCGAATCCTATCCGATCTGCAAGTTCTCGGGAAAGCTGGGCCCGAAGATCAGCGAGGGAGACCGTCAGGCGCCGGAAGGCTTCTATGAGATCACACCAGCGCAGATGAACCCGCTGTCGCGCGAATACCTCGCCTTCAATATCGGTTTCCCCAACGCCTTCGACCGCGCGCTCAAACGTACCGGCAGCGTCGTGATGGTGCATGGCGGTTGCCACTCGATCGGCTGTTACGCCATGACCGATCGGCACATGGACGAGATTTATGCGCTGATCGGCGAGGCCTTTAACGGCGGTCAGGACAAAGTGCAGCTCCAGGCCTTTCCCTTCCGCATGACCGCGGAGAATCTGGCTGCGCACGCTGACAACAATCCGCATGCGGCGTTTTGGGCGATGCTCAAGGACGGAAGCGATGCGTTCCTCAAAGAAGGAAAGCCGCCGACGGTCGCGGTGTGCGGCCGCCGCTACGTGTTCAATCCCGCCACCGGCGTGACCGATCTTGATCCAAGCGCCCCCTGCCCACCCGGCGTCGGTCCCGACCTTGTTGCCGAAGACGCACAGGCGGCGAAATCAAACCTGATCACCGCGAGCAGTGCAGATCCGGCGCCGGTTCAGCGCACGACGCTGACCGCGCACCGGCGAACGCTTAGAGTCGCATCGGTGCAGAAGCGGGTGAGGTTGCCGCCGAAAGCCCATACCAGGCACTGGCAACGGGTAAGGGTCGCTGCAGTCGACGGTCAACTGCCCCGGAGGGTGTCCACGCCGGCCCCGCCGGACCCGACCTCGGAGCTATTTTTCCGGCCGCGTTGAAACCGCGCTCGGGCGCTTGAGCAGACGGCCGCTCCACTCGGCGACGGCGCTGGGCGGAGCGATTTCCATCAGCGGCAGGAACTCCAGAAACGGCACGTAGCACGCCTCGGCGAGCGAGAACTGTTCGCCGACCAGATAGGTCTTGCCGGCGAGATGCTTGTCGAGGATGGCGAAATGCTTCTCGATCTCCGACTTGGCCTCCGCCATGGCGGCGGTGTTCCATTTTTCCTTAGGCAGGAAGCGCTTGGGAAAGATGATGGTGCCGGCGTGGCGGCTGAACTGCAGGTCGCACAGCTTCATGTGCATGTCGACGAGCGCGCGGCCGCGCGCATCGGCCGGCGCGAGCGGCGTGGCGGGGTGCGTTGCTTCCAGATAACCGAGGATCGCGGTCGATTCGAAGAGCACGAATCCGTCCTCCTCGAGCGTCGGCACGCGGCCGTAAGGGTTGAGCGACAGGTACGGCTGTTCCCGATGCCGGCGCGCCGGCATGTCGACGACGACGAGCTCATGCGGAATCTGCTTCTCGGCAAGGGCGATACGAACCCGCCGCGAATAGGTCGAGAATGGATGATAGTGGAGCTTGATACCCATGGACCGTTTCCCAAAAATGCGATCTGGCGATCGCCAAAAAACGCCTGATCGCTCAATTAGACAGATCGCGAGAGGAAGTTCAATCGATAGCGCGGCGCAAGCCTATAGCGCGCCGGCGCCGGCCGCGTCGCTCGCCGGTTCGAGCTGCACCGATTCGCCGCAGCCGCAGGCCGCGGTCTGGTTCGGGTTGTTGAACACGAACTGGGCGGAGAGCTTGTCGATCCTGTAGTCCATCTCGGTGCCGAGCAGGAACATCACCGCCTTCGGATCGATCAGGATGCGCACGCCCTTCTCCTCGATCACCTCGTCGAGCGGATTGATCGCCTCGGCATACTCCATGGTGTAGCTCATACCGGCGCAGCCGCCGTTCTTGACGCCGATGCGCACCGCCGCGATCGGGCGCTCGGCCTTGCCCATGACCGTTTTGATCCGATCCGCTGCAGCGTCGGTCAACCGCATCACCTGAGGTCTCGGCCGAAGTCCGGCCATGGTCACGTTCTCCTCGCGTCAGCCCGGCAAATGACAAGGGCCATCATACGACTGGTAATAACTCAAAAATGCTAACGATCTCACGTTACTTACTCACCTCATCTAGTGCGCCGCGGCTCGGCGCGCAACTCGCGCGCACGCCCTCACCACATATTGAGCACGGTGCGGGCCTCGTCCGACATGCGGCTCGGGTCCCAGGGCGGGTCCCAGACGATGGTGACCTTGGCCTCGCGCACGCCGGGAACGCCGGCAACGGCGTTTTCAACCTGGGCCGGGAGCTCGGCCGCGGCCGGGCAGTTCGGCGTGGTCAGCGTCATGTCGATCTTGACCATGCGCTCGTCGTCGATGTCGACCTTGTAAATGAGCCCGAGCTCGTAGATGTCGGCGGGAATTTCCGGATCGTAGACGGTCTTGAGCGCACCGACGATCTCGTCGGTCATGCGCGCCATTTCGTCCGCCGGAATGGCTGACGGCCGTTCCGCTGTCTCGGCGGGAGCCGCGCCTGCCGCATCGGGATTCGGTTCATCGGTCATGCGAAGAAATCCTGAGCTTTGAGCAGCGCCTGCACCAGACAATCGACCTCTTCCCGGGTGTTGTACATCGCGAAGGACGCCCGGCAGGAGGCGGTCAGCCCGAAGCGCGCCAAGAGCGGCATCACACAGTGGGTCCCGGCGCGCACCGCGACGCCGGCGCGATCGATGATCGTCGCGACGTCGTGCGGATGCGCACCTTTGAGCTCGAAGGAGACGATCGGCCCCTTGTCCCGCGTGGTGCCAAGGATGCGCACCGAGTTGATCTCGCGCAGCCGGTCGTGGGTGTAGTGCATGAGGCCTGATTCGTGGCTGCGGATGCGCGACTTGCCGACCGAGGCGACATAATCGAGCGCGGCGCCGAGCCCGATCGCCTGCGCGATCGGCGGCGTGCCGGCCTCGAATCTGTGCGGCGGCTCGCCATAGGTGACGCGGTCCTCGAACACTTCGCGGATCATCTCGCCGCCGCCGTTGAACGGCGGCATGGCCGCGAGATGCGCGTATTTCCCGTAAAGGACGCCGATCCCGGTCGGACCGTAAAGCTTGTGGCCGGTGAAGGCGTAAAAATCGCAGTCGATGTCGCGCACGTCGACGTCGAGATGCACCGCCGCCTGCGCGCCGTCGATCAGCACCGGAACGCCATGCGCATGGGCGATGCGCGTGACTTCCTTCACCGGCACCAGCGTGCCGAGCATGTTCGACATATGGGTGATGGCGACGAGCTTGGTGCGCGGACCGATCAGCTTCTCGAACGCGTCGACGAGGAAATGCCCCTCCTCGTCGACCGGCGCCCATTTGATCACCGCGCCCTGGCGCTCGCGCAGGAAATGCCAGGGCACGATGTTGGAGTGGTGCTCCATGATCGAGAGCACGATCTCGTCGCCCGGCTGGATGCGCTCGCGGCCGAAGGTGTAGGCGACGAGGTTGATCGCCTCGGTTGCATTGCGGGTAAAGACGATCTCCTCCTTGCGGCCGGCATTGAGGAACGTCGCCACCTTCTCCCGCGCACCCTCGTAAGCTTCGGTCGCCTCATTGGCGAGGTAATGCAGCCCGCGATGCACGTTGGCATATTGCGAGGTGTAGGCTTGGTGCAGGCGATCGAGCACCGCCTGCGGCTTCTGCGCCGAGGCGGCGTTGTCGAGATAGACCAGCGGCTTGCCGTAAACTTGCGTGGCGAGAATCGGGAAATCCGCACGGATGCGGTTCACGTCATAGGCGCCGTTGCTGACGGCCGGATGCATCACGAGCCCCGCACCTTGAGCCAGGCAACGACCGCCTCCATCAACACTTCGCGCAAGCCGGCATGCTCGATGCCCTCGATCGCTTCGCCGAGGAAGGCGTGGATGAGCAATGCCTCGGCCTCCGCCGCCGGGATGCCGCGCGCCATCAGGTAGAATTTCAGCTCCTCGTCGAGCGCGCCGGCGGTGGCGCCGTGGCCGCATTGCACGTCGTCGGCAAAGATCTCGAGCTCCGGCTTGTTGTCCGCTTCCGCCCGCTCGGAGAGAAGGAGCGCCCGCGTCATCATCTTGGCGTCGGTCTTCTGCGCGCCGGGCTTGACGATGATGCGGCCCTGGAACACACCATGGGCCTCGCCGTCGAGCACCGTCTTGAACACCTCGCGGCTCTGGCAGCCGCGCGCGATATGGTTGGCAACGAGCGTCGTGTCGGCGTGCTGGCGGCCCTTGATCAGGGTCGCGCCGCGAACGCCGGCGACGGTGTCCTCGCCGTCGAAGTTGAGGAACAGCTGGTTGCGCACCACGGCGCCGCCGACGGTGAAGGTGAAGGTGTTGAACCTCGCCCTGGCGCCGATCGCCGCGGCGAGCGTCGAGACGTGGAGCGCGTCCGCCCCTTCGCCGATGATCTTGACGTGATCGACATGCGCCTCGTCGCCGGCGAATAATTCGAGCGCGGCATTGACCTGATAGTCGCTGCCGGGCGGACCTTCATGGCTTTCGATCAGCATCGCCCGCGCGCCTCGTTCCACGACCAGGAGCGAACGTACGAAGGTCGCCGCCGGCTTGCCGGAGGCGACGAACAGCAGATGCAGCGGCCGCTCGATGGTCGAGCCGGCGGCAATGCGGATCACGGCGCCGTCGCCCATCAGCGCGGTATTGAGCGCCACGGCGACGTCGCTTGCCGGCGCGAGCTTGCCGAGATGCGCCGCGAGCGCGGCGTCGTTGGCGGAGAGCGCGGCAGCGAGCGAACCGACGGCGAGGCCGGGCTCCAGCGCCGCGATATCGGAGAGTTCCGGAACGAAGGCGCCATCGACAAAGACGAGCCGGCGGCTCTCGACGTCGCCGATGAGCGTGCCCGCGGTCTTCGCCCGCGCCTTGGCCGCGGCATCGGGCGGGCTCGCCAGCGGCTTGGCCTCGCGCATCAGCGCGCGCAGGTCGGTATATTTCCAGTCCTCGACACGGCGATGCGGCAGGCCTTCCCTGGCGAAGAGGTCGAAGGCGGCCGCGCGCTGGGCGGCGACGGCGTCGCTGCCGGGAAGCCGCGAGCGCGCCTGCGCGAACGCCTGCGCCAAGGCGGTCTCCGCCGCCGTCTTCATCACCGTCACCTCGGCCAGCGCATTCATTCGTCTTCGCTCGCTGCGAGCCGCGCGCGGTTCACGCCGCGACCTCTTCCTGGTATTCGGCATAACCGCGCGCTTCGAGCTCCAGCGCCAACTCCTTACCGCCGGTCTTCACGACGCGGCCGCGCGAGAGGACGTGCACCACGTCGGGCACGATGTAGTTGAGGAGCCGCTGGTAATGGGTAATGACGACGAAAGCGCGCTCTTTCGAGCGCAGCCGGTTGACGCCGTCGGCGACGATCTTGAGCGCATCGATGTCGAGGCCGGAATCGGTCTCGTCGAGCACCGCGAGCCGCGGCTCGAGCAGCGCCATCTGCAAGATCTCGTTGCGTTTCTTCTCGCCGCCGGAGAAGCCGACATTGACCGCGCGGCGCAGCATCTCCTGATCGATGCCGAGCCTCTTCGCCACCTCGCGTACCTTTTTCAGGAATTCCGGCGTCAACAGCTCCGCCTCGCCGCGCTTCTTGCGCTGCGCATTGAGCGCGGTGCGCAGGAAGGTCATGGTGGCGACGCCGGGGATTTCCAGCGGATATTGGAAGGCGAGGAAGAAGCCGGCGGCGGCGCGTTCGTCGGGCTCCATGGCGAAAAGGTTCTTGCCGTTGAACAGCACCTCGCCGGCCGTCGGCTCGTAGTCCTTCTTCCCGGCGAGCACATAGGCGAGGGTCGATTTGCCGGAGCCGTTCGGCCCCATGATCGCATGCACTTCGCCGGCATTCACGGCGAGATCGAGACCTTTGAGAATTTCCTTGCCGTCGATTTCGACGTGAAGATTCTTGATTTCAAGCAATGCCATTCCGAACTCCAGTGGCGGTCATGATAACCTTCCATGCTCATCCGACGCTGCCTTCGAGCGAGACCGAAATCAGCTTCTGCGCCTCGACCGCGAATTCCATAGGCAGCTGCTGCAGCACGTCCTTGACGAAGCCGTTGACGACCAGCGCGGTCGCCTCCTCGGCCGACAGCCCGCGCTGCCGGCAATAAAACAGGATCTCTTCCGAGATCTTCGAGGTGGTCGCCTCGTGCTCGAACACGGTCGAGGAATTTTTCGCCTCGATATAGGGCACCGTGTGCGCGCCGCAGTGCTCGCCGATGAGGAGCGAGTCGCAATTGGTGAAGTTGCGCGCGCCGCTGGCGCGGCGGTGGGCGGTGACGAGGCCGCGATAGGTGTTGTTCGAGTGCCCGGCGGCGATGCCCTTGGAGATGATGCGGCTCGTGGTGTTCTTGCCGAGGTGCAGCATCTTGGTGCCGGAATCGACCTGCTGGTAGCCGTTGGAGATGGCGATCGAATAGAACTCGCCGCGGGAATTGTCGCCGCGCAGAATGCAGCTTGGATACTTCCAGGTGATCGCCGAGCCGGTCTCGAGCTGGGTCCAGGAGATCTTCGAGTTCTTGCCGCGGCAATCGCCGCGCTTGGTGACGAAATTGTAGACGCCGCCGCGGCCATTGGCGTCGCCCGGATACCAGTTCTGAATGGTCGAATACTTGATCTCGGCGTCGTCGAGCGCGATCAGTTCGACGACAGCGGCATGGAGCTGGTTCTCGTCACGCACCGGGGCGGTGCAGCCTTCGAGATAGCTGACATAGGAGCCCTTGTCGGCGATGATCAGCGTGCGTTCGAATTGGCCGGTGTTGCGCTCGTTGATGCGAAAATAGGTGGAGAGCTCCATCGGGCAGCGAACGCCCGGCGGCACATAAACGAAGGAGCCGTCGGAGAACACCGCCGAATTGAGCGTGGCGAAGAAGTTGTCGCTGATCGGCACCACGGTGCCGAGATATTTCTTCACCAGATCGGGATGCTCCTGCAGCGCCTCCGAGATCGGCATGAACAGCACGCCGGCCTTGGCGAGCTCGGCCTTGAACGTGGTCGCGACCGAGACCGAGTCGAACACGGCATCGACGGCGACCCGGCCATAGCCGTTACCGCCTTCGCCTTCGGCAGCGCCCTCGCCTTCCTCGTTCGCCGGCCTCTGGATGCCGAGGAGCGCCTCGCGCTCGCGCAGCGGGATGCCGAGCTTCTCGTAGGTGCGCAGGATCTCCGGGTCGATCTCGTCGAGCGATTTCGGCCCGTCCTTCTTCTTCGGCGCCGAGTAGTAGTAGATGTTCTGATAGTCGATCGGGCCGTACTCGACCTTGGCCCATTTCGGCTCGTGCATGGTCTGCCAGCGCCGGAAGGCGTCGAGCCGCCAGGCGAGCATCCATTCGGGCTCGCTCTTCTTCGCTGAGATGAAGCGGACCGTATCCTCGGTAAGGCCCAGGGGGGCCTTGTCGGATTCGATCAGCGTCTCGAAGCCATACTTGTATTGGTCAACATCGATCCGCCGCACCTGATCGACGGTCTCTTGTACTGCCGGCATTCGTCCCTCCGCTCACGGTTTCAAGGACCGCGGGTTGGATTTGTCGGTATGGTTCGGTGTCCCTGGTCCCTGGTCACCCCGTGAAATCGGTCGTCGATACAGCCATTTAGGCGCCCCAGTCAGGCAGCCATCCCAGGCCGTTCCTTAGAACCCTTAGATAATGCACCCGACACCTTTCTCCAAGCGTCGAGGAACCGATCGATATCGGCCTTGGTCGTCGTCCAGCCCAAACTGACGCGCACCGCGCCGCGCACCAGCGCGGGCGAAACGCCCATGGCGGCAAGGACATGCGAGGGCTGCACCTTGCCGGAGGAGCAGGCGGCGCCGGAAGAGACTGCCACCCCTTCGAGGTCGAAAGCGATGACCGCGGTCTCCGCCTTCATGCCTTCGACGGCAAACAGCGTCGTGTTCGGCAGGCGCTCGGTGCCAGTGCCGGCGCCGAAAATCACCGTATCAGGGCTGATTGCGCGCAACCCACCCTCCAGCTCATTGCGCAGCGTCAGCATGTGCGCCACCTCGGCCGCGGCCTGCTGCCGGACCGCGGCGGCGGCTGCGCCGAAGGCGGCAATGCCGGCCACGTTCTCGGTGCCGGCGCGCATGCCGCGCTCCTGCCCACCGCCGCGGATGAGCGGATCGGGGAGATGGATCGCCTCGCTTGCACGCACCAAGGCGCCGACGCCCTTCGGGCCGCCGATCTTGTGCGCCGAGAGCGTCAGCAAATCCGCGCCGAGCGCGCCGATATCGCACGGCATGCGTCCCACCGCCTGCACCGCGTCGACGAGGAGGAGCCCGCCGGCCGCATGCACGATCGCACCGGCTTCCGTGACCGGCTGCACCACGCCGGTCTCATTGTTGGCGAGCATGATCGAAACGAGCGG
>Ga0210394_10003857_pt1 | contig 18142 bp, 16 predicted proteins | sample IncBWC12MmetaG_FD_160121 | JGI IMG/M metagenome (GOLD analysis project Ga0210394, IMG submission 160121) | Forest soil microbial communities from Barre Woods Harvard Forest LTER site, Petersham, Massachusetts, United States - Inc-BW-C-12-M | ecosystem: Environmental > Terrestrial > Soil >... | reverse complement strand
CCACCTGCATGGTGCGAGCGCTGGAACGGCTGGCGCGTTTTTACATGTCGGAATCCTGCGGACAGTGCACCCCCTGCCGGGAAGGTACCGGCTGGCTGGACCGAATGCTGCGGCGAATAATTGCCGGTCAGGGGCGAAGCGAAGATCTGGGACTGCTGCTCGATGTGGCGAACCGCATCGAAGGACATACCATCTGCGCGCTGGGTGATGCTGCCGCCTGGCCGGTGCAGAGTTTCCTCAAACACTTCCGCCACGAATTTCAATACATGATCGAACACAAGGGACGCTCGATCGTCGGACAGGCGACGACCATGGACGGCCGTCCGGCCGTGGCGGCATAAGGGCATGAGCGACGACACGGTCAATATCGAAGTCAACGGCGTCGCCTTGAAGGCCCGCAAGGGTCAGATGATCATGCAGGTGACGGATCCGGCGCAGATTTACATCCCGCGCTTTTGCTACCACGACAAACTGACGGTGGCCGCGAATTGCCGCATGTGCTTGGTCGAGGTGGAGAAGGCGCCGAAACCGCTGCCGGCTTGCGCGACCCCGGTGATAGAAGGCATGAGAGTATTCACCAAGTCGCCCAAAGCCATTGCCGCGCAACGCGCGACCATGGAATTCCTGCTGATCAATCATCCGCTCGACTGCCCGATCTGCGATCAGGGCGGGGAATGCGAACTGCAGGATCTAGCCTTGGGCTTCGGCCGCGATATTTCTCGCTTCAGCGAGCGCAAACGAGTGGTCAAGGACAAGAACCTGGGCCCCCTGGTTTCGACCGACATGACGCGTTGCATACATTGCACCCGCTGCGTGCGCTTCGGCGCCGAGATCCAAGGCTATCCGCAAATGGGTACCACCGGCCGCGGCGAGCATATGGAAGTCGGCACCTACATCGAACACAGCGTCGATCATGAATTGTCGGCCAACATCATCGATCTGTGTCCCGTCGGCGCGCTCAATAACAAGCCGTTCCGGTATCACGCGCGGGCATGGGAAATGACTCAGGCCGCGTTGGTATCGCCGCATGACGCATTCGGCACCAATCTGTATGCCCACGTGCTGCGCGGCAAGCTGATGCGCATGGTGCCGCGCGAGAACGAGGCCATCAACGAGACTTGGATCGCCGATCGCGACCGCTTCGGTTTCGAAGGCATGTATTCGGCCGACCGCGTCGCGCAGCCCATGGTGCGCAGCAACGGTGCACTGAAGGTGGTGGATTGGGAGGTAGCGCTGACCGCAGCGGCCGAGGGCTTGCAGAGTGCGACCCAGGCACATGGCGGCGCCGCTGCGGGCTTCCTGAGCTCGCCGATGGCCACCGTCGAGGAGCTGTATCTGCTCGCGCAAATTGCGCGCGGCCTGAAATGCCGCAATATCGATCATCGCTTGCGGCAGCTGGATTTTCGCGCTCAGGAAAATGAGCCGGCATATCCAAATCTGGGCGTCGCGATAGCCGAAGCCGAACAGTTGGACGGTGTGCTGATCATCGGCTCGAATCTGCGGCATGAAATGCCGCTGTTGGCGCATCGCATTCGTAAGGCCGCGGTGAAGGGCGCCTCGGTCGGATTCTTGAACCCGCGCCGTTTCGAGTACATGTTCCCGGTCGCGGGATATCACCTGGCTGAAACCGACATGGTCGGGGAGTTGACCGCATTGGTGAACGCTGCGGCCGGGCTTGCCGGCAAGCCCGTGCCTGCGGGTGTGGTCGGCGCCGCCGTCAGGGACTCGCACCGCGCGTTGATCGGCACCCTGTGCCACGGGGCCCGCCGCGCGGTGATCCTCGGCACCTTGGCGCAGCGGCATCCGGCATATTCGCAGCTCAAATCGCTCAGCACTGCGCTCGCGGAAATTTGCGGCGCCAGCGTCGGTGTCATCACCGAGGGCGCCAACTCCGCCGGGGCGTACTTGGCGGGCGCGGTGCCGCATCGCGAGCCGGGCGGCGCCCCCGCCGCGGCGGTTGGCTTGTCCGCCCGTGCCATGCTGGACTCGGCACTCAAGGCCTATGTGCTGTTCGGCGGCATCGATCCTGCCAACGATCTTGGGGCTGCTGCAACGGCGCTCGAAGCGGCTGATTGGGTGGTCGCCATCACCACGCATTTGCCGGAGTCAATGCGCGCTGTGGCGCATGTGGTGCTGCCCATCGGTTCGTTTGCCGAGACCTCGGGCACTTATGTGAACGGCGAAGGCCGCTGGCAGAGCTGGAGCGGCGCGGCGAAATTGCCGGGCGAGAGCCGTCCCGGCTGGAAAGTGCTGCGAGTGCTCGCCAATTTGTTGAATTTGCGCGGCGTCGACTATGACAGTTCGGAGGAAATTCGCGACGCGCTGCAAACCTTGTGCGGAAAGCGCGTCGAGCCCGAGCGCAGCGCGATCTTGAGCGGCCCGGTACCCAATGGGCCGATTCCCAAAGGCGCGTGGGTGGACATTCCACCCTACCAAAGCGATGTGCTGGTGCGCGGCTCCGAGGCATTGGCCAAAACCAAGGACGGGCGCCTGACCCGTTCGGTGCTCTGACCATGTGGGATTGGAGCCCCATACGCGATTGGCTATCCGGCCTGATCACCCCGTACTGGACATCTCCGCTGCTGATCGCCGTGCAGGCCTTGATCGTCATGATCTGCATCATTCTGACCATGGCTGTCTACACCCTGGCGGAGCGCAAGGTGATCGGCTACATGCAGGCGCGCCGCGGACCGAACCGCGTCAACTTGTTTTGGATTCCCGGCTTGGGCCAGCCGTTCGCGGATGTCATCAAGTTGATCTTCAAGGAAATCATGATTCCGGCGGACGCGAACGGGTTTTTGTTTCGTCTCGCGCCGTTTCTGGCCTTGGTTCCCGCACTCGCCCTCTGGGCGGTGATACCGTTCCGGCCGGAGCACGCCTTCGCCAATGTCGATGCCGGCCTGCTGTACATTTTGGCGCTGACATCCACAGGGGTGTACGGCGTCATTCTCGCGGGCTGGGCGGCGAATTCGAAATATGGTTTTTTAGGCGCGATGCGCTCGGCGGCGCAAATCGTCGCCTATGAGATCGCCATGGGTTTCGCCATGGTTGGCGTGCTGATGGCGTCCGGCAGCCTCAACATTGGCGACATCATCCACGCGCAGCAGGGAATGTTCGGCTGGAACTGGACCTGGCTGTTCCCGCTGATGGTGGTGTACTTCATCTCGGGCGTCGCCGAGACCAACCGCGCGCCTTTCGATGTCGCCGAGGGCGAGTCGGAAATCGTCGCGGGTTTCCACGTGGACTATTCGGGCATGGCATTCGCGCTCTTCTATATCGCCGAATACTGCAACATGATTTTGATTTCGGCGTTGACCGTAATTTTCTTTTTCGGCGGGTGGCTGTCGCCGTTTGACGGCTGGTTGCCTCAAGATTCGTGGTTGGCCGCTCCGAGTTTCTTTTGGTTCGGTCTGAAGACTCTGGGCCCGATGTTCATGTTCCTATGGTTAAGAGCGACTTTCCCGCGCTATCGCTACGATCAAATCATGCGCCTGGGCTGGAAGGCGTTGATTCCGGTCACGCTGGTGTGGCTATTGGTCGAGGGCCTCATGGTTTATTTCCATGTGGGTCCCTGGAAGGGGCATCTGTAATGGCAGGCATTCGCAGCTTCTTCAAAACCTTTCTGCTCTGGGAGCTGTTGCTTGGTCTGGTGGTGACACTGAAGACCATGTTCAAGCCCAAAATCACCCTGAATTATCCGGAGGAGAAGGCGCCGCAGAGCAATCGCTTCCGCGGCTTGCACGCTTTGCGCCGCTACCCCAATGGCGAAGAGCGCTGCATTGCCTGTAAATTGTGCGAGGCGGTTTGCCCGGCACTTGCCATCACCATCGAGTCGGACGTGAGCAGCGACGGCACGCGCCGCACCACCCGCTACGACATCGATCTCTTCAAGTGCATCTACTGCGGTTTCTGCGAAGAGGCATGCCCCGTGGACGCGATCGTGGAAACGCGGCTGCACGAATACCATATGGAGAATCGCGGCGAGAACATCATGAGCAAGGACAAGCTGCTCGGTATCGGCGAGCGCTATGAAGCCATGATTGCGGCGGACCGCGCCGCCGACGCGCGGTACCGCTGATGTTTCCGACGCTACTGTTCTTTTTGTTCGCCGCGGTGCTGGTCGGCGCGGCGCTGGGGGTGATTCTGTCGCGAAACCCGGTGTACTCGGCGCTGTTGCTGGTGCTGTGCTTTTTCAACAGCGCTGTCATTTGGGTGATGCTGGATGCCGAGTTCCTGGGGATTGTCCTGGTATTGGTGTACGTCGGCGCCGTCATGGTGCTGTTCCTGTTCGTGGTGATGATGCTCGACATCAACCTCGAACAGCTGCGCAGGGAGTTCGTCGGCTACTGGCCTTTGGCGTTGGCCGTCGCCGGCTTCGTCATGTTCGCGATGATCAATGTCATCGTCGTGCGGCATCTGGGCGGCATCGAATTGCAAACCGCGCCGCTGCTCGCGGCCGACTACTCCAACACGCGCGCTCTCGGCGTCCAATTATTCACCCGCTACGCCTATCCGGCACAGGTGGCGGCGATCATTCTGCTGGTGGCCAGCATTGCCGCCATCGTATTGACACTGCGTCAACGCGTCGGGCACAAACCGCAGGACATCGCCAAGCAGGTTGCGGTGCGGGCGAAGGACCGTGTTCGAATCGTCAAAATGGCTGCCGAGAAGAAACCATGATTACGCTCACCTATGTGTTGGCATTGTCCGGGATCCTATTTTCCATCGCGGTTGCCGGCGTGTTCTTGAATCGCAAGAACATCATCATTTTGCTGATGTGCATTGAACTCATGCTGCTGGCGGTCAATTTCAATTTCGTGGCTTTTTCCCGCTATCGCGGCGACATCAGCGGTCAGATATTCGTATTCTTCATTTTGACGGTCGCGGCCGCCGAGGCGGCGATCGGCCTGGCGATTCTGGTGGTGCTGTTCCGCGAACGCCGCAGCATCGACGTCGAAGATCTCGACTCGCTGCAGGGCTGAGGCCGCCATGGAGTCGACTTATCTTACGATCGCGCTCGCGCCCCTGGTGGCGTGCATCATTGCCGGGCTGTTCGGTAAAACCATCGGCAGGGTCGGTGCGCACAGCATCACCATATTGGGCGTTGCGATCTCCTGCGCCCTGTCGTTCGAAGTGCTTTACAAAATGTTGTTCGAACAAATGGCGCCCTTCAACGGCACCGTGTATACCTGGATGCTCTCCGATGGCCTGCACATGGAGGTGGGATTTCTTGTTGATCGTCTCTCCGCCTTGATGATGGCGGTGGTGACCTTCGTATCGCTGATGGTGCACATCTATACCATCGGCTACATGCATGATGACGACGGATATCAGCGTTTCTTCAGCTACATCTCGTTGTTCACCTTTTCGATGCTGATGCTGGTGATGTCGAACAATTTCATGCAGTTGTTCTTCGGTTGGGAGGCCGTGGGTGTCGTCTCCTATCTCCTGATCGGATTTTGGTACACACGGCCCACCGCCATTTTCGCCAGCCTCAAGGCATTCCTGGTCAATCGGGTAGGGGACTTCGGCTTTGTGCTCGGCATTGCAGCGGTGCTGCGCTACACCGGATCATTGGACTACGCGACCGTGTTTGCACACGCCGGCCAAATCGCGGCGGCACAGATTCACATCAGCGGCACCCTCGCATGGCCGGCGATCACCTTCACCTGCATTTGCTTGTTCATAGGCGCCATGGCCAAGTCCGCCCAAGTGCCGCTGCATGTGTGGCTGCCGGATTCGATGGAGGGCCCGACGCCGATCTCCGCGCTCATTCACGCCGCCACCATGGTGACGGCAGGCGTATTCATGGTGGCGCGCATGTCGCCGCTGTTCGAGCTGTCGGAAACCGCGCTGTCGTTCGTGTTGATCATCGGCGCGACCACGGCATTCTTCATGGGCCTGATCGGCATCGTGAGCAACGACATCAAGCGCGTCATCGCGTACTCCACGTTGTCGCAGTTGGGCTATATGACGGTTGCCTTGGGGGTGTCGGCCTACGGCGCCGGAATTTTCCATCTCATGACCCATGCCTTCTTCAAGGCCCTGCTGTTTCTGGCGTCCGGCTCGGTGATCATCGCCATGCATCATGAGCAGGACATGCGCAAGATGGGCGGTTTGAGAAAACACATGCCCATCACGTACTGGACGTTTTTGGTGGGCAGCCTGGCGCTCATCGGCTTTCCCGGCAGTGCGGGGTTCTTCTCCAAAGATTCTTTGATCGAGGCGGTGGCGGCCTCGCACCGGGCCGGCGCCGGCTACGCCTATTTTTGCGTGCTCAGCGGCGTCTTTATCACCGCGCTATACACCTTCCGCATGTTCATCATGACCTTTTTGGGCAAAGGACGAATGGATCCGCATACCGAGGAGCATCTTCACGAAAGTCCCTGGGTAGTGACCGTGCCCTTGATTCTGCTGGCAATCCCGTCGGCGTTCATCGGCTGGTTCACCGTCAAACCGGTATTGTTTGGAAATTTCTTCGCAGGCGCGATCCACGTCGCTCCCGCAAACAATGTGCTGCAACGCATCGGTGAGGAATTCCACGGCTCCGGCGCTTTTGTCTGGTCGGCGCTGTCCGAGTGGCCGGTCTGGATCGCGGGAATCGGCGTGCTCGTCGCGTACGTGTTTTATTTGTGGCGTCCGGCGCTGGCCGATTCGGCACAGCGCTCCTTCAAGTGGCTGTACAGCGTATTGGTCGATAAATTCGGCTTCGATTGGTTCAACGAACATGTGATCGTGCCCTGTGCTCGATCGTTAGGCGGGGGGCTGTGGCGTTTCGGGGATCAGCTCGTCATCGATGATGGGCTGGTCAACGGCAGTGCGCGCAGCATCGGCTGGCTGGGCTCCGTCATGCGCTACGCGCAGTCGGGATACCTGTATCACTACGCATTCGCGATGATCTTGGGGTTGGCCTCCCTGCTGATGTGGCTGATATGGCGAACCTGATGTTCGGCGGCCATCTATTGTCGGTGTTGATCTGGCTGCCGGTGATTGGCGGCGTGGTGGTGCTGGGCTTGGGAGATCGTCCGGACCTCGCCAGGTGGTTCTCGTTGGCTGTCAGCGCTATTGCGTTGCTGCTGAGCGTGCCGCTTTGGCATATGTTTCAGACCGGTACGGCGGCAATGCAATTCGTCGAGCGCACGCCGTGGATTTCAACCATCCATTCGGAGTACTACGTCGGCATCGACGGCATTTCGATGCCGCTGATTCTTTTGACCACCTTTACCACCGTCCTCATCGTCATCGCCGGCTGGCAAAACGTCGAGAAGCGCGTGGCGCAGTATTTCGCTGCCTTCCTTATCTTGGAAGGCCTGATGATCGGCGTCTTTGCGGCGCTCGACGGCGCACTCTTCTACGTGTTTTGGGAAGCGATGTTGATTCCGATGTTCATCATCATCGGCGTCTGGGGCGGCCCGCGCAGGGTATATGCGACCATCAAGTTTTTTCTGTATACCTTCGTCGGTTCGCTGCTGATGCTGGTTGCACTGATTTACATGTACTTGAAGTCGGGGAGCTATGAGCTCGCAGCATTTCAGCGCCTGCCGCTGTCGCTTGCCGAACAGACCTTCATCTTCCTGGCTTTCTTCGCGGCGTTCGCGGTGAAAGTACCGATGTTTCCGGTACACACGTGGCTGCCCGATGCTCACGTCGAGGCGCCTACCGGCGGCTCGGTAGTGCTGGCGGCCATCATGTTGAAGATGGGCGGCTACGGCTTTCTGCGTTTCTCGCTGCCGATCGCTCCCGACGCGAGCCGCGAACTGGACTGGCTGATTATTGCGCTGTCGTTGATCGCCGTGGTGTATATCGGATTCGTCGCCCTCGCGCAAACAGACATGAAGAAGTTGATTGCCTATTCTTCGATTGCCCACATGGGTTTCGTTACGTTGGGGATGTTCATCGGTTTTCAAATCGTTGCGCACACGGGCAGAACCAGCGGCATCGAGATGGGCCTGGATGGCGCCGTGGTGCAGATGCTGTCGCACGGGCTGGTGTCCGGCGCGCTGTTCCTTTGCGTCGGCGTTATGTACGACCGAGTCCACAGCCGCGAGATTTCCGCGTACGGCGGCGTCGTGAACACAATGCCGAAATTTGCAGCCTTCATGGTGCTGTTTGCGCTGGCGAATTCCGCATTGCCGGGGACTTCGGGGTTCGTTGGGGAATTCCTGGTGATACTGGCTTCGTTCAAGGCCAATGTCTGGTATGCATTTCTGGCGGGCTCGACCCTGGTGCTCGGCGCGGCGTACACGCTGTGGCTGGTCAAGAGGGTCATTTTCGGCGAGGTTGCCAACGCCAAGGTGGCGGCACTCAAGGATCTCAATGGCCGCGAATTCCTGATCCTGGGCGTGCTTGCCGCTGCAGTGCTGCTCGTTGGCGTGTGGCCGGCGCCATTGCTCGATGTCATGCGAGCCACGACGCAGCATTTGGCCGAGCAACTGCTGTTCTCCAAGGTCGCTCCTTGAGGTACGCATGAACTTTTCATTCAATCCCAGTTTCTTCAATGCGGGTCTCGTGTATGCGCGGCCGGAGATTTTTCTGACCATTGCCGCTTGCGCGATTTTGATGCTGGATCTGCTGCTCACCGATGCGCAACGGCGCTGGACGGGGATCTTGGCGGTCATCAGTTTGGCAGTGACCGCGGTACTGGTGGTGGCGCAGCCGATAACAACGAAGGTGGTCGCGCTGGGCGGACTGTTCGAATTGGATCGAATGGCGCAAGTGCTCAAAGTCGTCACGCTGCTCATTGTCGCGGTGGTATTCATCTATTCCACCGACTACCTGCGGCGCCGCGCGATCCTCAAGGGTGAGTACTTCGTGCTCGGCCTATTCGCCACCCTGGGCGCCATGGTGCTGATATCCGCGGGCAGCCTGATCACCCTGTATTTGGGATTGGAATTGATGTCCCTGTGCCTGTATGCCATGGTGGCGTTCGATCGGGACTCGGGCATAGCAGCAGAGTCGGCGATCAAGTATTTCGTGCTCGGCTCCATGGCGTCCGGCACGCTGTTGTACGGCATGTCCATCATCTACGGCATGACCGGCAGTTTGGAACTTGCCGATATCGCAACCGCGGTACGCGGCGGCTTCAGCGCCAACCTAGGGTTGGTATTTGGCATTGCATTCCTCATCGTTGGAGTGGGCTTTAAATTCGGCGCCGTGCCGTTTCACATGTGGATTCCCGATGTGTACGAGGGCTCGCCAACCTGCGTAACCGTGTTCATCGGCACTGCCTCGAAGCTCGCCGCATTTGGGCTCGCCATGCGTCTGTTGCCGGAAGCATTAGGCGCTTCGCAGTCCGATTGGAGTCAGATGCTCATTGTGCTGTCGGTATTGTCGATGGCGATTGGAAACATCGTCGCCATCGCACAAGCCAACCTCAAGCGCATGCTGGCTTATTCGACGATTTCGCATGTGGGATACGTGCTGCTCGGAATCCTTTCCGGTACGGCGCAGGGATACCAGGCTGCGATGTTCTACATGATCAGCTACGTCGTCGTCGCAGCCGGCGCCTTCGGCATGATCCTGCTGTTGGCACGGCAGGGTTTCGAAGCCGACAAATTGGAGGACTTCAAAGGCTTGAATGCGCGAAGTCCGTGGTTCGCCGGGATGATGGCCATCCTCATGTTCAGTTTGGCCGGAGTGCCGCCATTCATCGGATTCTGGGCCAAGCTGGGAGTCATCCAAGCGGTACTCGGCGTACAGCTTACTTGGCTCGCGGTGGTCGCGGTTCTATTCTCGGTCGTCGGCGCTTACTACTATTTGCGCGTGGTCAAGCTGATGTATTTCGATGAACCCAGCAATGCCGCGGCAATCGGCGGATCGATGCTCATGCGTGCGGCGTTGAGCGCCAACGCGCTGCTCGTGCTCGGGCTCGGAATCATCCCAGGGACCCTGCTACAGCTTTGTCAGCAAGCCCTGCAATAGGGCCGCGGACGCCGGCCCGCCATCGCCTGTCACATAGGGGATATCGATGATCACTCTGTATCACGCACCCATGTCCCGCTCCGCAAGCATAGTGTGGCTTCTCGAAGAACTGGAGGTTCCCTATCAAACCAAGATCGTCGGCTTTCGCCGCCCCGACGGAACCGGCTCGAAAGATCCCGCCAATCCGCACCCGCACGGCAAGGTACCCGCGCTCAAGGATGGCGAGGAGATCATCTTCGAGGGCAGCGCAATCGCGCTGTTTCTCACCGACAAGTATCCTGCGAAGAAGATGGGCCCGCGCGTGGGCGAGCCAACAAGGGGCGAATATCTCTCATGGCTCGCCTACCGGCCCGGCGTCATGGAGCCCGCACTCATCGCGCGCCGCTTCGAGATCAAACATGTGTACGGCGCGATGGGATGGGCTCCGGCGGATGAGGTGGAAGAGCTGCTGAACAAGCACCTCGAGTCGCGCAAATACTTTCTCGGCGATGCCTTTTCGGCAGTGGATATCCTGCTGGGCGGCGGCTTGCATTTCATGTTGATGGCGAAAATGGTGAAGGAAACGCCGGTATTGAAGGCGTACGCCGCGCGAGTCATCGATCGCCCCGCCTATCGCAAGATGATGGAACTGGATCGCTAAGTGCAAAGACAGGCCCCCGGGGCGTGAGGGCCCTTGCTTTGGCCCGATAGCCGGGTACAATGCTCGGCTCTTCCGGTGCGGGGTGGAGCAGTCTGGCAGCTCGTCGGGCTCATAACCCGAAGGTCGTAGGTTCAAATCCTACCCCCGCTACCAATTCACATGCAAGTTGTTGATTCGAAAGACATTGTTGTGTAATTTGATAGCGCCATCCGCTATCAACTATCTGCGTCTCACGCTTTGGCTTCGATACAAAGTCCATGCATGATCTGTGTATGGCTACCAAAACCATCTCTATCGAGATCGACGCATACGAGCTCCTGGTGCGGGAGAGAAAGTATCCTAAGGAATCCTTCTCACGCGTCATCCGCCGGTTGCTTTCGGAGCGACCCGCACTGACCGCCGGCGATCTGCTGGATGCCATGAAGGCATTCGAAAGCCGAGGCGCTGGGCCGCATCCGAATCATTCCCCGCTACCAATTCACGTAACTCGTTGACAGAGGGCCCCAAGGGGTGTGGCCGCGCAATTCACTCGGGAAACGGTTTTTACGTGTCGGTAACGAAGAGAATATCGTGGCAACTCGTGCGCTTATGATTCGAACGTTGCTGTTTTCGCTCGTTGTTACAATCAACTGGAACGGTTGGATGGGAAGCACAAAATGAGCAGATTTCACTATCGCTGGGTGATAGTTGCAGCCGGCGGCCTCTTGGGCTGCGTCGCAATAGGCGCCATGTTTTCACTGCCTATTTTTATTCGGCCCATCTCACGGGATACTGGTTGGTCCATCACCGGCATATCTAGCGCCATGACCTTCGGTTTTCTCGCCATGGCATTGGGAAGCATCATCTGGGGAAACTTGTCGGACCGCTTTGGTCCGCGCCTGATCGTGCTGATAGGATCCAGCCTCCTGGCCGCAGCTCTGGCGCTGGCGAGCCGGGCGACATTGCTTATTGAGTTTCAGCTGATCTTCGGCTTGGCGGTCGGCGGTGCGACAGCGGCCATTTTTGCGCCCATGATGGCTTGCGTGACAGGCTGGTTCGATACACATCGCAGCCTAGCCGTGTCTCTCGTTTCCGCCGGCATGGGAATGGCGCCAATGACCATGTCTCCATTGGCAGCGCGGCTCATTTCCACCCACGATTGGAGAACGTCTCTCCAAATCCTCGCCGCGCTCACCGTGGTCGTTATGATTCCAGTAGCCTTGTTGGTGCGTCGCCCGCCGGCGCTGAATTCCGAAAATGTGGTTCTTGCCACACACGAAGAGCCGCAATCAGGAATCACTCTAGGACAGGCGATTAGATCGCCGCAATTCATCACGCTGCTGCTGACGAATTTTTTTTGTTGTGCCACGCACTCCGGTCCAATCTTCCATACGGTGAGCTATGCAATGACTTGCGGGATCCCGCTAGTCGCTGCTGTCTCGATCTACAGCGTGGAAGGGCTGGCAGGCCTGGGCGGGCGTGTCGCGTTCGGCTTTCTCGGCGACCGGTTTGGAGCAAAGCGCGTTTTGGTCTCAGGCCTGCTGCTGCAGGCGTTCGGCGCGTTGGCCTATTTCTTTGTGCGCGAGCTGAGCGCGTTTTACGCCGTGGCGGCCCTGTTTGGTTTTATCTACGCTGGTGTAATGCCTCTTTATGCTGTACTCGCGCGAGAAAATTTCCCGTTGCGGATGATGGGGACGATCATCGGCGGAACAGCAATGGCTGGTAGTCTGGGCATGGCGACTGGCCCGCTGGCTGGAGGTTTGATCTACGACACGTTTGCCAGTTACGGATGGCTCTACGTCGGTGCGTGGGGTGTAGGTATTGGCGCCTTCCTGATCGCACTAACCTTTAGACCCTACGCAGCCACGCCAACGCCAGAACCGGCCCGCGCCGCGGGTTAGGCCAGCCCGGGTGATGCCGCATCCATCCGTGACGCAAAGACCCTCAGCGGTAGAAAACGTGATTGCCTATCGTCGCGACGGCTGTTCTGTTCCTGGACCATGCGGGCCGGACTCGGGTAGCGTGATAGAACAACGCACCGGGCACAACCGGCGTGCTCAGGTCATCGTACGCCGCGCTCGCCACAGCCACCGCCTGCTTCCAGGCAGGTCCGTCCGGCGGGGACAGCGTGCCGAGCTCCGTCCATGAGAAGTCTGCCACGAAACGCCGGCGGCTCGGATCCCATCGAGTCTCGTGGACCACTTCGCAGATCGTGTGCGGGAAGTTCTGGGCCCATGTCCGATTCAAGGTGACTTCGGCAACCGCGTACTGGCCCTCGAGCGGTTCGCCGCGGGCTTCAAAATAGATGTTCTCGGCGAGACATTGCAGATCATTTGCGCGCCGCCGTGCGTGTGTTGCTTCCCGCTGCACAGCCTGAATGCGCGCAGGCTCGATGCGCGTTTCGTCCACGTAGGCAAAATAGCCGATGCCTGCCAGAACAAGGATCGGCAGCCCGAGCATCACTAAAAACGCCAGATTGTCCTTCTCGCCGACGAGCCAGTAGTAGGCGAGTCTGCATCGCCAGACCACCGGCCAGATACGCGCTTCGCGGAGCAGCGATGTGAGCATGATAGTTCGTCCGACATCCCTTATGACGCCAGCTCTAAGCCGTTGCCCGGATACGGCGTCCGGTGATGCAAAGGTGCCTGTGATGCACGCAGAGGGTCAAAGTCGCGCATTATGTTGAACCGGAGGGAGGACACGCGCTGGGCGGAGCACCAGGGACCTGATACTTCGAGCCTGGGCCCGCTACTGCCAATAATATTCGCCATAGGTTTGCCCTCATATTGAAACTGCCTAAATCAAGATGCTATGTCTAGTAGCGGCCTCACACCCCGGAAGAAAACATCCTTTTTGCTCATTGCAGCGCAACTCAAAGATTTCGAGCGACGGGCGGTTAGAATGCCGAATCACACTCGCGCCACCAATTTTAAAAAATGCCATATGCGCTGGAGCCTTGGCGCTTGACCCAAATATTTACTCAAGTGCTGATCGTTGGCGCGGGTCCCGTTGGGCTGACGCTTGCGATTGATCTGGCGCAGCGCGGCATTGAGGTGACGGTTGCAGACTCGCGTGCTAGCGGCGAGCTGCCCGGGGTAAAATGCAACCACGTCGCCGCGCGCTCGATGGAGATTTTTCGTCGTCTTGGTCTCGTCCGGACAGTGCGCGAAGCCGGTCTACCTGCCGCATATCCCCACGACGTCGTATTCCGTACCACCGCTACCGGGATGGAGCTTTCGCGCATTCCGATTCCGTGCCGGGCCGCGCGCTATACGGCGAAGGGTGGACCCGACACCTGGTGGCCAACGCCGGAGCCGCCGCATCGAATCAACCAAATCTACCTCGAACCCGTGCTGTTCTCGCACGCTGCAGCGACGCCTCGGCTGCGCATCTTGAACCGCACACGGGTTGTTGACTTCGTTCAGAGCGAGACCGGCGTGAGGGCGACGGCCGAGAATCTCGGTGCTGGCGGCGTCAGCGAGATTCTTTCGAGCTACCTCATCGGCTGCGATGGTGCCCACTCCGAAGTGCGTCACACCATGGGCGTTAATTTCAGCGGCGACGCCGTGGTGATGCAAACGCAGTCCACCTATATTCGCGCGCCGCAATTGCTAGGTATGTTGCCGAGCCCGGCGTGGTTAACCATTTCCCTCAATCGTCGCTGCAGTGGCTACCTCTTCGCAATCGACGGCCGAGAGCGCTGGCTGGTCCACAACTGGCGACCGCCGAACGAGAATTTGCTGCTTCTCGACCGCAGTCGCTGCATTCGGCAGATCCTTGGCGTGGAGTCCGCTTTCAAATTCGACATTCTCGGAAAGGAGGACTGGACCGGGCGGCGCTTGATAGCCGACAAGTTTTCCGACCGGCGCGTTTTCTTGTGTGGCGACGCAGCACACATTTGGGTACCCTTCGCCGGCTATGGGATGAATGCGGGTATCGCCGACGCGATGAATCTGTCATGGAAATTAGCGGGCGTCATCAAGGGTTGGGCTGACCCAGCGATTTTGGACGCTTACGAACTCGAACGCCAACCGGTCACCGAACAGGTGTCGCGTTACGCCATGAACACATCGCTTGCCCGGGAGTCCCTGGGCAATGCGCTCCCCGAGAATCTGGAGGAGTTAGGCGCGGAGGGCGATGCAATAAGGGCTCGGATTGGCAGGGACGCGTACGAAGCTAACGTCGGTCAGTTCTGCTGTGGGGGGCTCAATTTCGGTTATTTCTACCCTGACTCCCCGATTGTTGCCTATGACGGCGAGGAGGCCCCGGGTTTCACGCTGTACAACTTCAGTCAGTCCACGGTCCCGGGCTGCCGCACGCCACATCTGTGGTTGCGCGATGGGAGATCGCTCTACGATGCAATGGGCCCCGAGTTCACACTCCTGCGTTTTGATCCTGAAGTCGAAACCGGTGGTCTCGTCGAGGCGGCGGCACGGCGTGGTGTACCCATGCTCGTGCTCGACGTGGACGGGGAAGAAGCCGCCTCGCTCTATTCGCGCAAGCTGATACTCTCCCGCCCCGATCAGCACGTGGCTTGGCGCGGCGATGCGGTGCCGGATGATTGTATCGGCTTGATCGATCGCCTGCGCGGGGCATAGCGGTCAGGATTGTTTAGCAACGACGATGATCTCGACAACCAGATCGAGCGGCGCAGGCCGTGCGACCATTCGTTGTCGCAGTCCTGCCTCCAACCGGTTTGCAAAATCAAACAGCCGCTCGTCGCCACTATCCGCGAGCGCCGAAGCCAGCGAAGGCATGAACGTCGATCGGAAGAACAGCGTACGCGTCGTTGCCAAAATTTCCTTGTCTCCGTCGTGCTGGTAGTTAACCCAAGCGGTGTCTACAGGCGTCAATGTTTCGCAGTGCTTCACAATCAATCGCTGAAATCTGCTCTGGGTTTCAAAAGGTGCCAGAAGTTCACGGCGCCCCCGCTCATATGAACCGAGCACCATGCGTGCGCGTTCAACGGACGTTATTGAGCCCTCAGCCACCATCTCCGCAAGAACGCTGTTCGCTTGATCCAACAGGTCGAGGAAACCCGGCAATCCGCCGGCCTCGGCGGCACGGGGAAGTACGACCATCAGGTGTCCGCCAGGCCGCAGCTCCGTTGCTCGTAGCGAGAGAAAGAATTCCCAGTCTTGTACGCCTTGTCGGTCGAACTCCGCGCGCACCGCCCCAGTGCTGCGCCGCGAATGGAAATGGCCGGGTATCGGTGTGGGGATTTGACTGAGCCAAACGACGGCGTAGGAACTCCATCCGATGTCGACCGTCTCCGGCGGGAGCACGCTGCCGTAGAATGATCGTCCAATTGCACAAGGAAATACGTTGGGTTCGCCGACGGCATATCTATCCGGGTCGTTGTCTAGGACCTTAAACAGCGCGTTGAAGTCATTCGACGCTTGGTCGATGTGATATATGACAACGGGCCGGCTGGGACCCAAGCGGGCCCGCACTGTTTGGATTGCCAACCGCATGGGAGCCAGTGAGTTCTTCCCCTGCGACGATCCATAGTCCGCGATGACGACAGGCCGATCACCGTCATCTATGGCGGTGTCGCGAACCACTTGTTCGAAGAGCGGAAGCACTGATCCAATTCCCTGCGCCTGCGGCTTGGCGTATCTGTTATACGCGCCGCCGCCCTCCATGGCGGCGTGCGGATGAATTGATGTTTCGGACATGCTGAGTCCCTACCTAGTCAGTTGTGTTCCCATGGATGCCCTCAACAGAAAGGGTACTCCTGTCGCGCGGCCGGTGCGCTGGCTAAGGAATAGCCTTATGCTAGATCCAAACTTGCCTTCGGACTACAAGCCCTTAACGGATTGCGAACCGATATCCGACGGAACATGCAGGAAGAGATGCAGACAATGGTCGGGGATCATCCGACCGATAGACTGCGTGTCCGCGTGGCCTGGCTGTGCGGCTTGGTTCTATTTCTGGAAGGCTACGACATCGCCGCCGTTGGTTACGCAATCCCATCGCTCGCAGATGCATGGCACGTGCGTCCGTCGATGTTCACGGCGGCGCTCACGGCTGGAAATGTTGGGCTGCTGCTCGGCTCGCTCGGTGCGGGATTGCTGGGCGATCGGCTGGGGCGCAAGCTCGTATTGATCGGCTGTGTGGCGATGTTCGGCGTTTTCTCTGTGCTTACGGCATCGGTTGCGTCGCCGTCGCAATTGGTGGTCCTGCGGCTCTTGACCGGGCTGGGCCTCGGCGGCGGAATTCCGCTCGCAATCGCGCTCGCGTCGGACTTTGCGCCACGGATGACCCAGGGGCGGTTCGTGATCTTGATTTCTACGGGCGTGCCGATCGGTATCGCAGTCGGGGGATTGCTAGCGAGCCGGCTTGTAGGGTTCTTCGGTTGGCCGGTGATCTTTCGCGTGGGTGGTGTGCTACCACTCGCGATCGTGCCGCTGCTCGCGTGGCGGCTGCCAGCGTCTGGGGTGCTGCCCGCCGAGGCGCGCCGACGCAATCTGGTCGCCGCGTTGTTCCACAACGGGATGGCGCCGACTACGCTGCTGCTTTGGCCGATCAATTTGCTCAATCTGCTCGGCATCTACTTCATCCTGCTGTGGATGCCGGCCATCTTGCATAGTGCCGGCATGAGTCCATCCCGGGCGATTTTCACATCGACGATGTACTCCATGGGCGTCATCGCGGGTCCGTTGCTTGTAGCGCCCTTTGTCGACCGCGTCGGAATAGAACGTGTGCTGACCTGCGGCCTGGCCTTCGGTGCACTGTGCGTGCTTTCAATAGGATTACTCGATCCGCCGCTCTGGCTGCTTTCGGTCCTGATCGGCGGCGCCGGAATCGGCGGCGGCAGCCAGTCGGGAATCAATTCGCTATCGGGGATCGCTTATCCGCCTACCATGCGCTCAACCGGCGCAGGCTGGGCGCTGGGTGTGGGGCGTGTAGGCAGCATCGCGGGGCCGCTCCTGGGCGGCGCGTTGCTCGCGCTCGGCTTTCGAACCCGCGAAATATTCGTTGCGGCTGCCGTCCCAGCATTCGGCGCGACAATATTGATGGCGATGCTCGGGCGGCTAAGACGCAGAAACCGAGAGTCGATCAGCCGGCGCAACGGAACCATCCCTCCGTACTCTTTAGGGAGTACGGAGGGGCACTAAAGTCAGGGAGCCGTAACTCGCTTTGCGGTTATCGTTCCGGTGAAAACCACCAGCGGAGTACCACTCTCGTTGAACTCGGTTCCGTTGTCGGGCGAACCCGGGTATATGGAGATCGAATAGGGTCCCGTGTAGCTATCTCCGGAGGGATCCACAGTCACGATCGCACGGATGATCGCAGGTCCGATGAAGGTGCCGCTCGCATCCGGGGGTGTCAGGCCCAAGGCGACATGATGGAGCTTGAATTGGTTCTTCCCAGCCTGCCGCCAGACGCCCATGCAGACATCCCCGGCGCTCGGCGGACGGCCGGCCGAGAATTGTATTTCCGATCCGTCGTCGTGCCAGGTCGCCAGACCCCAGTCGAACAAGGCGTTGTCAGGCAGGCCGTTTTGCGCCCCGTTCAAGTGCACCTCGAATTCCCAGAGACCGACAATGGTATTGCTTTCCGACCATGCGTCGCTCACGGTCCGGAAAACCGCGGAAG
>Ga0210394_10003856_pt1 | contig 18143 bp, 11 predicted proteins | sample IncBWC12MmetaG_FD_160121 | JGI IMG/M metagenome (GOLD analysis project Ga0210394, IMG submission 160121) | Forest soil microbial communities from Barre Woods Harvard Forest LTER site, Petersham, Massachusetts, United States - Inc-BW-C-12-M | ecosystem: Environmental > Terrestrial > Soil >... | reverse complement strand
CTGAAAGCCGCTTCTTACAAGGATCTGGTCATCGGCTACCACAATGGCGCGGCCGTTAAGCTCTCCGATGTCGCCGATGTCCGCGATGAGGTGGAGAACATACGCGCGACCGGATTCCTGAATGGAAAGCCCTGCGTCCTGCTGATCGTCTTCCGTCAACCCGGAGCCAATATTATTGATACGGTTGACCGCATTCGGGAGGCCATCCCTTCGCTGAAAGCTTCCGTCCCCGCGGCGATTGACTTCACGATTGTGCTGGATCGCACGACCACGATCCGTGCTTCCGTGGCCGATGTCGAACGGACTCTCGCTATCTCCATCGCCTTGGTGATCCTGGTCGTCTTTGTTTTTCTCCGCAATGTGCGCGCCACTCTGATCCCCAGCGTAGCCGTTCCCGTTTCGCTGATTGGCACGTTCGGCGTGATGTACCTCTGCAGATACAGCATTGACAATCTGTCCTTGATGGCGCTCACGATTGCCACCGGTTTCGTGGTGGACGACGCCATCGTCGTGATCGAGAACATTTCGCGTTATCTCGAGCAGGGCATGAGCCCCATGGAATCCGCCTTGAAAGGCGCGCAGGAAATCGGATTCACCGTGCTCTCCATCAGCATTTCTTTGGTTGCGGTCTTCATCCCTATTCTGTTGATGGGTGGCATTATCGGGCGCCTGTTCCGCGAATTCGCGGTCACGCTGTCTGTCGCGATTCTTGTTTCGCTCGCCATTTCTTTGACGACCACGCCCATGATGTGTTCCCGGCTTCTCAAAAATCCCCACGAGGAAAAACACGGTCGAATCTTTCAGGCCAGCGAAAAAGTCTTCAGCAGCGTGCTCGGTTTCTACGAACGCACCCTGCGATGGGTGCTGCAGCACTCGGCCATCACGCTGTTTGTTTTGTTTGTGACCATCGGGCTGAACGTCTACCTCTTCTGGATCGTGCCCAAGGGATTCTTCCCGCAGCAGGACAACGGAACCGTTTTCGGCGGCATCCAGGGCGCTCAGGATATTTCCTTCCAGGCCATGCAAAATCTGACCCTGCGCTTCGTGGACATTATTAAGACCGACCCCGCCGTGCAAAACGTCGGCGCGTTCACCGGCGGCGGCGGCGCTGTCAACACCGGCTTTGTGTATCTTGCGCTGAAGCCTCTCAACGAACGCAAGATCACCTCCAGTCAGGTGATTGACCGACTGCGCCCCAAGCTCGTCTCCATTCCCGGCGCGACCGTCTTCCTGCAAGCGGGGCAGGACGTGCGCATCGGCGGCCGCCAGAGCAACGCGCAGTATCAGTACACAATTCAGAGCGACAACATTGATGATCTGGTGGCCTGGGGCCCGCGTCTTCTCACGGAAATGCGCAAACTGCGCATCCTCACGGACGTCAACACCGATCAGCAGAACAGCGGCTTGCAGGCCTCGCTGGTTTACGATCGCGACACCGCGTCTCGTTTGGGCATCACCCCGCAGATGATTGACAACACCTTGTACGAAGCTTTCGGGCAGGCGCAGGTCTCCACCATGTACACCCCCCTGAATCAATATCATGTGGTGATGGAGGTCGCTCCGCAATTCTGGCAGGATCCCGAGTCATTAAATGACATTTATATCCGCCCGTCGGCGGGTAAGGAGGTTCCGCTAAGCGCCGTCACGCACTATGCTCCGAGGATCGCTCCGCTCGCAGTCAATCACCAGGGCCAGTTTCCCTCCGTCACGGTGTCTTTCAATCTCGCTCCCGGCGTGGCCCTCAGCGACGCTGCCACCGCCATCACCCAAATGCAGCAGCAAATGGGCGTGCCCTCCACCATCCGCGGAATGTTTTCCGGAGCGCTTCTAGCCTTTCAGTCCTCGCTTTCCACTCAGCCGTTTCTGGTCATCACCGCGCTGCTGGCGGTGTACATCGTGCTGGGAATTCTTTATGAAAGTTACATTCATCCCGTCACGATCTTGTCCACGCTTCCTTCCGCCGGCGTGGGTGCGTTCCTGGCACTTTTACTTTTTCACATGGATCTCAACGTCATCGCGCTCATCGGCGTCATCCTGCTGATTGGCATCGTCAAGAAAAACGCCATCATGATGATTGACTTTGCCCTGGCCGCCGAACGCCAGGAAAACAAAACGTCCGAAGAAGCCATCTACCAGGCTTGCCTGCTGCGATTTCGTCCCATCTTGATGACGACCATGGCCGCGCTGTTCGGCGCGCTGCCACTGGCCTTGGGCACAGGTACTGGCTCGGAACTGCGCAGACCGCTGGGCATCACCATCATCGGCGGCTTGATCGTCAGCCAGATGCTGACTCTCTACACCACGCCTGTCGTCTATCTCTATTTGGATCGCTTGCGAGTTCGCTGGGCTCGCACGCACCATCACGCCCTGGGTGCTACGGCAGAGGAGCCAGCAGACTGATGAAACGCGTTTCCCAATTACTAAGAACTACCGGCAAATCAGTAGGACAATGCCATAATGAGATTTCGACGATGCCAAGAACTCACTCCCCATCGCGAATTCTAATTGCTTCCGTCCTGTTCGCCGCGTTCGCGTTGGGCGGCTGCGTTGTCGGCCCCAAATATCAGCGGCCGTCCGCGCAGGCTCCCGCGGCTTACAAGGAACTCACTCCCGCCGACTTCAGTAAGACCGACGGATGGAAAGTAGCCCAGCCGCAGGACAACGTCCTGCACGGCAAGTGGTGGACGATGTTCAATGACCCGCAATTGAATGCTCTGGAAGAGCAGGTGAACATCTCCAACCAGAACGTTCAATCTGCCGTCGCCAGCTACATGGCCGCGCGCGCTTTGGTCAAGGAAGCCCGCTCCCAGTATTACCCCACGGTCACCGTCGACCCCGCAATTACGGGGTCACGTCAAGGCGCCGCGGCTTCCTTGGCGACGACGCCCGGAACCTCGATGTTTTACAGTTTGCCATTCGACGCAACGTGGGTTCCCGATCTCTGGGGCCGCGTGCGCAATCAGGTTCGTGCGAACACTGCCTCGGCGCAAGCCAGCGCGGCGGATCTCGAAAACGCGCGTTTGACGGCCCAAGCCGAAGTCGCCGTGGATTATTATTCGCTTCGCGGCCAGGACGACCTGAAGCAATTGCTGGATTCCACCGTGATCGCCTACCAGGAATCGCTCGACCTCACCAAGGTCCTCTATGAGACCGGCATTGACTCCGATGAGGCCGTCGCACAAGCCGAAACGCAACTCGAAACCACGCAAGCGGCGGATACCAACCTCGGCATTCTGCGTTCGCAATACGAACATGCCATCGCCATGCTGGTCGGCCAGCCGGCATCTTCGTTTTCCATCCCGGCCGAACCTCTAAAGTCCAATCCGCCGGCGATTCCATTTGGTGTGCCGTCGCAATTGCTTGAACGGCGTCCCGATATCGCCGCGAACGAACGCCTCATGGAACAAGCCAATGCACTGATTGGCGTACAATACGCCGCCTACTATCCCACGCTCACGCTCAGCGCATCCGTCGGCCTTGAGTCAAAGTCATTCACTTCATGGTTTACGTGGCCGAGCCGATTTTTTTCCGCTGGTCCTGGCGTTTCCGAAACGATTTACGATGGCGGCTTGCGCCACGCCACGGTCCTGCAATATCGCGCGCAATACGACGAAACCGTCGCGAATTACCGCGAGACAGTCCTCACCGCCTTCCAACAAGTCGAGGACAATCTCGCCTCGCTGCGAATTCTGTCCGTCGAAATCCAACAGCAGGACACCGCGGTGACGTCAGCAGAACGCAACTTGAAGATCGCGACGGACCGCTACAAACTGGGCATCGATCCCTATCTGAACGTCATCACCGCCCAGACCACGCTCCTCAGCAACAAACAAACGGACGTGAATCTGCGCATTCAGCAAATGACCGCCAGCGTTCAACTCATCGAGGCACTGGGCGGCGGCTGGGATGCATCGCAAATTCCCACGCCCAGCCAGGTCCTGCATCAGGATTCACCGCCCCAACCGCCGCCTCCGCAGGGAACGCAATAGCAGCCCAAGTTTTGACTTTGTAGCGGCCAGCTTTAGCTGGGCGCCTTTGACGCTGCTGTTGTAGCGGCGCACTCGAGTGCGCCATTGGGGGCGTGCCACTCGCCGCCGCGAAACGCCTGTGCCGGTTGTTCGCAAATAGCCTAGGGCCTGGGGCCACCTTCGGCGGCTTCTATATCGTTTTCCATGTTCCAAGCCCATCCGCTTTTGGTATCGTGCTAACAGCGCCTCAGCCGCGGCAACACGTCACGGCGGAAGCACTCAGAAGCGCAGATGGTTCCGTGAAACTCCTGCAAAACTACATCAACGGGCATTTTGTGGGCGGCGCACGCGAGTTCGCCGACGTGAATCCCGCGGATGGTTCCGTGATCGCGCAAGTATCCGAAGCCAGTCGTGCGCAGGTGGATGAAGCCGTAGCCGGCGCTCGCCAAGCCCTGTGCGGAGAATGGGGACGCCTGTCAGTTCCCGCCCGCGCGGCGATGCTGCACAAGATCGCCGACGGAATCGAAGCCCGCTTCCAGGATTTCCTTCAGGCCGAAGTCGCGGACACCGGAAAGCCCATATCGCTCGCCTCGCGCATTGATGTGCCCCGGGGCGCCGCGAATTTCCGCGCGTTCGCGGACGTGATCAAGACTGCCGGTCTGGAATCATTTCGCACCGAAACTCCCGATGGCGTCATCGCGCTCAATTACGCGGTCCGCAAGCCTCTGGGCGTCGTCGGGATTATCACGCCATGGAATCTGCCGCTCCTGCTGCTCACCTGGAAAGTGGCTCCGGCGCTCGCCTGTGGCAATTGCGTGGTCGTCAAACCTTCCGAAGAAACTCCCGCCACCGCCACGTTGCTCGCGGAAGTCATGCAAACGGCCGGTGTGCCCGCGGGCGTCTGCAATGTGGTTCACGGCTTCGGTCCCGACTCTGCCGGAGAATTCCTTACCGCGCATGCGGGAGTGGACGCGATCACCTTTACGGGAGAATCGCGAACTGGCGCGGCCATCATGCGCGCGGTAGCTCCCACCGTGAAGCCGGTTTCCTTCGAACTGGGCGGCAAAAACGCCGCCATCGTTTTTGCCGACTGCGACTTCGACGAGACGGTGAATGGCATCGCCGATGCCGTCTTCCTCAATACCGGCCAAGTTTGTCTCTGTGCGGAACGCGTGTACGTCGAGCGCAAACTCATGGACCGCTTCGTCGCGGCGCTCCAACAAAAGGCCGAGGCTTTGCGCCTCGGATGGCCGATGGATCAAGCCACCACCACGGGCCCGCTCATTTCCAAAGAACATCGCGACAAGGTTCTCGCTTACTATCAACTGGCGCGTGACGAGGGCGCTACGGTGGTCACCGGCGGCGGCATTCCAAAATTTAACGATGGCCGCGACGCCGGCTTTTACGTCGAGCCCACGATTTTCACCGGCCTGCCTGAATCCGCGCGCTGCGTAAGGGAAGAAATCTTCGGCCCCGTTTGCCACATCGCGCCGTTCGACACGGCAGAAGAGGCCATCGCCAAAGCGAACGACACGCGGTACGGCCTGGCCGCTTCGGTCTGGACTTCGAATCTCAAGCGCGGACACCGCGTCGCCGAAAAACTGCGCGTCGGAATCACTTGGGTCAATTGCTGGTTTCTGCGCGATTTGCGCACGCCGTTTGGCGGAAGGGGACTTTCCGGCATCGGCCGGGAAGGCGGCGTACATTCCCTGAACTTTTATTCGGAACTGAACAATATCTGCGTTAAGTTGAGTGATGGATGGTAATGGAAGGCAAAGTCGTTGCGGGCAAAGCGCAGCCGCGCGGGAAATTCCCGCACGTCAAACGCGCCGGCGATTACCTGTTCGTTTCCGGCACCAGTTCTCGCCGCGCGGATAATACCATCGCCGGAGCGGAGGCCGATGCTCTGGGCGCCACGCAACTCGATGTTCGCGCGCAGACCCGCGCCGTAATCCACAATATCAGCGACATTCTCGCCAGCGTAGGCGCACAATTGAGCGACATCGTCGAGATTTCCAGCTACCTCGTGAACATGAACGACTTTGCCGGCTACAACGAAGTCTACGGTGAATACTTCAACGAAAGCGGTCCGGCCCGCACCACCGTCGCCGTGCATCAGTTGCCTCACCCGCATCTGCTGATTGAAATGAAAGCAATCGCCTACAAACCAATCGCCGAATCGGAAGGAAAAAAATAATGCCATCCATCAAGACCATGAAGGCTTTCAATTTTCAGGGGTGGATTGACGCCAATCGCGATAAATTGCAGCCCCCGGTGGGCAATGCCCAGGTTTGGGACGACGGCGATATCATTGTCACGGTCGTCGGGGGACCGAACCAGCGCGTGGATTATCACGACGATCCCACCGAGGAATTTTTCTACCAACTGAAAGGCGACATTTTCATACGCGTCATGGAACAGCCGGGAAAACCGCCCATCGAAATACCCATTCAAGAGGGCGAGATCTTCCTGCTACCGAAACACACGCGGCATTCGCCGCAGCGTCTCACTCCCGGCACGATTGGCCTCGTCGTCGAAATTCCCAGGCCCGACGGCGTGAAAGACGCCTTTGAATGGTACTGCGCGAAATGCCATCACCTGGTTCATCGCGCCGAAGTGCTCCTGAAGAGCATCGTCACGGATCTGCCGCCGCTCTTCGAAAGGTTTTATCAGAACGAAAAATTGCGGGTCTGTCCCAACTGCGGCGAAGTCCACCCGGGAAAGCCGGTAAAAAAGTAGCGTCGCGTTCGCGAACCGGAAACCAGATGACCGTCACCGACATTCACACACATTTCTTCCCGGAATCGTGGCCGGACCTCGCGACGCGTTTCGGGACGCCCGATTGGCCGTCGATTAGGCACACCGAGCCCGGTAAAGCCGTGATCATGATCGGCGATCGCGTGTTCCGTCATGTCACTTCCGCTTGCTGGGATGCCAATGTCCGCCTGGAAGAAATGGATCGCGACGGCGTGACGCAGCAGATCGTTTCCGCCACGCCCGTGCTTTTTGCCTACAACCGCGAACCGCAACAAGCGCTGGACTGCTCTCGCCTATTCAATGATGCAGCGCTCGAGCTGTGCGCGGGCGGCCAAGGAAGATTGCGCGCACTCTGCCAGGTGCCGCTGCAGGATATTGATGCTTCCTGTGTCGAACTCACGCGCAGCATGCGCGCCGGGCATCTCGGAGTGCAGATCGGCAATCACGTTGGCGATAAAAATCTCGATGATCCGGGGATCGTCACCTTCCTCCACCATTGCGCCCAGGAAGGCGCCGCCGTCCTGGTTCATCCCTGGGACATGATGGCCGCGCAGCGTATGCCCAAATATATGATGCCCTGGACCGTGGGCATGCCGGCGGAAACGCAACTGTCGCTCGTTACGCTGATCGTCAGCGGCGCACTCGACCGCTTGCCCGCCAGCTTGCGCATTTGCTTCGCGCACGGCGGCGGTAGTTTTGCGTTCCTTCTCGGCCGCCTGCGCAACGCCTGGGAACAGCAGGAACTCGCGCGCGGCGCCGCAAAATTTCCCCCGGACCATTATCTCAACAGGTTTTATGTTGATTCCGCGGTCTTCGACGAGCGTACGCTGCGATTTCTGGTGGAAATCATGGGCGCGGACCGCGTTCTACTCGGCTCCGACTACCCGTTTCCGCTCGGCGAAGAACGCATCGGCGCGCTCATTCGCGAAAGCCAATTGTCGCCGGAGAGAAAAACAAAGTTGCTCGGCGCGAATGCGCAATCCTGGCTCGGCCTGCCGCAGGAAGCGGCCAAACCAGCGATCAACAAGGTAGCGCCAACGAGCAGTTCGTTCGGATGTCCAGCCCGCGGCACCGCCGACAGCGTCAGCCCCGTGCACCGGAATGACGACGCTCGTTCCCAGAAGAAATTGACCTACAGCTCCTATCTTCAAGTTCCGGAGCTGCTGGGCCTTCAGCATCCCGAATCAGCGCCCGAGCACCACGACGAATTGCTTTTCATCATCGTTCACCAGACCTACGAGCTCTGGTTCAAGGAATTGCTCCACGATCTGGACGCCGTCGTCGCGAACCTGCGCGCCACCTGTGAGAATCCCACCTCGCGCGACGGCGTGTACGAAGCAGCCCGCCTGCTGCGCCGCTGCACGGAAATCATGCGTGTGCTGGTCGAGCAGTTCACCATCCTCGAAACGATGTTGCCTACTCACTTCCTGGCGTTTAGGGAAAAGCTGGCGCCCGCAAGCGGTTTTCAGTCCGAACAATTCCGTGAGCTCGAATTCCTCTGCGGCCTCAAAGACGAAAAAATGCTGCGCTACCACGAGCTCACACCCGAAACGCACGCCGTCCTCTTCCGTCGCCTGCGTGAAGATTCGCTGCGCGATGTATTTTTCAAAGCGCTGGAAGCTTTGGGCACTTTGCAGCCGCCAAACGCCGCGGCAACCGAAGAAGAAAAATTTCAATCCCGCGCGAAAGCAATTCACGCGCTTTACCGCGACGAACGCAATCACCGCGACTGGATTGACGTCTGCGAACGCCTCACCGAGTTCGATGAGCTGGTCGTCGGCTGGCGCCTTCGCCACATCCAGATGGTAGAACGCACCATCGGCATCCGCATGGGCACGGGCGGCAGCTCCGGCTCATCCTACTTAAAGCTCACGTTGGAAAAGAAATTCTTCCCGGAACTGTGGGAAGCGCGAACGTATCTGGAAGGATGATCGCTTGAGCCGCGATCCTGCCGCAAGCCGTGCGTCTTTCCTTAACATGCAGAATCGCTCCCAGACCATAACGCTGGTTGGCGCGGGCCTCACCGGCCCTTTGCTCGCGATCTCGCTGGCGCAGCGGGGATTCTCAGTAGAGATCTTCGAGCGCCGCGCGGACATGCGACTGATTCGCGCCAGCGCCGGCCGCTCCATCAACCTCGCCGTATCCACCCGCGGCATCCACGCCCTCTGCGAGGCCGGCCTGTGGGACCAGATGAGCCGCATCATCATCCCCATGAAAGGCCGCATGATGCATTCGCTCTCGGGCGAACTCACCTTCCAGCCCTACGGCAAGAACGACGCCGAGGTCATCAATTCCATATCGCGCGCGGACCTAAATGTCGCGCTGCTGAACGCCGCCGAAGCCCAGGGCGTGATCATTCATTTCCATGAGCGCTGCACCGGAACGGATGGAAGTACCGGCGCCGCGCGCTTCCGCAACGAAGAGACCGGCCGCGAAACCACGCTAGATTCCGCAGTCGTGATCGGCACCGACGGCTCGGCCTCCGCCCTCCGCCAGGATATGCAGAAACGAGGCCGCCTGGATTTTTCGCAAGAAGTTCTCGACTACGGCTACAAGGAATTGACGATCGTCGCCGGCCCAGGCGGAAAGCATCTTCTCGAACCCAACGCGCTGCACATCTGGCCGCGCGGCGCCTATATGCTCATCGCGTTGCCGAATATTGACGGCACCTTCGCCTGCATTTTGTTCCTGCCGTTCGCAGGTCAGGAAAGTTTTGCGACCCTTGCTACCAGCGAAAAAGTGCTGCACTTTTTCCAGGAGCGATTTGCTGACGCCGTTGGGCTCATGCCGCAGCTCCAGCAAAACTACGCAAACAATCCTACCGGTTCGATGGTTACGGTCAAATGCGCGCCCTGGCAAGCAGACGGAAAGACGCTGTTGCTCGGCGATGCCGCCCACGCCATCGTGCCCTTCTTCGGCCAAGGCATGAATTGCGCATTTGAAGATTGCAGCGTATTTCTCGAGCTGCTCGATCGGCACGGCCCCAACTGGCCGCAGCTATTCCAGGAATTCGAGCACGCCCGCAAGCACAATACCGATGCCATTGCGGATATGGCCTTGGAAAACTTCGTCGAAATGCGCGATCGCGTCGCCGATCCCCGCTTTCTCTTCAGAAAGAAAGTCGAGCTCGCGCTTGAAGCCAAGTATCCGCGCTACTTCGTGCCTAAATATGCGATGGTGACGTTTCATCGCATTCCCTATTCGGTGGCGCTGTCCCGAGGAAAACTGCAAGATCGCCTGTTGGCGGAATTGTGCGATTCCACCGCTCGCATCGAAGATCTCGACTGGACGAAAGCAGATCACTTGATTCATCGCGACCTGATTCCCATGGAGAGCGTCTAAGTGCCCAGCATCAAATTCGAAACCGGCCGTGATTTCGCGCAGGCGATGACCGCCGCGGACCGACTGGCGCCATATCGCGATCGTTTCCACATTCCCAAGACGCCCACGGGTTCCGACTGTGTATATCTCTGCGGCCATTCGCTGGGCCTCCAGCCAAAATCCGCGCGCGCCTCTATCGAACAGGAACTGCAGGATTGGGAACGCCTCGGCGTCGAAGGGCACTTTCAGGCCAAGAATCCTTGGCTGCCGTATCACGAAATCTTGACCGCGCCAACCGCCCGGCTCGCAGGAGCCTTGCCCGACGAAGTAGTAGTAATGAATTCGCTGACCGTAAATCTGCACCTGATGATGGTTTCTTTCTATCGTCCCACGCCAGCGCGCAACAAAATCGTCATCGAAGCCAACGCCTTTCCCTCCGACCGGTACGCCGTCGAATCGCAGATCAGCTTCCACGGCTATGCTCCCGCGGAATCACTCCTCGAAATTGCGCCGCGCCCCGGCGAGCCGACCATTCGCACCGCAGACATCGAAAACTTAATCGCGGAAAAAGGCGAGCAGATCGCGCTGATCCTACTCGGCGGAGTGAATTACTACACCGGACAAGCCTTCGACTGCCCGCGCATCACGCAGGCCGGCCACGCCCAAGGTTGCTTCGTGGGCTTCGACATGGCGCACGCCGCCGGAAATCTGCAACTCCAGCTTCACGATTGGGGCGTGGATTTTGCGGTCTGGTGCAGCTACAAATATCTCAACGGCGGTCCCGGCTGCATCGCCGGATGCTTCGTCCACGCACGCCATGGGCGGAATCAGGAGTTGCCGCGATTCGCCGGCTGGTGGGGCCACGATAAAAGCAGCCGCTTCCGGATGCCCGCGAATTTTCAACCAATCGCGGGCGCGGAAGGCTGGCAACTGAGCAATCCCTCCATTCTGTCCATGGCCGCGCTGCGCGCCTCGCTGGAAATCTTCGACGAAGTTACGATCGCTCGACTTCGCGAGAAGAGCGAAACACTGACAAGTTACCTGGAATTTCTGCTGGATCAGAAGCCCAGCGAGAATGTTTCAATCTTAACTCCACGCGATCCCTCCCAACGCGGCGCCCAGTTGTCCTTGCAAATTGGTAAAAGGGGCCGTGCCGTTTGCGACCGCCTGGCACAACAGGGAATAATCTGTGACTGGCGAGAGCCGGACATCCTGCGCGTCGCGCCGGTTCCGCTGTACAACTCGTTCCTGGATGTGCACACCTTCGCGGATAAATTTCTTCCGGAAGTGAAAGGGTAGGACCCTCGGGAGCAAATCACGCATCCTGGCAGCGTAACCCCCACGCGCTTACGCGTCCTTGTTCCTCGTCCCGTGGATAAGTTCGATGGTGGCCGCACCCAACACGTTAGCGCGATTCACGAGCCCGATCACAATATCAAAGTGATTCGCGCCAGCAACCTCAAACGCCGAAACCGGAAATCCAGACCCCACCAGTGCCGACGCGTACGCGCGGCTCTGCCGCTTGAATTCCGCCGTCTCATTTTCTCCCCACGCAATGATTGTTTTCACCGGCCGCCCTAGCTTCCGGCGCAGCGGGCTAAGCATCGCAACATCCGCGTCGGTCAGGTGCAGCGCCGCATCAATATATGTGCCCAGCAAGGGCTCGAGGTCATAAATCCCGCTGAGCAGCACAGCACCGGCAACAACATCGTCAGCAAGTCGATACGCGGTCTGCCAACCTGCGACCAACAGCATCGCGGCAAGATGCGCGCCGGCGGAGTTACCCGCGACATAAATACGGCGCGCATCGAATCCCAGCGTTGCAGCCTGCCGATACAGCGAGGCAATCGCCCGCCGGCATTGCTCGACAATCGTTCCCAGCGCGGCCCGTGGCGCCAAAGTGTAATCAATCGCCGCGAACGCAATTCCATTCGCCACGCAATCTGGCGCCGCAAACAGCGATTCGTTCTTCGACAATTCCTGCCAGTAACCTCCGTGGAAATAAATCAGCAAAGGCGCAGCAGCGGACCGGGCCGGAAAATAGTCGAACGTTTCATCCGCTCGCTCGCCCCAGAGCAAATTCTTCTGGCAGCGAAGTTGCCCCTCCGCTGCGCGGCTGAGCGCAGCATAAGCGGCCAGGTACGGTGCAATCGCGGCGACACAGCTGCTCGGCGAATATTGCCGCTCGCGTTCGGCGAGCGGCCAATTCCGCCAGTGAGAGGAATCACTTGTCATGTGGGGAGCCGATTCCGTCAGTCGCTTTCGACGGAAACAATACTACAAGACCGCCGCGCTACGGTGGAACGAGCACCGATTTACCATGCAGGTACCAGCGGTGTTGAGCGGGACAAATCGGCTCAGAAAGATCGATGCTAAGGATTGCCCGCGAGAGAAACCGCGCCCGTCAAATATAAGTTTCGTCCAGAACGATAGCCGCCTGCAGCGATTCTGTGGACGGATGCACGCGTTCTGCTTCCCAGATGTGCAACAATCCCGAAAAATAATAATACCAGTAGATATCCGGTACCGCGCGCTGGAACAACTTGGTGATCTCATCTGCCACGGTTCCCTGCCCCTTCTTCATTGTGAAAAACGGAGCGAAGTCCACCGAATCAATTCGTGTCAGCGTCGCCGCCAGCGATTCGGTTTCTTGCTTTCTCTCGTTCACCAGCGCGCGCCATTTGTCCGCGGCCTCGTTGTCCAGCATTCCGAAAAACGTTCTTCCTCCCTGCAGCAGCGTGGGGTGCTTGCGCAGAAAAGCCAGCTGATTCGCTCCATACGATGTAGCACGCCGTATCATGTCCGGAATCGTAAACGGAAGATGCTGGTGGATGGCTTGCGCCTCGGGAACGTAGCGCACGGAAAATCCCTTGCGGCTCAAGCGCAGCCCGAGATCCGAATCCTCCGCTACTCGGAAGCGCGCATCAAACGAGCCGACCGCGAGCACCGCGTCCCGCTTCACGCTTAAGTTGCAGGTCACGAGGTAGGTGTACTCCCAATACTCGCCGGCCCGCAGTGTCACCTGCGGAAAAAAGAAAGGGCTTTGCGTCAGGAATCGCGTCAGCGCGCGTTGCTGCGCCGCCGGCGGAAAACGAAAATCTCCCAACACGCATTGTCGCACGTCCGCTCGGGTCTGGTGCGCCCTCCAATGCTCGGCGAGCAAGTCGGGCGCGGAAATTGTATCGTCGTTGAAGAGGAGGAGATATTCGCCGCGGGCGTGTTGCACCCCGCGGCGCCGCGCCGCGCCGGCCCCTGCATTTAATTGGCGCAAATACTGAAAGCTATAATTGGGCTGGAAGTGTCGGCAGAATTGTTCGGTCTCATCCGTGGAACCGTCGTCCACCACGAGCACTTCGAACATTTCCGGCTGCACGCTCTGCCGCCCCAGCGCATCCAAACACTCCGCCAACACCGGCTGGCGATTGTAGGTTGGGATGATCACGGAGAATACAGGCGTATGTGGTTGCGCGTGAATCCTGCGCGCATTTTTCGACTCCGCCGGCGGCCGCAACGCGAAGTTTCCGTTGGACAGAATCCGCTCGATTCTCGCGGCATACTGCGACGCCTTTTCGTTGTCGCCCAGTTCGCGATAACAGCAGGACATCAGTTGTACCGCGCGCAAGTACAGACCGCTCGCCGGAACGCGCCCTCGCATGTGGCTGAAAATATATCGCAGTTGCTCCAAAGCTTGCGCCGCGTGATGTTGCTCGAGAAATTCATCGGCCAGATTGGTGTAGCGGGCCATCCGAAGAAAAAGACGCTGCCCGGCGGGCTCACCGCTTACGACATCAGGAAAACGCTTTTCGACCAGCAGATAGGGCCACACGAAATCAGGGTCATACGCTCTTGGTTTAGTGTGCCTGGCGCGCTCGATCAGGTTGCGCACCGCCTCCTGCATGCGCTGCTCGCTGAAATCCTCAAGAATGTGTTCGCGTCCCTGCCGTGCCAGCCGGCTCCATAGGGCTTCGTCCCCGTAAACACCAACTGCGGCGTCGGCGAATTCCTGCGGCGCGTCGGCAAGCAACGCAGTTTCGTTGTGCCGCAGCGCCATGCCATCCGCGCCCACGGTGGTGGTCACCAGCGGCACCGCGTGTGCAAGCGCGGAGAGGTTCTTGGTCTTGATGCCGGTGCCAAATCGTACCGGCGAAAGCGCCACCCGGCATTTCGCGAAAATCGGGTCCAGGTCCGCAACGTAGCCGACGCGCAGCACGCCCCTGTCTCCGACGCCCAGTCCAGCAGGCAGATTGTTGCCCACCAGCGCCAGCTCCGCCGCCGGAAGTTGCTCGCGGATGCGTGGCCAAATCTCGGCCAGCATCCAATCGCTGGCATCGCGGTTTGCCGGATTGTCAAAATTCGCGAGGAAAAGAAAGCCGGCGCGCTCGGAAAACCTGCCGCCTTCCGGTCCTACACTCGCGATCATCGGCATTCGTCCGGTCACAAGCTCCGGAGCCGCGCGCAAAAAAGCGTTTCTGTCGTCTTCTGAAATCGTCAGAACCACATCCGCGCGCCGGTACACCTGAAACTCTCGGCTGGTGAAATCATGCGCACGTTCATAATCCGACCACTGGCCGGTAAGTGCGGCCATTTGTTTTTCGCGCACTCCTTGCTGATCGTCTGTCAGCACCGCGATGAAAGTCTTGGGAGACCAGCGCCGTATTTCTTCCATGTAGTGCTCCGGAATCGATATGCCATTCCAGAACCAATGAAAGAGAATCGCAAGGTCGAAGTGATTTTCACCAAGAAGCTGTTCAAAAGTCCATTCAACCGGAAAATCGAATCCCAGGAATCGCATTCTTTCCGCATCGGGGGTGTAAACCGGTATCCCCAGCGCCTCCACTCCCGCGGCGTAGCGCTCGCGATTTGCGCCGCTGCGCGCAACGTGAGCCACTTGGTGGCCCTGCGTGCGCAGCTCGCGCAACAACTGCATCCATTGCACGTCCGCCCCGTGGCGATCCGGGTGCGGCAGCATTTCGTGTACTACCAGAATGTTCAGCGGCCGCTCGGCCGCGCCGCCTTCGCCATCGTTTTCGAGTGGACCCCGTTCGTGCATTTCGCCTGCCATCGTTCTGGGCTCTCCGGAGGCGGGTGGTGGCGCCGCAACGCACACTTGTGCGCGTCAACATCCCCACGCATGCAGGCAATCGCGCTGCCGATTGGCCAAACTCTCTGGAAATAGCGAATTTTGCGGAACCTTGCCTTGGGGCACTGTCAAGCGCGCGGGCATCCGGCACTGCGCTCGTCGTGGGGGGAATTGCGCGCCTGCGATTTCTAGGGCCCTATGCAACCATTAGCATTCGTTAATCAATCAGGCTGCAAACAATTTCGTCATGGATCGGCGCTGTTTCGTTTCGGCACAGATCCCGGGTCGCTCCTCCCGGAATCCATTTCCTAAATTCGGCAGAATTTACCGCGCGGGTTGCTGCTGCGTTAAACAATGGAGCGTGCCAAATCCCCACACCAGATCCACTGCATGGATGCCAACCACAGCGCGTCCTGGAAATAATTCACTGAGAATCCCCAGAGCCAGGCGGTCGTTCGGATCGTTGAACGTCGGCACCAGCACCGCCGAATTTGCGATATAAAAATTCGCATAGCTGGCGGGCAGCCTCACGCCTTCGAAATGCAGCGGCGCAGGCATCGGCAGCTCGACCGCCTCGATCTTGCTTCCATCCTCCAATCGCGCGCCTTGCAAACGCTCCCAGTTGTCCTCGAGCGGCCTGTAATTCGCATCGCGCCGGTTTTTCTCGCGAACCAGCGCCACCGTGCGCGCATTCACGAACCGGCAAAGATCGTCCACGTGCCCATGCGTGTCGTCGCCCACGATGCCTTGGCCCAGCCACACGATGTTTTTCACGCCGAGGCCTTCGCGCAGAACCATTTCCGTATCCGCGCGGCTGAATCCGGGATTGCGCGCCTGCCGCTTTTGATCCAGCAAGCATTCTTCGGTCGTCAGCACGGTGCCGCGACCGTTCACTTCCACGCTTCCGCCTTCCAGCACCACATCGCGCCCGCCATGGCGCACCGGCAGAATCTGATATTTCAATCGCCGCGCTACCTGCTCCGGAATTGCATCATCTTTCTGCCAGTCGGGATAGCGCGCCCAGGCGTTAAACCGGAATCGCGCGATGGCCACTTCGCGCCGCGGCTTGGTCCGCCTCACAAAAATCGGTCCGAAATCGCGCGTCCATCCGCGATTCGTCGCAAAACGGAAAAATTGCACCCGCTGCAAATCCACACCAACTCGTTTCAAAACGGCTCGCACCAGCTTTTCATGCTCGACGGAATTCACCAGGATTCGTGCGATTTCGCCCGGCGCAATTTTCCGCACGATCTCGCCGTAAACCCATTGAATCGGTTCCAGCTTGTCCGGCCAATCCGTAGGGTTGTGCGGCCAGCCGATCCAGGTAGCTTCGTGCTTCTCCCATTCGGCAGGCATGGAATAGCCAAGAGCAGCAGGCGTGGTCAGTTCATTCATAAGGTTTGTGCCGATCGGCGGTTTCAAGGTTTGTCGTCGAGGAATCGTTGCTCGATGCCGTGATAAGCGTCAATGCGCCGGTCGCGCAAGAAAGGCCAATTGCGGCGCACGTCTTCCAGGTGCGCCAGATCCACCGTGCCGTACAAAATTTCTTCGCGATCGGTGGAAGCCTCCGCAATCACCACTCCCTGCGGATCGCACAAAAAAGAACCGCCCCAGAATTCCAGGCCGTCGCCGCCAGCGACGGGAATTTCGTGCCCCACCCGATTCACCGCCGCCACATAAATTCCGTTCGCGATAGCGTGTCCGCGTTGCACCGTCCGCCACGAATCGCGTTGCGCCGCTCCATTCGATTCCTTTTCGCTGGGATGCCACCCAATGGCCGTCGGATAAAAAAGAATGCACGCTCCGTTCAATGCGGCCAGGCGCGCCCCCTCCGGATACCACTGATCCCAGCAGATGAGAGTCGCGATTTTCCCCGCCTGCGTCGCAAAAGCGCGAAATCCCAAATCTCCCGGCGTGAAATAAAATTTTTCGTAATACGCGGGATCGTCGGGAATATGCATCTTCCGATAAACTCCCGCGATCTTGCCGTCCGCATCCATGATCGCCGCCGTATTGTGATAAACGCCCGCCGCGCGCCGCTCAAATAGCGGCGCCACCACCACGACGCGCGCCTTCTGCGCCACGCGGCCCAGCGCTTCCGTCGTCGGACCAGGCACCGCTTCCGCCAGATCAAAATTGGCAGTGTCTTCCCGCTGGCAGAAATATTGCGATTGAAACAATTCCGGCAGACAGACCACCTGCGCGCCGTTGCGCCCCGCCTCTTCGATCTTCGCAATGGCCCGCGCGAGATTCTCCTGCGGATTCGGACTCACGGCCATTTGCACCAGGCCGACGCCAAATTTTGTTTGCGTGGTCACGATTAGAAAATCTACACGAATATTCGATGCACAGCCACATGCAAAAGGAACAAATCCGCGCATACTTCGAGTCTGAAGATTGTTGAATCGCCGCGTCCGGCACAGTTCCCGCCGGCCGCGGCGCGCGGCGTCTGTATCCCGGAAGCCGGGCCACCATGCAGATTTCACGGCCCAGCCGGTTCAGAAGAAATGTCTTTGCTTCCAGACGAGGTCCGTCTCGCCGTCAGTGCCGCTCCCCGCCTGCGCATCCTTCGCCCGTGGAAATATCTGTCAGCACATTGTTCTCCGCGGTCAGCTTTTTGCTGTAGCATCCGCCGAGCGAATCAAACGACACGTAATTCTGCGAGCTTGCCTGTCCCTCGTTCCCCAGGAGGTTGAACGAGGCGTCAAGCTCCAGCGTATCCGTCGGCGCCACAGAATTCGAAACCGAGCGGAAGTAAACCGGGATGCCATTCAGCCTCACCGTTTCATTCTCGCTGTATTTCTGCTGAATCGTGGTGGGTAGCGAAAATGTCCCGTCCGCGTTCTGCACCTCGGAAAAATCCACGACGAGCGGATACGAGAGGTCCTCATCCACTTCCGTTAGCAAAAATCCTTCCCGCGTCGTGGTCTTGGAAGACACGGTCGTCGTCTGGTTGATGTTCTCGGTGTACACTGTCGCCGTGATCGAATACTGCTGCGTATTCGAGAACCTAAAAG
>Ga0210394_10003855_pt1 | contig 18145 bp, 20 predicted proteins | sample IncBWC12MmetaG_FD_160121 | JGI IMG/M metagenome (GOLD analysis project Ga0210394, IMG submission 160121) | Forest soil microbial communities from Barre Woods Harvard Forest LTER site, Petersham, Massachusetts, United States - Inc-BW-C-12-M | ecosystem: Environmental > Terrestrial > Soil >... | reverse complement strand
TCCAACACGCTCACCGGTTCAATTGGCGTGATTTTCGCCCGTTTTAGCTTGCATGGGCTTTACGACAAAATCGGGGTGGACGAACAGTTACTGACGCGGGGCCGCTACGCAGACATCGATTCGGCTTACGTCCCGCTCAACGATGCCGAACGGCAAAAGCTTACCGGGCAGATCGACGCGTTTTATCGCGCGTTTGTCAGCCGCGTGGCCGACGGCCGCAAGAAACCGTTCGATCAGATTGAAGCGCTCGCGCAGGGGCGCGTGTGGGTGGGCGCCCAAGCCAAGGAGAACGGCTTGGTGGATCAATTGGGCGGCCTGGATCGCGCCATTGAGGTCCTGAAGCAGCGGGCGCACATGTCGGCTTCGGAGCGCGTGACACTGGTGCCTTATCCGGGTCGCAGAAGCGTTCTCGATTTGTTGGTGAACCGTGCGGACCCGACGGCCGAAGTCCGGACCAGGCTGGAAAAAATACTAGGTAAGCTCCCGTTACAGGCGCTTTCTGAGCGGGGTTTCCTGAAGGTGATGCCTTATTCCATTAGCGTACGCTAGTGTGGAAAATGGCCTAGTTCAGGGCTCCCCGCGGCGTAGATCTGTTCGAGTTGCGCGAGTTGCGCGACGATTGTAGGCTTTTCGAAATCCGGAAGCTGCTTCTCAAACCACTGAAAATAATTGCGAAATGCCCGGAAAGCTCGCGCGGCCCGCTCTTTGTCCGGTTCCTGAAGGGCGCGCCGGAGGTTTTCTTGGATGAATCGGCTTCTGATAGCAGCGACGTCCATGTCAAAACGCTCCACTGTTTCAGAAGCACTCCAGTTGCCAATGGTAAATCCGCCTCACTAGTACAGAACTGATGACGTAACAGAGCGAAGGTTACATGGCGATTGCCTAATTCCGATCTAAGGTAGAGAAGGAAACACATTATGGAATCCCGGCACGATTTGCGACGAAACGACAGGCAGTTTTGCGAGCACAAGATCACGGTCATGTGGCGTGACAGGAGCGGCCAGGACAAGTTTGTGAATGCCAAGGCGCTGGATATTAGCGAATTCGGTTTGCGAATCCAGATGCCTGAGGCGCTGCCGCAGTGGACCTATCTGGCGCTCAACGCTTCAAAGCTGGGGTTGACAGGACATGCCTCGGTGCGCCACTGTGCGCGGACTCGGGATTCCCGCTATGCGGTCGGACTGGAGTTTACAGCGGGGCTGCGCTGGACCCCTACGGAATTGACTTTCACACCTGCGTGTGAAACGTTGAAGGTTGAAGGATAACTACCCTCCCCGCTTGATCGTCGGAATTACGGGCGCGACAGGCGCGATTTTTGGCGTGCGGCTGCTGGAAGCCTTACGCACATCGGCCGTTGAGACGCATCTGATCGTTAGCAAATGGGGCGCGCACACACTTGCTGAGGAAACTTCTTACTCGCTGGATCGCGTGCGGCAAATGGCGACGTACTCTTATCCGGCTACCGATCAAGGCGCGCCGATATCCAGCGGCTCCTTCTTAACATCGGGAATGGTAGTGGCGCCCTGCAGCGTGCGAACGCTCGCCGCAATTGCGACCGGCCAGGGTGACAACTTGATTCACCGGGCAGCCGACGTGATCCTGAAGGAGCGCCGCAAGCTGGTGCTGCTGGTGCGCGAGACTCCGTTAAGCGAAATCCACCTGGAGAACATGCTGAAGCTGTCTCGAATGGGCGCAGTAATCCTGCCGCCAGTCCCGGCGTTCTACAATCACCCGCAATCGCTGGATGCAATGGTGGATCATGTCGTGATGCGCACGCTGGACCAGTTCGGCATCCACACGGATCTGGCTGAGCGTTGGGGCGTCGAGCTGCCAGCGTAGTTCAGTAAACGCTAGGCTATCCCGCGCTTGGCTTTCAACTCCGTCAGCATCCGCATGACCTCGTCTTCCTTTTCGAGCGATGCCAGCCGGTCTTCCATGCTGTCTCCGGTCAATTCGGCCTTGGCCAGGCTCAATGCTTCAGTGCGCTGCACCTTGCCTTTCATGCGATCAAACGCCTCCACGCTCGAAGCATCGCCTATCGCCATACGCGCGTCGCCGGCCTTGTTCAGCGCCCGGGCGCGTCGATGCTGTGCGATCAGCACGTCGCTCTTAGCCTGCGCTTCGGCCAGTTTCTGCTCCAGCTTGCGCAACGCCGACTTGAGGTTTTCCACCTGCACGGTCTGGTCGGCCACCTGGTCGCCGAAGTTTTCCGCTAGCGACCGATAACTGAGGGATCGCTCAATCGCCGCCCGCGCCAGATCGTCCTGCTGCTTGTCCACCGCCAGTTCGGCCTTGCGAACCCAGTCGGCCGATTTCTCCTGGTTCTCCTTTTGCTTCTTTTCGAGCAAATGCTGGTCGGCGATCGCGATCGCCACCTGCGTCTTCACTTGCAGCAGTTGATTCTGCATATCGAGCATCACCTGCTTGATCATCTTTTCAGGCTCCTCGGCCTTATCGATGATGTCGTTGAGATTCGCCCGGACCAATGTAGCCACGCGTTCTAACAGTGCCATGATGTATCTCCTTAAGAATTGGCGACGGTTCCCGAGCCGTTGCCCGGTTTGGGAGCCTTATCGCCGATGGTTCTGACTTTTCCAAGTAGTTCGGACATCTGCATGCCCGAAAGGGTTTCAAATAGCGCGGGGATCTGGGCCGCAATTTTGGTGAGATCGCCCGTGATCTTGTGCATGCCCGCGGCGTCGCCGTCGCCGGTGGAAACTATGGTGATTTTGTCGATGTTCGCCAGCGGTGAAGCCAGCGCCCGCACCACTTCCGGCAGCCCGGTGATCAGTTTGTCGACCACGGCGGCCTGGTTCCATTCCTGATAAGCCTCGGCCTTCACGCTCATGGCCTTGGCCTCGGCCTCACCCTTTTTGAGGATGATCTCCGCCTCGGCTTCACCCTGGGAACGGATGGCGGCGGCGTGTCCTTCCGCTTCCGCTGTCAGGCGCGACTTCTCGGCGCCGGCGAGCGCTTCAATCCGGCCGCGTTCGATTTCTGCCTGCTTCAAAATGGTAGCGATCAGCTCATTTTCGCGGCGCTCAATTTCTGCCTTTTGTACCTTGATCTCTTGTTCCTTCTGCACCTGCTGGATCTTCACCTGCTCGGCGATCACCTGCTGCTGCATGATATTGGCCTGGATGTCATAAGCTTTGTCGGCCTGAGCCTGCTGTCGCTTGGTGCTCTCGAGATAATTGGCCCGCTTTATATCGAGATCTCGATTCGCTTCGGCCTGCTTGGCCTGCGAGAGAGTTTCGGCCAGCACGCGCTCCTGATCGGCGAGCGACTTCGCCACCGCGGCGGCGCGCATGGCTTCCGCCCGTTTGATGGCGGTGTCGCGTTCGGCTTCGGCGGTTGCCACGTCGGCATCCCGCTTGATACGCGCCACGTCGGGCCGTCCCATGTTCGAGATGTATTCGTTCTTATCTCGAACTTCTTTGATGGTGAAGGAAATTACCTCCAGGCCCATCTTGCTCAAGTCCTCCGCGCAAGTGCCGCGCATGCGGTCGCCCACCATCTCGGGCTCTTTCACGATCTGCTCCACCGATAGCTGGCCGATAATGCCGCGCAAGTGGCCTTCCATCACCAGCCGGATGAGCGCCTCACGCTCCTGATCGCTCTTGGTAAGGAACTGCTCGGCCGCTGTTTTGATGGATTCAGGATCGGATTTCACCTTGATCTGCGCCACGGCCTCTACCGTGACCGCCACGCCCTGCTTGGTATAGAGATCCTGCTGCGGGGCGACGTCGAAAGACATCAATTGCAGCGACAGCTCGTGACAACTTTCGATCATGGGAAAGATTACGGTGCCATGGCCCTTGACGATTCGAGTGCCGCGGAAGCCGTACACCACGAGCGCTTCGTGCGGCCCGGCCTTGCGATAGAGCCGGGCGAACATTGACATGAGGAATATGATGACCAGGACCATCAGCCCGGCCATCGTGAGCACTTCCACTGGAACGCGCATACTAATTCTCCTTTTTCCCCTCGCTGATTTCTTCCCAAGCACGGACGTAGGCGATGCCCCGTTCAAATCGAGTGACCACCACCTCCACGCCCCTGGCGATGGGTCGCCCGTCTTCACTCCTGGCGCTGGCAGCCCGGCGGACGCCGTTCTGCGAGAAAATCATTTCTCCCGTGCCGTTTTCGCGGACCACGCTCGACAGGCGGCCCAGCACGCCGACCATTTCGTAGTCGGCCGGATCCAAGTCCCGGTCGTGCTTCAACAGCACCTTAAACAAAAACCAGAAAACCACCGCGGCGCCGATCAAGCCACTTACCAAAGCCAGGCCCAATGCCAGCAGTGCCCAGATGCTCGAATAACGGCTGAGCAAAAATCCGACGCCGCCAAACCAGGCCAGAAAGGCCGCCACGGTTCCGAAGTTGATCGGCGAAGCCTGGGATCCCTTGCCGCCGGCGCCATGCCCCGCATGCGTGTGCAGCCCCTTCGGCAGGTGCAGATGCAGATGCGTAGCACCGGCCAGGAACGAGAACAGGCTGCACAAGAAGCCCACGCAAAAGCAAAAGAAATAGAAATTTTCCCAACTCATCGGGCTTTCCTCCTCTGAGGCGAGTGGGGTTCAGAACGAAGCACCTGGAACAGACGATCAACCAGATCGGGCGTTTCCAAGATCGATTCCATCAGCAACAGGCATTTGCGCGAATCTCCGTGCTTAGCCAAACTCAGCAGCGCGCGGCTCACCTCCGGATCGCGGGCAAACCGCTCCACGCCCCCGATCAACCACAGATCCAACTGATCTTCGCCCACCCTGACATCGGACATCAGCTCGGTCTGGTAACCTTCCGGATCGTCCACCAGGTAGCCGGGATGCACCTTGAAGAACCGCGCCAGCAACATGCGCGTGGCGTTGGTAAGATGCGGGCGGCTGCCGCTTTCGATCTGCGACAGATAGGACTGGCTGATGGATTGTTTCAGCTCACTCTTGATGGCGCGGACGATTTCCTGCTGCGTCATCTCGCGGCCCAGTCCCCGCAGAGTGCCCTCCACCTCGCGGAGGTAACGGATTTTGTCGCCCAGTCTCATATTGCAATCTGCGATCAATATATTGCAGATTGCGATTGACGTCAAGACCCAGCGGTACCCAGGCCCTGCATGTTATTGATTTTGTTTATGAATTGGAGGCTGTCGATCTTGGGTCGAAGATCAGGATCCCGAGACATCCCAGTAGCGACACGAGAGTCAGGCACGCCGCCGGCACGAAATAAGTGGAATGGTATTCGAGCGTCAGATCGCCTTGGCCGGCGGGCACCACCACACCAATCAGCGCATGATCCACCGGCAACACCGGCAAATCGCGAGCATTTAATTTTGCGGTCCATCCGGGAAAATACGAATTGCTCACTCGCAGCAAGCTGGGCGTCGCACACTGGAAGTGAATTCGGTAGTGTCCGGGCGTGAACTCACGCACGTCGGCGACGCCCGCGGCATCCTGCGACACGATACCGGTTCCCATGGGGACCAACGCCTTACGCACCGGGTCCAACGACGCGAGCCGTTGCTTGCTCTCGTCTTCGCTTTTCACCGCTACCAACTCCTTGGGAAAATTGGCGCGGGGAAGCGGATCGGCGAGTATGTGAATATCACCCGTGCGACTGTCCAGCCAGCGGCTGACGTTCAGATCCTTGCGCAACGCCGGGTTTGAACCCATAGCCCCGACGTAATCGTTGTAGCGCGAAGTTTTCAACGGGCCGTAGCCATAAGTGACTTCGGTACGCTGATCCAGAAAATGAGACATGGGCCCGAAACTAGCGAGGGATTCGATCCCGTCGAATCTGGTCAGCGGCGGCAGACCGGTAACCACGGCCTGGCGAAAAAGATCTTCCTTCGAGCCGTACAACTCATCGTAGCTCTGGCGTGAGTACGCGAGCGGATTGGTGAGGGACTGGTGATAGAAAAGATCTGCGCAAGAAAACAGCAGAACTGCTAAGGGCAACCACCGGACGGGCCATTTCTGGGCGACCGCCGCCAAGCCCGCAGCCGCCAGCAGCGCCAGACCGAGAGACGGTACAAACCAAATATTTACCGGGGCGCGAACGCTGCTAAAACCAGGCAAGCGCGCTACGAGCCAATAGAGTCCCGCGGATTTCCCCATGGCATACCAAATGGTGGGAACTATCAGCAGGAGCCCGACGAATCTCAGATTGCGGTCGCGCAGGCCCTTCTGGTAGCTCAATGCGAAAATCGCCAGCGGAACCAGCAAAATACCGCCGTAGAAGTAATATTGAGTGATGTCCTGGGGTCCATGATAATTCCCTGAGAAGACCCCATAGAAATCCGGGGCCACCAGCGTTAACAACGCGGAAAGAGGGATCAGGCCCTCCGTGCGAGTGATCGCCGCTAAGCCGGAGCGGACCGAGTTGGCAGTCAATTCCAAGCCTGGCCCCGTCCCGATAACGGAAATCAGCGTGCCGATTGACGGAATTGCCAAGGCGATCCCCAGGATCTGGTACCAGCGGCGCGATTGTGAAACTACTCGCGCTAGAGCGAACAGGCCGAGTGCGAAAAAGCTATACAGGATGGTTTGGAAGTGGCCGGCCAGAATCAACATTCCCGCCGCCAGTCCGCCGAGAACTGTGTAGCGCAGCGCGTGCGATTCCAAAGCCAGATCCAACAACAGCAGCAGCCACGGCATCCAGGCCGCGCATTGGAGCATGGTGGTATGAGAGCTGTGGCCGACGAAAAATCCTGAAAGCCCGTAGCAAAGCCCGGCAAGCACCGCAGCTTGGCGATGACGCACCAATCGCCAGGCCAGAAAGTATGCCCCCAGGCAAGCCAGAAGTGAATGCAGCCAGTGCTCTACAAAAAGCACATGCGGAGAAACACCGATCAGAAAGAACGGCCAATTAAGTGGATACCACGGCCCTACCTGTGGGTCGGCGAGAAATGGATAGCCCGACCACGGGTAAGGCGACCAGAAGGGGATCCGCCCGGCGTGAAGCTCCTGGGACAAGTAATTCTGGACTACCTGATAATAGTCGGCGGCATCCCACAAAATTGATGTCCCGTCGGACGTCATGGGCGTCCAAAAACACAGCAGCGTCACCACCAAAAGAATCAATGGACCCAGAACCGGCCATCGGTCAGCGCTCTTTTTTTCAATCTGCTTTGGCGGCTGCGACGGTGAGACGCGGGTCTGCTTTCTCGAAACTTTTGCCATGGATTTCTCGAATGATCGCCGCGAAATCGATTGTAACAACGGAGCGCCGGTGTCGCACGCACGAGTGCGGATTACAGATAGAATGAGGCAATGGATCGGCGGTTGTCATCGGAAGCGCTGTTGGCAACCTATCCACGATCCCGGCCCGCGCTATCCCCCGAACAACAAGCCAGCTACGTGGAGCACTATCGCTGGAATCGCGCCGGAGAGCAAGGGTTGCCAAGAACTGTGGCGAAACTCGAATCCTGGATGCACCGGCGCGTATCGGAAGGAATCACCGACGGCAATCTCCTCGAAATCGGCGCCGGCAATCTAAATCACGCCCCCTACATTCCCGGCCCCTGCACGTACGACGCCGTCGAACCGTTCCGCGGACTTTGGGAAGATAGCCCGTATCGCTCGCGCGTGCGCCAGTTCTATTCCGACCTGCAGGAGGTTCCGCAAAGCGCAAGTTACGGCTGTATTTTTTCGGTGGCCGTCCTGGAGCATTTGACCGATCTGCCGTTTATTCTGGCGCGAGCCGGCCTGCTGCTGCGCGAAGGAGGAACATTCCGCGCCGGATTTCCCAGTGAAGGCGGCCTGCTGTGGGGATTGGCGTGGCGTTTCACGACTGGAATCGAATATCGTCTTCGGCGCGGGCTCAATTATGGGGAGATCATGCGCCACGAGCATCTGAATACAGCGGGCGAAATCCTGCAACTCCTCCATCACTTCTATGAACAGGTGGAAGTAGCCCGCTTCCCCTGGCCCGCCGATCACCTCAGTTTCTACACTGCGGCGATTGCGCGCGCGCCTCGCCTGGAGCGATGCCGGAGATTCAACGCGCTCAGGACCGAGTCGGGCGTCCTTACCCATGAATAGTCTTGTCAGTGTTGTGATCCCCGCTTACAACGAGGAAAAGAACGTCCCAGCCGTCTACCAGGCAGTTCGATCGTCGCTGGCCGGATGCGAGCCGTGCGAAATCATCTTCGTCGACGACGGGTCGACGGATGCAACCGCGGAACGGGTGCGTGGCTTGCGCGCTCAGGATTCGTGCGTGCGGTTGATCCGCTTCGGCCGCAACTTCGGACAGCAGCCGGCATTGCTGGCCGGATTGGAAGCTGCGCGCGGAGCCGCCGTAATCACGCTCGATTGTGACTTGCAACATCCACCCGAATTGCTTCCTCGCATGATCCAGGCCTGGCGTAACGGAGCCCAGGTGGTGCAAATGGTGCGCATGCAAACTGCCGGCGTTGGATTTCTGAAGACGCTGACATCCAGGTTGTTCTATCGCTTCGTCAATTTGTTGAGCGAGACTCCGGTAGTAAGCGGCGCCGCGGATTACCAGCTCCTGGATCGAGCAGTGGTGGACGCGGTTCTGCGGTTTAGAGATCGTTATCCGTTCCTGCGGGGGCTGGTGGGCTGGCTTGGCTTTCCGGCGACCAGGATCGAATACGTCGCGCTACCACGCCACACCGGAACCAGTGGATACACCCTTCGAAAGATGCTGCGCTTATCGCTGCAAGCGGTGATGGGACTGTCCTCCAAGCCCCTCAGATTCTCCTTCTACTTCGGCCTCTTGACGGCAGTTTTTTGTGTGTTGTACGCCGCATTCGCCGTAGTCGCCCTGGCGGCCGGCAAGGCCGTGCAAGGGTGGACATCGGTAATCGTGATGGTTACCTTTCTGGGCGCCGTACAGTTGGTTTCCATTGGTATCGTCGGCGAGTACATCGCGCGGGTGTACGAACAGAGCCGGGGTGTTCCACGCTACGTCATTGTGGAAGGCGATGAATGGAACGACAACACGCCCGTGGCCCGCCAAGCTCACCTGACGGAAAGTTAATCCGTCACTGGCTTTGCCGCATCACGCCCCGCCCTTGATAAGCATCCAGCACGTCTCGAACGCTACCTTCCATCATCACGGCGCCATGATCGATCCAGACCGCGCGATCGCACATATGGCTAACCGCCGCAGGCGAATGCGACACGAACAACATCGATTTGCCGGCGCGGCGGAAGGCCACCAAGGCTTCCCGGCTCTTCTCCTGAAAACTCGCGTCTCCGACAGCCAGAATCTCGTCGAGCAGCAGAATGTCGGGCTCGCATTGAATAGCGATCGAAAAGGCCAGCCGCATCACCATGCCGCTGGAATAGGTACGCAGCGGATCGTCGATGAATTCGCCGATGCCGGAAAACTCGACGATGGGGTCGAAGAGCTCGTTAGTCTTGCGCTTAGACAGGCCCAGCAATGCGGCATTCAACACCAGGTTCTCGGCGCCGGTCAAATCGGGATGGAATCCGGAGCCTAATTCCAGTAGCGCGGCCACCCGGCCGTTGACCCGCACCTGGCCTTCGTCCGGCAAAGTCAAACCCGCAGCCAGGCTTAGCAGCGTGCTCTTTCCGGCGCCATTAGAGCCGACGATCGCCAGGCTCTCGCCATCTTCTAATTGGAACGACACATTTCGCAACGCGTAAAAGGGTTTATGATGCGCTTTGCCGAACCAGCGCGCGATGTGAGTCCGGAACAACTGCCGTCCCGTGCTGTGGGGGAACCACTTGGATACGTTTTGGAATTCGATCAGCATGCCGGTCTATAAGCGCGAGTAAAAGCCGTCTTTCAACTTCCCAAATACGAACCAGCCCATGCCGAACATGGCCACCGATACAATCGCAAGACGAGTCAATGTAGAACCGAGCGGCGCGTGGCCTTCGAGCAAAACATTGCGCATCATCAGCACCAGGGCGGCCACCGGATTGATTTGATAAATGCCCCGGAACCGGATGGGAATCACTGAGAACGAATAGAAGATCGGAACCAGCCAGAAAAGTACCGTATTAGTGGACTCAACCAGGTAACGCGTGTCTCGAACGTAAACATTTACCGCCGAAAATGTTAACGCCAATCCCATCACGAACAGGATCTCCAGCCCCCAGATCAGCGGCAGCCAAAGCCAGTGTATGGTTACGGGCCGTCCAAACACCAGGAAAATCCCGAGCAGCAGCGCGATCTGTATGAACAGATGCAGGCAATTCGACAGAACGCTTGCGATCGGGAAGACGTACCGCGGCACTGGGACTCGCTTGATGAGCTGCGCGTTCTCCAACACCGAAACGGTGCCCGATACCCAAGCGAGCGTAAAAAAATTCAGTGGAACCAAGCCGCACAACACCGACAGCGGAAAATTCCTGTCGTTGGCTTGCGCGAAGATTTTAGTGAAAATGAACGTCAAGACACCCATCATGATTAATGGGTTCAGCAGCGACCATAACACGCCCAAAGACATGTTCCGATAGCGAACCTTGAAGTCCTTCTCGACCAGGCTGCGAATTAAGAAAAAATAGTCGCCTCGCCACACAGATTTCCCAATTATACGCCTGCGCCACCAGTGGCCCCAATCCCCCAGCTATACTTGGGGCATCCGCACATGTTATTGACTACAGCGGCCTATTTCAGCTTTCTCGCGGCCGTTTTCTTCGCCTACTGGCTGGCCGCGCGATACCGTCTTGGCGCGCTCGCCGTGGTCTTGTTCGCCAACTATTTCTTCTACGCCCGCTGGGATCTCGTCTATCTCGCCCTCATTCCCGCCGCCTCCACGTGCGATTTCCTGATTGGCCACGCGCTCCACCGTTATACCCGCCCGGGTCTTCGTCGCCTGCTGGTCACACTCAGCATTGCGCTAAACGTGGGGCTCATCGCGTCGGTCAAATATTTCACCGTCCTGCCATGGGTGCTGCCTCTCGCGCTCTCCTTTTACGGCTTTCAATCGCTCACATATACCATCGATATCTACCGCCGCGACGCGCAGCCAGCCGGTAGCTATTTGGCGTATCTGGCCTCCGCGAGTTTCTTTCCCACCACCGTCGCGGGACCCATCACCCGGCTCTCAACACTATGGCCGCAGTGGTCTAAGCGCGAGATGCTCACCGTGCAGGACGGAGGCAAGGCGCTGTTCCTGATTGGCCTGGGTCTGGTGAAGAAGCTGCTAATTGCCGATTTCCTGGCTGAGACTCTGGTGAATCGCGTCTTCGATCTACCCAAGCTTTACTCCGGCGCCGAAGTGCTGGCTGGCGTCTATGGCTACGCGTTCCAGCTGTACTACGATTTCTCCGGCTACACCGATATCGCGATGGGGTCCGCGCTGCTGCTCGGCATCACGCTGCCGCGCAATTTCAATCGACCTTACGCCGCCCAAAACATTTCCGATTTTTGGCGTCGCTGGCACATATCGTTCTCCAATTGGCTGCGCGATTATCTCTATTTTTCGCTGCCCGGGCTGCGCTCCCGCTGGAAGATCTTCGCCTATCTGAATCTGGTAATCACCATGGTGATCGGCGGCCTGTGGCACGGAGCCGGCTGGACCTTTCTGGTCTGGGGCGCTTGGCACGGCGTGGGACTGGCTGCGCACCGGGGGTGGCTGGCGTTGCACGGGAATCCGAAATTGACCTTCACCACCGGCGCGCGTATCCTGTGCGGCCTGGCAACCTTCCATTTCGTTCTGATCGGCTGGGTCTTCTTCCGCGCTTCCAGCTTGTCTACCGCGCGCGATATCCTCTATCAAATCGTTTCCGGGAGCATCTCTTTTGCAAACATCACCCCGGCCTTCGTGCTAGTGCTCGCGATCGCAGCCGCCGCGCACTATATCCCGCAACGCTGGTACGACGGCGGTCTCCAACTCTACTGCCAATTTCCCTATTACGCCCAGGCTGCGGCGATCGCCGTGCTCGTGGTGGCCATTCGATACGTCGCCGGATCGGGCTCCGCGCCCTTTATCTATTCGCGATTCTGATCATGCTGCCACCCACGTTTCCGAAGAAGACATCGCTCGCCATCGCAACCTTGGGTGCGCTGTTATTGTTGCTCGAATCTGCAAAATTGGCCCGCCCGTTTACCCTCGCCGAGGTCGTCGATTTTCGTCCGCGCGACATTCCGAGCGTTGAGCCGCTGGCGCCGATCCCGCCATCCACCCGGCCAGTCACGGCATTCAGGCACCCGATTATCGAGCCCAATCTGATCGATCAGCACGACAATCTCCGGGCGTTTTATCTCGCTCTGTGGCGCACCGAACTGGGCGCGCCCGGCGCCATCACGCGCGTCCTGCACTACGGCGATTCGCCGGTGACCGCCGATTCCATTACCGCCGACGTGCGCTCGCTGCTGCAGCAACATTTCGGCGATGCCGGCCACGGCTTCGTTCTTATCGCCAAGCCGTGGGCCTGGTACGGTCACCGGGGCGTCGATGTGCAAGGAAAAAACTGGCGCATCGCCGCCGCCACGCAAGTCCGCGCCAAAGACGGATTCCACGGCCTGGGCGGTGTAAGTTTTGAAGGCGACACGGGCGCTACCTCGGACTTTGAACTTGCTGAAGATCACGCGCAAATGGAGATCCACTTTCTTCGCCAGCCAGACGGGGGCGTGCTGACGGTGGAAGCCGAGGGGCAGAAACTCGGCCAGGTGGAGACCGCGGGTCCCGACAAACAGCCGGATTATCAAACCTTTCCGTTGAACGCGGGCGCGCGCGATATCAAGCTCTTGGTGGAGCGCGGACCGGTTCGACTCTTCGGCGTTAGCTTTGAAAGAAACGCTCCGGGCGTGATTTACAATAGTCTTGGGCTGAACGGCGGCCAGGTGCAAGTGGTGGCTCGCTATTTCGACAAGCCGCAGTGGAACGAAGAGTTACAGCACCAACATCCCGATCTGGTGGTGATCAATTACGGCACGAACGAGAGCATTTATGCCGACTACATCGAGCATTCCTACCCGGGCGAGTTGCGCCAGGTGATCGAGCGGGTGAAAGCGGCAGTCCCGCGGGCGTCCGTTCTGATCATGAGCCCTATGGATCGTGGGCAGCGCGATTCCAACTCCCGCATCAGCACCGTTCCCACCCTCCCGCGCCTGGTAGAAATCCAACGTCAAATTGCGTCCGAGATGGGCTGCGCGTTCTTTAACACTTTCCAGGCCATGGGCGGCGAAGGCACCATGGCGCGCTGGTATGACAGCCAGCCGAGATTAGTAAGCGCCGATTTTACGCATCCGCTGCCGGCGGGCGCGCGCAAGGTGGGAGTGCTGCTCGATCAGGCGCTCGAATCCGGCTACCGGCAATTCAAAGCACGCGAGCTGCGGAGACCCCACTAGTGGGCAAGCTATTCCTGATTGCCCTGACCTTCCTCGCAGCCGCGCCTGCGCCAGCGGTTACGGCCACCGCGAAAAAGACCAGTAAGAAGCCGGCGCACAAAAAACGTATTCGAGTGCCTGTGGTTTATGTTTCGCCCGTATTACGGGGCTCGGCGCTGCGGGCCATCAGCGAACGAACGTCCCAGCCGATCGGTGTACTCGACGGCGCCGGAGCTCTGGTGCCATTCTTCGAGCAGCTCTCGCATCCGCCGGAAGGTATGTCGCTGCATATTTTGCAGTATGGCGATTCGCACACCGCATCCGACGACTGGGCCAACCAGATGCGCCAGGATTTTCAAGCCAAGTTTGGCGCCGGCGGTCCCGGATATACGCTGCCAGGCCATCCCTTCCTGGGCTACCGCCGCTTCGATAGCAAAGGCAATAATTCGCGCGGCTGGTACACCGGCGGCATCGTGACGCGCAAGGACGACGGCGTGGACGGCCTGGGTGGGATCAGCCTTACATCGCAATCCGCGGGTGAGACCATGACGCTGAATGTCGAGTGCGAGCAGCTCGAGCTGCATTACTTGCGCCAGCCAGGTGGCGGCCAGTTGGAATTTTCGGTGGATGGCGCTCCCACGGAAACCATCGCTACCGATGGCGAGTCCGGGCCTGGTGTGTATAGCTACCTAGCGTCGCCCGGGCAGCATCAATACACGCTGCGGACCCTCAACTCGGCTCCCGTACGGGTGTTTGGTTGGGTGGCGCAAAATCACGCGGGGGTTACTTACGAGACGCTCGGTATCAATGGCGCGCAGGCCAATTTGCTGCTTGAATGGAACGCGGCCATCCTTGGGCCGGAGCTGATGAGCCGCGATCCTGCTCTCATTGTTCTGGCATACGGGACGAACGAAGCGTTAAGCCCCAAATGGACCGCCGAAGAATATCGCGCTGCTTTGACCGAAATCATCCAGCGGCTGCGCGCCGCGGTTCCTGTAGCGAGCATTCTCCTGATCGGTCCGCCCGACTGCCAATATCGCACGCGCGGCCGCCGTCTTCCGTTTCCACACTTGGATCAGGTGATCGAGATCCAACGCGATGTGGCCCAAGCCAACGGCTGCGCATTTTGGGACTGGCGCGCTGCCATGGGCGGCCCCGGAGCGGTGCGGCAATGGGTGCAGGCGGGACTGGGGCAAGGCGACTACACTCATCTGACGGGCGCCGGTTACCGTATGGCAGGCGGCATGCTCTTCGATGACTTGATGACGCAGTACAATCGTTTTCTCACCATTCGCGCCGAAGGAAGTCACAGTCAATAAAGATGGAAAATAGCGAGCGCATCACAGATGGAAAATAGCGAGCGCATCCTGGCCATCGTGCGGAAGGTGTCGAACAACACCGCGCTTCCCGCTCCGGACGAGTCGCTCTTCGACTCCGGATACCTCGATTCGTTCGCGCTGCCCGATCTGGTGAGCGAACTGGAGCGCGAGTTCGGGATCAAGATCCCCGATTCGGACTTGAACCCGCGCAAATTCGAATCCATTACGCGCATTCAAAGCTACCTCGAGAGCAGGATGTAAATCGTGGCGGCGATTCGGGGCTTCGGAGCCTATTTGCCCTCGCGTGTCGTCACCAACGGCGAGCTGGCCGCACGATTGGATTGCGAAGCGGGGTGGATACTGGATGTGTCTGGAATTGAAGAGCGGCGTTACGCCGATCCTGAAGAGTCCGTCGCTAGCATGGGCGTGATCGCGGCGAAACAATGCCTGGAACGCGCGGGAGTGAAAGCGAATGACGTCGGGATGATTCTGGTATCCTCCGGTTCCTCTGAGCGCCGTTTTCCTGGGCCCGCGTCCGCCATCGCGCACGAGTTAAGCATGGATGGCGTGCCGGCCATCGACTTGCCCATCGCCAGCGCCGGCAGTTTGTTCGGCATGGTATTGGCTGCGTCGCTCTCCGCCATCCATGGCAATATTCTCGTCGTCGCGTCCGAGAAAATGTCCGCGATCGTCTCGCGCGAGCCTTTGGAACGCGGCGTTGCGCCTCTTTTTGGAGACGGCGCCGGCGCTTGCGTGATCTGTCCCGAGGATGGGCCGGTGAAGATCGTCGATTCGGTGCTCCACTCGGACGGCAAGTTTGCCCAGGATCTGCGACTCGACTTTACAGCGCCGTTAGAGATGAACGGCCGTTCCGTCATCCTGCAGGCCTCGCGCAAAATCCCGTCCGCTACGGCCGAGTTGCTCGAAAGAAACCAAAAGTCCGCGTCATCAGTGAACGTTTTCCTGATGCACCAAGCCAATCAGAACCTGATGGATCGAGTAGCCCGCGCCCTGGGAGTGGACGCCGCCCGCTTTTACTCCAACATTCGGCGCTACGGCAACACGTCATCGGCGTCCATGCTGATCGCGGCTTCGGAATGGTGGCTCGATCCCGGACCTCACGCGGGCGACCTGATCTCTTTCGCCGCTTTCGGCGCTGGCTTTCATTGGGGCGCGCTGCTTGCGGAAACTCACTAATCGCCGGATGCGCGACGCGGCGTGTTGTACGAGAAATAGGGCGCAAGCGCCAACCGGATCGCACTCCAGCGCGTACGCGCCACGGAGAGTGCAACCATGAGCAGGGTCACCAGGATCGCGGCGATGCCGCATTCTACGTTGGTCAGCGACCCTTTCAACCAGCCGAACCAGCGGCCGTAGACCAATTCAATGTGCACCCAGTAAACCAGCAGCGACGTTGTGCCCAGTTGCCGCACCCAGCTCCAGGACGCAGCGAGCGGCATCGCATTCCACAGGTAGGCGAAGCCGATTACCAGCATCACCACGCCGAGCTTGATCACAATGAGCATTGGACTGTCGAGCCAAAACTCGGACTTGGGATACAGCGAGTACGGCATGTTTGAGAAGTATTGGCCGCCGATAATCAGACCGAAGCCCAGCAGGCCGCCCCACTGCATCACGCGATTCATTTGTTCCTGTTTCACCAGGCGCAGGATGCTGCCGATGCTGAGCCCGAAGGCGATGAACGCAGCCCAGGGGAAGAAGGCGAAGTATTGGTAGCTGGGGACGAAGTACGCGGAAACTTGCGGTGGAAGCCAACGCCAATCGATGGCGGAAACCAACGGAGCAGCAGCCGCGATCGCCACGCCTAGGCCGGCACACAGCTTGACGCGTTCAGCCGTGGTGAAAATCGCCATAACGGACATCAGCAGGATGGCGAATCCCATGCAATTGAGAATGTCCACCTTGAACAGATCGGTCCATGGACTTTGTCCCATCGCAAAGGTCCAAAGCTGGAGGCGAAACAGGAAGGCCAGTGTAAACAGGTAGCCGGCGCGTCTTAACGACGCTCGCCAGCGGGCCGTGGCGTTCAGGCCTTGACGTTCCCGGCGATCCATCAAGAAGGAAAGCGTGATTCCGGTAAGCACCAGGAAAATCGCCGGACCGATGCCGCCGAAGAACTGCGAAAGCATGAACGGTCCGTCGGTTCTGAGATCGGTTCGATTGAAGGAGTGGAACACGTGGCCTTGCAGCATCACTACCACAGCGCCGCCGCGCGCCCAGTCCAAGAAGGTCAGGCGTCCGTTGCTATCGCGATTGTTTGGCTGCGATGTCGGTTCCACGTCTTATCTACCTGGATACTCGGTCTTGACGCCCGGTGGGAGTTTGAGCTGCATGGCGTCTGGCTTTAACGGCGGATTGATTTTCAAATCATCATACGTCACAAGCACGTAATTTCCAGATGGCTCGAAAATCTTCTCCCGCAGCGGATACGGATCGCCTTGGTCGGGAATCCATAAATCGAGCTTTTCTACATACTGCCGAGCCTCGGCTCCCTTCGGGACCAACCGCAGTTGAATGGCCGTTTTTTCTTTCCCCAGCAGGCTCACGTCGTAATCTTTAGCAAGTTCGGTGCCGGAGGTGCCAAATCCGATCATAAGAAACTGATCCAGCTGCTCGCCGTGCTTGTCCAAGTCAAACACCTGCAAGGTGTTGATCTTCGGTAAGTACTCCTGGATCTTTCGTTTCTCGAACGTTATAATCTTGCGGTCCGGCGCTGTAAAATCCACCCGCCCCTCCACTTCACCTGGTCGAACCTTCTTCATGGTGACGGATCCGACTTCTTTGGTGTCATCATTCAGGACTTCGGTGTGGTCAATGTGAGTTACTTGGGCAGTCATGGCCTTAAAATCGTTCGCGGCTTTGTCCATGCGCGCCAGCACCTGCTGGACGGTGTCGTCGGCAAGGGCGAGTTTGGCCGGGCCGGCCAGGATGAGACACACAACAAATCCGCGCAGTCGCGTTGGCATCAATTGGTAGAATCCTGAATGGGCCTTGCGGCTACGGCGTGGTGAACGCCATGAATCCTTTAATTTCCTGTTCGGAATCGACGATAGGCTCCAAACGCACTACGTGGTATTTCTTGCCCGTGCGCGCTTGTAGCAGAGTACCGGCCTCGGCGGCCCGGGCGTTCTCGGGGGTGTTCGAAAGCTGCTCCGCATCCATCCAGAAAACGGTGTCGCCATGTTCGGAGGGAAGCATTACGATACTATTGGCCCGTGGCTGATCGCGAAACCACTCTCTTGGGGTCAGGAAGATGAAGGCCAGAATGAGACCCACCATCACGTCATACTGCCAACCGGCGCGCGGATAATCCCAGAACAGAAAGCGCTTGATCCCGCTCATAGGGCTACCCATGTACCCAGTTTAACATTCCGGGAGTCAGCGGGCAGAAGTCAGAATCCAGAATTCAGAATGGGGTTGGCGGCCGGTTGTTTCATCCGGTTCCACCGGAGGCACAGCTGAATTCTGACTTCTGACTTCTTCTTGATGCTCACTTGTACTTCCGCAGGACCGCAAGCACCCGGCCTTGAATCTGC
>Ga0210394_10003854_pt1 | contig 18148 bp, 16 predicted proteins | sample IncBWC12MmetaG_FD_160121 | JGI IMG/M metagenome (GOLD analysis project Ga0210394, IMG submission 160121) | Forest soil microbial communities from Barre Woods Harvard Forest LTER site, Petersham, Massachusetts, United States - Inc-BW-C-12-M | ecosystem: Environmental > Terrestrial > Soil >... | reverse complement strand
TTTATACTGCCGCTCACAGGGCTGCCCAGCGAAACACTTGCCAAAGCCTGCCATTCTTATGAACCTCACACGCCGCAGATTTGTCTCCCTCTCCCTCGCCACCTGCGCCGCGAAGATGCTGGGACAAGGCGTAGCTTCGCGCGGCGTCAAAGCCCAGGCCAAGCCCGCTCCTTCGGGACGTCCCTTCGACGCGCACTTCACCGACGTGGCCCGCGAAGCCGGCTTGCTCGCTCCCGTGATCTACGGCGATGTGGACCACAAGGATTACATCCTCGAAGCCACCGGCTGCGGCTGCGCCTTCGTTGATTACGACAACGACGGTTGGATGGACATCTTCATCCTCAGCGGCACTCGCATGAACGAAACCCCCGCGGGCGCAACCAACCGCCTGTACAAGAACAATCGCGACGGCACTTTTACCGATGTAACCGAGAAAGCCGGATTGCACGACGTAGGCTGGGCTTCCGCCGTGTGCGTAGGAGACTATAACAACGATGGCAACGAGGATATCTTCTGCACCTACTTCGGGCAGAACAAGCTCTACAGAAATAACGGCGACGGCACCTTCACCGACGTAACCAAACCGGCCGGGCTGCTAAGCGACGTGTCGAGATGGGGATCTGGCTGCACTTTCCTGGACTACAACCGCGACGGCCATCTCGATCTGTTCGTCTCGAACTACGTGCAGTTCGATCTGAAGCACGTACCCAAGCCGGGCCAGAACAGTAATTGCGATTGGAAAGGCCTCCCCGTAGAGTGTGGGCCGCGCGGCCTGCCCATGCCTTTTCATTCTTTGTACAAAAATAATGGCGATGGAACGTTTACCGATGTCAGCCGTCAAGCCGGGATCGCGGGGCTGCGCGACAGCTACGGGATGACCGTCGTTTCCGCCGACTTCAACGAAGACGGTTGGCCCGACATTTATGTGGCCTGCGATTCCACTCCCAGCCTTTTGTTGATGAACAATCATGATGGGACATTCCGCGAAGAAGGTGTTCTGCGCGGGGTTGCGCTAAGCGAAGACGGCATGGAACAAGCGGGAATGGGAATTGGTGTTGGCGATTACGATCTCGATGGCCATCTGGATTTGTTCAAGACCCATTTCGCCGACGACACCAACGGCTTGTATCACAACGACGGCACGGGAAACTTCGAGGATGTGACCCGAGCCGCGCGCCTCGGCGTCGAAACTCATTACATCTGCTGGGGCGCAGGCATCGTGGACCTCGACAACGACGGATATCCTGACCTCTTCATGGTTACAGGCAATGTTTATCCTCAGGTCGAGCGAACGCTCCCGCAGTATCCGAGCAAAACCCCGAGTGCCATATTTCGCAATCTCGGCAATGGCACGTTTGAAGAGTTGATGGAAGAAGCCGGGCCAGGGGTCTCGGCCGCGCACTGCAGCCGCGGCTGCGCCTTCGGGGACTTCGACAACGATGGCGACCTGGACATTTTGATTGTGAACTTGAACGAGCCTCCATCTTTATTGCGAAATGATTTGCGAGGCGAGCACCACTGGCTGAAGCTCAAGCTGGTGGGAACAAAATCGAATCGCAGCGCGATCGGAGCGCGGGTCTTGGTGCGTTATGGGCAGAAGATGCAAGCCCAGGAAGTGCTCAGTCAGTCAAGTTTTTATTCATCGAACGATCCGCGATTGCATTTTGGTTTGGGGGCCGAAAAGAGCGCGGACATCGACATTCGCTGGCCGAATGGGCTTCAGGAAAAATTCAAAGGCGTTGCGGCGGATCAATTGATCACGATTAAAGAAGGAGCTGGGATCATTCCGGGCAAGGGTTGGTCCAAACCGTAGCTCTGGCAGTTTCTAGGGCTCCGCGCATTCCTTTGTGTTCCCTCGTGTCCTTTGTGGTTAACGAAGTTCAAATGCTGGAACCACAGAGGGCACGAAGGTACACAAAGGAAGATTTCTATTGAGCCAGCCTCTTACGCGCCCACCAACTCGCGTTGCGCGCTGGGTTCGTATTCGACGATGTGTCCCGCGACGGCGCTCGCCGCTACAGTCAGCGGACTGGCAAGATACATTTGCCCGGGACCGCTGCGTCCGGGGAAATTGCGGTTCTGGGCGCTGATCACGACCTGCTCGGGCCGCGTGGTCACGCCCGGTCCAGCGTTAATGCAGGCGCCGCAACTAGGCTCGATCACGTGCGCTCCGGCTTTCTGGAAAACGTCAAGATAGCCTTTGCGAATACAGTAGTCGCGGGTCTCCTGCGATCCAAACTGGATGTAGAACTTCACTGAATCGGCTACGCGCTTGCCATGCTTGAGGGCATCGGCGAGCACGAGCGCGTACATGTCCATGTCTTCGTTTTTGCCCGCGGTGCAGGTGCCGCCGTACGCAAGTTCCACCGGCACAGGCGTATTCAGATCGCGAATGTACTTGCCATTTCCGGGATCGCCGGGAGTGGCGACCATCGGCGTAATCTCGGCGGCGTCGAGTTCGATCACGTGCGCGTATTGGGCGTTGGGATCGCTGTACAGGCCTTCGATCATGGCCTCGGCCTTCTTGCGGTCCATGCCGCGGCGTTCCACCAGAAAATCAACGGCCTTGCGATCGGGCGCTACAATTCCGGTGAACCCGCCGATTTCCGCGGCCATGTTGGTCATGGTGGCGCGTTCGTCGACGCTGAGTTCCTCGATGGTCTCGCCCGCATATTCCATCACCTTGGCCAGTGCTTTCCCGCTGCGAACATAGTCGAGACTAAGAATTTTGAGAATCAAATCCTTCGCCGTCACGTTCGGGTGCTTTTTGCCGCGAATCACGATCTTTACCGATTCAGGCACTTTCACGCGAACATCTTTGGTGATCCACGAGTTGAAGACGTCGGTGGTGCCGATGCCGAAAGCGACGCATCCGATTGCGCCCACATGCGGCGTGTGCGAGTCGGAGCCGATGTTCAACTGTCCGGGAAGCGCGTAGCTCTCGAGCACAATCGAGTGACAAATTCCTTCCGAACCCTTGCGGTCTTTCAGTTCGCCGTGCAGCTTGATTCCCTGCTTGGCGGCGAAGTCTCCCTGCTTCAGCTTGAGCTGGGTCGCCAGATCAAGCAGGCCGAGCTTCTTTTTCTCTTCGGAGATTACTTCGTCGAGGAAGGTTAGATGGTCGCGGAAAAACAAGATGCTCGAGGGATCGTTCACCTTGGCGTCTTTGCCGACGTAGCGCTCAAAGAAAATGGAGGCCATCGGAGTAACGTATTCGTGGCTGAAACGCAGGTCGGCGCGGGCAAAGCCGGTGTCGCCTGGCTTCACGGTCGGCACTCCCACTTCACCCTTCTCGTTAATCATGTGACGCGCGAAGATTTTCTCCGCCAACGTCATCGGCCTTTTTTCTGTTTTGATGGGCGGTAGAAATACTTTTTTCTGCATGCGCGCCACGTTGAAGGGAAACAGGCCGCCGTACTCGATCACCTGCCGCGTGATTTCATCCTCTCCGGCGGTGAATTCGTTCAGAGGAATCTCTTCGCCCGCGCGAATCTGACCGATCAGCGAGAAGTTGGTCGAGGTCAGCAGGCCGAGGTTCTGGCAATTCTGCTTGTAGATGCGTTCGATATTCTCCGCGATGACGACGCGAATGCCGGCGCACATCTCGGCATACGGCGACTGCTCGCGACTGGAGCCCTTGCCCCTTCGCTTGCCACTGACGGCGCAGACGAATCCGCCTTTTTTCACGTCAGATCGGCCAATCGGAAACACGTTGCCGCACTTGAGGCCGAGATACGGAATTTCGCCCAGGGTCTCATCAAAATAAAAACAGTAGTGGGCGGGAGTGATTTCGTCGGTCGAGATATCGTCGCGCAGCTTGGGATTGTTGGCCGGGTTCGTTGTATCCCAGGGCAGATCCTCGCCGGCGAGCTGCCGCTTGATGAGTTCCGGATCTTCGGTAAGAAAAAGAATGCGGCCTTGCAGACGAACTTCGTCCGGCCGTTTCTCAATTTTGCGTTCCAACAGTGAATTGATCACGATTTATAGCCTAAGTTAATAGTAGTGAGCCGTACATGTCTTATTGTAACCTGTGTGGTAGGGGTCTTTCAGAGCGGATTCCCCGCGTTTCGGTTTCATCGTAAGCCCCGACAGACTGCTGTCATGCGCTCCATCATCATCTTCTTCTCAGTTTTTGCCTCGGTTTCTCTCAGTGCAAGCCAGGTTAAGATCACGTACCTGGCGAACGAAGGCGTGATGATTCAGTGTGGCAGCGACAAAATACTTGTCGATGCCCTGTTTCGTGACAGTCTTGACCAGTACGTTCGCCATCCGCCCCAAGTGCAGGAGGAAATGGAAACGGGCAAGCCCCCCTTCGACGGTCTCACGCTCGCTCTAGCCACACACTTTCATCTCGACCACTGGGACGCCGGCGCAATCACGCGTTTTCTCACAAACAATCCCCATGCCGTGTTCGGTTCGACACCTCAAGCCACGGCCATGTTGCCATCGTCGCTTGGCCAGCAAATACGGACGTTGTGGCCCGAAAAATCAGAGCCCGTACGGTTGCAGGTAGGCAACGTACTGGTGGACGCTTTTCCCCTGGACCACGGTGACTACAGCACGACCCAAAATCTCGGCTATCGCATCTCGATCTGCCAACAAGTTCTTTTTCATTTAGGAGACGCAGGGCTCTCAGGTCAGAACTTTGCCGCCCTGGCACGTGCGGGGCAGGCGGATGTAGCCATGGTGCCCTGGTGGCTACTCGACGCGAAAGGTGGAGCTTTCATCAAAGAGAAATGGAAGCCGCACCATATTGTTGTTCTACATTTTGGTGGCACTGACGGGGACGCAGCTAAGCAGATAGTTTCGACATGGCCCCAGGCTTGGGTCTGTACAAAGCAAGGCGAGTCACGAACGTTTTGAGCCAGGCGGCGGTTCTGCGCACGTCGCCGACGAGTTCGGCGCTACCATGTTCTCGTTGTTGACCTCACTCCGAAGACCGACGACCTGCGATTTCTGATTATCTAAATATGCCTTACTTCTACGTTCTGCACGTGAAAGCGAAGCCGTCGGCGGAGTGCCTGGATGCATACGATTCCCTTGCACTGCGTACCATTCTCGAGTTCGCCGGAATCACGCAGAACGACAGAATCCCGTCCCGAAATGCGGGCGAGGGCCCACGCCACACTCACTGAAATTCGAGGGTGACTAACTTGGCTTCCTGCTTGCCTGTGTTGGTGAGGGTGTGGGTGTAGCCGCCGGGGAGCCACTTCACGTCGCCGGACTTGAGGTGTCCGGGCATGGGGCCCTGGCCTTCGACGTCGCTGCGGATTTCGAGATCGGTGACCGCTACCACGAGATGCGGGCCGGTGTGGTGATGGCTGGGGATGGTCGCGCCGGGTTGCAGGTCAATCTCGGATACGCGGACGCCGTCTTGCACGAACATGATGTGCTGCGTGCCTCCGGTGAAGGCGTGGAGGCCGCGGTCTTCGTCCCAGGCAGGGGGAGGAGTTTTGTGGGCGGCTTCGTCCTGCATGATTTCGATGGTGACGTTGCGGAATGGCTGGTCGGAAAGATTGCGGGCGATGTGGGTGAAGTTGCCGGGAGAAAATCGGGTTTCGCCATCTTGCAATTTCACTTCGACCGGCGGCTTGCCTTTGACTTCATTCGAGAGGTCGGCGGCGCCGAGCGTTACGTAGACGTAATCGTGGTGATGGATGTGGAGGAGCGTGGCATCGTGCGGCGCGACCTCGACCTGGAAGACGCGCACGGATGCGTTTTCGATCGCCAGGTGATGACGTGGCTCGGCGGTGATCTCGACCTCGGAAGTGTTTTGTGCTGCCAGTGCTATGGCGGCGAGTAGGAGTGCGGGAAATAGCAGGCGGCTTTTCATGAGAGCCGATTCTAGCACTGTCCGCGGGTAGAGATTCATCCGGATGCGAGGCATGATTTAGACTTTTTGGGTGACCGACTTGGGCAAGATACTGGTGCTGCTGGGCGGGATTATTGTTGTAGTCGGGCTAGGGCTGATTCTGCTGGGACGGACCGGCCTTCCGATCGGGCGGCTGCCTGGGGATATTGTTTATCGCGGGAAGAATACGACTTTCTATTTTCCGCTCGCGACTTCGATCGTGGTCAGCGTTGTGCTTTCCATCTTGATGTATGTGATTGGGAGGATGAGGAGGTAGGTTCAGCCGTCCGAGTGCCTACGGTTGGGCGCTACTTAATCACTCCACGTTCTGATTGTTCGATGAAGTCGATAAGCGCTTCCACATCTGGTCCGCTGACTGGCTCTGACTTTAGTTTTTCCAGGGCCTGCGAGGTGTTGAGCTTCGACGCTAACAGCACTTTGTAGGCGTGATGAATTTTGCGGATCCGCTCCTTGGTGAAACCGCGGCGCTCGAGGCCGACCGCATTCAGTCCGTAGGCTTGCACATCGCGGGCGGCGGAAGTCTTGGAGAATGGAAGAACGTCGCGGGTGATGGTCGTCCCGCCGCCGACAAAAGAGTGCGCGCCGATGCGAACGAAGTGATGCACGGGGCAGAGTGCGCCTACCTGGGCCCACTCGCCGACCGTGACGTGGCCGCCGAGAGTCGCTGCGTTGGCCAGGATGACGTGGTCTCCGATTTCGCAATCATGAGCAATGTGAGTGTAAGCCATGATCAGGATGTGGCTGCCCACGCGAGTCACGCCGCCGCCCTTCACCGTGCCGCGATTGATGGTCACAAACTCGCGAATCGTATTGTGATCGCCAATTTCGAGGCGCGTGGGTTCGCCGGCGTAGGTCAGATCCTGCGGCGCCAAGCCGATCGAGCAGAATGGAAAGAAGGTATTGCTGGCGCCAATTCTCGTGGGTCCTTCAATGGCTACGTGCGAGATCAGGCGGCAACCTTCTCCCAGTTCAACCTCGGGTCCGATCACACAATAAGGACCGATCTCGCAACTGGAGTGAACTTTGGCGTCGGGATTGACGATGGCTGTGGGATGGGCTTTCATCTTTCAGCGCGCAACCTATCGACTAGCCTGCAAGTCACAAGAGCTTCGGCGGCGAGCGTGTCGCCGACGTAAGCGGTACCTTGCATACGCCCGGCGTTGCCACGCCATACCTTCACCACGACCTCGACGCGAAGTTGATCGCCTGGAACCACGGGGCGACGAAACCGGGCCCGCTCGATTCCGGTGAACAATACCAGCTTGGTCTCGCGGTCTTCCACTTCGGTGAACAGCAACACGCCGCCGGCCTGGGCCATGGCTTCGACGATGAGGACGCCGGGCATCACGGGGAGGCCGGGAAAGTGTCCGGCAAAGAACGGCTCGTTGATGGTGACGTTCTTGATGGCGACAATCCGCTGGCGGCGCGTGAGCTCAAGCACGCGGTCGATCAGCAGGAAAGGAAAACGGTGCGGCAGGATGCGCTGGATGTCAATGACATCCAACGTGGTCTTGGCCGATGCGGGAGCTTCGGTCGCGGGTTGAGCGGTATCGGTCATTCTGTTTCTCGTCTTTTCGTCAATGCGTAGAGCGAAAGGTGGAGAGCGAAGATTATACTGTACCGCGCGTTGTTAAACCCTTCCAGAAAAGGATTGCATGCCCAAGAAAGCCCCAAAAAAAAAGGTTCTGAAAGCTAAGCCGAGTGAAACCGTTCCCTCAAGCGAAATCTCGAACCGGTTGGCGTACTTCCAAGAGCGTCAGGATCAGATGGTTCAGACCATCCGCCAACTGGTGGAGACCGAGTCGCCCAGCGACAACAAGGATGCGGTGGACCGGCTGGGAGCGCTGCTCGCCGGCAGGTTCGAGGGGCTTGGCGGACATGCCAAGTTTCACCGGGTGCCGAACTTTGGCGATCACTTGCAAGTAGATTTCGCCGGCGCCCGCGGGGCGAAGCCGGTGATGCTGCTGGGACACATGGACACGGTTTATCCCATGGGCACGCTCGCGACCATGCAGTGGCGGGTAGCCGATGGACATTTGTACGGGCCGGGCGTTTTCGATATGAAGTCGGGCATCGCACTCATGCTGCACGCGATTGAGGCGCTGCGAGCGTGGCATGGAGACACATTGCCGCGGCCCGTGACGATATTACTGGTTTCGGATGAAGAGGTCGGCAGTGATACTTCGCGGCTGATTACGGAAAATCTGGCGAAGAAATCCGCGGCCGTTCTGGTGCTTGAACCTTCTCATGGACCGAAGGGAGCGGTGAAGACGGCTCGCAAGGGCATTGGAGAATACGTTTTGAAAGTCACGGGGAAGGCGGCACACTCGGGACTCGATTTCGAAAAAGGACAGAGCGCGATTCTGGAATTAGCTCGGCAGATTATCGCGATCTCGAAGCTGATTGATCTAAAACGCGGTCTCACGCTCAACGTGGGAACGGTGCGGGGTGGAACGCGAGTCAATGTGATCCCGGCTGAGGCGAGTGCGGTGCTTGACGTGCGAGTTGCACGCAAGCAGGATACAGGCGGCATCGACCGCAAGCTTCGTTCTCTGAAGCCGTTCAACCGCGAATGCAAGCTCGAAATCAGCGGTGGCATAAATCGTCCGCCGATGGAACGGACTCCAGGCGTGGTTGCGCTTTACGAGAAGGCTACGGAAACCGCCAGGCAGTTGGGATGGAAACTGGAAGAAGCGGCGGTCGGCGGCGGGTCGGATGGGAACTTCACGGCCGGGCTCGGCATTCCGACGCTGGATGGATTAGGTGGAGTGGGCGAAGGGGCGCACGCAACCCATGAGTCAATTCTGATTTCCGAGTTGCCAAGGAGGGCGGCGTTGCTGGCGGAACTGATCGCGAGTGTTTAATCTTTTGCCATGCTAAAATCCTCACCCGGCGCGGTTTTCCGGCCCAAAGGGTTCCCAAATCATGAAAACTTTCCGGCGATTTCATCTGCTGATTACAACGGCGGCTTGCATAATCTCGATTGCAGCATCGGCTCAGACGGATGACGTGCGACACGTTAGCGGAAGGATCCCGGTCCTCGGGTCCGCCCACGAACTGTCTGCCGATCGGCCGGCGGACGCAAATAGTAATCCCAGAATCGCCTCGATCAGCCCCAAACCCAATCCCTGGAAGCTGCAGGTCACTTTGCCTGGAGCGGTTATCCACGATATTTCTTTTCCGACGCCGTTGGTAGGCTACGCCGCCGCCGAACTCGGCCAAGTCTGGAAGACGACCAATGGCGGTTCAACGTGGACGGAAATCATGAATCTGGGATTTCCTTATTACTGGTATGGAGTGAAGGCGTTGACGGCCACGGACGTGGTTATTTCCGGCTTCGACGATTCCAACTATGAGGGCATCATTCGCTGGAGCCACGACGGCGGGAAGACTTGGACGCCCAACATCGTTTTGACGACAAACGGTTGGTCGTATCGGGTTCGCTTCGCGAACCACAAAGACGGGCTCGTGATGGACGGTCTGGACCTCAAAGCCGCTAACGCGGCGCACTACACCACCGATGGCGGTGCGCAAGCGTCAGACTGGACCGAGGTCGTTCCCGATCCGAGTGGCGGCTGGTTCGGCAACGAGTTCAGCCTGCTCGGCAACCTGCACGCGCGCGCTTCCGGAATCACTTATTGCGACAGCATCGACGGCGGCGCGAAGTGGACTTGTCGTCCGTCCATCGACTCGGTATTCGATGGTCCTGTGTTCTTTTCCAATGATGAGTCCGGCTGGGTGGGCGGGGGCGAGATTTCGCCTAACGTAGAAGGCTGGGTGCATCGCACCACCGACGGCGGGAAGACGTGGAGCGGCCGTACCCTGAATGATCCCTGGCCAATCCGCGAAATTCTCTTTGTGACCCCGAAGATCGGCTGGGCGACAGGTGGCAACTATTCTTCCAATATTGGCGGAATGTATTTCAGCAGCAACGGCGGCAAAACCTGGTCGCTCGACGCGACCACCGGCGCGGAAATGGATGCCTGTGACAGCAAGCCCGTCGGGACCAAATTCCAAGTGTGGTGCGCGGGATACGACGGTTCGTTTAGCGGCTTGATCTATACGCTGAAGAACATCGGAGCGCATTAGTTTGCGGGGCGATGGCGCCCAACCATTCTTTGACTACGCAGGTGGGGAAGCCTAGACTTTCCATAGGGGTATTGGCGTAACGGTTTCGATGTTCGCTGAGAACTCGGCAAGCCCCGCAAGGAGAATTTAAATATGGGCGGCAAATTGGGTTTGCCTGAGATTCTGCTGATCCTGGCCATTGCGCTGCTGATCTTCGGTCCGAGCAAGCTGGCGGATTTGGGTAAGGGGCTAGGCGAAGGTATCAAGAATTTCAAGTCAGCCGTGAAGCACGACGAGGACGAAAAAGACAAAAAGTCGTAAGCCACGACTGTAGAGACATAGCTCCGCTACGTCTCGGGCCAAGCCACGCCGCGCTCTCGCAGCATTTTGTAGACGAGCGATACCGGCAATCCCACCACACTGAAGTAATCTCCTTCGATGCGCGAGATCCAGCGCGAAGCTCTGCCCTGAATGGCGTAGGCACCGGCTTTGTCCATGGGTTCGCCAGTTGAAATGTAGGAGCGGATGTCTTCGTCGCTGAGCGCGTTCATTGTGACGAGCGTGGTTTCTGAGCGGACGTCCTCAAAACCAGTTCCCGGTTTCCGGTCCTCGGTTCCCGATCGCGGGCCGAGCAGGCAAACTCCTGTTGTCACTTGGTGCGGGCGGCCCGAGAGTAAGTGCAACATGCGGGCGGCATCGGCGGTGTCGCGGGGCTTTCCCAGTATCTGTGCGTCTACTACGACAATTGTGTCGGCCCCAAGGATGAAGTCATTCGGCCGCTGGCTAAAAACCGCTAAAGCCTTTTCCCACGCCATGCGTTCGGCGAAAGCTTGCGGCTCTTCTCCATTCTCGGGGATTTCAGGAATATTAGTCGCTTGTACTACAAACGGAATACCCGCGTTGCGCAAGAGTTCCTGACGGCGCGGAGACGCGGAGGCGAGTACGAGCATGGAGTTCGATTCTAGCCGATCACCGAGAACCGACAACCGGCATCCGAGAACTGCCTGCTAAAATCAGTTCTTGACCCCTGTAGCCATGGACGCCGCGTTTCTCCGCAATTTTGCCATTATTGCGCACATCGACCACGGAAAATCAACGCTGGCTGACCGACTGCTGGAGTTGACTGGGTCGCTGACCGCTCGCGAGATGCAGGCGCAGGTGCTCGATTCCATGGATCTGGAGCGGGAACGCGGCATTACGATTAAGGCCCACGCCGTGCGCATGATGTACCAGGCACAGGATGGTCAAACTTACCAGCTCAATCTCATTGACACACCCGGTCACGTGGATTTTTCTTATGAGGTCTCGCGCGCGCTCGCATCCTGCGAAGGGGCGTTGCTGATCGTGGATGCTTCTCAAGGCGTCGAAGCACAGACTCTGGCGAATGCTTATCTCGCGATCAATCACGGTTTGGAAATTATTCCGGTCATCAACAAAATCGACCTGCCCAGCGCCGACATTCCGCGCACCAAGGAAATGATTGAAGGTGCCGTGGGCCTGGATGCAACCGACGCGGTTCTGATCAGCGCCAAGACCGGCCAGGGCGTGCCCGATGTTTTGGAAGCCATCGTCAAACGCGTTCCGCCACCGAAAGGTGATCCTGAAAAGCGGCTGCAGGCGCTGATCTTCGACTCCTGGTTCGATCCTTACCGGGGTGTGATTGTGCTGACCCGCGTGTTCCAGGGCACGCTTCGCAAAGGACAAAAAATCCGCCTCATGTGGAACGGCCGCGTTTTGGATGTGGAAACATTGGGGGTGTTGACGCCGAAGCCGGTGGAGATCGACGAATTGCGCGCCGGTGAAGTTGGCTTTTTGATCGCCAACATCAAGAATGTTGCAGACACGAAGATCGGCGACACCATCACGGAAGAAAACAATCCTGCCATCGAGCCCCTGCCCGGTTTTGAAGAAATCAAGCCCATGGTCTTTGCCGGGCTCTATACCGTGGATGCGCACGAGCACACCCAGCTTCGGGAAGCGCTCGAAAAACTGCGCCTGAACGATTCGTCATTTTTCTTCGAGCCGGAGAGTTCGGTCGCGCTCGGCTTCGGATTCCGCTGCGGATTCCTCGGGTTGCTGCACATGGAGATTATTCAGGAGCGGCTGGAGCGTGAGTTCAACCTGGAGCTGATCACGACCGCGCCGGGCGTCCGCTACAAGATTTACAAGACCAACGGCGAAATGGTCGAAGTCGATAATCCATCGCGCTGGCTTCCCCCGAGTGAAATCGCCAAAATCGAAGAACCGGTGATTCTGGCCACGATTCTGACCAACGAGGAATATGTTGGCGGGATCCTCAAGCTGGTGGAAGAGAAGCGTGGCAAACAGAAAACCTTCGAATACGTCAGCTCGTCGCGCGTGATGCTGCACTACGAACTTCCGCTCAACGAAATCGTTCTGGATTTCTATGATCGCTTGAAATCCGTCTCGCGGGGTTACGCGTCTTTGGATTATCATCTGGCCGACTATTGGGAATCGCCCATGGTCAAGCTGGATATTCTGGTCGCAGGCGAACCGGTGGACGCACTCTCCATCATCGTGCACCGCGACTTCGCTTACGAGCGGGGCAAAGCTCTGGTTTCCAAAATGCGGGAACTCATTCCGCGGCAGATGTTCGAGGTGGCGATCCAAGCCTCGATTGGAGCCAAGATCATTGCCCGCGAAACGGTTCACGCGATTCGCAAGAACGTGCTCGCCAAATGTTATGGCGGCGACATCACCCGCAAGCGCAAGCTGCTCGAAAAACAAAAGGAAGGCAAAAAGCGCATGAAGCGGATCGGGCGAGTGGACATCCCACAAGAGGCGTTCCTCGCTGTGCTAAAAGTGGGCGAGGACAGTTAAGGTGGATCCATCTATGACATGGCGGAAACTTTCCACACAGTGCGTTTTAGTTATTGCTGCGGCTTCGGCCGTGCTAGCCCAAACCCAGCCAGTAGAGCTGCACCCGCAAATCAGCCTACCGTTCCGTTTTGTAGCCTACGGGGATACGCGTTTTACTGATCCCAAGAACACCGAGGCGGCAAATCCCTCTGCACGCCAGACGCTGGTGGAAGCCATCGCGGACGCCCATCCCGCGTTCATTTCCATCGGCGGGGACATTGCCTACAACGGCAATGATGCGAATGACTGGAAGGTCTGGGATAAGGAAACTGCAGTGTGGGCGGAGGATAAGATTCCCGTTTATCCGGCGTTAGGGAACCATGATCTGCACGGTGATGAGAAGATCGCGCTTGCGAATTATTTTCAGCGCTTCCCGGATTTGCAGACCAATCGTTACTATTCGGCACGCGCGGCCAATACTCTCCTGCTGATGCTAGACAGTTCTCAGGATGAAATTTCCGGGCCTCAGGGTGAATGGTTGGCGCACGAACTAGATACGCTGCCAGCCGATGTGGATTTCGTCTGCCTGGTTCTTCATCACCCTCCTTACACCGATTCCGCGGACCAGTTTTTCGGAGGAGGGCACTCGGCACGGCCTTCTGAGCAGGCTTTGGCCAAGATGCTGGAGGAGCGGCAAGCTTATACCCGCGCCCGTTTTGTCGTGATCGCCGGACACGTTCACAACTACGAGCGGCATGAACACGGCGGCGTCACATACTTCGTTACGGGCGGAGGCGCGGCACGGCCTTACATGATCCCGCGGAAGCCTGGCGATCCAATGTTTGGTAAGGACGTGAACTACCATTTCCTCCTGGTCGAAGTCGATCGTGGAAAGATGAAAGTCACGATGAACCGTTTAGAGTTGGCGAGCGGGAAGGCGAACTGGACGACGCCGGACTCGGCGGAGATTGCGGCGCCGGCAGCAGCGGCCGCGAAAGCCGGCAAGTAACATCGGAGGGCTCTGGGCTTTCCTTTGTGTACTTCGTGTCCTTTGTGGTTATTGGTTTGTCTAGAGAGAGCGATAACCACAAAGGACACGAAGGTACACAAAGGACAACCAGCAAACATTAGCGAACGGAAGCGCTCGCCGCTGCAAACTGCGGTATCACGGGAAGAGCACGAATCAGTTGGCGGGTGTAGGGATGTTCGGGATTCTGGAACAGCTCAGCCGTTGTGCGGCACTCGACAATTTCGCCATGGTGCATCACGGCTACACGATGGGCGATCGTCGCGACCGAGAGCAGATCGTGAGAAATGTAGAGGATGCTGATGCCGAACCTGGCGCTGAGGCTGGCAAACAACTGCAAAATTTCGGCCTGAGTAATCAGGTCGAGGGCGCTGGTAGGCTCGTCGGCAATGAGCAGCGCGGGACGATGCAAAACCGCCATCGCAATCAGAACCCGTTGCGCCTGGCCCACGCTTAACTGCGACGGATAACGTCGCAGGAAATCCCTTTCGCCAGGCAGGCTGACATTCGCCAGAGCTTCCCGCAACGCTGCTTGGCACTCGTCTCGTGAGCCGCGCCGATGGACCTTCCAGGCTTCTTCTAATTGTGTGCCGATGCGAAGCGCGGGATTCAGCGAGGACATGGGACTCTGCAGGATGAGCCCGATTTCTTTGCCGCGAAGAGCTCGCACTTCGCGTTCACTTAAGGCCATCAGATCGCGGCCATTGAAGTGGATCGCACCGCGAGCCTGGGCTCGCTTCAGATAAAGAAGTTTCAAGATCGCCAAGGCGAGGGTGCTCTTACCGCAGCCACTTTGCCCCACGAGCCCAAGGATTTCCTGCTTGCCGAGGTCCAGCGAGAGCTCGCGAAGCACCTCGGGTTTTCCGGGATAGTCGACCGAGAGTCGCACTGACAGCAGCGGTGGCGCATCCATCAGCGATTCCTGGCGACCTCGGTGCTCAGTGCGAGTTGGTCAATGTTCCAATAAACTTGCGGCCTCAGCACCACGGGATGCGCGTTGCGCACCACCGGCGAGACCGCTGACAGAGCGTTCTTGTTCACCAGGTAAATGAACGGCTCCTGCTGCCACGCGATTTCCTGCACTTTGTCGTAATCTTCTTTGCGCTTTTTCGGGTCCAGAGAGGAGGCCTGCGCCCGCATCAACTTATCGATTTCCGATTCCCACGCGGTCGCTGGAGTTTTCTGACTGGGATTCCACTGGTGGCTGTCGCCGGAACTGAGCCACACAGTCATTTGCGCATTCGGGTCGAGTTCGTCGTTCACCAAGCCAAGCAGGCAGGCCTCGTAATCGAAAGAGTGGGTGATGCGCTCGATGAGCGAGGGGAAATCGAGCGTGACCACATTCAGTTTGATTCCGATGCCGGAAAGATCCTGCTGGATCATGGTCGCCATACGCTCGCGGTACTTGTTGCCCGCGTTGGTGATGACCGAGAACTCGATGGCGTGTCCGTCGTGATCGCGTAAGACGCCGTCTTGAAGATGGAATCCATCCTGTGCCAGCCGCTGCTGCGCGGATTTCTGGTCGAAGGGGTGAGCTTGCAGTTTGGCGTTGAACCAAAATTTATTGGCGGGAGATACCGGCCCGACCGCCGGACGTGCATGTCCGCGGAACACGATGCGCGCGATATCTTCGCGGTTGATGGCTTCTGAAATTGCGCGCCGGAAGTTCGTCGAGTTGAACCATGCTTTCTTGTACGAAGGCAGAGGAGAGTTGGCGACTTGATTGAACCACATCTCCTCGGAATCCAGCGAGGCGCCGGCGTCATGCGCCATGGCCGGATCCTGCGCAGCTACTTTGTCGAAATATTCGGCGTCGAGGGAGTTGATGAAGTGAATCTCACCGCGGGTCAGGCGCAGCATTTCGATGTCACGATTTTGCTGAATATCGAGCCGCACCGATTCGATATAAGGCAACGGCCGGCCAGCCGGGTCTTTCTCCCAGTAGTTCGGATTGCGCTTCAGAATCAGGTACGATCCCGCTTTATTTTCCTCAACATAGTAGGGACCGAGTACTGCCATCTCTTTTTGCGGCGACTTGGAGGACATAATCGCAACCTGGTCGAAAAGCCTGTCGAGGCCAGCAATTGGCGCAGGAAAGGTGATGCGAACACGGTTTTTCGGCAGGACTTCCGTGGTTACTTTGCCTTCTGACGAGCGGAACGCGTCTCCGGTGGGCGAATGCAGTGCGGGGTCCATTAGCTGCTGCATGGTGGAAGTCACGTCGTCCGCAGAAAACGGAGTTCCATCCGAGAAGCGCAGCCCATCGCGCAGTTGGAAGGTGATCGTCTTGCCTCCGTTGGTAACTTTCCAGGAGGTGGCGAGTTCCGGCTCGATATCCTGCGTTAGCCGGTTGACGCGAACCAGCACGCCGCCGGTGAGGTAGCGGATGGTTTCCGAGGAGTCATCTGCCGCGAGCAGCGGGTTGAGGGTCTTGGGCTCCGATCGTAGGCAGAAATGCAATTCGCCGCCGGACTGCGCCAGCACGCGGCTGGAGCCGAGAACAGTCAGGATTAACAGAACCAAACTTGCAAGAATCTTTTTCATACCGACAACTCCTCTTTCGACAGCACAAGATGAAAGCTACTTACCACCAGGATGAACAGAATGAGCGGAACCAGCTGCCAGGCTTGACCAGAGACCGTCGAAAAGCTTTCTAGTTCGCGCAGCAGGCTGCCCCACGAAGGCAGCGGCTCCGCGACTCCCAGGCCGAGGATTCCGAGATTGGCTTCGGTCAGAATGAAAACTGGAACCGAAATCCAGAATTGGGCATAGAGCACGGGCTTCAGGTTGGGCACAAGATGACGCCACAAAAGCCGGAAGCCGCTGCTGCCTGAAGCCCGTGCCAGAAGAATGAAATCTGACTGTGAGATCGACCTTGCGTCGGCGCAAATGATGCGAGCCGCTCCCGCCCAGCCCAGGCATCCCAGCATCGTGAATGTGATCAAAACCGAAACCATTGGAGAAACGTTTAAAGGCAAAAGTGCGCGAACCGTAATTAGCAGGAAAAGCCAAGGGAGCGACAGGAAAAGATCGGTCCCTGCCATCACACAGCGTTCCACACGGCCGCCTGCGAATCCGGCAATGCCGCCGATGAACGCCGCCAAAAAAATGGAGAGCAAAGCCGCCGCCGGCGCCAGCAGTAGCGACACGCGTGTGCCGTAGAGCACGCGAGCAAAGCGGTCGCGTCCCAGGTCGTCTGTGCCGAGTAAGTGTTGTCGGGAAGGCGCGGCGTTGGGCTCTTCTCGAAACTGGTGCGCATACGAGGCGGGAGCCAGCACCTTCGCGAGCAGGCATGCGGCGGAGACTGCCAACAGAAAAACAATCGCCATTGTGCGTGCCCACTTCATGCTTCGCTCGTACGAAAAGTTCTGCCTACGATGTCGGAAGCAGAATTGGCTACCAACGTAACCAAAGTGACGATCATCGTAAGATTCACCAGCAAAGCTACGTCGCGCCCCAGAGCCGCTTTCCATGCCAGTTGGCCGATGCCGGGGAGGTCACACAAAGCTTCCATGGGAATCGCGGCGGTGAAGGCGAAACTGACCGTGACTCCGAGCAGGGCAAGAAGCTGAGGCGCGGCGGTCGGCAGGATGTGCCAGACCAATACGCGCATGTTGCCCAAGCCTTTTGCTCGCGCGGTCAGCACGTGGGGCAAGGCCGAACTCCTCGATAAAAGATTGCGCGAATAACGAAATATCTTTGGGAAGACGACCAACCCGAGCAGCAAGCGCGCAGGCGCTTGTGCCAGCACAAACAGCAATGCCAGCACAGCCGCGGGCAGGCAGAGCAAAACTCCGACGAGCAAGCTACCCAAAAGATCGAGATACCAGGCTCTCGACATCACAATTGCTACTGCCAACAGGAATCCGGCACTCCACCCCAGAGCCAGTCCCAGAGCGACCGACTTCAAAGTCTCCGGCAGGCGCTCGGCGACAAGTTGTAGAACTGGCCGTTGCAGGGTTCGCGAATTTCCCAGGTCGCCATGCAGCATCCGGTTGAGATAATGAAAATAGAAAACGAAAAGATTGCCGTCGCCAGCGCGGGTTTCCCGCAGGGCCTGACGGCTGCTGGAGCTTAGGCGCGAGTCGAGATCTTCTTCATCGACGCCGAAGCCCGGCGCAAGGCGCACCAGCGTCGCGCCCAGAAAACCGCCAAGCAGGACGGTGATCAGGATCTTGACTGCGAGTTTTGGCAATGCGGATAGCGTGTCGATATCCTCGTGCCAGGGATTTCACTTCGCGGGCCGGGCCATGCCCTGCTTTGCTGCACACCACTTCCCCAGGCGGGGACTCCAAACTGCTGCTTAGGTTAGTGATATCAGCTAACTGGCGTGGTGGGAATCACTTACAGCAGTTGCTCCA
>Ga0210394_10003853_pt1 | contig 18151 bp, 19 predicted proteins | sample IncBWC12MmetaG_FD_160121 | JGI IMG/M metagenome (GOLD analysis project Ga0210394, IMG submission 160121) | Forest soil microbial communities from Barre Woods Harvard Forest LTER site, Petersham, Massachusetts, United States - Inc-BW-C-12-M | ecosystem: Environmental > Terrestrial > Soil >... | reverse complement strand
GATGCAGGAGCCGGGAGTTTCAAAGCTGGTGTCGGTGAAATGGGAAGAAGCGGAACAAGCCAGCACGCCGAAAGCCGCCAGCAACGCTGCGTAGTACCTTCACAGCAGCGCATTGCAAAACTTTTTTGCCGCATTCATCTGTGGAAAATATTTCTTCCACCTGTACCTCTTAGCGGTTGACAAGCCGCGACTCTGCGCTAGAATACCCGCCTCTCAGTAAGGAAAGATTATTCCTGTGGCTTCTCCGCAAATGAGCGCTGTGATTTCGCAAACGGATTTTGCCGGGCTGAAGCTTCGAGCCCGCGGCAAAGTACGCGATATCTACGAGCTGGGCGATCAATTGCTGATCGTCGCCACCGACCGGCTATCCGCTTTCGATGTAGTAATTCCCACACCAATTCCGGATAAGGGTCGAGTACTCACACAACTATCGCTTTTTTGGTTCGATAAGCTCGCAGGCATCGTGCCGAATCATGTGATTTCCGCCAGCAATTTCAGCGGCGCGCTCGCTCCGTACGCCGATGCGCTCAAGGGACGGGCCATGCTGGTCCGGCGCACCGAACCTGTTCCGATTGAATGCGTTGTGCGGGGCTATATTTCCGGCTCGGGATGGAAGGATTACCAAAAGACAGGCGCCGTCTGCGGGATTGCGCTGCGCTCTGGACTGCGCGAGAGCGACCGCCTCCCCGAACCGATCTTCACGCCGTCGACAAAAGCGACCACCGGTCATGACGAAAATATTTCCTTCGATGAAACCGTCACGCGGATTGGCCGTCCGCTTGCTGAGAAATTGCGCGACACGAGCCTCGCGATCTACAAGAGCGCAGCCGAGTTCGCCTCAGTCCGCGGCATTATCATTGCCGACACGAAATTCGAATTCGGTTTGATTGGCGACGAACTCATCTGGATCGACGAAGCTTTAACTCCGGACTCATCCCGATTCTGGCCGGGAAGCCTATACATGCCCGGCAAGCCGCAGCCTTCATTCGATAAGCAATACGTTCGCGATTACCTCGAAACGATTGGTTGGAACAAGCAGCCTCCGGCGCCGGCATTGCCGCCCGATGTCGTGGCCGCTACAACGGACAAGTACAGAGAAGCCTATCAACGCGTCACCGGCCACGCACTCGACTGAGCCCAGGGAAGAGCTCATTCCGAAGCACCATTGCGGAGCGTGCAATCGTGAAAGATCAACTGGAATCTCTGGTCGGAATGATGGTCGAGCGAGGAATTTTGCTCGAAGAGGCAGTGGGCGAATTCGAGAAGAAATTTATCCGCCGAGTGCTGGAACGTTGCAAAGGCAATCAATCCCGCTGCGCGAAAGAGCTGGGAATACACCGCAACACGCTGAGCCGCAAAGTAGGCGAGTACAAACTCGAACGCGTGGGCCGCAACGGCCACCGAGGCTAGCGGAGCCGCTCGCCATCCAACGCATCACCACTCAGCGCACCACCAGAAAGATTTCGATCGTATCCTCTAAGCTGTCATCCTAAAGGTAGCCTGTCATCCTGAACGAAGTGAAGGATCCCAGGTATAAAACATGCACTGCTCGATCCATTGGCGAGCGATGCTTTTCGTCTGAACGACCCCGAAAAATAAAAATGGCCGGCTCTTGGTAGGCCAGCCATTTTCATTCCAGAATTTCCCAGCGAAGTTAGTTCTTCTTTGCCGCCGGCTTGTGGACTGGCTTCTTAGCCCCGCCCTTTTCCGTCGGAATATCCTCAGGGTTCACTTTCGCCTTGTCCCAATGCAACATGAAGTTCGGATCAGGATCGTAGCCGACCAGCGTACCGCTGAAGCGAACGCCCTGCTCTTTCTCAAGCCGCGAAGCTTCCGGCTGGCCAACCACTTTCACATCCAGGTTCGCAGTCGTAGCGGCCTGAATTTCTTCAGGCGTCGCCCCCGTGTAAAGCTTCAATTGAACCGAATCGGTTCCCGGCGCGATGTCGATCAGCTTTCCGACCACTTCCGGAAACTCCGCGCCGCACAACGCCAGCCAGGTCATTTTCGCCTTGTCTCCACCGGCCTTGAGGTCAGCGAGAACAGTGAGAATATTGCTCGAAGTGCGGATTTTATTCAGATCGTCCGCGCTCGGAATCGTGTACGTCGCCGGGCGCTCGGGCGAATTCGCGGACAGCTGCAGCAGCTCATTGAGTTGCGCGTCGGCGAGTGAATCGCAACCGGGCTGCTCGTATGCGAGAATCTGGCGGCGCAGATAATCTTTGATCTTGTCGCTGTCTGGAATCTTCAGGTTGATCGCACGGCCCAGAGCCCAGAAACCGTCCAGCGGCTGCGGCGGCTTCATTTCGAGGTAAGCAACTCCCATGCGATAGGATGCGACGGCGTCCGTGGGCGTCAAAGCGAGCACCGCCTTGAAAGCGGTAAGCGCACACGGGTAATCCTTCAGCTGATAACATGCAAATCCAGCAGCATTTTGGAAAAACGCAATTCCCGGCTTTTTCTGCTCTTCAAATTGCGCGTCGGGCATCGTGGCGCCGGCCGGTTTGGGAAACGCGGCGAGTAATTTCGCGCCTTCCTGGGCTGCATCACGCTCTTTGTTCAGCTGATCTGTGGCGTCAGGAGCCTTCGGATTAAACGCGTACGGGAACACTTGGCAACGCGCTTGAAGCGCCTGCAGCTTCCCTCCCGCGTCCACTTTGTCGCCAAGCGCGATCACCTTGTCGGCGTATTCGATCACTTTGGGATAATTCTTGAGGTCGGTGTAAGTCTTGATGTAAAGCTGGTACACGTACGGATTCAGCGTCGAGTTCGGAAATTTGGCGCCAAAGTCGTCAAGCAGCTTGAGACGCGCCTGGGGGTCCTTTTCTGCGTTAGCGGCTTGAAATGCATTGTATTCGGGGATCGTGTAGGTCGGCTTCGCCGCCTGATCCTGGGCCTGTTGAGCGCGGGTCGCGACCGGGTGTGCGAGCATACAGGTCCAAACAAGAGCACTGAGCAGAATCGCCTTCGTGAATAAACACTTTCGTATCATCTCTTTCCCTGCCTCCTGGACCAGTTTACATCAGGCGAGCATCGACACTTAGGACCGCGCCACCCGTCGAGACGCGCGAGCGCAACAAAATCTTCGGGATTATAGGGAAAAGCATCCCGAACGCGCAAGGTGAAATGCAGTCGCGGATTGCTAAGATGAATGCAGCCTACCCCTGTCGTGACGCTCACGCCCCGATGATAAGATGGTGAATAGAGGCATTTTTGTCGCCTCGCCGGAGCGAATTATGGATGAAAAAGTTCTCGCCGGAAAAACGGCGCTCGTCACAGGCGCAAGCCGTGGAATCGGATTTGCCATCGCTCACAAACTTGGCCAGATGGGAGCAAAAGTCGCGATCTGTGCCCGCGACGCCAAGAAGTTGGGCGACGCTGCCGCTCGCTTGCGGAACGAAGCGGTGGAGGTGCTCGCGATCGAGGCGAATGTTACCAGCCCCAAGGATATTGGCGCGCTTGCATCCAAAACAGAAAAAGCCCTCGGTCCGATCGAGATTCTCGTAAACAATGCCGGCGTCGGTTACTTCGGCCCCGTTCAGGAAGCGGACGAAAAGAGCTGGGACATGGTGTTAGACACCAATTTGAAATCTGTGTTCCTACTCTCAAGAGCCGTGGCGCCCGGAATGATCGAGCGCCGCGCAGGCCACATCATCAATATCGGCTCGCTGGCCGGCAAGAATGCTTTCAAGAACGGTTCTATTTATTGCGCCTCGAAATGGGGCCTGATGGGCTTGACGGAGTGCATGGCGGAAGATCTCCGCGAATTTGGCATTCGAGTCAGCGTGATTTGCCCGGGCTCCGTGGCCACTGAATTTGGCTCGCCCGCCAGCAAGAAGAATCCGCAGAAGATGCTGCAACCCGACGACATTGCCCACGCCGTGGAGATGCTCGTAACCCAGGCGCCGCAAAGCTTCATCAGCGAAGTCCTGATTCGACCCACCCAAAAGCCCTGATTTCCTTGGATTTAACCTCGCTGAATCTTTCGCGGCAGGCGGGGCATCGAATCATTCAAGTTCAAACGATTCGAGGTTGAACGATATGCCGACTCACTTCAAAGGCCGCGAAGAGACGATCCGCGCGCTCAACGCCTATGTGAATCTGATTCGCGCCTCGGATTCGGTGGCCGCGCACATGAGCCAGCAGATCGAACAGAGCGGCCTCACGATGGGACAGTTCGGCGTGCTCGAGGCTCTGCTGCATCTGGGACCCATGTGCCAGTACGCAATCGGGGAGAAGTTGTTGCGCAGCGGCGGCAACGTGACTCTCGTAATCGACAACCTCGAAAAGCATGGCTGGGTGAGGCGCGAGCGGCAGAAGGACGATCGTCGGCTCGTCAAAATCTATCTGACGCCGAAAGGCAAACGGCTTATCGCTCGCGTGTTTCCCGAGCATGCCGAAGCCGTTACGCGGGAGATGAGCCGGTTAACGCCGGACGAACAAGAGACTCTGCGGCGGATCTGCCGAAAGCTGGGCACGAACGACGCGGAGAAACTCTGCGAGGAAAGACGCAAGAAGGAGCATCCACATGATTCAGATTCGACCCAGTGAAGAGCGCGGACGCAACAAACTTTCGTGGCTCGACACCCATTTCACATTTTCGTTTGACCAATACTACGACCCTGAGCACGTTCAATTTCGCTCGCTGCGCGTGCTGAATGAAGACATTGTCGCTCCGAGTCAGGGTTTCGGGATGCATCCGCATCGCGACATGGAGATTCTCACCTGGATCATCGACGGCTCGCTCGAGCACCGCGACAGCATGGGCACCGGCGCTGTGATTCGGCCCGGAGAACTGCAGCATATGAGCGCGGGCACCGGCATCATGCACAGTGAATTCAATCCCTCGAAGGATAAGCCGGTGCACTTGCTTCAAATCTGGCTTTTGCCCGAGCGCAATGGATTGAAGCCGGAATACGAGCAGCTCTCGTTTTCGGATTCCGAGCTGCGCGGGAAATTCCAGCTGGTCGCGGGCCCGAAAGCGCCCGTCACGATTCATCAGGACGCGAATCTGTACATCGCGCGCCTCGACAAAGGCCAGGAAGCGAAGCACGAACTGAAGAAGGACCGCCATGCGTGGCTTCAGGTGGCGAAAGGATCAGTGCGTGTGAATGGAACGGAGCTGAGGCAAGGCGATGGCGCGGCCATTTCGAAAGAAAGCGAAGTTCGCGTGGAAGCGCCGGAAAGTTCGGAAGTATTACTGTTTGACTTGGCGTAATTCGGCGCAGCTTTAGAATCGAAAAGACAGTCGAGGAAAAAGGAGCAGAAGATGAACTCTTCGAACAACGTGGTATCGCTGGCCGGCCGAATCCTTCTAAGCGCGATCTTTATTTTCGCCGGAATCGGAAAGATCGCGGCATTCTCGGGAACCGTTGGCTACGCAGCGTCCGTGCACATGCCAATGCCGTCCGTGGCAATTGCGGTGGCACTCGTTATTGAACTGCTGGGAGGCCTGGCAATCCTGGTTGGGTTTCAGACAAGAATCGCTGCCTGGATTGTGTTCTTGTATCTGATTCCGGCATCGTTCTTCTTTCACAACTTCTGGGCGATGGAGGGCGCAGCTAGAATGAATAACCAGATTCATTTCTTGAAGAACGTCGCGATCATGGGCGGATTGCTCATCTTGGCGGCCAACGGCGCAGGCGGCGCATCCCTGGATGCGTCTCGGGCACGGAAAGCTTGATCGAATGCTTCGATCGAGAGGCGCAGTTAGCCTCTCGCTTTCTTGCAAGAACAAATCTGAACACTTTATTCATGTCCTAAGGAGGAATCATGGCAGTTCTTCACAAACACGCTGAAACGAGCGCACCGGTTCACGACATCATCGGCAAGCGTTGGAGCCCCCGCGCTTTCGATAGCCGTCCAGTGGAGCCGGCGAAGCTGAGGAGCATGTTTGAAGCGGCCCGCTGGGCTGCTTCGTCGTACAACGCACAACCCTGGTACTTTCTCGTCGCCAGCAAAGACGAGCACGAAGGCTATAGGAAGATCCTGGAGAGCTTCGTCGAATTCAATCAGGGCTGGGCGAAGAGCGCTCCGGTTCTGGCCATCAGCGTGGCGGAATTGAAATTTGCTCACAACAAGAACGAAAACCGGCACGCGTTTCACGACGTCGGCCAGGCTGCAGCCACGCTCGCGCTTGAAGCGGCGAATCTTGGCTTGCAAGTTCACCAGATGGCCGGCATCTTGCCGGATAAAGCCAAGCAGCTGTTCCACATTCCCGACGGATATGAAGCTGTCGCAGGTATTGCGATTGGCTATCCCGGCGATCCGAATTCATTGCCCGAACAACTTCGCGCGCAGGAGCATGGCCCCCGTCAACGAAAGCCGCTCGAGTCGTTTGTTTTCGATGGCGATTGGGGCAAACCATCGCCGATCGTCGCGAAGAAGTAGTTCGGGCACCTGAGGCGGCCGCCCGCGATTGCATTCGGTTCAATTGCATGCGGCGAGTTATGGGAGAGCGGTGAACGATACTGGCATAAGATAACGCCGTGCCTTTACCGCGCGAACTCGACCGCTTGCGCGTCGTTCTCGTTTCGACGCGAAATCCGCTCAACATCGGAGCGGCTGCCCGGGCGATGAGCAACTTCGGGTGCTCGCACCTGCGAGTAGTGAATCCTTTCGAGCGCGCCTTTCGCGAGGCGCGTTCCGCCGTGGGCGGCGCTGAGGTTCTGGCTAAGGCCGAGGAATACACATCCGTCGCGGATGCTGTGGCCGACTGCACGCTCGTAGTCGGCACCACGGCCGTTCGTCATCGCGACTTGCAGCATTCGCTGCGGCGCCTCGAACCGGGCGCTCGCGCGATTCGCAAACATCTCGGTTCGAGCCCCGTTGCGATCCTGTTCGGCTCGGAGAAGTTTGGCCTCTCGAATGAAGACCTCAGCCATTGCCATTGGCTGCTGAATATCCCCACAAGCGAGAAGAATATTTCACTGAACCTCGGACAGGCAGTAGCTGTCTGTCTCTATGAACTGATTCGCGATCAAAAGGCGGCGCAACAATCTGAAAAGGTGACTGTCACGAGCGCCGCTGAACTCGAGCGGATCACAATGCTGCTGCTCGAAGTGCTCCGCGAGAGCGGCTACATCAATCTTCGGCGAGTGGCTGACGTGGACGAAAGAATTCGCCGGCTCGTGCGCCGCCTGAAATTGCCTGCGCGCGACAGCGAGCTATGGCTCGGCATGTTGCGCCAAATTTTATGGAAGATGAAATCCGGTGAACACTCCCCGAAATAACGGCGCGAAACAACGCGGCGAAACAACGGGACAATCATGTTGAAGGCGATGACTAAATCTTAGGCAGCACAATTCCCTGCTGCGCCTGATACTTCCCCTTCTTGTCTTTGTACGAAGTTTCGCACTGCTCATCGGATTCGAAGAACACCACCTGCGCGAGTCCTTCGTTGGCATAAATCTTCGCAGGTAGCGGCGTCGTGTTGCTGATTTCCAGCGTAACGAATCCTTCCCACTCCGGCTCGAACGGCGTCACGTTGACGATAATCCCGCAGCGCGCATACGTAGACTTACCCACGCAGATCGTCAGCACATTTCGCGGAATGCGAAAGTATTCAATCGAGCGGCCCAAAGCGAATGAGTTCGGTGGCACGATGCAAACGTCGCCTTTGAACTCGACGAACGACTTCGCGTCAAATTTCTTCGGATCTACCGTGGTGGAATTCACGTTCGTGAAGATGCGAAACTCATCCGCGATTCGCAGATCGTAGCCATAGGAAGACACGCCGTAGCTGATCACGCCTTCGCGCACCTGCGCGCCCGCAAATGGCTCAATCATCTTGTGTTCCTGCGCCATCCTGCGAATCCATTTGTCAGACTTCACCGACATTCGTGGCCTCCCGGGGCTGAAAACGCTCGTAATTCGCGCAAAGTAAAGGCGAAAGTCGCGAACCGCAGCCACTTTTCCTGGCGCGGCGAAAAAAGGAATTGTGGAGTTTATTACAGCGCTCGATGCTTGACAACCCGCAAGTCCCTGTCTAGCATGGGCTTCCGGTGCAGTCGCGGGAGGTTAGCGTGATCAAGCTCGATATCGTCAACGCCATCGTTCAGAAAACGAACATCACTCGCACCAAAGCCGAACAGGCCGTAGAGACCGTCTTCGAAGCCATGAAGAACGCGCTCGGCCGCGGCGAACGTATCGAGTTGCGCCGCTTCGGCGTCTTCAATGTGAAGCCGCGCAAGACCGGCATCGGCCGTAACCCCCGCACCGGACAGCAGGTTAGCATCCCACCCGGCAAGGCGGTGCGCTTCAAGCCAGGCAAGGAACTGCAAGCGCTGCCAGCGCCTCCAGCTTCGAAACCCTGATCCAAGAGAACAAGCGCCGCGTCTTAAATCACGCTACGATAGAAGTGTCGGCGGGGCACGAATCGGCGCCCGAAACATATTTTCACGCCGCACATCTAATTCCCATGAGCCACGGCAACGGCCACAGCCGTCTCCCGATTGACGTCATCGACCTGCAATTTCCGCAAGTGGTCGATATTCCGCCCCCGCTGCCTCCCAAGCGTCCGCTCTGGCCGGCGATCGTCATGTTTCTGCTCACGGTTCTCACCACGCTCGCAGTCGGCTCGCAACTCGCAGCTTCCTACGCGAATAATCAGGCGCCATTTTCCAACGTCGATAATCCGTTCACGATGATCTGGCAGCCGATCGCGCACCCAAGCATTCTGCTCCTCGGGATTCCTTTCTCGTTCACTCTGCTGGGGATTCTATTCGCCCACGAGATGGGGCATTACATCGCGTGCAAGCTTTACAGAATCGATGTGAGCTATCCGATGTTTATCCCGGCGCCGAATCTCTTCGGCACCTTCGGGGCGTTCATTCGCATTCGCTCGCCATTTCCCACGCGGCGCGCACTATTCGACGTCGGCATTGCCGGGCCGATCGCGGGATTCATCGTTGCGATCCCTGCGATTGCGTATGCAGTCGCGGCGGCGAAAATCGTGCCCGATTTGCAAACGAATGCCGACATATTGCTGGGTGTTCCGCCGCTCGTTAAAATCTTCGCCGCGTTGTTTCATCCCAACGTGCCCGTGCGATGGCTGCTTCTCAATCCTGTTGGCTGCGCGGCGTGGTTCGGCCTTTTCGCGACGGCGCTGAATCTGCTGCCGATCTGGCAGCTCGATGGCGGCCACATCCTCTACAGCCTCGCGAATGAAGGCCATCGCAGAATTTCGATCGCGCTTTCGCTGGTGCTGATTGCGCTGGGCTTTCAGTGGCTCGGGTGGGCGCTATGGGGATTTATTCTGCTCGTGCTCACGCTGCGCTTCCGGCATCCACCGGTGATGAACCGCTGGGAATATCTGGATGGCTCGCGGCGGCTGCTCGCTGTGGTTGCAATCGCGATTTTTGCGCTCTGCTTTACGCTAGTGCCGCTCATCACGCCGCAGTAATTTCGAACTTGCCCGGCTCGCGTCCTTTTACGACAAGCTCGCAGGATCGACATCCACAATCACGGCTGTCTCCGGAATATCCTTTGAGGCACAGAAATCCAGGCACCCGCTGAGCGCACCCGAAAGCGCCGAGCGCTTCGGCGATTTCAGCACGAATTGAAAACGGTATTCGCGCCGTAAACGCGCCAGCGGAGCAGCCGCCGGGCCGAGGATTTTCACGCCGCGATTCTCAAACGGCGCGAAGAATCCGGCCAGCGCGCGCGACCAGCGAATCGCATTCTCGATCTTGCGATCGCGAATCAGGATGCTGGCGAGCGCGGCGAACGGCGGGTAGTGCAGCATGCGGCGGAAGTGCGCCTCCTTTTCATAGAACGAAACGTAATCCTGCTTCACTGCGTACTGAATCGCGTAGTGCTCGGGGTAATAGGTTTCGACGAGGACCTCGCCCGAAAGCTCGCCGCGCCCGGCGCGTCCCGCAACTTGGGTTAGCAGTTGAAATGTTTTTTCAGCGGCGCGAAAGTCGGGGCGACCGAGTGCGAGATCGGCAGCCACTACACCAACTAGGGTGACGCGCTGGAAATCGTGTCCCTTCGCGACCATTTGCGTGCCGACGAGGATGTCGATTTCGCCGCCAGCGAAAGCGCCGAGCACCTGCTGATATTCGCGCTTGGTTCGCACCGTGTCGCGGTCGAGACGCGCGATTCGGGCTTTCGGAAACTGTTCGTGCAGATATTCCTCGACGCGCTCGGCGCCATCGCCGACGAAAAACAAGTACTCGGCTTTGCACTTCGGGCATTCCTTCGGCGGGCGAATTGAATAGCCGCAATAGTGGCACTCCAGCCGCTGGCGGCTCTTGTGATAGGTGAGCGCGATGCTGCAGTTCTGGCATTGAATCATCGCGCCGCAGCTGCGGCAGAGCAGAGACCAGGAATAGCCGCGGCGATTGATGAGAATCATGGCCTGCGTGCCTTCTTCGAGGCGCAGCTGGATTGCCGCGCGCAAAGTTTCCGACACGGGCGTGGCGCGATGCTCGCGGCGGAACTCTTCGCGCAGATCGACGATGCGGACTTCGGCGAGCGAGCGATTCTCTACGCGCGAGGTCAACTCCAGCAGGTGATATTTTCCTGCACGCGCGTTGTGATAGGTCTCGAGCGACGGCGTCGCAGAGCCGAGTAGCGCTACCGAGCCTTCGAGTTGCGCGCGATAGACGGCTGTGTCGCGCCCGTTGTAGCGTGGCGTTTCTTCCTGTTTGTAGCTCGACTCCTGCTCCTCATCCACGATGATCAAGCCAACATTTTCGAGCGGTGCAAAGACTGCGGAGCGCGTGCCCACCACCACTTTCGCTTCGCCATGCCGCACGCGCCACCATTCGCGGGCGCGTTCGATATCCGGCAGGCCGCTGTGCAGGACGGCTACGCTTGCGCCGAATCGCGCGCGAACCAGGCGGCCCACCCACAGCGTGAGCGCGATTTCGGGGACCAGCACGATTGCCGTTTTTCCGCGCGAGAGTGCCGCTTCGATCGCGCCGAGATAGACCTCCGTCTTGCCGCTGCCCGTGACGCCATGAAGAAGCGCGGCGGCAAATTTGCCCGCTACGATCCATCGCCAGATTTCTTCGAGCGCGCGTTTCTGCTCGGCGTTCAAGACATTCGTGGGCGGAGTGAAATCCGTGTCCCAGGAATCCTCCTCGATCGTGAGCGGCTCTTCCCAGGAAAGCAGGCGGCCTTTTTTCTCGAGGCGCAGAATCACGGCGCGCGAAACGCCCGCTTTCGCGGCAAGAATCGCGAGAGGTAGCGGTCCACGCACAGCCGTGAGGACTTCTTTGATTTTCTCCTCCGCGTCATTTTTAGGCAGACCTTTTTGCGAGAGCGAATCATTTTGTGCAGGCTGGTCTGTTTGCGCTGGGTTCCAGGCCAGAATTTTCTGGGTGCGGCTGCGGCGTTTCCGAATCACTTCGCGAGCGCTGAGGTAGCCTCGGCGAACGAGACGTTCGGCTACCGCCTCTCCGCCGGGCCAGCGGCGAATTTGAACGGACGAGGCGGCGCCGCCTTCGTCATTGAGGCGCTCGAGCAAAGCACGCTCGGTGGATTCTTCTTCTGTGGCTTCGACGCCGGAAGTTAACTGTGCGAGATACGCGCGTCCCGCTTCGCTGAGCGAATATTCGCGGTCGTGGCGAACTTCGATTTCCGGCGGGAGCATCGAGCGCATCGTCTCGCCAATCGGCGCGAGGTAATACCGGCTGATCCATTGCCCCAGTTCGATCAGCTTTGGCGGCAGCGCCGGAAGCGCGTCCATCACTTCAACAATTTCTCTGATGGATTTCTTGCCGGCGGCGATTTCCGGCGCCCGGTCCGAGAGCGCGAGGCCTATGCCGACCATGGCGCGATTGCGGAATGGCACCACCACTCGCCGTCCGATTAGTTCTTCGCCATTGAACGTCGCGGGCACCGCGTAGGTGAATGTGGAGCGCAGGGGAACCGGCAGCGCCACTTCGCAGAATCTTTGAGCCATGGAAGTTGATAGTGTAGCAGCTAGGAAGCTGTGACTTGAGGCTAGCGACTCGTGAACCGTGGCTTGCGAAAAGAGGTCACCTGCTGAGTGCGAGAGAAAAACCTGCGTTTTGTAACGATTAGAAATGAGATGCGGCGTTTGTTCTCTTGCAGTTGCGAGGGATTCTAATCGCGGTGTAACGATTAGGTTCTGGAAGCTACAGATTAGAGGCTCGACGCTGGAAAAGAAAACCGTGGATACGGGAAGCTGAGCGGAATAGGGCTGAAGTTCAGGATAAGAAATCGCCAAAAATTTGCGATTAGAAAATTCTAGATCGTTGATTTTTATGGAGCTTAGCTCAAGCTCTAATTCCAGATTTGCGATTAGGATTTGAGACGGTAGCGATAGGGCGGCCTCGATCCGGCGCAAGCGAGGCTTCACCAAGGCGCACAGGCAGGAGTGCCTGTGCCACTGGACCCCTCTCACGCCGCAAGCGAGGATCGGGTCTCCCCCAACGAACCTTTTGCGTCCGGAGCAAACCCTTTGTGTGCGGGGGCTAGCCCAAGTGGCGGCCGATAGCGTCGTCTCAGTCATCATATAAAAACGGGAAATGGTAGCGTGGTTTCGGGCGCTTGTATATCCGTAGAACTACGCAGGGCTGTGAAAAACGCGATCTAAATCGGGAGGACTCTCGAAATTGTAAACTGGAGATGCAAACGCTCGCGAGGATGCCATTTATAATGGAGATACTGTGGATAGCTCCATTGTCAATAAAGAGATAAGACGAGTGATTTGGCCGGTGCTACGAAATGCAGGCTTTACGCAGTTCACCGCGCGATCTGCTTGGCGATACGTACCCAGCAAAATAGACGTCGTCAATTTCCAGTCTTTCAACTCCTATTTGGCGCATGGGGTGGGCTGCACCACGTATTCGTTCGCTCTCAACCTGGGATGTAGTTTTGACACTATTCCGCGACTGAAGACAGTAGAACAAAAGAAAGGACATTTACGTCCCAAGGAATGGGAATGTCATTTCCGCTTTCGTTTACACAAGGCGATCCGACAGCCGGAACTGGAACGAACAGACACGTGGTACGTTGACCCGTCAGGGCAGTACCTAAATGCCGCAATCGAGGACGCTAGAAAGGCAATTCTTGAAACCGGTCTAGGATGGTTTAGCCGCTTCAACGACTCTAACGAAGTCCTGCGTACCCTGCTTGAAGACGCCATGAAGATGGACGGCACTCATGGTCTCGGAAACAAGCCCTCGCCCATCCGGCATTTGATGTGACGGGCTATATCGCGTCGTCGTTGGGAAAGACTGAGCTCGCTTCCGATCATCTTCAAGCTGCGCTGCTTTCTGGTTGCTTTAGCGACTTGGATTCCAATATCCGCCTGCTACTCGAACAAATGAGGCAGATGTCCTGACAGCAAGTTATTTCTCAGCGCGGCTAAATGCTTACCAGCACGATCCCCGCGAAGATGAGGACGATGCCGGACCATTGGCTGCGTTCTAGTTTTTCGAGCAGGAAGATCCAGGCGAGGAGGACTGTGACTGCGCCGTAGAGCGAGGCTAGGACGCTGACGACGGAGACCTGGCCGGTGTGCAGGCCGGCGTTGTTTGCAACGAATGCGGCTGTATCGAGGAAGCCTACGGCTGCGAGGAGCCACCAGACGCTGCCGCTCGGAAGCTTGAGGCTCTGGCGCGTAGGGACAGCAGCGACTGCGAGTACAGAAAAGCAAGTGAGGCGGATCACCCACACGGAGATTGTGGGGCCGACCGCCGGCACAACATAGAAGCCGAGAAACCAGAAGAGCACACCGAATCCGAGAGCTGCGAGGAGAGCCCAGCCGACGCCTTTCGACAGATGCGCGGTTTCCTTCGCGGCGGCTTCTTTCGTGCCGGTTTCCTTCACGCCAGTTTCGTTCGCGGGACCTTCTCTCTCCGGATTGGCATTCACGGGAGTGGCGGCGGCCGGAGTGAAAGTTGTCGCCGCCAAAATCACTCCCACCAGGGTGACGGCGAGGCCCGCGCCGCGTAGCGCTGTGATTCGTTCGCCGCTCGCAACCGCCAGCGCTACCGTGAGCGCGGGATACGCTGACGACACCGGCCCGACGATACTCATCACGCCAATCTGAAATGAGTAGTAGAGCGAGAGCGACGCGATCATGTTGATTACGCCAGCGAGAGCTGCGAGCGCCCATGGATGCCATCCCGGGGCAATGCCTTCGAAAAATCCACCGCGGAATTTCAGATACACGCTGAGAGCGATGAACCCGAAGAATTGCATGAAGAAAAGCGTGCGGTAGGCGCCGACGCGACGGGAGGCGAATCGCGCAGCAAAATCGGCCCCGCCCCAGCACACGGCGCCGGTGAGTCCCAGGATGATAGCGAGCGATAGTTGCAAGGACGCAGCTACCGTTTCTTCGGTTGAAGACCGAGGACCGCCATCACCTTCTGCAAATCCTTCCAAACTTCGCTCTTCGCGGGCGGGTTGCGCAGCAGATAGGCGGGATGATAGGTGGCGATTAATTTCGAGCCGCGAAAATCAAACCACTCACCGCGAAATCGCGAGATGCCCTGATTAGTGGCGAGCAAGGTCTGGGCAGAACACGCGCCGAGGCAACAAATCACTTTCGGCTGAATGGCGGCGAGCTGTCGCAGCAGAAACGGGGAGCAGACCGCAATTTCGTCTTTGTCGGGGAGGCGATTTTCGGGCGGGCGGCATTTCACGACGTTGCAGATGTAGACATCCTCGCGACGCAGCGACATTGCCTCGATCATTTGCGTGAGAAGTTTTCCTGCGCGGCCTACAAACGGCTCGCCTTGAATGTCTTCATCGTGCCCGGGGCCTTCGCCGACGAAGACGAGCTCGGCTTTGGGGTTTCCGACGCCAAAAACGATCTTAGTGCGCGCTTTGTGCAAACGGCAGCGCGTGCATTCGCCGAGATCGGCGCGAATGTCGTCGAGTGTTTCGCCGGGCACACGTTCGGCTGCTTCAAAAAGCGTGGGGCCCGACGGGACGGAAATAATCGGTAGAGATAGACCGGCCTTGGTGGTGAGCGGAGTTGCCATACTACCGGCTGCGGCTGCAACGGACTTGGCTGAGGATTTCGCGGAGGAGGCCATGTTCATTGACGTTGACGGAGGCGGAACCGATGCGTGCGCCGAAGAAACCGCTGATTCAGTTCGCGTCAAAAAATAAGGCCCGAGGCCGAGCTCGTTGCCGTACTGAAGCCAAGCTTCCACACGGCTACGCTTCGCTGAATCCATCGATTCCCCACTTTCCGCCGACTGGAAAAATTTTCGCCGCAGGGAGTGTAACCGATTGCGCGGAAATTGTGAGTAGGGAAAAACGGACGATCTCGGCGTCGCCGAATTTAGCGGATGATCAATTTTTGCGCGGCGGGGGTTTTCTCCGCAGGAGTCTTTTCCGCGGACGCTTTATCCGCTTGTGACTCAACCGTGGGGATGTCGGCAGTGCCATCCGACCATTGACCAACTGGGACCAGGAAAATCGTCAAGCGATCCTGATCGACTTTAGCTGCAATGATCGGCGAACCTGTCGCGTCTGCGCCCCAAGCCGCGGGATCCGTGAGTGGAACGAAAAACATCAAGTGTGGATGCCAGTGCCCGGCGCTGTCGCTCAGGTAGCCTTGCTTGGAAAGCATGTAGCACATCGCACCGGATTCGATCGTGGGCAATTCTTTCTTGTCGAATGCGGCGCTCATCGCTTCGGACATTTGAGCCTTGGATCGTCCGGCCAAGACCAACTCCGTCTTTTTGATCGTGAGCGGAAGGTAGGATCGGGCAGCCGGTGCGTTGAGGCAGATTGGTCCTCGCAGCTTTGGATTCCAAAAATCGGGATCATTGATGGGGGCAGACCAAGAGCGCTCCACCAGGCACACGAAACCGTTCTTGCCTTTTACCGCATTCTCATAGCCATGGCTTCCGAGAACCATAATCTCGGCGTTCATTGAGATGGATACTGGCGCGGCGCTGCGTGCAAGCGTTATCTCCGCATCTCGCTCCATCAAATATTGGGTGACCGGAGCCATGTTTGGGTATGGCGTATTGACGTCCTGCGCTTGCGCGCGCAACGCGGCTCCCAGCATGACAACCAGCCCAAAGGCAATGAATGCAATCGTTCTCAAAGGATTGAGCATCGCTGTTCTCTTTTCTAGAAAATCGTTTACCGCGCGAGAATCATCACTTGATCGAGGATGCGGTTAGCCACGTCAAACTTGCTCATTTTTGGCAGTGCAATTTCGCGGCCATCGCGCAGGTACATGGTGACGATGTTGGTGTCCGTGTCGAAGCCGGCGCCTTCCTGGGTCACGTCATTCGCAACGATCATATCCGCGCCCTTGCGCTCGAGCTTGCCGCGGGCATTTTCAGCCACGCGATCGGTTTCAGCGGCGAATCCGACCAGGATGCGGTGGTTGCGCGCGTCGTGCGGAGCCCGGCCGAGTTCCGCGAGGATATCGGGAGTGGGCTCGAGATCGAGCGTGATGCTGCCTTCGCGCTTCATTTTCTTTTCATGCGAGGCGGCGGCGCGATAATCGGCGACAGCCGCCGCCATGATGACGATATTCGCATCGCGCGCGCGATCGAGCACAGCGCGGCGCATTTCTTCCGTGGCGCGTACCGGCACCCAATCGACGCCGTCCGGAATTTTCAGGTCTGTGGGGCCGCTGACGAGCACAACGCGTGCACCCCGGCGGCCGGCAGCTTCCGCAAGCGCGTAACCCATTTTGCCCGAGGAGCGGTTGGTGAGGAATCGCACCGGGTCAATGTCTTCGCAGGTGGGGCCGGCGGTGACGAGCACCGTCTGGCCAGCGAGATCGTGGCGCAGGCCGAGGACGTCGCAAACTTTTCTGGCGATAGTTTCGGTGGCAGCGAGGCGGCCGGATCCGGTCATGCCGCACGCGAGATAGCCTTCGTCGGGATCGACCACATTCACGCCGCGCGCGCGCAACGCTGCAAGATTCTGCTGCGTTGCCGGGTGCTCCCACATATTTACATTCATCGCCGGGGCAACGATTACGGGAGCTTTGGTGGCGAGATAAAGCGTGGTGAGAAAATCTTCAGCGATGCCGTGCGCGAATTTGCCGACGATGTCGGCGGTGGCAGGAGCTACAAGCAGAAGGTCGATGCGCTGGGCGACAGCGATGTGTTCGATGGCGCTTTCAACATTTGCCGGCGCGGAATCGGCCGCGCTGAACATGTCCGTGATGACTTTTTGTCCGGTGAGCGCGGCAAACGTGAGCGGGGTAATAAACTGCTGCGCGGCGCGCGTCATCACCACTTGCACGTCGAGCTTTTCCTGCTGCAAACGGCGCACCAGTTCGGCGGCTTTATACGCCGCAACACCACCAGTGACCCCCAGTGCAATCTTCATCGCAACGGCGGCGGCCAGCTACTTGCGCCGCTTTCCGTCCTTGTCTTTGTCCTCGGTGGCGTCCATGGCTTCGGTCGTCTCGTATTCGAGGAGACCCCTCTGCAATTCTTCTTCGGCAATGCGCGTGGTCTTGCGCGCTTGCGGGTTATCAACCATGGGCCGGCCGCCCATCATCAACTGCCGGGCGCGCCTCGCCGCCACTACCACGTAGGCGAACTGGCTTTCAGGTGCTTCGCGTGAAACAGCCATATGACGGTCAGCCTCCAAAGGACTTCAGAATTTCTCGAATCCGCTCTTCGTTCCGTTCCACCCGGCAACGCGACCCGATCGCGATGGCTTGCACTTCTTTTCCGGCGCGTTCGAGATCGTCGTTGATAATCGCAAAATCGTAGCTGCTGTAGTTCAACATCTCCTGCCGCGCCCGCTCGAGGCGCCGCGCGATTTCGTCTTCCGAATCCTGGCCGCGCGCCCGGATGCGATTCTCAAGCTCGGCTCGCGACGGCGGCAGCACGAAGACCGCGACGGCTCCGGGCAGCTTGTGCTTCACCTGCAACGCGCCCTGCACGTCAATCTCGAGCACGAGATCTTTTTTCTGCGCCAGCGCTTCGTCAATCGATTTTCGTGGCGTCCCGTACCAATTTTTCCCGAAGACCTGCGCGTACTCCAGAAAATCGCCCCGCGCCACCATCTGCTGGAACTCGGACTCAGTAACGAAATTGTACCACCTGCCGTCGCCTTCCGTCTTGCGCGGCTGGCGCGTAGTGCACGAAATCGACAGCATCGTCCCGGGCAGCTCCAGAATCTTTTCCACCAGCGTGGACTTCCCCGAGCCAGATGGCCCCGAGACAATCAGCAC
>Ga0210394_10003852_pt1 | contig 18158 bp, 13 predicted proteins | sample IncBWC12MmetaG_FD_160121 | JGI IMG/M metagenome (GOLD analysis project Ga0210394, IMG submission 160121) | Forest soil microbial communities from Barre Woods Harvard Forest LTER site, Petersham, Massachusetts, United States - Inc-BW-C-12-M | ecosystem: Environmental > Terrestrial > Soil >... | reverse complement strand
GCGAAGGCCAGCTCGGTAATGTCGCCGCCGGCCTTTGGCTCTCCCTCCGTCGCTTCGCAAAGATAGTCGAGGATCACAAAGTGATAGCGTGGCCTCCCGCTCGGGCCGTCGGGACCCCCGCCCTTGGGGTCGGCGAAAATGCGGTCGAGCGCTTCGATCAGCTCTACGACGCGCACAGTCAGGCCGGTCTCTTCCCTCAATTCGCGCGCCACGCCTTCCGCAAGGCTCTCGCCGACCTCGAGCAGGCCGCCGGGTATGGACCATTCGCCGCGCAGCGGTTCGCTCCCGCGCCGCGCGAGCAGGGCCCCTTCGTCGGTGATGACCACGCCTCCCACGCCTACCATGGGCAGCTTGGGGTATTGACGGTTGCGCATTTCGTTTCGGCGGCGCAAGATTATCTCGCCGGCGTTATATAATACGCCTGCTGTCGTCGACAGCCATCTGTTGCCAGGAGGTTGGGCCGTGGTCCGCTGTCCGGAATGCGCCGTCGAGATTGACGTTGACGAAGACGAAGTGGAAGAAGGGGAGATCCTCAGCTGTCCGGAGTGCGATTCGGAGCTCGAGGTCGTTCAGGTGCATCCGGTGCATGTGAACGTCATCTCGGACGAGGACGAAGAGGAAGAAGACGAAGCCGGTGGCGATGCGAAGGACGATGCCAAGGATGATATTAAGGACGACGCGGAAGGCGATGCGCTAGGGGAAGAGGAAGAGGAATTGGAGTAGCTCGCCCTTGCGCGCACCCTTGCATCTCTCAGCTCGGTTTCGCCGTCCGATTGGCCGCCAGGTTGGCCGCCCTCGGTGCTTCTTGCAGTCTGCCCTAAGGACGCCAGGCCGCGCCCTCCTGGGTGAACGTCTGGCAGCTGGAGGCTCCATGCGATACGCGATTCTCGCGAGTCTTTCCCTCGCCTGTGTGCTGCTGACCGCCCACGCGAAAGCGCAAACCGCCGTGCAGGAGCCGCAGTTGCGCGCCGTCAGCGGAACCGTTATCGACAAGGACGAGAACCCCATCGCTTCCGCTGTCGTGTACTTGAAAAACGTTCGCACGCTGACGGTCAGGACTTACATCTCGGGCGATCGCGGCGACTACCATTTCAGCGGTCTTGATCCTAACGTCGACTACGAAATTCATGCCGAGTCCGGCGATCGAACCTCCGGCAACCACACCATATCGAGCTTCGACAACCGCAAGGACATCGTCGTCTCCCTCAAGGCCGACAAGGAGAAAAAGAAGGACGAGAAGAAGTAGCGTCGCCGTCCTTCACTACTTTTGCTTTTTCCCAAACAGCCCGCCGAGCGCGCCGCCGAGATTTTGCACCCCGGGAACCTGGTTCGGTGTGTTCACCAGGCCTTTCGCCAGCCCGCTCGCGACTCCACTCATATCGGGAATGAAGCTCGGATTGGACGTGGTGCCCTGAATTTTGAACGGAATCCCGTTCTGGCCGCTGCCCGCCGAAGCTAGTTTCGCGATCCCTCCCAGCGGGCTGGCCGAGTTGGTCAGACGTGCCACCATCTTGAAATCGAGCGCGTGATTCGGGGCGATGGTTCCGCTCCCCGTTAGGCTGCCGATCACCGGCACAATCAAGTTCAAGTTGTCCAGGCGAATTCCTTCCGGCGCCGACCGCACATTGCTGCTCAGCGTTTGAATTACCGTGTCGGAGCCCTTCGGCACCCCGGCAAAGGACGACAGCGCGCCCAGTTTTGAGCCTAAGTCAAAGCCGGTCAGTTTGCCGTTCGCAAGATTGATCGGCCCCGTGGCCACCAAGCGATCTATGGGCCCGCTGGCGGTAAGATCGGCTTTCAAACTTCCGCTTTGCAGAGATGCTCCCGAGGGCAGGATAATTCCAAGCGCCGGGAGCTGGGACTCGAGGTCTGCGGCGGGCATGTTCTCCCCACCTAGCTTCAGCTGAACCGTTGGGGTCTCACCCGATACGTTATAAGTCCCCGTGAGATGCGCCACAGCTTTCCCGATGTGCACGTCGCCTTGCTTGATCTCGCCCGTCTGTGACTTCAGTTGGTATTCGGTCTCGTAGTCGATCTCGACGGGCTGTTTGGCGGGCGAGCCCCCGGGGACCATTTGCATCTTGCTCGCGTCAACTTTTCCTTTGGAAGTGACCTTCTGGCCGTCGGAATTGAAACTCGCCGTAAAATCCAGCAGCCCCGCGATCCCGGACGACGGGTCGATAAAGCCGGTCGAGGTCAGATCCAGGTTCTTCAGCTCCAGGCTGGCCTCCACGGGAGTCTGCTGCTCGTCCGTCTGATTGAGCGGCCCCGCCTTCCCGGTCAGTTTGAGACTGCCGTTGCCCGGAGCGGTCGCTGTGAATTGGAATGGGAATTGGCTTGTGTAGGAGAGGTCGGACGCATCGAGGTTCAGGTTGTCGTACTCTCGCCTCTTCCCCGGATCTCCCACTTTCCCGACCGTGATCTTGCCGTTGGCGATGCTCAACCGCTGCACCGAGACATCTGCTTGCGCAGTTGCGGTCGCAGTCGCGTCCTTGGAATCCGTCGTGCGCGCCGGCTTCCCCGCCGCCGCCTTCGCACCCAAGGTCGAAAAATTCCACTCCCCGGCCGCCGTCCGAAGCAAGCTCACCTCCGGCTCGTTGATCGTCAGCCCGGTCACGTGCAGCGCGCGCGAAAAAATCAGCGGCGCCAGCTCGACGGCCACCGTCACCGACTTCGCCGTGAGAAACGGGCCCTGGCTGAAAGCAGGGTCGTCCGAGATGGAAAGGTCTTCCGCCGAGACTCCCCCGGACAGAATCGACAGCCGAATATTCCCGATCGTTACTTTCCGGTTGAGAGCGCCGTCCGCGGCCGATTCGATCTGCGGCCGGAACCGATTTGCGTCCACCACAAAGGGCAGAAGCACGACCACTAGCAAAAGAACTACAATCACGCCGCCTGCGATGTAGATTGCCTTGCGACTCATACTCACCTCCCCGCGCTGAGAACAGGCCACGCAACGTCCACGCGGAACCACAACGGGATTTCATCCTTGGCCGTCTCTAGTCGGCGAGTATATACCCTCCTCCGGCGGCACGAAACTCACCGGCAAGCAAAGCCCGCTTGGGACGCTGACCCGCCGCCGGGATTGCCTTCGCCGCCACTCGCCTCTGCGAAAAAGCAAGCCCGCCCCGGCACGGACCGGAGCGGGCCTGAGTAAAGAACGAGCCAGTTAATCGAGGCCAGACTCGTTGCATCCGGGCTATCGTCTGTCGTCGGCGTCGAAGTTAACTACTTCTCCGGTGTTCGGGTTCAGGAACAGCGTGCGGTTGTGCTGCTCGTCCTTTTCGCGGTTCCATTGACCGTGTTCGTCATTATTATCGAAGTCGAACATCCCGTTGAGGGTTCCCGCTTTCGCGTCGGTTGAGCCGTCCCCGATCCGCTTCCCCTCCAGGAAGTTGTCTTCGATGAAGCGGAGAACGGAAGATTGATCGGTCACACGATGATCTACGTAGTTCTCTTTGGCCCAGGGCGAGATTACCAGCAACGGCTGGCGTGGGCCGAAACCGCAGCGCCCGTCAGTTGCCGTCGTCGCCGGGGTCCCGCAGTTGCCGGGCCCGGTCAGGTTGTCGTCGAATACAGTGACTCCCTTGACCGGGTACCCGGGTCCGCTCGACTGGCTGTCGATCGGGGACATGGCGTGGTCGTACCACCCGTCGGAGTCATCGTAGAGGATGATGACCGCGGTTTCCGGCCATTCCTCGCTGGCCATGAGCGCATTGATAGTTTTCACGACGAACTCCTGCTCATCGAGAGGGTCGGAATAGCCCGGGTGGCCGTCTTGAGTAGAGATGGCTTTGAGAAAGCTCACAGCCGGCAGATGGTGGTTATTCAGGGCCGTGAAGAAGTCGTTAAGGTCGTACTGGTGATTTACGGCCCCGTCGTCCTGGCCGATCTTGGCCGGGCTGCTGGGCCGCACGTGTTGGACGTTCGAACTCTGCAGGTAATACTCGAACGGCTCGTGGTGGGGGATGTAGTCGCCGACGGTGGTTACGTTGTCGGGCTGCGCGACCAGGCCGTTGCCGGCGAGGCCCGTGTGGGCCGACCCGCAAACCGCAAGCGGCCGGGAGACCCCAAATTCATCTATGCTCGATGCTGGGCTGGAACCTGGGCGTCCGCTCGTGCCCGTCGGCGCAAACCCTCCTGCGAACCATCCCCAGGTAACGCCCTTGGCGTTGAGCAAGTCGCCGATGTTCGTTCCAACCATGGTGACCATGTTCGTCGTTTCCAAACCGGGGTTGGTCAGTACGCAATCGTCGTAGCCGGGACGCGGATCGCCGATCACCTGTCCCATGGTGGAATTATCGAAGATGTTGCCGGCTGCGCTGGCGCTCTTGCTTAGATTCGGCACCTTGGCAACGAGCGTGGCGACGCCGGTGTTCCCCGAAATCAGATTCAGAGCGCCGACCGCTGAGGGCCCGAAGTTGGTGCTGAAGGAGTTGTCGCTCATGGCGAAGTGCTGCGCGTAATTCCACATCGCCGTAACCGTGTTCCCGTCGTAATAGCCCATCACCACTCCCGGGCCCTTGCCTGCGTCAAAGCAGTAGCCTGGTTGCCCGGGGGCAACGGGCACGGCTGGACTGCCTGCGGTGGCATCGCCAAAGCCGACGAATTGCGGGAACATGTCCATCAGGCCCTTATCGAAAGCCATCTGCTCGGGACCATACGAATGATTCTGATCGCAAGTCACTTCTTCCGTCCGGTCGAGGCGAAATGGCTGGGTGGAATTCGGATTCTCGGTGAGCAAGCCGCTGCTCAATAGGTTGTTGACGCGCGGCGTGTCCTCTCTCGCGCGAAACTCCGGTTTGCCTGGGGGGTTCTTTGCGAAAGGATAGGTGGCGAAATAGTGGTCGAACGATATGTTCTCCTGAAAGATCACCACGACGTGCTTGATCGGCGTGTCGGTCGGGAAATCGTCGCCATCACCGTCGTGCTGCGGCCGCGCCCAGCTGCTGACGGGCGCCGTCAAGGTTAGACTGATGGCCGTCAATATGCTTGCCAGCATGCGAAGGTACTTCGCAATCATAAATTCTCCTTAAGGGGATTTATCGAGTTCAAATCCGTCGGGCACACCCCAGGGACGACCGCTCATGCGGCAGCATGAGCCCGCAGATTCAAACAGCGCACAAGGGAATACGCGAGCACTGTTAGCGCCTGATGAACGCATCGTGAAATCTGATGAACGCCGAGCGAACTCCGAGGAAACGCCAAAAGAGCCTGGACCGATTAAGCCATGCGGCCGCCGAGAGCGGGCACGCCCAACATTTGCAGGGGAAGCTATGCGGATGGGCTCGTCGCGACGGCTCTTCGCAACGGGATCCTGGAGGTTTTGGCAAACACGGCCGGCCCCGTGGTAGTGGCCCTCTTGCTCTGTTTTCTTGCTTCGACGCGAATCGTGCCCATCATGCCGCCGTCCTCGTGTTCGAGAAGATGGCAATGGTAGACGAACGTCCCCACGATACGAGGGTCCCGAAAATCCATCCGCAACTTGACGCTCGGATAAACGGAACTCCCTCCGTCCCAATACGGTACGTTGACTGTATCCCGCAGAAATGGCTCGTCCACTGGCACCCCGTCCCACTCCGTCAACAGAAAATGGATTTGATGAATGTGGAAGGCGTGTAACTCCCGCGAACGGTTTTCGATGATCCAGTCTTCTACGTCGCCCTGCTGCACCGTGATGTTGGGAACTGCCGACTGGGGATCGTACGGGGCCGGTTTCTGCCCGTCGACCGTGATGAGGAAGATGGTCGGGCTTTTCGGATCGTTCGGATCGGATGGCCTTTCGGAGAAGTAGAGCTTCCGCTCGCGCACTGGTTTTGCGTTTCCTAGCCAGCCCCTGCCTTCTTGACCGCCCTCCACAGGCGCCGCAGCGGACAACGTCGAGCGCGTCTTCGGAGAATCCGACTCTGAAAGAATCGTTGCCAGCGCCCGCGTGGGATCGTTCTCGCCCGCCGGGCCGGTGTCTACCTTTCGAGTGACCAACGTTGCGTGCGTTCCCTCCGGCGGGCCCTTGAAAACGACTTCGACCCGTCCGCCAGGCGGCAGAATCACATTCCTTCTCCAAAGGGTGCTGTTGCCGCCTGACTCGTCTCCGTGAATCGGCACCCCGTCGATCGCTACCACCCCCAACGGCTGTGGCGTCCCGCTGAGCAGCACCTGCAAATCAAGGTAGGTTATGGCGGAGGCGTTGAGAACGCGCCAAAGCTCCCGCTCTGAGGGTTTTATCGGAATGACCGCAGGAGGATAGTCGGGATAGGGAACCGGAACGAAGTTGAGCGAAAGGTCCTTCGCCGGTTTGCCTCCATCCGTCCCCGTGTTCAGGATATCGCCCTCGGCGTCGCGCAAAACTGGAACCTGGGGCATCGCCGCCGAGCCGGACGGCACAGCGTCGGGGTTGATCAATTCCTGGTCCCGAACGATCAGCACGCGCTCCGGAAGGCCGGCGAGCTCACGGTTGGCGCTTTCGATGCCTTCGACGATCAGCGCTCCGGACGCTCCACCAAGGACCTGCGAGTTGCTGAATCCATGCACGTGCGGATGGTACCAATACAGCCCCGGCGGCTCGTCCATTGGGATTCGGAAGCGGTATTCGAACGACGGATCGCCGGGTCCAATCAGCGTCTGGAGCACGTCGTCCTGGTGGCACACCGGCGGAACGGTAAGACCGTGAAAATGCAAATTCGTGGACGCCGCCGCCATCGGCCCGCTCCCGCATCGCTTGGACATGGCCATCGTCATGCCGTCCGGCTTCGCGTTTCCGGGCTTCGTGGTTGCCTCGTTCTTGAGCGTTAGGATTAGAAGGTCGCCGGCCTTCAGACGTAGGGTGGGCGCTTGACTGCCATCTGCGTAGAGATAGCAGTAGCGCATCTGTCCGTTTGCATCGAGGAAGTTGCGAAAGCGAAGATCGACTCTCAACACGCCGTCGTGACTGCGCAGGTCCTCCGGCTCGGGCACAAGGCTCCCCGCGGCCGGACGCGGGCAGATTCTACCCCCGCCTTTCTGTGCCCACGCTGCGGCCGGAAAAACAATCAGCGCGGCCGCAAGCAGCGGGAGTCGCAAGCACGGCATTTCGCGACCTCGGCCCGACCTCAAGCTCGGTTCCAGTTTATGTAGTCGCGCGGTCGCACATCGTAGCCTTGCTTCCGCGCGCTTGAGACGGAGTCGGTGATTTTCTCCGAAATAATCCCCGCGGCTGTGAACCGCGTGTGAATTTCTGATGAATGAGCCAAAAAACGCGTTCACGCGGTCCGGCAGGAAAGCACCCAGCGCGCGTAACTTGTTGATTTCTGCAGATGCGCTATGCTAGGAAGTGGTAGGAGTGGATTTCCGAAGTCCGAGCGCCCGGATGAAGCACCAGCCAAAGCGAATTGAAGTCGCTCTCGATACGCTTCTGGAAAGCGTCGATCTGGCAGAAGACATGAGCCAGCGCGTCGCCCACTCGTTCGGATTTTGCGAGGGCGATTGCCAGAAGATCGGTCTGTCGGTGCGCGAGGGTGTCGTCAACGCCATTCGTTATGGCAACGAGCAGCAGCCCCATAAGAAAATTCGTGTGACCTTCGAAATGGGCGAGGACAAATTCATCGTCCGCATCCTCGACCAGGGCCGCGGCTTCAACCTCGCCGATGTGCCTGACCCCCTCGCGGAAGAAAACCTCCTCAAAAGCTCCGGCCGCGGAATCTTCCTGATGCGCACCTTTATGGATGAATTTGACGTGGTTTGCCCGAGCGGTGGCGGCGCCGAGTTGGTCATGGCCAAGAAGTTGCACCCCCGGAACGGTACTGACCGTTCGAAATGATCGCTCCGGGCTTCGCCCCCGCATAGCCCTGCCGCATTCGTCTGAACGCTTCCCACTGAGCCTAGCCGCGTTTTTTGCCAGCGAAAGCCTCTGGACACGCGCTACGGTTTATGCCAGCATGGCGCCGCGTTTGTGGGTCTCGTAATTCCGTAGTGGTACGGAAGCCCATGGTGCCGGGTTTCTCGTCCCATCGACAGGCGTTACACCCGGCAAATGGCGAACGTTCTGAACGAGGAGTGCGAAGTTGAGCAGAGAACAAGGTGTGGTGAAGTGGTTCAACGCGGCCAAGGGCTATGGTTTCATCCAGCGCCAATCCGGAGAAGATGTCTTCGTCCATTTCTCCGCGATTCAGATGGATGGCTACAAGTCATTGACAGAGGGGCAGACGGTGGAGTTTGAGGTCAAGCAGGGGCCGAAAGGCTTCCAGGCCGAAAACGTCACCGCGGCCTAGGCGGGCGCGGCGGTCTATCTGTTCGTTGATTCTTAGGCCCTGTTCGCAAGGCGGACAGGGCCTCCCTCTTTATCCTCTCGCGTCGCACGGCGAGCCGCGACTGCTCGGACGCTTCGCTCGCGCAACCCAGCTCGCCAGCCGGTTGTGATACGATGTCATCTCGTCGCCAAGTCTGAGGAGCATTCCCGTGGCGCAGCACATCAGCCGCAAGGAACTGAAAAAAGACGAAATACGTGAGACCTTGTCGCACGGCGCCGCCGCCGTCGTCTCTCACCAGGGACAAGTTTGGGTCTACGGTGTCGCCGCACTGGCCATCGTCCTGGCGGTGCTGGGTTGGCGCTATTACGTACAGCGCCAGACGGCTCGAGCATCGGCGGATCTTGCCGACGCCATGAAAATTTACGACGCGCGCATTCGCGCCGCGAACGAGCCCGCCGGACCGGGCGAGCTTACCTACGTCGACGAAAAGAATAAGTACGCCGACGCCTCCAAGAAATTCACCGAAGTGGCGGATCGCTACTCCCGCACGCAGCCGGGACGGGTCGCGCGCTTCTACGCCGCGCTGAGTCTCGAACAACTCCAGCGCTACCCCGAAGCGGAAAAGGATCTGCAGGCCCTCGAATCCTCCGGCGATGAAGGTTTCGCAGCGCTGGCGCGTTTCCAGCGCGCGCAAATCTACGACAAGACCGGCCGGGGCACCCAAGCGGTCCAGCTCTATCAGCAGCTTGTGGACAAGCCCACCGTTTTTGTGCCCAAGCCCGTCGTGCTCCTGACCCTCGCCGACCACTACAGCGCGACCGATCCCGCTCAGGCCACGAAACTCTACCAGCAGGTTAAAACGCAGTATCCCGACACGCAAGCCGCTCAGCAAGCCGATCAGCGCCTCCAACTTCTCCCCGCCGCCAAGGGCTGACGATCGGGCCAAGGATCGTCATCCTTCGGTCGCCGCGGCGATCGAAGGATCTCTCATAAGGTTTTCGTAACCACTCGCAAAGAGCATTCCGCCCCGCCGCAAAGAAGCACTTTCCCGGCCCTACTCTGGAACCAGCCCGCTCCTCAAATGGTATAATCCGCACGTTGTGCGTGGACATTCCTCGATTCAGCTCGAACCGACCGGCGCGGTCTCGGTTCTGCCTCAGGAGAATCCCCGTGAAAGTTAAAAAAGCTCTCTTGCTGTTCGCAGTCTTGATCGCCGTTCCTGTTTTCGCGCAAGCGCCGCCGTCGTTTGCGCCCGCCCAGCTCGATCAGTTGGTTGCGCGCGTTGCGCTTTATCCCGACTCTTTGTTGGCGCAGATTCTTGCCGGCGCCACTTATCCCGACCAGATCCCCGACGCGGCGCGCTGGTCCGATCAGCATCATTACCTCGCCGGTCAGTCCTTGGCCGACGCGATTCAGGCCGACCAGCTTCCTTGGGATCCCAGCGTGCAGGCCTTGCTGCCGTTCCCTTCGGCCCTGGAAATGATGGCTTCGGACATCCAGTGGACCACCGATCTTGGCAACGCCTTCCTGGCTCAGCAGCAGGACGTAATGGACGCGGTTCAGAGGGAGCGCCGCAAGGCCCGCGATTTCGGGTATCTGCGGAGCAACGGCCAGATCGTTGTTGGCGCGGGACCTTATATTACGATTGCCCGTCAATCCGGACTTTATCGTTGTGCCCTACTACGATCCGGGAATCGTTTTTTTCGCGCCGCGGCCCGGTTTCGTCGTCGGTGGCGCGATCCGTTTCGGCTTCGGCGTGAGCATCGGCGGCTTCTTCCGGCCCTGGGGCTGGGGCCTGGGAAGATTTGATTGGGGCGCGCACACCTTATTCATCAACGACGCGCCTTGGCGGCGGACCTGGGGCAATCGAGCCGGCTACGTTCACCCTTATGCTAACGTCCGGCGGTTCGGGCCGGCGGAGCGGGCCCCGGAGCGCCATGAGCTGTTCGAGCGCTCGCCCCGTGAACGCGATTCAGCGCGCCAGGGTCGCCGCCCCGTGGAGGAACACCGCGGCCGGCGCTAGCCCGCACAGCGGTAAGCAATAATCCACTGGATCGTTACGTGTGCTCGACCGAAAAATCGGAACTTTTTGGCCCCTTGGACGGAATTGGTATCGAAAGCCAAACGAGCCCATCGGGAGGGTTTTTCCAGCCATGAGAAAAGCGGTCCTTGCGATTTCATTGCTTTCGGTATTTTCCGTTCCGGCTCTTTTCGCCCAGAACCAGAACACAGCCGGCCACAGGCCCAACACAGCTGCCATGGTGCAGCGCCAGGTGAAGCGCTTGACGCTCTTGCTGGACCTCACTCCCGGCCAGCAAACTGCTCTCACCGATCTCTTCACCAAGGAAGCTGCGGATAATCAGGGGCTGTTTTCCAGCATGAATAAAGCGCGCCGCGCCCTCAGCACTGCTGAGAAAAATAACGACAGTGCCGGCATCCAGGCTGCATCCACCGAGATCGGCGCCCTTACGGGACAAATGACTCTCGACCGATCGAACCTGAATGCGGCCCTCAAGGGAATCCTTACTTCCGAGCAGTGGATGAAATACAACGCACTCGGCGGCGCCCGAGGATACGGATTCTCTGGTCGCGGACCGGGAGGCTTCGCTGGCCGCCCGGGCGGACCCGGCGCCTAGCCGGAAACTTCCCCGCGTGGCGGTTTAGTTCTCGCTGAAACTCCCCACTGTCGTTCGTCGGGAATTTTCTTTTCGCTTAGCTCCCGCATGGACCATCCCCGGCCCGCCGCTTATACTCTGCGCGTGAATGTCGCGCAAAACCCTCTCGATGCGCTGTGCCGCTACTGGGGATATGACGCCTTCCGCCCCTTGCAGGAGCAGATCGTGCGCAGCTTGCTCGGCGGCCACGATGCCTGCGTCATTATGCCGACCGGCGGAGGCAAGTCGCTGTGCTACCAGCTTCCCGCGGCGATACTCTCCGGCCAAACTGCACTCGTCGTCTCGCCTCTCATCGCCTTGATGCAGGACCAGGTCGCGCAGCTTTCCCAAGTCGGAATCCCCGCCGCCTTCCTCAACAGCACGCTCACCGAACGCGAACAGACCGCGATTATCGGAAGCGCGCGCGCGACTCGCTACCGCCTGCTTTATCTCTCGCCCGAACGCCTGGCGCGGCCCGACACCCTCGAATGGCTACGCGGCGTGCCCATCTCGTTTTTTGCCATTGATGAGGCGCATTGCATTTCCGAGTGGGGCCACGAGTTCCGGCCCGAGTATCGCCAGCTCAGCGCTCTCCGGAATCGCTTCCCGAATTCTCCCATCGCGGCGTTCACCGCCAGCGCCACCCGCCGCGTTCGCCACGACATCATCGAGCAGCTCGGCCTGCGCGACCCGCACAAGTACATCGCCAGCTTCTATCGCTCCAATTTGAATTACATCGTCAAGGAATGTGACGCGCGTGGGCAGCGCTCTCTCCTCCTGAAGACCCTCCGGCGGCACCGCAACGCCTCCATCATCGTTTACGCGCCCACGATTGCTCGCGTTGCCGAGACGGCCGCTCTCCTCGAATCGCACAAAATACCGGCGGTCGCCTACCACGGCAAAATGGATGCCAAGGCGCGCCGCTCGAGCCAGGAGCGCTGGATGTCCGACGATGCCCGCGTCCTTGTCGGCACCCTCGCCTTCGGCTTGGGCATCAACAAAGCCGCGGTCCGCGCCGTGATTCATCTCTCGCTCCCCAAATCCATCGAGCAGTATTATCAGGAGGCCGGCCGTGCCGGACGCGACGGCCTTCCTGCCGATTGCCTCTTGCTCTGGCAGAAACGCGACGTCGGCCTCCTCACTCACTTCATCGGCCAGATCGAGGACCCGGAAGAAAAGGATCGCGCCTGGCAGCGCTATCACGCCATCCTGAATTTCGTCCGCTCGGCGACTTGCCGCCATCGGCAGATCTGCCTGCACTTCGGCGAAATCAAGAAATGGACCTCCTGCGGGACCTGCGATGCCTGCGTGCGATTCCAATGGCTCGAAGAGCCGTCGACCGCCCCCGAACCTCCGCGACCCGGAAACAAATCGGCCTGGTGCCGCGCTTCATCGTCCACTTCATTGTCGCCCGGCACTTCGTCGCCCAACGTCTCCCCCGCCCAGCCGTCACGCCGCGAAAACCGCTGGTCGCAAACCGAAACCCCACCCGCCACGCAGCTCGACGAAGCGCTCTACGACCGGCTTCGCGAGTGGCGCCGCACCGCAGCCCAGGAACAGGGTGTCCCCGCCTTCGTCGTCTTTCACGACACGACTCTCGCCGACATCTGCCGCCAGCGCCCGCGTTCGCTCCGCGAACTTCGCCAAGTCCACGGCATCGGCGAACAAAAATCCGAGCGCTACGGCCTCCAACTCCTGGCGGTCCTCGCAAAGTTCGCCGAAAGCTAAGCCCGCGCTGGCGGTCGTTGCTCCCTTTGACATCATCGGGAGTACCCCCACCCCGGGTATTTCTGCGAAGAGTGCGCAAATATCTGAAAGCAGGGAGGTTGAGGTTTTAAAGAGCACGGAAGAGTGCGCAAGATGCTGAAAAATAAGGGGCCGGTATTTGGCAAGAGCGCCAGGCGCGCTCCACTGTGGCCAGGGGCCGGGAGATTCCCCAAGCGGGGCCGAACGGTCCGAAGTTGTACCGGAAACATACCACATTATAACATGTGTGTCAATGGTATGTACTGTTAATGCGTTGAACGGATATACGAACGGGCGTTCGGATGGACGCGGGGAATCGTTCGAATGTCGAGATGCGCGCAGGTGATGCTAGGTAGGCCAGAGCATCCGCTTTTCGGAGTTGGCGCCGACCTCGGGGCAATTGTTAACGAAGCTCCGCTTTGTTGCGAATCTGCGCCGCGTTTGCATCAATCAGCTCCAGAAAGGCGCGGAGGACAACGGACGGGTTCACTGTTTTCCATGCGGCGACGAGCTCGACCCGGACATCGTCAGGCTGCAAACGGTAGAACCTGACACCATTTGAACGCAGGTATCTAGCGCAGGCAGGCACAATGGAGACGCCGTGTTCTGCTTCAATCAGTGAGAGCAACGCCTCCGAATTACTCGGCTGATTCTCAACACGCGGGGAAAACCCTGCCTTCTGACAAACGGTTAGGACGGTATCGAACAGAGCTGGGTGGGCCTCACGGTGAAACAAAACAAAGCTCTCGCTCGCCAAATCCGCAATACGCACGCGTTTGCCCTTCACGCGTCGTGAACGCGGCAGCATAGCCAACAGCGGATCGCGGAACAAAACTCGCGACGAGAAGGTCCTGCTCCGTTCTGCGGTCAGTGTCCGGGTGAATCCGATGTCGATTTCCCCTTTCTCGAACGCAGCATCCTGCTGAACGGGACTGAGCTCGTGAAGCGTCAGTTTCACGCCTGGGTATGACCCTTTGAATTTGCGCACAAGCCCTGGAAGAAAAGCCGAGGTCGCGGAGCCAATGAATCCGATAGAGAGCCTTCCGATATGGCCCCGTGCCACTCGGCGGGCAGTCTCAACGGCCAATTCGGCCTGTGCGAGCGTGCGTACAGCTTCGGCGTAAAACACCTCGCCTTCAGACGTAAGCTGGGTGACGCGTTTGGCACGCGAAAGCAACTTCAGCCCAAGTTCGTTTTCGAGATCGCTGACTGTCTGGCTAATCGCCGGCTGGGCAACGTGGATACGGCGGGAAGCTTCGCGATAGCTCTTCCATTGCACGACAGCGGTGAAATAACGAAGGTGACGCAGTTCCATATTGATCTCCATTTACTATCAATGTGATTGGAACATACGATGAATCATATCACCTGTCGTGGAGTCAAACCATGCGTGAAGCAAGAAAAACAGCTCAACAGAGGCCGATCTTGGAGGAAACAGTGTTTATTGGTGATGGAAGCCAAAGGCTCGCGAATCTAGGAGCGGTTGTCGGGCTGCTCGCGCTGACCATGACTGCCGGATGCGAACGCCAGGTAGCTTCCGCGCCTCCCCCTGCGCCGCCGGACGTGGAAGTGACACCAGTGATCCAAAAAGATATGCCGGTCGAGGGAGAGTGGATCGGAACGCTCGAGGGATACGTCAACGCTCAGATCCAACCGCATGTAACTGGCTACCTGATTCGTCAGGATTATCAGGAAGGCGGATTTGTAAGGCAAGGCCAGGTTCTCTTCGAAATCGACCCCCGTCCGTTTCAGGCGGCGCTTGACCAAGCGAAAGGACAATTGGCTCAAGCCGAGGCACAGTTAGCCAACGCCGAACTCAACGTCAAACGAGACGTTCCCGAGGCAGAAGCTCACGCTATTCCTCAGAGTCAACTCGACAACGACACGCAGGCGCAGCTTGGAGCGAAGGCGGCAGTGGAAGCGAATCAGGCAGCGGTCGAACAGGCGGCGCTGAATTTGGGCTACACAAAAGTTGTTTCGCTAATTGACGGCATCGCAGGCGTCGCCACTGTGCAGGTGGGCAACCTCGTCGGACCTTCTACGATCCTCACGTCGGTGTCGCAGGTGGACCCAATCAAGGCGTATTTTCCGATCAGCGAACAGGAATATCTGCGGATGGCGGATGGGGTCGCTCCCGGTAAGGTCGATTGGCTGACGCACGCCTCGCGGATTCCTTTGCAGTTGATCCTGGCTGACGGAACCAGGTATTCGTACCCTGGGAAGATTGCTTTCGCCGATCGTCAAGTCAACCCACAGACGGGAACGATCCAGATCATTGGCGAATTCCCCAATCCAAAGAATCTCTTGCGGCCAGGACAGTATGCGCAGATTCGCGCGCTCACGGAGATTTTACGAGGGGCACTGCTGGTGCCACAGCAGGCTGTGAATCAGGTGCAAGGAAGCTATCAGGTTGTCGTGCTTGGTTCCGGGAATCGGACCCAAATCCGAAACGTTCAGGTAGGGCCCACCGCGGGCACGCTGTGGGTGATCACAGCGGGTTTGCATACGGGGGAGAGAGTCGTGACTGTTGGGATCGAAAAACTCCAAGACGGCCAGGTAGTAGATCCCGTTCCTTATCAGGGCACGGAGGGCCAGTAAGCCATGTCCAGATTTTTCATAAACCGCCCGATTGTGGCAATCGTGATTGCAATCCTCACCGTGATCGTAGGCGCGATTACGATCGTGACTTTGCCGGTGGCACAATTTCCGAATATCGCCCCGCCCGAGATCTTCCTGCAGGCTACCTATCCTGGCGCAGATGCGAAGACTCTCGAACAGGCTGTCGCTACGCCCATCGAGCAGCAAATCAACGGTGTGGACAACATGGCCTACATGTATTCCCTAAATGCCACGGCTAACCAGCAACTGACCATGTTCGTCGACTTCGACGTCAAAACGGATCCCAACACTGACCTGTTGCTTACCCAGTCGCGCGAGCAACTGGCAAACGGTCAATTGCCGCCAGAGGTCAACAGCTACGGAGTCACCCTCAAAAAGTCGGCCCTCGCTCCGTTCATGCTGATCGCTCTGTATTCGCCGCACGGTACGCACGATGCCACCTATCTAGCGAACTACGCATACATCAACCTCAATGATCCTCTCGCACGATTGTATGGGGTGGGACAGACGATCGTCTTCGGCTCGGGCCAGTACGCTATGAGACTCTGGGTGAAGCCCGACCAATTAGCGAAGCTGGGCATCACGGTTACAGACATTGTCAATGCGGTCAAAGCCCAGAACACCGTAAATCCGGCGGGGCAGGTTGGAGGCGAGCCGGAAGCAAAGGACCAGCAATTCACCTATGCGGTGCTGGCTCAGGGTCGTCTGACAACGCCGGAGCAATTCGGCAACATTATCGTGCGTGAGGCGCCAAATGGCGGGACTGTTCGCGTAAAAGACGTGGCTCGAGTCGAATTGGGCAGTCAGGACTACAGCATGATTTGTCGCCTGAACGGCAAGCCCGCCGCCGGTATCGCCATATATCAGTTGCCTGGATCCAATGCCGTTCAAACCGCGGCTGGCGTGCGTCAGCTTATGGAACAGCTGAAGCAACGCTTCCCCGGAGATATTGATTACGCTATATCACTCGATCAAACACTCCCGGTCACGGAAGGGATGAAAGAGATCACTCAGACCCTCGTGATTGCGATTGTGCTGGTAATTATTGTGGTCTACCTGTTCTTGCAAGACTGGCGCGCTACACTGATCCCCATGTTGGCCGTGCCGGTCTCTCTCGTCGGCACTTTCATTGTATTCCCGCTGTTCGGCTTCTCCATCAATACCCTTTCGATGTTCGGGCTTGTGCTGGCGATCGGGTTGGTGGTCGACGACGCCATCGTGGTAGTTGAAGGAGTACAGCACCACATTGAGGCAGGATTATCTCCCAAAGATGCTGCCCGTAAAGCGATGGACGAACTTTCCGGTCCGGTCGTGGGCATTGCATTGGTCCTGGCATCGGTATTTGTACCAACCATTTTCATTCCAGGCATCACTGGCAGGTTATATCAGCAATTTGCCATTACGGTCGCGATCTCCGTAGTGCTTTCGGCATTCAATGCTCTCACGCTTAGCCCTGCACTTTCGGCTTTAATCCTTCGGCCCAAAAAGGAGACTCGCGGCCCCCTCGGAAAGTTCTTTGGGTACTTCAACCGTTATTTCGAGCGCTCCACCGACAGCTTCGTACGCCTTTCGGGCGACCTGATTCGTAAAGCCGCCGTGGTTATGGTGCTTCTTGTCGTTGCCGGACTGGCGGCATGGTTGTTCGGCGCCCATCTGCCGACCAGCTTCCTGCCCGATGAAGACCAGGGTTACGTCTACATCAACATGCAACTTCCCAACGCGGCGTCATTGGAGCGCACAAGCGCGGCCGCGAGGCAGGTAGAGGACGTACTCGCAAAGACACCAGGGGTCGAGTACACGACGAGTGTGGTTGGATTCAGTTTGCTCAGTGTCGTCCGGACGACCTATAACGCCTTCTTTTGGGTCAGTTTGAAACCGTGGGACCAACGGACAAGCAGCGCAGAACAATATCAGGAGATTAAGACACGTTTGAACGAGGAACTGGGTCGCCTGCCGCAAGGGACGGTCTTCAGTTTTTCTCCGCCAGCGATACCGGGCGTCGGCAGTTCCGGGGGAGTGACGTTCGTGCTGGAAGACCGCGCCGGCAGGGACGTGCAGTTCCTAGCGGATAACGTGGACAAATTCCTGGCAGCCGCTCGCAAGCGCCCTGAGATTGGAATCGTCAGCACCACGTTCGTCCCGAGCGTGCCGCAAGAGTTCATCAACGTGGACCAGGGCAAAGTGCTGAAGCAAGGCGTGGTTTTGACGGATGTCTACAACACGATTCAAGCGTACATGGGCGGCTTGTTCGTCAACTACTACAACGATTTCGGCCGTACCTGGCAAGTTTATGTGGAGGCGGAATCGCCTTACCGATCGAATACGCAAAACCTTGGGCAGTTCTACGTGCGCAACAGCCAGGGCGAGGCGGTGCCCCTCTCCGCACTGGCAAATTTCGAGACCCGTTCCGGCCCTGAGTTCACGATGCGCTACAACGAGTACCGGTCTGCCCAGCTTAACGCGAATGCCGCGCCAGGTTACAGCTCCGATCAGGCGAGAGCCGCCCTGGTGGATGTTTTCAAGCAGACCATGCCTTCCGAAATGGGTTACGACTGGACGGGAATGTCCTATCAAGAGGAGAAGGCCGAGCAAGGAGTTCCAGCTTCCGTGATCTTCGGGTTTTCGCTCCTTTTCGTTTTTCTAATTTTGGCAGCTCTCTATGAAAGCTGGACAGTGCCTTTTAGCGTGCTGCTCAGCACGCCCGTAGCAGTATTCGGCGCCCTCGCTGCGCTTTGGATTCGTCGAGTTGTAGTCGGCCTTTATCTTCCTCAGTACATGGTTCAAATCGAAAACGATGTCTACGCCCAGATTGGCCTGGTGATGCTCATCGGCCTGGCCGCGAAAAACTCGATTCTAATCGTGGCCTTTGCCAAGGAGGACTACGAACGCGGTATGTCCCTCGTCGACGCGGCAC
>Ga0210394_10003851_pt1 | contig 18160 bp, 20 predicted proteins | sample IncBWC12MmetaG_FD_160121 | JGI IMG/M metagenome (GOLD analysis project Ga0210394, IMG submission 160121) | Forest soil microbial communities from Barre Woods Harvard Forest LTER site, Petersham, Massachusetts, United States - Inc-BW-C-12-M | ecosystem: Environmental > Terrestrial > Soil >... | reverse complement strand
GGCTCGGTTATCGATCGCGGCAGACATGTGACAGCCTATGTTGTTGCGCGACACGGCCGCATTCTATTCGGCACCGATACACCGAGTGCTCCGACCTACGCCAATCCACCGGGCCTCAATGGCTGGCTGGAGATGCATCGGCTGCTGGAGGCGGGCGAAACTCCCGCGGCGATCTTCAAATCCGCGACGCTGACGAACGCACAGGCGCTGAAGCTGGATCGGGACATCGGTACCGTGCAGGTTGGAAAACGCGCCAATTTGCTGCTGCTCCGTCAGGATCCGACGCAAACGATAGACGCCTATGCCGGGATCGCGAAAGTGATACTCAACGGCCGAGTATTGGACCCTGCCGAACTGGCGGCCAACGCTGCGCGCAAAGACCCGATCGATGGAAAATAGCATCTTATATACGTTCAGTACCATTGCCCAAGCTCTGGGCGGTGCGTTCGCGCTGCTGTCGGCCTTTGTGTTGTTTCGATTTCAGTCTTTGGATGCATCCATGTTGAATGCCTCGCGAGGCTTAAGGTCGATCTGGAAAACGCCGGCGGATCTGGAAACTTACGATACCTTGCGGGGGCTTTCGGTCTGGCCATCCTTGAACAAGGCGATCGATGCGCAAATCGGGAGAATGACCGCAGTTCATGAAGAGCCGAGTTTTGAAGTCATGGCGACGAAAACGCGGCTGCGCGCCGGGGAAAGCCTGCATTTTTTTCTGACGTGGACGTTCTGGTTGGCGGTTTCGCTGACCTTCTTGGTAATGACCGGCTCAGTGGCCGTTATTCCGTATGCACATGAAATCGCCGAGACGCATAGCCTCCAAGATATTCATACGCTGAACCTCGCAGGAGTAGCGGCATTCGCCGTGTGCATGGTCTCGCGCTGGTCAGCCGCTATGGCAAGAGCATTATCCAACCGCGAATCGATGCCTTGATAAAAGGCCCGTAGTCGTGCCGGGAGTTTCAATCATCCTAGTTCGTAGACTGACAAGCACATGAGAATTGCGCGCACAATCGGGCAGATAGCGGCGGGCGCTGTGCTGGTGATTTGCCTTCTGGTCCTGATTGGCGCCCACGTTTACGGCCTGCCGTTTATATCGCCGATCGGGTCGACAATCTTGTCGATTTTTGGCCCCTGGCTCCTCGTTGCGCTCATCGCGATCGGTGCGTTCGAAATTTTGGTTTGGCGCGCGTCGCATTCGCGCGGCGCCCTTCTGTTGATGACGATGGCGGTTGCGGCGACGGGATGGGCGTCGGTGGCTCTTGCCCGAATGCTGGCTGAGCTTCACGATCATGGCGTGCCAATCAATCTGGTACGCGCGTTCGGAGTGCGGGTCCAACCTGGTTCGCGGCCCGACGACGACCTTGTGTATGGGAGCTGGCAAGATCAGCCGCTGCACCTTCTCGTCTACAAACCCAGGGCAGCCACACGGGGGGATTCTGCACCCATCCTGCTGTACATCCATGGCGGAGGATTCAGTGGTGGTGACAGATTCGAGAGCGGAACCAACCTTCGCTGGTTCGCCGATCGCGGATGGCTGGCACTGTCGATCGACTACACCCTGTCATCCGTCGATCGACATCTGTGGGATACCACGACAAGTCAGGTCGGTTGCGCGATGGCCTGGACCGCGGCCAATGCTGCCCGACTCGGTGGTGATCCCGCCCGCATTTCTCTGTTGGGCTCTTCTGCCGGTGGCAATCTCGCAATCAATGCCGCGTACCTCGCCAACGCAGGCCGGCTCGAGTCTTCCTGCGGTGGAACCGTGCCGCGGGTGTCGGCGGTGAGCGCGCTCTATCCGCCGGTCGATCTCGCCGCCGCGTGGGTCAGTCAGGTACCAGCGATTTCCGACATGGCGCGCCGGTTCAACACGTACTACGTGGGCGGCAGTCCCCAGCAATTCCCCGATCGATACCGGTTTGTGGCTTCGGCGACCCACATCAACGCCGCCGCTCCTCCGACCCTCGTCATCTTCGGCGCCAATGATCACCTGGTTCCACCGGACGCGACAGACCGCTTCGTCCAACAAGCACGGAATGCAGGCATCAACATCGAGAGCATCCGATTCCCGTATGGCGATCACGCCTTCAACCTCAATCAGTATGGTATCGGCAACCAGTTCTACCTTGGTATGACGGATCAATTCCTGAGTGCGCACGGACAGCGGCCCGCGAACGCGAGGCCGGATCGGGAGTAGGCTCATTGGGTAAGTGGTGACTATGCGCGCCTCGCGCAATTGGGACCCTGAAGTCTTTACTCGAGCCGCAATCGAGGTCATTCTTAAGATTATCATTTTGAGCGCGCGGCTTCGGTGGGCGGCGCGCGCCGAGTTGAGCCCACGGCAACTGAAGGAGGTGATCCAAGTGGCACATACAAACGTTGGTTCGGTCGCGTCTCTTGACGCGCTGGTTGGTGGCGAGGTTTATCGTTAGTCCACCTCGTACTGGCCGGGATGCCAATGAGGATGCGCGCAGGCTCGTTGCCACGCGTGCGACCGGGTCCAACGGATGGACGCTTCGACACTGTTGCTAGGCGGACGACCTTGGTCCTTAAGGTAACTTTGCTCGGGCAGGAATGGCGGAGTCCTCGCGGACTCCGCCATTTTCTTTGGTACGCCCGGCAGGGCGCACTCACTCGTGGTGTCCAAACTTGGCCGCGCAGCCAAGTTTGTGGTCGACGCTTCGCGTCATTGATCGTCGGCATCCGCCGGCGAAACGCAGGGCAGACCCTGAATCGTCGCTCGAAAGGTGGGAGAATTCGGCACCGGACATTACAATCTTCATACCGATTCACGGCCGGCTGAAAGAGTTAAAGACATCGTAACGAATAACCAACCGCGAAAGCCGGCGGGCGCTCTCACGAAGATTCTGCTTCGAGAGGGTGCTCTGGGCCAAGCGTGGATTCGCTATGCTCTCGCGATCGCGCTGGTAGGATTGGCCCTCGCGGCGCGATTTGTAATGCTGCCCGTGAACGGCGGACTGGCATTTAACACGTTCTATCCGGCGGTAATAGCCTGTGCGCTGCTGCTGGGAATCGGACCCGGTGTACTGGCGACCTTGTTTGGCGCGTGTTTCGCCGCGTATTTCTTTCTGCCGACATTCCCATCATTCGGCTACGCAGCCTCGCTCGCGTTCTTTTTGCTAACCTGCGGCTTGACGTGTTGGTTGGCTGAATGGCTGCGCACCGCTGTAAGGGACGTGCGCGGGAGTGACCGCAAGCTGCGGGCGCTCTACGAGACCGCAAACGTCGGCATTGTGCTGACGGACATGAATACGCGTTATGTGGATTTCAATGAGACGTTTCGTCGCTTTACCGGGTACAGCGCCGATGAGTTGCGGGCATACGAATACCGGACCCTGACAAGCGAAAGCGACAGGGCGGGAACGGACGAACAACTGGAGGTGGCGAAGCGCCAAGGCCGATTCGGCCCCTACGAAAAAGAGTACATACGCAAGGATGGCAGCCGAATTCCCCTGCGTTTCAATGGCGCGCTGTTCACCGATGTGGATGGCCAGAACTACCTATGGTCCATCGTCGATGACATCACTGAACGGCGACGCCTTGAAGGCTTGCTGATGAATTCGATCAGCGCGGAACAACACAAGCTCGGACGCGACCTACATGACGGGCTCGGGCAGGAGCTTGCCGGGATATCACTGCTGGCCACGGCGATCGCGTCGAGCACCAAGAAATCGGGTCGTGCAGAGGCAGGGGAACTCGAGAATCTTGCAAAGATTGCGACACGCGCACTCGCCAACTGCCGCGCCATTGCACATGGCCTGTCGCCGGTGACTTATGCCGACGGCGGCATCGTCGAAGTCTTGGAAGAGATGGTAAGGCTGAATCGTGATTCGTTCGGGATCGAGGGAAGCTGTGAGGTGATGCGGGCGGCACCGATTCGACTCGGGGCCGACGCGTTGGACAACCTGTATCGAATATCCCAAGAGGCCGTCGCGAATGCCCGGCGGCACGGCCGGGCAAGGTCAATAAATGTCACCCTGCATATCCAGCCGACACTCGTGAGGCTGGACATTCTGGACGATGGCGTGGGTATGCCGAAGGCGGCGACAGACTCGGGGGGCATGGGTCTTAAGATCATGAAATTTCGTGCATCAACCATCGGTGCACGTCTGGTCATTGGACCGGGACCGCACGGAGGTACCCTCGTGTCGGTGGTATGTCCTCAACTGTCGGGGTGAGGCAGAAATGGGCTCCGCAGAGCCCCCACAACTAGCGCCCGAGCCACCAACGAAGCACTCGTTTTGGCTACGCAGTTGCATCCTGCGAACTACATCAAAGATCTTTGGGGCCGTTTGGGATTGACTGGCTAATATGGCCAAGATGAGCGCCGTCCTGCGAATTAAAGCCGAGCTGGCCCTGGCGGAAGCGTCTCGGAAACTACTCAGCCAGCACGCGTCTATACGCACATCGCCTGAAACAAGAGATTACGCTAATACAGCTTCCGTTGTGCGCAAGGAGCTCGACAAGCTTGTGGTTATACTCGGCGACGACGCCAGTGAGAAACATTGGAATGTAGCGGCTCGTATCGCGAAATGTGCGGACTACCTTGCCCAGATACCGAGCCGCGAAGTCCAGGATGCGCGTCTGGATATGATTGCAGCGCACAAAGTGTTACAGGACGTAGAGGAAATCACGTTCTGAAGTCTAGTTGTTCGCTGGCACCGTGCACGTGGTCCTCTCCCAAATCGAATTGACTTTTCATCCATCATAATGGAATATTTTCCATTATGAAAGAAATGAAGGCCGTCCCTCTCTCCGAGAACATTGATACCCGAATTGCGAACCGAGTGCGGGTGCTGCGCACCGAGCTCCATATGACTCTCGAGGCGCTCGCGGCAAGATCCGGTGTCAGCCGCTCGATGATCTCGCTCATAGAGCGCGGGGAGAGCAGTGCGACGGCGGTCGTTCTGGAAAAGATCGCGACAGGTTTGAAAGTGTCGCTAGCGACGCTATTCGAAGATTCGAGCAGGCCCGCGAATCCGGTGTCCCGGCACGATGAAAGGGTGTCGTGGCGCGATCCGCAGTCCGGCTATGTGCGGCGCAATATATCCCCTGCCAACTTTCCCTCGCCACTCCAGATCGTCGAGGTCGATCTGCCGGCTGGCGCGAGCGTGGCTTATGAAACCGGCGCTCGCGAGGTGAGTATCCATCAGCAGATCTGGGTGCAGGAAGGGAGGGTGGAGGTGACGGTCGGCAATGTGACATACCGCCTCTCAGAAAACGACTGCCTGGCGATGCAGCTCAATGAACCCATTGCGTTTCGCAATCGATCGCGCAAGGTTGCCCGGTATATCGTGGTCTTGTCGACGCAACCCTCGCGTGCATCGAGGATATGAAGATTCATCGAGCGCGCACCACGGCAGAGGTGAATTGCTTGAATTTCATCATGTGCACTTACGATACCCATGCGGGCGCGATCCTCGATATCTTCAATGAGGCTATCGTGAATTCGACGGCGCTCTATGACTACCAGCCGCGAGCACGTGAGAGTATGGCCGGGTGGTTCAAAGCCAAGGAGGACGGTGGGCTTCCTGTCATTGGAGCGGTCGACTCTCTCGGTCACCTCCTAGGGTTTGCAAGCTATGGAACGTTTCGGGCGTGGCCGGCCTATAAGTATTCGGTGGAGCATTCGGTCTACGTACACAAAGACCATCGGGGCAAAGGTATTGGCGCAGGGCTCCTGCAAAAGTTGATTGAGGCGGCTCAGGAGCACCAGTTTCACGTCATGGTCGGCGGTATTGATGTCACGAACTCGGCCAGCGTGGCGCTGCACGAAAAATTTGGATTTGTGCATGCTGGAACCGTTCGGCACGCCGCCTTCAAATTTGGGACATGGCGAGATCTAGGCTTCTACCAGCTGCTACTCGAAACCCCAGTTCATCCGATTGACGGGTAATCTCGATGTCGCCAGTGGAAAGTAGGCCGGTGTCTGCGTGGGAAATCCGACAAGAGGACCTGTCTCGCGACGCAGCGCGCGATCTTGTGCGTTTACATCTCGAAGGCATGCACGCGCACTCTCCTCCGGGTGGCGTGTTCGCGCTCGATTTTTCAGGTCTAAAGGCACCTGAAGTCACTATGTGGGCCGCATGGCACGCCGACAAGATCGCGGGAATCGGGGCGTTGAAGGATCTCGGCGGTCAATTCGGGGAGGTCAAGTCGATGCGCACGCATCCCGAATTCCTGCGCCGCGGCGTGGCCGCCGCACTTCTCGAACACATTATCGGCGCGGCTTTACTCAAGGGGATGAAACGCCTCAGCCTTGAAACCGGCAGCGGCCGGTATTTTGAGCCGGCTCTCTCGCTTTACAGACGTCGTGGATTCGTTGCCGGCGACGAATTCGCTGACTACAAGCGAACCGCCTTCAATCAGTTTCTACACTTGAATTTGTAGCTTGGGCCTGATGGCGAGGGGCGGGATGGCGAGAGCGGCGAAAGTACAGGGGAGCGACTGTGCTCTAGAATAAGCAGTCCGACCGCAGGGGGTGAGGGGGAAGTACTATGCCTATCGACGATACGAGCACGCGCTTTCTCGACATCAGTCCTTATGTGAGCCGGCCGGCTGATCTGCAACCGCCCTTGTCGTCGAACATCCATGCGGATGTCGCCATTGTCGGCGGCGGCTACACCGGACTATCCACCGCTCTTGCGCTACACGAGAGGGGTATAGCGGCGGTGGTGCTCGAACGTGACTTTTGCGGCTATGGAGCGAGCGGCCGCAATGCCGGCCACTTGACTCCCACCATCTGCAAGGATCTACCGACGGCCGTCATGCTGTTTGGCCGAGAAAGGGCCGGCAAACTCGCGCGTTTTGCAGACTTCTGTGTCGAGAGCGCAGAAGAAATCATTAAAGCCTACAGCATCGGCTGCGACTACAACCGCAGCGGCAATATCATGGCCGTCGTGCATCCTGCGCAGGAGAAACGGTTGCGCAAGGCGACTGAGGCCGCCGTCTCGCTGGGCGCAAAGATGCATTTCGTCGAAGCGGGCGAGATGCGCTCACGCGGCATACCGCGCGCTTTCCCCTGCGGTGCGATGGAAGAGGCGGGTGGCACGCTGCACACCGGAAAATTCGTACTGGGATTGCGCCAGGCTGCGCTCGCGCGCGGCATTCGGATCTACGAGCAGACGGCTGTCGAGCACATCGATGAAACGCAGCCTGTACACCTGGTCACGGCGGGCGGCACGGTCAATGCCGAGAAGCTTGTGATGGCGGCAAACGCCTATGCCGGCGAGATCGGCCGGCCGGGCGACCGCGTGGCCCCGCTCTACATCACCCTTTTCGAAACCGCACCGCTGTCGGACGCGCAACTCGAAGCGATCGGCGGCTGGAAGGGGCGCGAGGGCATCTACACCGCGCATGAAAGCATGGAGAGCTATCGCCTGACGGCCCAGAGGACCATCATTGGCGGCTCGAAGGACGTGCAATATTTCTACGACTGCGCCCCGCACAATCACGGTGGTGAGGGCGATGCGCGCAAGCTGAGCGTGATCCGTCCCTTTCGCGAACGATTTCCAGCGCTCGCCGACCTAAGGGTAGCGCACGCCTGGGCGGGATGGTGCGGCTTCACGCTCAACTTCATGCCTGTGGTGGGGCGCGTCCCGGACAATCCGGCCTATCACTACGCCATTGGCTATAACGGTCACGGCGTCGCCCAGGCGACGACCATGGGCGCTTTGCTCGCAGATCTCCTGCAGGGCCGCTTCAATCCCTGGCACGAACTCATTTGCCGCAAGCCCGCCTATATGCCGCCGAAACCGCTGCGATATGTGAGCGTCAAGGCGATTCTCGCAGTCGTAAACGGCATCGATCGGCGCGTTGATCGCAGGGCACGAGGCTCGGGCGCGCCGATGGACTTCGAGGGCACACGTCGAGCGCTGCCGCCTAGGGACACTTAGAGGAGATCATCTTGACCGCTGTAGCCAACGCGAGGCTGGGAGAAAACGATCGAGCAGTCGAATCGTTGGAACTTGCCTTTTCACAACGCCAGCTTGCGATGACCGAAATTGCCATCGAGCCAGCCTTTGATTTTCCGTCGTCGTTGCCGTCAGGCGGCAGTGCCATGAGACGGCCGTCGATCGGTAAAGCAAGGCCAAGAGCGCGAACAGCGAGCTAGACCCGCTGAACCCATTGGCTCCGCCAGGCCGGCGCCTCGAAGGGGTCCGCGAAGTACTGCGTCTCGTGCACGACCTTGCCATTGCGGAACTCCATGATGCTCACTGTGTATGCTGGTCGGCCCTGGTAGCTGATCATATATTCCGTGACCCACAGATCTCCCATCCCAAGAATTCGCTTGACGTTGAAGCCCGACGGCTTGCCTGGATGGTGACTTCGCAAGGCCTGCAAATTACGCCGCCCGAGAATACGTTCACCGGACTGGGGATAGTCACAAATGACATCGTCATCGTAAATATCGTGTTCAGCGTTCGCGTCGCCGGCGGCGGAGGCGCGCCAGTGCATGTCCAGATCTTCACGTATTTGATCTTCTTGCATGAACTGCTCCAGGTGCCGTTCGGGTTCCAAGATCATCGACCTTGGGAATAGTATCGGCGACCGCTGGCGGCCGCGAGAAGAACTTGCGACGCTAGCGACCAGGCGCCCGTCGAGCGGGAACGTTATTCGTTCGATGCTGAAGCGCGGAGCGCGTAGACACTGTCAGGGCCGCCTTCCATGGCCGTCCGTGCGACGCATGGGTCGCACCCCTGGCAAATCCCGCTCGGCGCACGACGTGTCGTGGGCTTGCCAAAAAAAGTCAACTAGTAAAAAGGGTCAATTCTTGCCTTGACAGGTATTAGAGTACGAGCGTACTCTTAAATCATGCGGTATTCGCCGGAACACAAAGCGCAGAACCACGAGAACATTCTTTCCGTGGCCGCCCGCTCGTTCCGCGAGCACGGCGGTGACAGCAGCGGCATCGGGACGGTGATGAAGAAGGTAGGCCTGACGAAAGGGGGCTTCTACCGGCATTTTGAAAGCAAGGATGATCTGTTCGTCGAAGCGGTGGCACGGGCGTTCGACGAGATGGGAAGCGGCATGCTGAAAATTGCAAGGTCCGCGCCTGAAGGTCAGGCTTTGCGGGCCATCATCGAATTCTATCTAAGCGCGCGCCACGCGAATTCGCCGGGAATGGGTTGTGTGTTCTCCGCCCTCGGGCCAGAACTCGCCCGAAAACCGTTGTCGGTGCGAAAACGGATTGAGGCGTCGCGAGAAGCGTATCGTGAGCGGCTGCTGCCATTTGTTCCTGGTGAGACGCGGGAGGAAAAAGTGGCGAAATTTCAGCTGTTGTTCCCCAGTATGGCTGGAGTGCTGACTGCGGCCCGGTTGACCCCATCCCCTCAGAGTCGTGAGCAGATGTTGATGGAGGCGAGGAGCTTTTTCATAAAGTGCTTTGCTGACGAGTAATTTTTTGTCCCAAAAGAGTACGGTCGTACTCTTATCAGGAAGCGTCATGGTAACAGACTGAATCGAGAGGATAAACCGATGAAATTCATGATCCCAATTCTCATTGCGTTGCTACCGGTGGCGTCCGTAGCGCAATCACAGTCCGCGGATGCCCCAGGCGTGCCCAGCGGCGCTATGCCTAAAGCCACCGAAGTTTTGGTCATTCAGACTCCCAGGCAGGGTGTGACCTTTCAACAATTCACGCCCTTTATGCCGGCAGAGATTCGGGCAACCGTGACTCTTTACCTCAACGGGAAAATCCGCCAGTGGTATTCGCGCGGCGATGGCAAAGGCGTGATCTTCCTGGTTGACGCCAAGACCGAGGACGAGGCACGAACCATTATAGAAACGCTGCCACTCGCGAAGGAGCACTTGTGGGATACCGAGTACATACCTGTCGGACCCTTGATGCCGCTGAGGGCATTGATGGGCCGAGAAGCACAGCAGTGACACTCCTCGGTCCCCTTGCCAAATAACTGAGTCTCACAAGGAGTAGGCAAATGAAGATTCTTCAAAAAATTTCGTTGGCGACGCTGTGTCTTACCGCCAGCGTGCTCATCCTGCCGGCGCTGGCTTTCGCTGGAACCGACGTTACTGCCGATGTGGCGCCCCCGCCGGCACGCGCCGAGCGCGCACCATCGCCGCACGACGGCTACGTTTGGGCTCCAGGCTATTGGGATTGGAACGGTCATCGGTATACCTGGATCGCTGGAACCTTTCTCCCCGAGCGCCGGGGACTTCATTGGGTTCCCGCTCGCTGGGAGCAAGTAGGCGAGCACTGGCAACTGGTGCGCGGGCGTTGGGAAAGTTGAATCCATCCATGGACGGGGGTGTGGCGGCTCCATTTGCATTTTCGGTACACCCTATGTAGACTTTCTACTATGGGTAAGAAAGACGCTAATGTCCGCATGTCGCTGCAGACCTTGAGGGTCTTGGAATCCTTCCTGGAAAACCCGACGGAGCAGTTGTCGGGTGCGGACGTGCACCAACGCTGCCATATTGCCTCGGGCACCTTGTATCCCATACTCCTTAGGCTCGAATCGGCGGGCTGGTTCGTCAGCCAGTGGGAATCAATTGACCCATCGAGCGCCGGCCGTCCGCGCCGACGCCTCTATCGGCTGACTTCAACGGGCTTGAGACGTGCCAGTGAAGTGTTCGCAAGCTTTAACCGAGGAGTACTCGCATGAGCCAGCGCAATGTTACCCATTGGTTGATTCACCATGCCGCTCGCCATGCGCCGGACTCCTTGGCGGAGCGGCTGGAAGAGGAATGGCTTGCGGACCTCGAGACGCGGACCTCAGGCGTGTCGCGTCTGCGGTTTGCCGTCGGTTGCTGCTGGGCAACCCAGGTGATCGCGTATGAGCATCAGCCATCAACGGCCGTGGCGAGCAATGCCGCCGCACATACGCTGATCGCATCCACGGATCAGAACTTTGGCTTCATCTCGCTGCGGTCGAGCACGTTCTTCTTGGTGCTGTCATTGCACGTTGTGCTCATCTACGGATTCATGACCGCGCTTTCGCACACCCACAAAAGTGCGGTGCCGGATCCCTTGCAGAATCGGGATCTGCCGCGCTCACAACCGGATAGGGTACCGCCGCCGCTTCCAACGCCAAATTTGAATCACGTGATCATCGAAGTACCGAATATCGAGACCAACCTTACTTACGAGCCAGATCCGGACCACAGCGTCACGACTGGCCCTGTTGACGAACAATTGCCACCGACGCCTCCCACACCATCGACGCCTCACGTGGTCAAGCAAATGGCCGGGGGCCCCGGCGCCGGGTTTCCGGACACGGCGGATTTCTATCCGTCACTCTCGATCCATTTGGGAGAGCAGGGAGTTTCCACGGTGCGAGTCTGCGTCGATGCCAAGGGCCGACTCACTTCCGATCCGACGACGCTGAAAGGCAGCGGCAGCGCACGACTCGATGAGGGAGCACTGAAGCTGGCGCGAGCCGGTTCCGGGCACTATCGCGCGGCGACTGAGGACGGGCAGCCGGTGAGTTCTTGCTATCCCTTGGGAATTCGGTTTCAGCTTAAGAATTAGGGCGCCGCGCGCAGATCAGGGGAACACCATGGCAATGGCCGTTGGCGGTGGCAGGGAGGGCCAGTCCTATTCGGACATCAACATGACGCCACTGATCGACGTGATGCTGGTGCTCTTGATCATTTTCATCATCACGATTCCGCGCCAGACGCATGCGGTGAAGATCGATAATCCGCAGCCATCGCACAATCCTCCGCCGCTAACCCCTCCAGAAGTGATCGATTTGCAGATCGACTTCGACGGCACGCTGCTGTGGAACAAGAGGGCGGTGGACCGCACCACGATGCAGGGGTATATCACTCAGGAAGCGCTGAAACAGCCGCAGCCGGAAGTTCACATCTCGGTCGACAAATTCGCCAAGTACGAAATCGTGACACAAACGCTGGCGGATCTGCAGCATCGGGGTCTGAAGAAAATAGGATTCGTCAATAACGAGTTTTTCTGACAGATCCCCTGAAGGGTGAGTCCGATTTGACATCGGGTCTGCGCGAGGAGAAACTTTCCACGTGTCGGGTCTGGCAGGACCGACACGCAAAGATTCGCCTCTGCTCCGGGGAGATTCGCTATGAAGGCCGCTCGCTAGCTTCGCAGACACCTTTGGATACTGGTGGAATCGCCAGTCCAAGCACGCGCGTCTGTCCAACCAACCCGATTCGGCATCTGGTGCGCAACCGGCGACATCCTTGTGCGCACGAAGCAACGCAGGAGCAAGCCTTGATGATGAAGTACAATCACGTCGGGATACCGACGACCGTCAGTTTCGATGGCGAGATTCCACTTCCGCATTTGAAGATAACGGTAAGCGATCACCAGAACAATCCATTCGGCATTCAGTGGCAAAGATACTGGGACGGCGCGCCGTATCCAGATCTCGTGAAGACCATTCCGCACGTCGCTTTTGAGGTCGACGATCTGGCGGAGGCAATTCGCGATCAAAAGGTGATCGTTGCGCCCAACAGTCCGAGTACTGGGGTGCTGGTTGCCATGATTGAAGTGAACGGAGCGCCGGTGGAGCTGATGCAAATCGATCATTTAGTGAGGAAGGACTTGTAATCGCCTTGAGGCCGCTGGGCTCGTGTTCAGCAAAAAAAGAGGGGGCCCCGAAGACGGGGATCGTTAGCTGTTTATGCCGCGAAAGCTCATTGCACGAGACGCGAGATGCGGAGAATTACCGAACCGTCGCTTAGGTAGACGGAACATCGGCGCTGTCGCATTGGTGGTATCGCTCGGATTTGCGCGCGCTTGGGCTGCCGGCCCGCCCGCGGACCTCGTGCTACTTCACGGCAAGATTCACACGGAGGATGCCAGCCGTAGTGTCGCAGAGGCCTTGGCAGTTCGCGGCAACGCGATAGTAAAGCTCGGTTCGGACACGGACGTAAGCGCCTTGGTCGGACCCCGTACGACAAGCGTCGATCTCGGCGGGCGAGTTGTGCTGCCGGGCATCATTGACGCTCACATCCACCCGGCAGACGGTGCGCGGGATCTCGACAGCTGCAATCTGCGTGACACTCCGATCTCACCGACGGAACTGCGCGCCCGGGTGGCCGCGTGTCTGAAGGAGAATCCCGGTGACCTGAAGCGCTGGTTTAGAGTCATTAGGTTGGACCCGGTGGGACTCTCGCTCACACGAGGCGACCTCGATTCGATCCTCTCCGACCGGCCAATGGTGATCTTCGCCAGTGGCGGCCATACCGTTTGGCTAAACTCGGCCGCGTTAAGAGTCGCCCACATCAGCGCTACAACCAAAGACCCTGCTGGTGGGCACATCGAGCGTGACGCCAGGGGTAATCCAACGGGCACGCTGCAGGATGCGGCGTTCGATATCGTCGAAAAGGCGATGCCCAAGCCTGACCTCGACCTCGAAGCGGCGCAGCTGAAGCGAGCGTTCGATGCCATGCACGCCAGAGGAATCACGTCCGTGCAGGACGCCTCGGTGGACGAGCACCTCATGCAGATGTACAAGCGACTCTATGACGCGCATCAGCTGAGCATGCGGGTCCGCGCGTCGTACACGCTTGAGAACCTGCATACGCCGGCGGAGACGCTCATCGCGCGAGCCATCGCATTTCGGACCAAATGGACAATCGATCCGGACCTCCTGCGTGCCGACGCCGTCAAGATCTTTGCCGACGGTGTCATCGAGTACCCCACGCAGACGGCGGCGCTGCTCGAACCCTACCTCGATGCGACCGGTCGCGCGACTCAGAATCGCGGGCCGTCGTATTTCACGCAGCACAATCTGAATCGCATCGTTGCGGCGGCCGACGCGGCAGGCTTCACCGTTCACGTCCACGCAATTGGCGACCGCGCGGTCCGCTCCGCACTCGATGCGTTCGCGTATTCACGCAAGGTGAACGGGCCGTCGGACAACCGCGACCAAATCGCACATCTCGAGCTCGTCGAGCCCGCTGACTTCCCGCGCTTCAAGGCGCTCGGGGTCATTGCGAACTTCCAGTTAGATTGGGCCGAGCGTGACGACTTCGTCGTGAAAGGGACACTTCCCTACATCGGTACCGCGCGGGCGCGCTATCTGTATCCTGCGCGCTCGCTGCGGGATGCCGGAGCGCTGATCGCCGGTGGGAGCGACTGGGGCGACACCTTCGACGCGTTCGAAGCGATGGAGCACGCCATCACACGATCCAGAGGACATGATCAGGAGCCACTACTTCCCGAACAGAGTATTGGCCTGCAAGACATGGTTGATGCGTACACGATCAACGCGGCGTTCGCGCTCAAGCAGGAGGGCACAACCGGCAGCCTGGAGCCGGGCAAGCGCGGGGATTTTATCGTGCTAGACCGCGACATCTTTGCGATCGACCCGTTCGACATCCACAACACCCAGGTGCTATCGACCTATCTCGACGGGCGCGAGGTCTATAAAGCGAAGTAGCAGTCAGCGGCAAATGTGCCGCGGCTAACATGGATATTCGCGCGCGATGCGTCTCATTGGCTACAATCCGCTCGTGAAGGAAAGGCATGCAGTGCGTCAGGGTGAAAGGGCCGAGATGTGGAAGGACCGAGATGTGGAAGGACTCTGCAGGAAAACTATGGTAGACCGGGCGCGATCAAGCTTGGGCCACGCTGCGTGCGGAATTGGTAAGGTGCTTTCTGTCGCATTGCTAGCGTGCGGCCTGGTGCAATTATCCTCGGCGGCGACGCCAGTTCTACCCGCCACGAAGCCGGGCCAGTTAGTCGGTGATTGGATGGAGCTGTGTCGATCTCCAAATCTTGCGCGGATGACAAAGTGGCTGACGGCGAATCTCTCCGAGGAGGCAGAGAAGCGCTTTCCAGCAGCGGATCGTGCCCAGGGTGACGTTGAGCTTTGTGCTGTCAACGGTGGATTCCGCGCGGTAGAGGTTACCAACTCCGAGCCCAATACAATCTCAGTCAGATCGTTGGGTTTGAAATCCGGCGTTTGGTTCACGCAGACGTTTATCCTAAACGACGCCGGCAAGTTGGATCGAACCGGCCTTCACCCCTCAGCGCCTATCGAGTCAGCTTTGCCGACAGACTTAAGCGATTCGGCCATCGCGAGCGAAGTAGACAGTACGGTGACGAAGGTGTCGCGGACCGGACTGTTCTCCGGAATCGTCACAGTCGCGCGTGGCAGACGAATAATCGCCAGTGCCAGCGGCGGATATGCCGACCGCGACCGGAAAACGCCTATCACCGGCTCTACTCAGTTCACGCTCGGGTCAATGGGCAAAATGTTCACCGCGGTGTCGGTAGGCCAGCTGGTCGATCAAGGGAAAATGTCTTTTGACGACACGGTGGGCAAATTCTTTCCTGAATATCCAAACAAGGCTGTGCGCGACAAGGTGACCGTGGGTATGCTGCTGTCGCATACCGCGGGCATGAGCGACTTTCTCGGCAAACGCACGCCGGAGATGATGAAGAGGGGCGTGGAACGCGCGGCGGAATTCATGCCACTTTACGACCAGGACGAACTACAGTTCGCGCCCGGTACCAATTGGGCGTACAGCAACGCAGGGTTGGCCCTCGCGGGAGCAATCGTGGAGAAGGTGTCCGGCGAAGACTACCCCAGCTATATACGCGAGCATATCTTCGCCGCGGCTGGGATGACGAACAGCGACCCCAATAACATTCCCCACGCCACGGCGAGGCCAGTGACGCCCTACACGAAACAAACCGAACATGGTCCGGCCTCTGATTGGCACGAGGCCGAACATGACATTGGCAGTCCCGCGGGAGGCGCGATCTCAACTGCCGATGACCTGGTTCGATTCGCCGACGCGCTGCGAGTCGGAAAACTGGTGAGCAAAAAAACATTTGCGGAGATGACCAAGCCGCGTGGTAACCCCCCGGGCGTGAAATACGGCTACGGGATGGACATCGAAGACATGTATGGCCGCACCGTTGTGGGTCACGGTGGGGGATTCCCTGGCGTCAGCACGCATCTGTACCTGCTACTCGATTCGCAGTACACCGTCGTGGTCTTGGCGAACCAGGATCCGCCGGCCGACGCGTACGCGGGATCGAAAATCCTGGCGCTTATGGCAGAAAAGGCGAAGTTGGGAAAATAGGAGTCAAACTCTAGAATTCCAGTCACTAATTGACAGCGGCCGCGAGGACGTTTTCCGCGGGCCCGCGGCCAGATCTGCGGTGCTTCGCTACTCTGGTCATATTCTTTTCGTCACAGGCATCATTCCCTTCATCGGATTTTCGCCTCCCTCAGAAAGATAGGCCTAACCTGCACCTGATCAATCGATTCGCCGGCAAAGTGAGCCCGGTTGCGCACTTGACGCGAATCGCGCGTCAAGTCCAAAACCGCGAGAAATGTGCCAAACTATTTTCCATGTCGCCAACAGAACAATATTCGCAGCGGCTGGTTGAACGCGAAGCTCGTCTTGCACGGTATGATGTCCTTGACGCACGAATTGAGAGAATTCGGCTCGCCATCGGTGCCTCATTTTTGATCATTGCTTGGCTGTGCTTTGGCCCAAGCTCAATCCCGCGCTGGTGGCTGGGCGCTCCCGTCCTCGCCTTCATCGCCGTACTCATCTATCACCAACGCATCCGTCGCCTTCGCACTCACGCTCAGCGGGCCGTGCAGTACTATCGCGCGGGCCTCGAGCGTCTCCGCGACCAATGGAGCGGGAAGGGGACGACACGCTTCGACGTTCAAGATCACATTTATGGAGACGATTTAGACCTGTTCGGCAAAGATAGCTTGTACGAACTGCTGTGCGCCGCTCGAACTAAAATGGGTGAAACCATCCTAGCTCAATGGCTGCTCGCGCCGGCGGCCATCGAAACGATTCGCGCGCGGCACGCCAGCATTGCCGATCTTCGCAGGCGCTTTGAGTTTCGCGAATCCATGGCGATCGATGGCGATACCTTGAAGATTGAATTGCATCCCGCGACGCTCGACGCTTGGGCGCGCGCGCCGAATCTGCTCGATCATGTGTGGATCCGCTGGAGCGCTCCGCTGATCGCTGGGCTCGCAATTGCTGCGATTGGCGTTTGGGCGATCTGGGGCGTCGCATTCTTGGTGCTCATGGTAATCATGATTGAGATTGGCTTGATGGGTTTTTTGAGAAAACCGATCCATGCGGCCGTCACCAGCGTCGAAAGTGCCTTCGAGGACCTCAAGGGCCTGTCGGTATTGTTGAATCGCATCGAAGCGCAGCGCTTCGATGCCGGGCCGCTGCACTCGCTGCAACTCAAGCTGTCCTCGCATGGTCTCGGGGCAAGTGTCGCGCTCTCTAAACTGGCGACCATCGTGAATTTTGTCGAGGCGCGCCGCAATCCCATCTTAGCGCCGTTTCTGCTGCTGTTTATGTACTCGCTGCAAACCGCGCTTGCCGCCGAGCGGTGGCGCAGCGCCCATGGCACGGTGATCCGCTCTTGGCTCGAGGTGCTAGGAGAGTTCGAAGCGCTGGTTTCGCTCGCTCAATACGCCTACGAACAGTGTGCAGACCCTTTTCCGCAGTTCCTCGACGGTCCGCCGGCATTCAAGGCGACGGGTTTGGGTCATCCGCTTATCCCTGCCGCCGCACGCGTATGCAACGACGTCGACATCAGCGGCGAGACACGCGTGCTGCTGGTCAGCGGCTCGAACATGTCCGGCAAGAGCACGCTGTTGCGCACCGTTGGAATCAATACTGTGCTCGCGATGGCGGGGGCACCGGTGCGCGCCAAGGCTCTGCAACTGACGCCGCTGCAAATCGGAGCAAGTATTCGTATCAACGATTCGCTTCACGAGGGCAGCTCTCGTTTCTATGCCGAAATCACGCGCCTACGCAAGTTGTTCGAGCTTAACAGGTTGCCGCTACTGTTTCTGCTGGACGAATTGCTACAGGGTACCAATTCCACGGACCGGCGGATCGGGGCGCAAGGCCTCATCAGGGCGCTGATCAAGAAGGGCGCAATCGGCTTGGTCAGCACTCACGATCTTGCGTTGACGGATATTGCCGGACTCGAGCCCGGCGCGGTCAGGAATGTGCATTTTCAAGACCAGCTGGTCGATGGCAAGCTCACGTTTGATTTCAAATTGCAGGCGGGGGTGGTCACCAAAAGTAATGGCATCGAACTCATGCGATCGATTGGTTTGGACGTCTAGTGACAATTCCGCGACGCCACCAGAAGATCTTGCCAAATGACTTTATAAACAAAGAAACAAAAATGATG
>Ga0210394_10003850_pt1 | contig 18161 bp, 16 predicted proteins | sample IncBWC12MmetaG_FD_160121 | JGI IMG/M metagenome (GOLD analysis project Ga0210394, IMG submission 160121) | Forest soil microbial communities from Barre Woods Harvard Forest LTER site, Petersham, Massachusetts, United States - Inc-BW-C-12-M | ecosystem: Environmental > Terrestrial > Soil >... | reverse complement strand
GTTACGATCGATCAAGTTCGTATGCTTGCCGATCCAACCCAATCCTGCATTGCGCGCCAAGGCCTTCTCCAATACCGGTGCGCTGTCGGTAAACACCCGGTGGCCGAAAGGGCCCACCGCCTTCTGGATCAAGTCGCAAAGCTTCTGCAGGCGCGCGCGCAGCACTTTGTGGTAGTCGCGTCCCACGGCATAGCGGGAAACATATGCGACTGTGCCGTCGGCCAATGCGGCCCATGCGTCGGCGGATTCACTGGGCCAGTAGTTCATGCGCACGCTGATGCAACTCACGGTGCCCGGCACCAACTCCGCCGGGCGGCTGCGCTTGATCCCGTGGCGCGACATGTATCCCATCTCGCCGTTGAATCCGGCGCGCAGCCAGTCGAGAAAGAAGGCTTCGTCGGCCGACAGGTCGATATTGGTCACGCCGAAGCCGGTGAACCCAATTTCCTCGGCCCAGCGCCGCAGAGAAGCCGACAGGGTCGAAAGATCAAGGTCTGCGACAGGTTGTGCGGAAGCGTTCATGAGTTAGGCGTCCGTATAATGGCCAAAAACCCTGCGGTGCGCAGCAATCGGAAAGCAATGACGCAAGCCTCGTTTAACCTAAACCTCCCTGACAGCCGCGTTACGGAGGCCTTGGGGGCGGCGCTCGCGCGCGCTTTGCCTAACCGAAGCGCCGGCGCCGTTCTTTACCTGCAAGGTGAACTGGGCTCCGGCAAGACCACCTGCGCGCGAAGCCTGCTGCGCACGCTCGGCGTCACGGTGCCGGTGCGCAGCCCGACTTATACGTTGGTCGATACCTACAGCCTCGCCGACCTGAACTGCGCGCATATCGACCTGTATCGCTTGACGTCCGCCGCCGAGGTCGAGGATCTGGGTTTGCGCGAATTGAGCGGTGCTAATTCTCTCATGTTGATCGAGTGGCCCGAGAATGGCGGCGCTGCGGTGCCGAGTGCCGATTTGAATTTAAGGCTCCTGTATTCAGGTTCGGGCCGCTCGGCCTCTTTGACTGCCAACAGTCCTCACGGCGGGCAGTGGCTCCTTAACTTGGGACGTGACAGTAGCTTAGCGCCCTATGTATCTAATATAACTTGAAAAAAACGCTGGATCAGCGTTAACTTATTGCACTATGAGTCCCCTGCTCCGGCAGTGCGCCGCAGGATTGTTGCTCGCGGCCCTCTTGACGCGGCCCGTCCATGCGGTCGAGGTGCGAGATGTCCGCCTCTGGGCGGGCCCGGATAGCACCCGGGTTGTACTCGACTTGTCCGGCAGCGCCCAACATAGCTTGCTGGTGCTGCAAAATCCTGATCGCGTGGTTCTTGACGTGTCGGGCGCCCGGCTCGCGCGAACTGCACACAGCCCGCCGGCCGGCGCAGGCACGGTAAAACAGGTGCGTATGGCGCATCGGCCGTCGGGGGAACTTCGCGTTGTGCTCGATTTAACGCGGCCCATTCAGGCGAAGAGCTTCCTAACGACGCCCAACGATCGTTATGGCTACCGGCTGGTCATCGATTTGGGCGTGGCCGCGCGCGCCGATAAGCCAATCAAGGTACAGCACGCGCCGGCGGATGCGCGCGATCTCATTATCGCCATCGATGCCGGGCATGGCGGCGAGGATCCCGGCGCAATCGGCAAGTACGGCACGCGGGAGAAGGACGTGGTTCTCGCAATTGCCCGACAACTGGCCGCCAGGATCAATGCCGAGGCCGGCATGAAAGCCTTTCTCACTCGCAGCGGCGACTACTTCATACCATTGCCCGATCGCATGCGCCGCGCGCGGGCGCAGCAAGCGGATCTGTTCGTGTCCATTCATGCGGATTCGATTCGCGACCGCAGTATCGACGGCTCCTCGGTGTACATCCTGTCGCAGCGCGGGGCAACCGACGAAGCCTCGCGATGGCTCGCCGAGCGGGAAAATGCTTCCGATTTGATCGGCGGCGTTTCGCTGGACGACAAGGACGATGTGCTCGCCTCGGTACTGCTGGATCTGTCGCAATCTGCCGCATTGAATGCCAGCCAGACGGCGGCGGCCAGCGTGCTGCGCGAATTGGCTCAAGCAGGGGAGGTTCGCAAACATCAAGTGCAGCAAGCGCGATTCATCGTGTTGAAGGCACCCGATATTCCCTCCATGCTGGTTGAAACGGCCTATATCTCGAACCCGCAAGAGGAACGGCGGCTGCGTACGCAGGCACAGCAGGCGAGGCTCGCCGGCGCGATTCATCAAGGAGTGCACGATTATTTTTATGCCAATCCGCCCTCGGGCACGCGCATAGCGCAGCTCGCTGCGGCGAGCGCGCCGCGGCCCGCGTCGGCCGCTGCAAGCCCCGCGGCCGGGGCCGGCGAATAAACCAACCCCCGCGCGATTGATCGCGCGCCCCGAACTGCGGGCTTGTGCGAAAATGTGCGACTCCCGAGGTCGCCCTTGCCCATTCAATTACTGTCCGACACCCTCATCAGTCAAATCGCCGCCGGCGAGGTGATCGAACGCCCGGCTTCCGTGGTCAAGGAGTTGGTGGAAAATGCTCTGGATGCGGGTGCGCGGCGAATCGAGGTTGAACTCGAGCGCGGCGGCTGCGGCCTGATCCGGGTTCGCGATGATGGCATCGGCATCGAAGCTTCGGAAATGGCGCTGGCACTCGCTAGACACGCCACCAGCAAGATTGCTTCGCTCGAGGACCTTGAAAGCGTTGCGACCCTGGGCTTTCGCGGCGAGGCATTGCCCAGTATCGCCTCCGTTTCCGCGTTGTCGCTGCTGTCGCGTACCGCGCAAGCGGAACATGCGTGGGTGGTGGAGGCGCGCGACGGAGTGGTTACCACCCCCGCGCCGGTGTCGCACCGCTTGGGAACCAGCGTCGAGGTCCGCGACCTTTTCTTCAACGTGCCGGCCAGGCGCAAATTTCTGCGCACCGAGAACACCGAGTACCAGCACATCGTACGCATGCTGGAGCGCTTGGCGCTGTCGCGCTTCGATGTCGCCTTTACCCTCATCCACAACGGCAAGACCATCTGGACGCTGGCGGCGGCGCCCAGTGGTGCACTACGCCTGGAGCGCGTTGCGCGGGTTTGCGGCGAGGAGTTCGCCGCCCACGTCATTGAACTGCGCCACGACACCGAGGCTTTGCACCTGTCGGGGTGGGCGGCGCTGCCGACCTTTTCACGCAGTCAATCCGATCTGCAATTCGCCTACCTCAACGGCCGCTTCGTGCGCGACAAGCTCATTGCGGGGGCGGCCCGCCTGGCCTATCAAGACGTGCTGTTTCACGGCCGGTTTTGCGCGTATTTGCTGTATCTGGATCTGAATCCGGCCCAGGTGGACGTCAACGCGCATCCGCAAAAACTGGAGGTGCGATTCCGCGATTCGCGCCGCATCCATGAATTCGTGTTTCGAACGCTGGAGAAGGTGCTTTCGGATACCCGTCCCAGCGCAGAATCGGCAGGCAGTGCGGCGTTGGATTGGCTCACGAGCGGTGCGCGCTTCGCCCACATCGAGAGCCCAAACCAAGCACGCTTTACCTTGCCCGAGGCCGCGCCGCGTTCGGCCGCGGACACCTACAGAAGTTACTTAGGCCCCGCCGCCGCTGTGGTGCAAGACGAGCCGTACAGCGCATCCGCCAACGGCGCACCGCTGGGCTATGCGATCGCGCAGCTTCACGGCGTCTACATCTTGGCGCAAACAGCCGATGGCATGGTGCTGGTCGACATGCACGCGGCCCATGAGCGGATCTTGTACGAGAGCATGAAGAAGCTGTTGGCGGGACACACGGCGCAACAGCAACTCTTGATGCCTGAAATCATCAATGTCACGCCGGCACAAGCCGACGTTGCCGATGCGCACGGTCAAGAATTCGCAGCGCTCGGTTTTGGGTTGACGCGCCTGGCGCCGGATCAATTGGCCTTGAGGGCTATTCCAATCCTGCTGGCCGGGCGCGACCCTGGGGGCATCGTGCGCGACGTGCTGTCTGATCTTCTGGATCAGGGCCACTCGCGGCGCGTGGAGGAATCGATCAACCACCTGCTGGCCACCATGGCCTGCCACGCCGCGGTTCGTGCGCAGCGCTCCCTGAGCGTGGCGGAAATGAACGCGTTGTTGCGTGAAATGGAAGGAACGGAGCGCGCTGATCAATGCAATCATGGTCGCCCGACCTGGGTGCGTCTGTCGCTTAACGACCTGGATCGCTTATTTTTGCGCGGACGTTGATGCGCGGGGCGGCCAACCGCCGGGCGTCGCAACGCTGTGCGGTGCTGTTGATGGGCCCCACCGGCTCGGGGAAATCCGCTCTTGCGATTCGTCTGGCTGAACAGCTGCCGCTGGAGATCATCAGCGTGGATTCTGCGCTGGTGTATCGCGGCATGGATATCGGCACGGCCAAGCCAAACGCTCAGCTGCGCGGCCGCATCCCCCATCATTTGATCGACATACGCGATCCCGCAGCGGCCTACTCCGCAGGAGAATTCACGCGCGACGCGCATTTAGCGATGCAGGATATCTGGCGGCGCGGGCGGCAACCCCTGCTGGTCGGCGGCACCATGTTGTATTTTCACGCGTTGAGCGCCGGCATTGCGCCGCTGCCGCAGGCCGATCCTGCACAGCGTGCGGCCATAGACTCGCAGGCTGCACAGGTGGGTTGGCCCGCCGTCCATAAAGAACTGGCCAAGGTCGATCCGGAAGCGGCGGCGCGCATTCACGTCAACGATCCGCAGCGCATTCAGCGGGCGCTTGAGGTCTATCGGCTCACCGGCAATACCATCACGAAACTGCAACAAGAGCGTGTGTCGGTATTTTCCGACGTCAAGGTCATGGAATTTGCCATTGCCCCCCTTGAACGCGCCGAGTTACACACCAACATTGAACGGCGGTTCAAGGCAATGCTCGAGGAAGGGCTCGTAGCGGAGGTCAAGAACCTGTACGAAAGAGGCGATTTGAGCGCGGAACATCCATCCATGCGTGCGGTCGGATATCGACAGGTATGGCGATATTTGGCCGGACAAAGTGCGTTGGCCGAAGCGACGGAACAAGCGATTGCCGCGACGCGACAACTCGCCAAACGTCAGTTGACTTGGCTGCGTCGGCGGCTGGACGCACAGTGGTTGGATTCCATGCATCCTGAGGTTGCACGCGTGATATTTGATGCACTGTCAAAGGGCGGATTTGCGACGCGGTCTTCCGTATAAGGTGGGCCGCCCTGTGCTAGCATTGATAAGGTGTGTGCCTCGCCGCATGGAAGTAGTACGGCAGTACAAACGACACTAAAAACAAGGAGCTTTACCCATGGCCCGTGGCCAGTCTCTGCAGGACCCATTTTTAAATGCCCTGCGCAAAGAAAGGGTGCCTGTTTCAATTTATCTAGTGAACGGCATCAAATTACAAGGACAAATCGATTCATTCGACCAGTTCGTCGTGTTGCTGAGAAATAGCGTGAGTCAGATGGTGTACAAACATGCCATTTCCACCGTCGTGCCTGCACGCAATGTGCGACTGCCGACGGGCGAAGATGGCGAAGTGACGGAACCGGCCATCGTCGAATGAGTGGGTGGCACTCTGCAATTGTTTGAACGTCCACGGGGCGGCGAGCGCGCTGTACTAGTCGGCGTCGGCATCGGGCATCCCGTGGACCCTATCGATATCGCAGAATTCGCGGCGCTGGCTGCCTCCGCGGGCACCTTAGGTTTGGGCACGGTGCTGGCCAACCGTGCGCGCCCGGATCCGAAGTACTTTGTAGGCTCCGGCAAGGCCGAAGAGATTCGCGCCTTCGCCGAGCTGCATCAAGCCGACTTGGTCCTCGTGGATCAGACCCTGACTCCCAGTCAAGAGCGCAACCTTGAGAAGCTTACGGGACGTCGAGTATTGGACCGTAACGGATTGATTTTAGATATCTTTGCGCAACGTGCGCGGAGTTTTGAGGGCAAGCTACAAGTTGAACTCGCGCAACTCTCGCACTTAGCCACGCGTCTCGTCCGAGGCTGGACCCACCTCGAGCGACAGAAAGGCGGCATCGGGTTACGCGGCCCCGGCGAAACTCAGCTGGAGACCGACCGGCGCTTGATTGCCAAACGCATTCGGACGCTGCGCTTGCGCCTCGAAAAGCTGGATCGACAGCGTGAAACCGGGCGCCACGTCAGACGCGAAGTGCCAGTGCCGACGGTTGCGCTGGTCGGATACACCAATGCCGGCAAATCCACACTGTTCAATGCGCTCACCGGATCGGACACCTACGTCGCCGATCAGCTGTTCGCAACACTCGATCCGACCGTGCGCCGGATCAAGTTGGCGGCAGTCGGCGAGGTGGTGCTGGCGGACACCGTGGGCTTCGTGCGTGCGCTGCCTCACGAGTTGATTGCCGCTTTTCGCTCCACGCTGCAGGAGGCCCGCGACGCGGATCTACTGCTTCACGTCGTGGACGCCAGCGATCCGTTGCGCGACGAACGCATGGAACAGGTGCGCGAGGTGCTGCGCGGCATCGGCGCAGGGGAGATCCGCGAGTTGGTGGTGTTCAACAAGATCGACCTGAGCGGCGATAAGCCGCGAACCATCCTCAGGCCGGACGGCGCGGCGACGCAGGCCTGGGTTTCCGCGGTGAGCGGTGATGGGCTGCCGGGCTTGCGCGAATCGCTGGCGCAGGCAGTGCGGCCCAATCAGGTGCGCCGCACATTGCATCTGGACCTCAAGGCGGCTGCGGTCCGATCCGAACTGTATAAACGAAACGCCGTGCGCGCCGAGCGGCAATGTGAAGATGGCAGTTGGGAGATGGACGTGGAACTCGACTTGACCGAAGTTGCCAAATTGCTCGGTGCCAAGGGCGTCAACTTGGTTGCTACTCCAAGAACCCGCGAACAGCGCGTCGCTTGAGTTCTCTTGTGGGCGGCTAGTCGCCTGTTAGAATGCTCGGCTCCTTAATATTAGGCATACCTCATGGCTTGGAACGAACCTGGCGGGGAAAAACGCAATCCCTGGAACCGCCCGCAGCAATCGCAGAACGATCTGGACGATGTGCTGCGAAATTTTCAGCGCCGTCTAAGCGCGTTGTTCGGGCGCGGCGGGGGCGGCGGCTCGCTCGGAGGCGGGCAGAATTCTCCCGGCTTCAACCGGGGCTTGGGCAGCATTTTAGTCTTGATCGGGGCGGTTTGGATCGGCAGCGGCCTGTACCGCGTCGACGCGCAGGAGCGCGCCGTCATCCTGCGCTTTGGCAAGTACGTGCAGACCACCGGGCCCGGCTACAACTGGCACCTGCCCTGGCCGATCGAGCAAAAGCGGATCGTGAATGTCTCGCAGCAGTACAGCATCACGGACGATGCAAGAATGCTCACAGCCGACACCAACTTGGTCGAGGTCAAATCCGCTGTGCAATACACGCAGCCCGATCCCTTGAAATATTTGTTCAAAGTGAAGGACGTCGAGGAAACGTTGGTTCAGGTCAGCGAGAGCGCGATGCGCGAAGCGGTGGGGCAGGCCTCGCTCGACAAAGCGCTCGCCTTCGATCCATCGATCACCGACCGCGCCAGAGTGTTGTTGCAGCGAACCATGGACAACTATGACATGGGCATCCGCATCATCAGCGTCAAATTAGGAGACGTGATCGTGCCGGAGCCCGTGCAGGATGCGCAGCGCGACGCCATCAAAGCGGACAAGGACCGCCAACGCTATCAGCAAGACGCGGAGACGTATCGCAATGACGTGGTGCCGCGCGCGCGCGGCCAAGCATCGAAGAATCTGCTCGATGCCGAAGCCTATCGACTGCAAGTTCTCGCCTTGGCACAGGGCGAAACTTCGCGCTTCGATCAGGTCCTTGCCCAATATGAGCACGCGCCCGCCGTCACCCGCGAGCGCATGTACCTCGAAACCATGGAAAACGTCTACAAGAACTCGCGCAAGGTCATCGTCGACGCCAAAACCGGCAACAGCCTGATGTATTTGCCGCTTGACAAGCTGATCGCGCCCGGACCGCAATCCATCTCCATGCCCAACGATACGATGACCGTCGCTCCGGCGCGGCTGCCGGAGATCCAAGTCTCCCCGGCCGAGGATCCGGCGCGCGCACGCGGGCAACGCTGATGCAAAACCGCGTGCTGTATATATTGCTGGGACTGGTAGCGGTCATTCTAGTGGCGCGCGCCAGCGTATTCACGGTGAGCGAGGGACAACTTGCGATCAAGTCGACCGGCGGCAACATCGTGGAATCGAATTTTCAGCCCGGGCTGCACTTTCGAATACCCTTGGTCAACGAGGTCAGCCGCTTCGACAAGCGCATCCTTACGCAGATGTATCCGGCGGAGCATTTCTTGACCAGCGAGCAGGAGCAGCTGAACGTGGATTTCTACGTCAAGTGGCGCATCCAGAATCTGCGCCGCTACTACGAATCGACCGGCGGCAGCGAAGAGGTCGCCAATGCGCGGCTCGGCGAGACCGTCAAAGACAGCATCAAGAGCGTCGTGACCCGGCGCACATTGCAGCAGGTGATAACGGCGGAGCGCGCGGAGTTCACCGATGCCATGATGAAAACGGCGCGCCCGCTCGCCGAGCAGTTGGGCGTCGAACTCGTCGATGTGCGCATCACGAAGATCGATCTGCCGCAACAGGTTCAGGACTCGGTGTTCGATCGCATGCGAGCCTCATTCAAGGCGCAGGCTGCCAAACTGCGCGCCGAGGGCGTGGAGGTTGCGGAACGCACGCGTGCCCAAGCGAACAAGGAACAAACCCAGATATTGGCCGATGCGGCGCGACAAGCCGGACAAACACGCGGCCAGGGCGATGCATCCGCGAGTGAAGTGTATGCCAAGTCCTATTCGAAGAACGCGGAGTTCTACAGCTTCTATCGCAGCATGCAGTCGTATCGCGAGGCCGTTGGGACTCAAGGCGACATGTTGGTCGTGGCCCCCGACAATGCGTACTTCAAGTATTTCAACAAGCCGCAGTCGCAGCCGCCGCAGCGCTAGACCCGCATAATGATGGATATTGGTTGGACCGAACTTGCGCGCTACTTGGGCGGCGCCTTCGCCTTGTACCTGGTGCTCGAAGGCATCGTGCCTTTCGTGAACCCGGCTGCCGCGCAGCGCTTGATGGCGAAGCTCGCGAAAGCCGAGCCGGCGCAGTTGCGCTGGGGCGGGTTGATCAGCATGGTGGCGGGGCTCGCATTGCTGTGGATGGCGCGTAATGGGTAAGAACCTGGTGCTGATCGGCCTGCAGTGGGGCGACGAAGGCAAAGGCAAACTCGTCGATCTGCTCACCGATCAAGCACAGGCGGTGGTGCGTTTCCAGGGCGGCCACAACGCCGGGCACACATTGGTCATCGCCGGCAAGAGAACGGTCCTCTCGCTGATTCCCTCAGGAATTTTGCACGCGAATGTGCAATGTTTGATCGGCAACGGCGTGGTGCTGTCACTCGAGGCGCTCTTCAAAGAAGCCGAGATGCTCATAGAGCAGGGAGTACCGGTGTTCGAGCGGTTGCGCGTCAGTCCTGCGTGTCCGCTCATCCTGTCGTCGCACATTGCGCTGGACCGCGCGCGCGAGAAGGCTCAGGGTGCCAGGGCAATCGGCACCACCGGCCGCGGAATCGGCCCTGCCTACGAGGACAAAGTGGCGCGCCGCGCACTGCGAGTCGCGGATTTATTTCATCGCGAGCGCTTTGCGGCGAAGTTGGGCGAGGTCTTGGACTATCACAACTTCATTTTGCAGCGCTATTTCCAGACCGCTCCGGTAGATTTCCAACAAGTGCTGGAATCGAATTTAAGCTTGGGCGAGCGCCTGAAGCCGCTGGTGGCGGACGTTACCGGAATTCTCGAACAACTGAGTATCGACGGGCGCAACGTGGTGTTCGAAGGTGCTCAAGGGTCCATGCTGGACGTGGACCTCGGCACCTATCCTTACGTAACTTCTTCCACCACTACGGCGGGCGGCGCGGCGGCCGGCACGGGCGTGGGTCCCCTGCGGCTGCACGAGGTGCTCGGCATCGTCAAGGCCTATGCCACCCGCGTCGGCGCGGGTCCATTTCCAACGGAACTGTTCGACGAGATCGGCGAACACTTATCGCGCGTCGGCCATGAGTTTGGTTCGATCACCGGGCGCCGCCGGCGCTGCGGCTGGTTCGATGCGGTGGCCCTGCGGCGTTCCATCGTGCACAGCAGCTGTTCCATGTTGTGCGTGACCAAGCTCGACGTGCTCGACGGCCTCGGCACTATTCGCGTCTGCGTCGGTTATAAGACCGCCGCCGGCATCGCCTCGACCCCGCCCTTGCTGTCGGAAGATTTCGGCGAATGCGAAGCGGTTTACGAAGAGTTGCCCGGCTGGAAGGAAAGCAGCGTGGGAATTACGCGTTACGAGGACCTGCCGGCGAACGCCAGGAGCTACCTGGAGCGGTTGCAGTCCCTGGTCGGCGTGCCGATCACCATCATTTCGACCGGTCCGGATCGCGAGCAAACCATCGTTCGCCGAAATCCCTTCGGCTAGGCGGCCGCTTCGCTCAAATCGAGCGACGGTTCAATTCACCTGAAGTGCAATTCGCCGCCGCTGCCGAACAGGCCGATTAGCCCGATGACGATCAAATAAAGGGCGACAATGTAGTTCAGCAGTTTCGGCATCACGAGAATGAGGATGCCGGCGATCAGCGAAACCAGCGGTGCGAGACCCAAGTGGATGTGCATGCCAAACTCCGTTTTTTTAGCGGCGTTCGCCGCCTATCTTTACTGAAACAACTTCAACGCGTTCTCCAACGTTTTAAGCACGCCCCAAGCGAGCGGGATTCCGACCGCCATCCACAATACGACGAGTCGAATTTTCATGATTGCGCGCTCACCGGTGTCTTGCCAAGCGATGGGGCCTTGTAATAGTACTTCGAATTGACGGCGCGCATCGCGAAATTGCAAATGAATCCGATCAACAGCATTCCGCACATGATGTACATGGTGACCGAGTACGCTTGTGCCTTCGGTATGCCATGATCGATCTGGTACTGACGAATGTAATTCACGAGCACCGGGCCCAACACCCCGGCGACCGACCAGGCGGTGAGCAGCCGCCCGTGAATGGCGCCGACCTGATACGTGCCGAACATGTCGCGCAGATATGCCGGGATGGTTGCAAAACCGCCGCCATACATGGAGAGAATGACGCAAAATGCTGCCACGAACAGGGCGGTGGAGTTCAGATGGCCCAGGGTGGGCACAGCGGCGTAGAGCAGGATACCTAGTAGAAAGAACACCATGTAGGTGTTGCGCCGGCCGATGTAGTCGGAGGTGGTGGCCCAGAAGAATCGGCCGCCCATGTTAAAGAGACTGATCAACCCGACGAAGCCCGCGGCGGCAGCCGGGGATACTCGACCATTGAATATTTCCTGGATCATCGGCGAGGCTTGGCCCAACACGCCGATGCCGGCGGTCACGTTCATGCACAGTACGCCCCACAGCAGCCAAAATTGCGGCGTGCGCCATGCCGACTCGACGGCTACGTTGGCGCTCGTCACCAGTTGCTTGGGCCGGGCGGGCGCAATCCAGCCGGCAGGTTTCCATTCATCGGCGGGTACGCGCACCGAGATCACGCCGATCATCATGAACATGAAGTAAATCACGCCCATGGTGACGAAGGTCTCGAGCACACCGTTGGACGTCGCGGTTTTGAAATGCGCCATCAGCATCACCGAGAGGGGAGCCGCAATGAGAGCGCCGCCGCCGAAGCCCGCGATGGCCATGCCGGTCGCCATTCCAGGGCGGTCGGGAAACCATTTGATCAGCGTCGAGACCGGCGAGATGTAGCCGATGCCGAGCCCGCAGCCGCCGAGCACGCCATATCCTAGGTAGATGATCCAAAGTTGGTGCAGGTGAATCCCCACCGCCGACACTAAGAATCCGCCGCCGAAACACAGAGCGGCGACGAACATGGATTTGCGAGGCCCGACTCGTTCCACCCAGCGCCCGAACATGGCGGCCGAGGAACCCAGAAAAACGATGGCAATGGAAAAAATCCAACCGACGTCTTTCAGATTCCAATCGCCGTGAGCCGGCTGCGTCAGGCCGATGAGCCTGGTGAGCGGCAGGTTGAAAGTGGAAAACGCATAGGCTTGGCCGATGCACAAATGGACCGCGAGGGCGGCGGGCGGCACTAAAAACCGGTTATACCCGGGCTCAGCAATGGTGGTCTGGCGATCCAGAATGGAGGGTGACATAAGTAGCCCGGTCCTTTTCTAGTTGTTGGGGCGAGATATATATGTGGGACGGCGCCAATATGCCCACTTACAGCGATCTTGTCACCCGGGATGTTTCTTAAGCCGGCGGCGCTTGAGAATCCCGTCACACTGGCGCCTCCCGCGCCCTCGTGCACGCTGCCGCGCAGAAGTTGAAAACCGTGACATTCGGTAGCGTACAAATTCGGGGAAACCCGTAATTTCATCCCGCTCATGTGTAAGTCAATGTACGCGGGCCGGTGGGTCTCCCGAGCGGGGGCGGCGTGGCTTTGCACCACGCTGCTGGTCGCATGGGCGTTTGGTCCTTTGCCGGCACAGGCTGCCTGTCTGCCCAATGCGGATCCGGCGATCCGCGCATTGCAGACGCTGGTCGATCAGGACGCACATGCCGCTCTCAAGAAAATACAGCTGCTGCTGGATGCCGAGGTAGGTTCGGCGCAGCCCAATCCACAGCGCCTCGCCTCCCTTTATGGTGTGCAGGCGCAAGCTTTCAGCATTCTGGAGCTGGAATCAAAGGCACGCGACGCCGTATTCAACGGGCTTAAATTCGCGACCGATAATACCGACCCGGTCCGGGTGGATTTGCTCTCAACCTATGCTGAAAACGTTTACGACCAAGCAGGCATTGCCGCGGCTGTCACCGCAACCGAAGCGGCGCAATCCGCCCAAAAGCGCGGGTCGCTTGCCGACATTTGCCTGCTCATCGGCCGCGGTCTACTGGAATACCGGCAGGATCGGGAGGATTTGGCGATTGGCAACCTGACTCAGGCCTACAACGCCAGCGCGGCGCCCGCATTCAGCGAGCCGCGCATTCTTGCCGCGAGCGTGTTATCAACGGTGCTGCGCGGCATGGGGGATTACCCACAGGCACTGACGCTCAATCAGGAAGCAATCGATTGGGACATCGCGCAGCATGCGTCGCTTGCGCTTTCCGTCACTAGATTTCTGCGCGGCAGGATTTTGGTTTTGATGGGCAAACATGCGGCGGCAATCGATCAATTTGTCGAGGCTCGAAAGCTCAGCGCGCAATTGGACGATACCCAGGGCGTCGCTTTTGCGGATGTGCATATTTGCGAAGCGCGCATCGAACTAGGTCAACTCGACACGGCCACTTCAGCATGCCGCAGCGCCTTGCCCACTTTTATCGCGTCGAAGTTCTGGGACCAGATGAAGGAAACACAGGCGCTGCTGGCGCGCATCGATCTGGCTGAAGGCCATCCCGAAAAAGCACTCGCCACTTTGAATGAGGTCCTTGATCACGGCGGGACCGACGTACAGCCGCGGCGCGTGGCCTCGCTATACGAATGGCGGGCAAGAACTAACGCCGCGCTGAACAATTACCGCGATGCGTACACGGACCTGGCCGAGTACCTCCGCCGCTACACCGCAACCAATGATGGTGATCGAAGCAAGCAGGCCGCGGCGCTGCGCGCCCGCTTCGAGACGGACCGTGAGATCGAGCGAAATGCGTTGTTGAAGCGCGAACTGGACCTGTCCAAGGAACGCTCGCAACGACAAGCGCAGCAATTGCGCTGGAATTCGATCGCGGCCGTATCTGGCGTGCTGGTGATCGCGCTGCTCATCTATTTCTTGATAACCAACCTGCGCTTCCGTCAACAACTCGTGCGCTTGGCGAGCCAAGACAGTTTGACCGGATTGCCGAACCGGCGCCGCACCGTGGAATTGGCGAGTGCCGCACTCGCCGAAGCAAATGCAACGCAAAAACCGTTGACCATCGCGATCATCGACATGGATCACTTCAAGTTCATCAACGACCGCTGCGGCCACGCGACGGGGGACTATGTATTAATGGAATTCGCCCGCATGGGACGTGAATCACTGCGCGCCGGCGACGTGCTTGGCCGGTGGGGCGGCGAAGAGTTCCTGCTCGTCATGCCGGACGCGACCGCCGATGTGGCGGTGGCCGCTCTCGAACGCTTGCGCACCATGATCTTTGAGATTCATTTGCCGCCATCCGGTGCAGGTCTGCGCGTCACCTTGAGCGCCGGCCTCGCGATGAATGAAAAAACCGCGCGCTCGCTGGATGAGCTCATTGCGCGAGCCGATGCCGCCTTATATGTCGCGAAAAACGACGGGCGCGATCTGGTGCGCCTCGCCGAAGAGAAGTTCCTGACCACTTCTGGAATACGCCGCGCTTCAAGGCAGTGAGCGCCGGCGCATCCCATTGATTTAGTTGGTGCCCAGGAGAGGACTCGAACCTCCACGAATTGCTTCACTGGTACCTGAAACCAGCGCGTCTACCAGTTCCGCCACCTGGGCAAGATGGGCCCGCTGTACGCGAGGCGCAGGAATGTACGCACTGACTTGGGGCTTGTCAATCTAGGCCTTTGCTCGGTCGATGAAACGACCCCGCAAGACCGCCGCAAGCTCCGGGCGTTTGCACGCGACATGCTAGACTTGACCGCCGATTTGCCGGAGCGGGTGATGGAGAAAAAGGTGAGCGGGCAAGTCAGCACGCAGCACGCCGCGCCGGAGCACGCCCTGCGGCAGCGATTCTTGCTGGGAATGAGCCACGCCGCCTGCACCGTGAATGTGGTGACGACCGACGGGGGTGCCGGGCGCCACGGGATCACGGTATCCGCCATGGTGTCAGTGTCGGCCGATACACCGCAGCCGACCTTGCTCGTCTGCATCCACCATAAAAGCGCGGTCGCCGAGGCCTTGCTCAAGAATGGCGTTTTCTGCGTGAATGTCCTGCGGGACGACCAGTCGCACATATCGGACAATTTCGCGGGACGGCGCGGTATGCGCGGCTCGGCGAAATTTGACTGCACCGACTGGACCACACAACTCACCGGGGCGCCGCGCGTAGTCGATGCACTGGTCGCGTTCGACTGCCGGGTCACGGCCAGCGAACGCATCGGATCGCATTTCGTGGTGTTTGGTTCGGTGCAGGATATCTTCGTAGCCGGCGCGGGGGCGCCGCTGATTTATGCCAACCGCGCGTACGGAGTGCCGCGGCGGTTTCGTCAGCGGCGGAATCCCCGGGGTTCCGCGGCCGGACAGGCGCTGTCCATCGGTTGCTACCAAGTGTTTGCGCCCTATGTGGTCCCCGCACTCGTGGCACGCCTGACGAAGTTGCATCCCAGGGTCGCAGTCACGCTGTTGGAAGCCGATCAGGAATATCTAGTAGCCAGTCTGCGGCGCAGCGACATGGAGGTCGCGCTGCTCGACGACATCGATCTCACCGACGACCTGTGCATCTCGCCTCTGGCTGAACTGACCCCGTATGTGCTGCTGCCCGACGGCCATCCGCTGGCTCTTGCATCCAGCGTCGCATTGCGCGATTTGCTGCAGGAACCCCTGGTGCTGCTCGACTTGGAGCCAAGCCGGAGTTATTTTCTGTCGCTGTTTCGAGATCGAGGCATGGAACCGCAAGTCGGCTATCGCACCCGCTCGCTTGAAATGGTGCGAGGCTTCGTCGGGCATGGACTGGGCTACAGTATTTTGGCCACCAAACCTGCCAACAACATGACCTATGACGGACGAGCGCTGGTGGCCCGGCCCTTGAGCGAATCGGTGAAGAACAGCCGCCTGGTTCTCGCGACCCTCGCCAGCCGTCGCCTAAGCCCCATGGCGGTCGAGTTCGCCGCACATTGCCGCTCTTTTTTTGGAGCGCGCGGCTGAATGGATCGCGAACACGCAACGCAACTGGAAATCAGTACGATCCAGCCCATCGGATTGGATCAACGGCACGGCACGGCGCGCGATTTATTCACTGTGTGGTTCGGCTCGAACATCATGCTGTTGACGGTCGTTACGGGCGGTCTCGCGGTGACGACATTTGCGCTGCCATTCGCTGCGGCGGTAGCGGCACTCGTGATCGGCAACATGGCCGGTGCGATTTTCATGGCTTTGCATGCGGCACAGGGTCCTACGCTGGGTGTCCCGCAAATGGTGCAGACCCGCGGCCAGTTCGGATCCTTGGGCTCGCTCTTGGTGGTGGGCATCGTCATCGTCATGTACGTGGGTTTTCTAGCGTCGAACTTGGTGCTTTGCGGCGAGTCCCTCGCGAGCCTGTTGCCCGGCATGACTGAAACGCCCGGCATCGTGGTGGTCGGCATCATCAGCGTGATGGCCGCGATCTATGGCTACGATCTCATCCACGCCTACACGCGCCTGATGTCCTACGTCGCCGGCATCGTTTTGTTGATCGCCATCGGCTGGATCATCTGGGTGCATGGGCTGCCGGCAGACTTCTTGGTTCGCAATGCATTCAATTGGTCCGGCTTCCTCGGCACGATCTCCGCAGCCGCACTGTGGCAGATTGCCTATGCGCCCTATGTCTCCGACTACACGCGCTACATGCCGCGCGACACCGGCGTGCGTCCGGCATTCTGGGCAAGCTATTGGGGCTGCACATTGGGATCGCTGCTGCCGATGATATTGGGGGTGATGGTGGGATTGGCGGCCCCGCAGGGCAGCCTGGTCGCGGGACTTGCCACTTTGACGCACGGAATCACCCCGCTGGTGCTGATCGTGTTCTCGGTGAGCATCGCATCCGCCAATGCCATGAACCTGTATTGCGGCGCGCTGTCCACTCTGACCTTCGGCCAGACTTTGATTCCATATTGGTCGCCGGGTCCCAAGGCCCGCGTGGTGATCTCGATCATTTTGTTCGGCTTCGCGATCGCCGCTGCGCTGCTCAGCAAGGAATCATTCCTGGCCAACTACGAGAGTTTCATCTTGATTTTGCTGTACGTGTTGGTGCCTTGGACCGCGATCAACCTGGTGGACTATTATCTGTTGCGGCACGGCCGATACGACATTGCATCGTTCTTCAGGCAGGATGGCGGCATCTACGGCCGCATCAACGCGCCCGCGGTCACGTGCTACACGGTGGGAATATTGGTGCAGTTGCCGTTTATCCACTCTGAGCTCTATACCGGTCCTATTGCGAAGGCCATCGGCGGCATCGACTTATCGTGGATCGTCGGTCTTGCAGTCACTTCGCCGGCGTATTATTGGTTGGCCAAGCGCTCGCAGGCCCACGCCAAGGGGTCACTGGGCCAATATGCGCCGGGCGACTCGCAAAGCTGATAATCTGCCATCGTAAATCAACTACGCCGTACCCAGGCGCGACCTTAAGATTTACTCACCCAGCCCACAGGTTTGCCAATCCATGCATTTTATTCAATCCACAATTAACACCCTATGACGCGGCGTGGGCCCGGCTCGCGGCCAAAAGGCAGCCATGCGGCGAAAGGCGCTGCGGATTGGCACGGCGAGGATCCGAATCTAGAACTTGAGAAGTCGCGCTACGCGGACCCGATCGCAAGCCGGGAACTGCTGCTGAAGCACTTGGGCGATGCTCCGCAGCCTTTGACCGCAGCGCGTCTCGCCAAAACACTGGGATTGAACAGCGATGCGCAGCGCGATGCGCTTGCCAAGCGATTGGCCGCGATGGTGCGCGACGGACAAGCGATACAGGGACCGAACGGCTTTGCGGCGGCGGGCGAGGGCGAGCGCGTCGCAGGGCGAGTACGCGGCCGAGCCAATGGCGACGTGCTGGTGCTGCCGGATGACGGGTCCGCGCCCTTGGTGCTGGCGCGAGCCGACACCGCGACGCTGATGCACAACGATCGGGTCGAGGTGCTCGCCGTGGGTATGAACGAACGCGGGCGGCGCATTGCGCGATTGATTCGTCGCACCGGCGATGCGCCGAAACGAATCGGCGGTGTTTGGCACGATGGGCAGAATCGGGGCCGGGTGGAGCCGGAGGATCCCGGTCATTGGTACTCGATTGAAGTGCCGATGCGCGATCGGCATGGCGCGAAGGAGGGCGACAACGTCATCGCCGAAGTGACCAAGCGGCCACAAGGGGATGCTCCGGCGCATGGCCGCGTCGTCGAAGTCCTCGATAACCTGCGCCCATCCGACTTGGCCGCTCGCTTTGCGATCTTAAGGCACGACCTGCCGCAGGAATTTCCGGTTGAAGTATTGCGTGACGCCAGCCGTTTCGCCCCGGATGTC
>Ga0210394_10003849_pt1 | contig 18180 bp, 18 predicted proteins | sample IncBWC12MmetaG_FD_160121 | JGI IMG/M metagenome (GOLD analysis project Ga0210394, IMG submission 160121) | Forest soil microbial communities from Barre Woods Harvard Forest LTER site, Petersham, Massachusetts, United States - Inc-BW-C-12-M | ecosystem: Environmental > Terrestrial > Soil >... | reverse complement strand
CTCGCCGACCCCGAACAGATGCTTGTGATCTACGACGGTCGGGTCGCTGGTGCGCTCGGCTTCTTCGTTGCCAGATTTATGGAAGAACGACAAATTCATCAATACGATCTTGCCGAGCAACTACTTTTCGCGGTGGACCGAGAGGCCAAACGGTCCCCCAACACGAAGCGCATTCATTTTCCGGCATTGTTCGGCAACGCCAGGGATCGCTGTCATGCCTCAATGGTGCGATCGGCATCGCAACTAGTCTGGCAAGTCGCGAAGGAATGCCAGGCAAGTCCAAGAGAAATCGAAGCTGCCTTGTTTATGTGGGGGTATAACGTTGCAGAAGATCCAGAAGATTTGTCGTGTGGATAAGGGACCAGCACAGGGCCAGCTTTCAGTTCGTAGGCTTTAGGACACGGTAGCTGCGTATGGGCTGCCCGTCGAAGAGATGACCCGCGTGCTCAGTAAACTGGTCTTTCCCCTGGGTCTCGTAAGCTCTGCCCTGCCTCAAGACACCACCAGGGCTTGTCACGCTCTTGCGCTCGACGAGGAGCGAAAAACCTTTCGTCCGATGCTGCTGATTGAGGAGGACAGCGATCGAGGCCCTCCCGACAATGAAGGGATTCGCCATGTAGGCACCGAGCGCATCAGTCAGCTTTGGTTTGCCGGAGTGCACGCGAATGTTGGCGGCGGCTATTCTTTGCTTGCTGCATTCGGTAAATTGACAAGAAGCAGTGTACGAATCAAGTCGACCAGAGAGGCAATATGATGAGACCAGCGTTTTTCCTCTTGGCCCTAGCAGCAATTTTGATTCAACCGTCATTTGGAACTACCACAATCTCCCTGATGAACGTGGGCCAATTGGCTGAAAAGTGTACCAGCAGTGATGTCAACGATAGCGTTGTGTGCGATGCCTATATCGCGGGCGCCGTAGACGCGCTCGGAAATGTCTGGGGACAGGGGATCGGAAGCAAAGCGGTCACCGAAAATGCTCGCTGTTTGTCCGAAAGAAAGTTCGCGCTTTCGCAAGCGAGGGCGGCCGTCATGAAGGTACTCGATTCGACAAAAAACAATCCCGTGCGCGACATTCCGGCCGTGCACAGCGTTATTGCGGCGGTGACTGTCAATCTCTGCTCGCCACAGAAATGAAAGCTCCGGCAATTCACCGCGCGCAAGCGCATCCCGGTCTCGAAACTCCGCCCCTGCGTCACCGGCGGTTCGCTCGCTACAGCGCACCTTGAGGGCGCGCTTCGCTCGCCGCCTCTCGTTCCGCCCTATGGCATACCCTAGGTTGACCCCGCGAGAGCCGTCGAAAGCGTCTTCACTATGTCAAGCGAGTACACCGTGACGGCAACTAGGCCACCTTTTGCGAGAGTTGGTGGTTCTGATTTGACCCCGCAACGGGATATCTTAATCCCGCGTTTTTTTTCATGACCCCATTGCATGAACCGTTTGCTTGGCATCGCGCCAGTGATGTCGCATGGCCACCATGTCAGTCGCCATTCGCTCGCGTACTGGACCTGTCTGTTGAACCTACACTAAGATTGGAGCGCCCGAGCGGGAGGGACAGATGCAACGCCCGATTGCGGTTGAGGGTTTCCGCGACGAAAGACGAAAATGCACTATTCCAGTTATTAGAGGTGGCCGATGTTTGAGAATCCTCTCGTACAGTTCGGAATCTACGTCCTTGCCGCGATTGCCGCCGGGGGCCTTGTAGGTTGGTTGTTTGCTGGAAAACAAATTAGCAGGCTTCAGGAATCGATCGATCAAGTTAGGTCGAGACTCAACACCCTAACGTTGGTTGGCGACGATCGGAAGGAGGCGGCGAAGTGCGACGAGGAAAGGTTCCGGCTCGCCTATCAACAGGCGGCAGACTGGGTCAAATTGGCTAATTCGGTCACATGGACGATGAGCTCAATTTACCTTGTGGGTTCGCTGCTTGCATTGAACGGAGCTTTAGCCCAGCACCTCATCGCAACGCCATGGCGCCCACGGATAGGGATCGCGGTCGTGATCCTATCGGTGATCTGGTTGGTGTTTGACGTGGTATATTTCGTTTCCGCGCGCTCAGCACGAAAGTGGCTCGCCGAGAAGGAAGCGCTTTGGGATCCATCGGCTCATTTCTTTTATCGTCAATATCACAGGCCGGGCGCGGTCTTCGGGCGTTGGGTGGTAACGTTGCTTCTATGGGCGTCCATATGCGTGCCAGCCACGCTTGGACTCATAGTCGCGAAGCCGCTACTTCCGGAATTTGTCGCGAACCTGCTGGTCGATATCTAAACCTGTGATCAGTGGCTGGGCAGGCTTCCGACTACGCGGAGATGCATCGAGGTCGACCAGGCGACGCAGGTTCTAGCCTTGGGGTTGGCCTCATCCAGAGCATCGCTCCCTGCGACGGATGTGGTCTAACGAGACGCTCAGACCCATTACGAGTAAATGCCGGATTTTCCATCAGGCGGCGGGGTCAAAGGGGCACCCAGCCGCCGTAAATAGCCGTCAGGGATGCTTCCAGACGAGTCAGCAAATTACTGGCTCCGGCACTCGGCAGGGCCAGGCGGCTATTTCTGGCCGGCCGCGGCTCCGCTCAGGGCGTCTCCGGCGATGTAGTTGCTCCACCGTGCTGGGTTACGCTGCACTGCGTTGGCATACGCGGAGATGGTTCGATCCCAGTTCCTCTCCCTCCGCCAGCTTCCCCAAGATCGTATGTTCTCCGGCCAGTTTCTTTGGCAATTGAGCCCAATTGCCGCAGGGCGCACCCAACATTACGCCGCCAGGCGTCCAGGACCGATAAGCCTGTGCAGTTAACGGCCAGTCGCAGGGCCAGGGGCTTTACTCGAAATACGGGTCGGCCGAAGATGTAGGCGGATTTTGCCAGGTCGGGTGCATTGGTCATAAATCGGCGGTTCGCAGCGATAGCCGTCTGGTGCCGGGAAATTACGATTCCGGCTGCGGTGTTCGCTGCGCTCGTGACCGCGAACGCGCCGGCGAACGACGCCTATTCGTTTGTTGTTGCCGATGCAACGCCCATTACCGCAAGCCTCACGCTTTCGAGCGAGCCCAGGGCTGCCGCTCCTGATCCGGCGGCGGCACCCGACATGGATGCCCCGACCGTGAACCAGCCTGTCATGGCCGCTCTGGAGGAGCCGGACGTGCGACTGCCCAAACGATCGCCCGATGCGTTGGCTCATCCGGATAATATTTCCGGCCCGCGGCCTGAACAAGTTTACGAAGCGGTCAAATCGGCCGAGATAGTTGATGAGTGCCTGGTCCTGGATATCTGTGTGGATCGCTATCTCTGGCAACTCTATCAACGAACCCCGAAGGAGGATTCTGTCAAAGAGAGCACGCAAAGACAGGTAACGCTCAGGAAAAAGGGAAGGATGATAACGGTTACGAGAACTTCAACGACCGTTGTTGACGAGGATTTTGCCTGGAAGGACCCCAAGGCCGCGAAAAACGCCGGCATGTCCCTGACGGATTATGTGATCGGCGGCGTCGATCGGGATTTCAGGCTGAGACTGTTTCAGTTGCTTCACGCGGCGGAGCGAGCCGGACTGGTGCCCGGCATAACCAGTGGATTTCGTGACGACTACCGTCAGTCGATAGCGAGTGGTCTCAAAGCCGCGAATAACCGATCCTATCATGGTGGCAGTCTTCGAGGAGGCTATGGGCACGGTCTTGCGGCAGATGTCGTAAGCGTCAAGGGAGCAACGCGTGCGGAACGACTCGGCAACAGCGAAATTCTCTGGAAATGGGTCGATGACCACGGAAACGAGTTCGGAATCGGTCGTCCCTATTTGGACAGGGATCCTCCGCATGTGGCTCCCATCGATGGCGAGGAGTATGCGCACCATCGTCCGGGGGTGAAAGCTCGGCAGGCTGCCGCGAAAACAAACTGACCGCCCGAGATCGTGTCGTAAAACTGCGGCGATCCGACAACGAGCAAGATCGCTCCAGGTCGATCTCAACGCTCGACGCTCTTGTTATCTGTTGAGGTCTGCCCTGGGGTTTTGGACGGGCGGAAAATTGTCGCGCCAGTGACGCGCGACGTCGGCGCCCGTGCAGAACCAAACATCGTCGAAGCCGCGCATATAGTCGAGAAGCTTCATCAAGCCGGTCGAGCGCCCCGGCCTGCCGATCAGCCGGTCATGCAGTCCTATGGAGAGAAGCTTCGGTGAGCCGTTTCGGCCCTCACGGTGCAAAACGTCAAAAGCATCGCGCATGTAACTGAAGAACTGTTGTCCCGTTGAGAAGCCGCTGTTCTCATTGAATCGGTTATCGTTTGCCTCGTAGGAATAGGGAATGACGAGGTGGGGCTGGTTCTCGACCTCCAGCCAATAGGGAAGCTCATCCGCGAGCGAATCCCGATCGTAGAGGAAGCCGCTGGCTTCGACGAGGAGCCGGCGCGTATTCGGGCCGGGACGTCCGGTCATCCATCCGACGGGACGCGAGCCGGTCAGCCTGGTCAGGATCTCAACCGCAAGCTTGATGTGCTCTCGTTCCAGGTCTTCAGGGACCGCGCAATAATCGATCCAGCGATACCCGTGACTGACGACCTCGTGGCCGCGCTCAACGAACGCCTTGGCCAATTCCGGATTTTGCTCCAGCGCCCGCGCGACGCCGAGAATGCTGACATTGACTTTGAATTCGCGAAACAGGTCTAGGACGCGCCAAACGCCGCGCCGGCTTCCATACTCGAAAACGGATTCGACGAGGGGCACGCGCACGCCCGCTTGCGTATTGACGCCGATGTCGTTGAGCATTCCTTCCGAGGCGTCATCGCCGTTCGCCAGCGTGGCTTCGCCGCCGCCCTCGACATTCAAGTTGAAGTTGACCGCGATCGTGGCGCCCCCGGGCCAGGCCGGATTGGGCGGAAACTCGCCGTAACCGACCAGGTCACGGGCGATCATGGGATCCGGCTTTGGCTCAAACATCGGCAGACTCCTGGCGAAACGATCTGCATGTCATTGCTGCGGCGCCAGCGGCGCCGTGCATGGATCGTAGCAATAGAACCAGTCGGTCTCGGTCGGACCGCGCATCCAGCTGTTCTCGATCGAGATACGCTGGACATCGGCGACGCGGGGGATGCGGGTCGCCTCATAACAGCGGAAGGCCTCGGCCGGCTCGTCGAAGGCCGTCAGACAGCGGCTGAGGATAGCGCCATCCTCGACGGCCATCGCTCCGCCAGCTGCCATGTAGGGCCGCATCGGATGGCAGGCGTCGCCGAGCAGCACGATGCGGCCGCCGCTCCAGCGGTCATCGCGCTCACGGTCGTAAATCGGCCAGAGGCTCACGTCCTCCGCCACTTCGAGCACGCGGCGCAGGTCCTGGTGAAAGCCCGCAAACGACTGCAGAAGCTCCTCGCGCGACGAGGGCAGCGACGCTGCATCGCTTTGCCATGTCGCCGCCGGGACAACGCCGATAACATAGATCTCGTCGCGCCTATCGGTCATGAAATAAGGAAGAATATGCCGGTCGCGGCCCCACCATTTGGTGCAATCGGGGATATCGAATCCACGCAGGCGCTCAGTGGCGAAGATCGCCCGGTGCGCGACCGCGCCGACGAAACGCGGCGCCTCGTCACCGAGCAGACATTCGCGGATCCTGGAGCGGATGCCATCGGCACCGATCACGATGTCGGCCTCGGCCTCGACGCCATTTTCGAAGATGAGGCGCATCGATTGGCTCGTCTCCTTGAGATCGATCAGATGATGGTTGAAGGCGATGGTCCCCGGCGTGACCACTTGTTCCAGAACGGCGTGCAGGTCGCCGCGGTGAATGTTGAGATAAGGCCCTCCGAACCGCTCTTCGCTCGCGGCATCGAAGATGATTTCATACATCGTCTCACCGGTATCCCACGCCCGGCTGATATAGCAATGCGGTTTGATACCAGTCTCCACCAGTGCGCGTTCGACGCCCAATCGGCGAAGCGCCTTCATGACGTTGGCGCTGAGGATGATTCCCGCGCCGATACGGGAGAACGACGGAGCCTGTTCATAGACGGTGACATGAAAGCCCGCACGTTGCAGGAAGCCGGCTGCGCTCAGGCCGCCGAGTCCGGCGCCGACGACTGCGATGCGCTTATCGTTCTTCATTGCATCAACTTTATTTGGGCCAGTCGCCTGTGCACAAAAGCCGGCCCATTCTCGATCTGGACCAGGGCGTACGTGGTGGGAGACGGCATCCGCATCGATCTGGCGGGCAAAAGCGGGAGGACTCAATGCGATTTTATTCGACGTCGAACGAGGGTATGAACGGCCTTCCGGGCTGTCAAGCCAGGCCGCCGCCGCGCCGTCATCCCCGCTCAGGTTGGAGCGCGCGGCCGCCGTGCCACGGCATTGACCGCATCCTGCTTCTTCTCTAGCGTCAACTCGTTCGAGGTAGAACGATTGCGCGCTCGAAGGCATCCGTGCTCGCGCCACAGCCCAGGAGTTCCGACGTGAGAGTACTGGCCCGATTTTCCGCTTTGGCGGTCTTGGCGGCCGCTCTCTGCAGCGCTGCGGCGCATGCCACCGATGTGAACTTCATCACCGATTTCGGCTACAACGGACGGCATTCCTATTTTTACGTCGCCCTCGACAAGGGTTACTACAAATCCGAGGGACTGAACGTCACTATCCTGCGCGGTCAGGGCTCAATCGATGCCATCAGGAAGGTCGCATCGGGCGCCGCAATGATCGGCTTTGCTGATGCGGGTGCCCTCGCGCTGGCCCGCAGCAACGACTCCATTCCAGTCAAACTGTTGGCAATTGTTTACGCTAAACCGCCGCACGCAATCTTTACGCTTGAGGACAGCGGCATCAAGACGCCGAAGGATCTTGAAGGTAGGACGGTGGCGGATTCCGCGTTCAGCGCCATTCCCCTGATCTTCAATGTCTACGCACAAGCCACCGGCATCGACGCGAAAAAGGTGAAGTGGGTCTCGGCTGAAAGCGCCTCCCTGCCGTCGCTGCTGGCGACAGGGCGCGTGGATGCCATCGGTCAATTCACCGTCGGCGAGCCCCTGATCGAGGCGTCGGTCAAGCCGCGCAAATTGGTGCGGCTCGCCTACAAGGACGGCGGGCTGGATTACTACGGCAACGGAATCATCGCCACTGAGCAGACAATCAAGGACAGTCCGGATCTGCTGAAGGCCTTCATGCGTGCCACGCTCAGGGGCATGCGGGACGCCTTCGCCAATCCAGCTGAGGCCGGAGCGGTATTGAACAAGTATCACAAGGAGATTTCGCCGGAGGTCGGAACCGGCGAAACCGAGTTGGTGAGGGAGCTCGCGGTTCTGCCGGGCCGCCCCCTCGGCGCAATTGACGAAGAAGGCATCAAGCGAACCGTCGACATCATGGCGAAATCATATCCCATGAAACAGCCGGTGGACCCGAAGGACATGTACGCGCCGGGGTTCATCGAATGAAGGCTGAGGGTTCGGCCGCAATCGTTTCGTTTGCAGCCGGGACGAACGCGGGTGAAGCGCGTAGCGACGGCGCGCCTGCCATCGAGCTTTTCGGCGTTACCAAGAATTTCGGCCATGGCCGGGAGAGCGTACGGGCGCTCGGGCCCGTCGATCTCGCGATCGAGAGCGGCAGTTTCGTCTCGGTTGTTGGCCCGTCCGGCTGCGGAAAGTCGACCCTGTTGAGATTGATCGCTGGCCTCGAGGAGCCGACCGAAGGGCGGATGCGGCGATACGGAGCCGCACTTGACGGCCCTTCCCGCGAGGTGGGGATCGTCTTTCAGGATCATGTCCTGTTTCCGTGGGCAAGCGTGCTGGAAAACGTGATGCTTCCAGCCGACGTTCTCTCATTGCCCAAAGCCGCGGCACTGGAACGGGCGCGCTGGCTGCTCGAATTGACCGGCCTGAAGGATTTCGCCGGGCACAAGCCGCATATGTTGTCCGGTGGCATGAAACAGAGGGCCGCCTTTTGCCGTGCCGTTCTGGCCGATCCGCAACTGCTGCTGCTCGACGAGCCGTTCGGTGCGCTCGACGCGCTGACGCGCGAGGAGCTTTCGCTCGAATTGTCGCGGCTGTGGCAGGACCTGGGGCGCACGGCACTTCTCATCACTCACGATATAGGGGAAGCAGTCCTACTCGGCGATCGGATCATCATCATGTCGGATCGGCCCGGCCGCATCCGGCTCGACATGAGAGTCGATCTGCCGCGCCCGCGCGACGTCAACACGGCCAAGAATCCGCGCTTCATGGAGATCAAACAGATCGCGCGCGATCTGATCTTCACGCCCGAGCGGAACTGACGCGCCTTGGCCGCCTTGCCCTGGAAAGCGGTTTTGACGCGGGCGACGACACCAGTGATCTATCTCCTGCTGACAATCCTGTGGGAAGCCGGTGTGCGGTTTTTTCACGTTCCGGGCTGGATACTTCCGGCGCCGACCGCCATCCTGGCAATCGCGAAGGAATGGGCGCCGGAGCTCCTCTACAACAGCTACATCACGGTACGGGAAACGATCGTCGGATTCGTGCTGGCGCTTGTCCTCTCGCTGCCGCTCGCGGTCATCATCGCGTTCACAAATACGGCGCGGCGGCTGCTTTATCCGATCCTGCTCGGATTGCAGTCGGTTCCGAAGGTGGCGCTCGCGCCACTGGTCATCCTGTGGCTTGGTATCGGCAACTGGCCGAAGATCGTCATCGTGATTTTGGTTTGCTTCTTTCCGATATTGGTGAATGTGGTAGCGGGGTTCGAGGCAGTGCCGAAGGCCATGCTGGATCTCATGTACTCGCTCCGGGCTTCTAGGCTTGCGATCTTTCGCCGCCTGCGCGCGCCTGTCGCAATGCCGCACCTGTTTACCGGCTGCAAGGTTGCCATTACCTTTGCGGTGATCGGCGCGGTGATCGGTGAGTTCGTCGCGGCGCAGGAAGGTCTGGGCTACATGATCCTGATGTCGACGGCCCAGTCGCAAACCCCGCTGGCGTTCGCTGCGATCATCCTTCTCACCTTCATCAGTGTCGTGCTCTACTATGCCATCGAGATTCTGGAACGCAGGCTGGTGACCTGGCGCCAGTAAGCTCGAACGGTCGAAGCGTGACGCCGCGTGAAGCCAAATTGGGACACGGCCATGAGGATTAAAGGCCATAGCACTACGCTCAGGTTGGCACTTGCGCTCGGACTGTTCTTCGCACCGCCGGTTTCCATCGCCGTCGATGCGATCATCGACAGGGTCGCGGCGCTGGTCTCGCCAACCATCGGCAACCTCAGTTTCACGTCTCCCGCGATGGGTCAGCCGGGGGCACTCACACCTGCGCAATCGGATGCACTCAATGCCTACAACGAGGCCGTCAAGAATTTCGAATCGATCCTGGGCCAGCGGCGCGCGCAGATCAATTCGAATCAAGGGTTGCCGAACTTGCCGGGGCAAGCCCTCTACCTTGCGCGCAACAACATGATGAGCGCGTACAAAGACCTCACCGACGCGCTTCCGTCCAAAATCGGAAAGCCCAATAAGTTCGAAATCCCCCCGGCCTATTTTGACGCCGACAAGGAGCCGCTGCTCGATGAGTACAGGGCGCTGTTCGACCTCATGGACGCGCCACCCGCCAATGCGCAAAAGTCGGACACGCCATTCAAGGATGTTGTCGACCTGGCGATCGCCATTGCGCGGGCCAAGGGCCTTGATACGAGGAATGCCGAGGCGGCAGGCCGCATCAGCCTGGGGCTGTTTTTTGCCGAGACAAACGGCGTTCAAAATGCGGGAAATGCGCGCTCGAATACATACAAGGGAAGTTTTCAAACCGGCCCTTCCGAAGATCAAAACGGTCGAAGGAAGTGGGCAGCGATAAAGACGTCGATCGCGGCGCTCGATCCGGCACTGAGCCTGCGCGACGACAGGGAAGAGGCACGGATCGGCAATCTGGATCACCGGCTCAACCATTGGACCGCGGCGCGGGACGCCCTTATGAGCGCGCATGCCGATATTTTCCCGCAAGCAGCGGCGATCGCGAAAACACTGCCAAATCCGATCGATCAGATGAAGCTGTTTGAGCTCATCCAGATCATTCCCACGCCGACCAGGTCCGCGCTGATGTCGGGCAACCTGCTCAACTACAGAATTTCCGATTCCAAGATCATGGGGTATCTGCGAAACAACAGCGTCTTTGCCTTTGGACACGCCGACCGGCAAAGAACATCGGCGAACTTCCGCGAAATTCTCGATGCGATGTGGCTCTTCAATGCCAAGTTTGAACAGGCGCTGACCAGATTCGACGAGATCAAGGCGCGCTAAGCCAAGGGCGTATCGAAAACCAGGCGGTGATCATCGAGCTGCAAGGCAGCGGCAACCCGCTGGTCTGAAATCGTTTTTGGTCAGCCTTCCGTTCGAAGGCGCACTATATTTCCAGCAACTCCTGGGTTAAAAATCCCCGTTAATGTCGTATTGTGCGGCCATGCTGTCTCGAAGCGCGAACAGAAGATCATTCTAGAGAAAGCAGGGATTGCTGTCGTCAGATCAAAAATTCGCACGCTCACGCTTCGACATTTGGCGCTGCCCGATCGTCGTCGCCGTGATGGCCGCATGTGTGCTTCTGCCGATCGAGGCGAGCGCTGCCGGCTGGCTGTCGGATATGTTCAAGGGCTCGTCGAAGGACGGCAAATCGCCCAAGCATCACGTCGCCTCGCGAAAGGCGGCCGTCGCGGCCAAGCCCGCCGCGTCGCGAAAGCCCCACACGGTGAAGCTTGCCGCCCTCGGGCCGGCCAACTTGAGTGCTTTGAAGCCGCCCGCTTCAGTCTGCGATCGCGCGAAATTCCGGATCGCTCTGGATGTCGGACACACGGCCGAATCGGAAGGCGCGACCAGCGCTCGCGACGTCCCCGAGTTTGTCTTCAATCTGCGCCTTGCGCAGCGGGTCGAGCAGAAATTGAAGGCCGAAGGCTTTGCAGAAACCAGGTTGCTCGTGACCGAGGGCAAGGCCAAGCCGAGCCTCTTCAAACGCGTCGCTGCAGCCAACGATCTGAACGCTGATCTCTTCTTGTCGATCCACCACGATTCCGTGCCCAACAAATTGCTCGAGGATTGGGAATTCGAGGGCAAGAAAAGCCATTTCAGCGACCGCTTCAGCGGCTATTCCGTTTTCGTTTCCCGCGACAATCCGGACTTCAAGACAAGCCTCGCCTTTGCCGAACTGGTGGCCAAGGAAATGAAGGCCCAGGGCCTGCGATATGCCGATCAATATACCCTGCCCATTATGGGACATTACCAGCACCCGCTGCTGAACAAGGAAACGGGTGTCTATAGTTACGACCAGCTCGTCGTGCTGAGAAAGACCCGGATGCCCGCCGTCCTCCTGGAGGCGGGCTCCATCATCAATCGGGACGAGGAGCTCAAGATGGGTTCGCCTGAACGCCAGGATATCGTCACTGGCGCTGTCGTCGCGGCAGCAAAGGAATTCTGCCATCCCGAGGGGCCCTTCCTCGGTCCGCCCTGATGGCGCGGTCACGACACCATCTTGCACCCCATCGGATTTCAGCATTGATGCCCGCGATTTTCAGTTCGAGCAGACCCGTTGTGCGAAGACGGCGGTTGAGCCGGTTCAGCCCGCTCGTCTGCGCCGGCGTTGCCTTGATAATTGCCGTGCTGTCTGCTCCGGCGTTGGCAGGCTCCGCCCTGCCCAAGGGTTTCGTTTTTCTGCGCGACATCGATCCCACCATTGTTCAGGACATTCGTTATGCCACCTCTCACAATTTTGTAGGCCGGCCAATAGAGGGCTACCTCGCCGCCGAGTGTATCCTCAGCGAGGAGGCCGCGAATGCCCTTGAAACGGTGCAGAGGAAGCTCGCCGAAAAAAAGCTCTCGCTTATCGTCTGGGATTGCTATCGCCCGAAGCGGGCTGTCGATGACTTCCTTCAGTGGAGCAAAGACCCAACTCACTCCGAAATGAAGACCGAATTCTATCCGCGCACGGATAAGGAACAGCTGTTCGCGCTCGGGTATCTCGCCAAACGATCGGCCCACTCGCGGGGGAGCACGGTGGACCTGGGCATGATCCGGGCCGGTTCTTCATCCGAACCGCCGCCTAGCCCCTCGCAACCCCTCAAGTCATGCACTTCGCCTAAGAGCGAGAGATTCGAGGATGGCGCACTCGATTTTGGCACGGGCTACGACTGTCTGGACGTGCTTGCAAGTACATCAAACACCCTTGTCGGCGAGGTCGCCCTGCAGAACCGTCAAACACTGAAATCCTACATGGAAGCCGCAGGCTTTCGTCCCTATGCCAAGGAGTGGTGGCACTTCGAACTTGCCAACGAGCCATTTCATGACGGATTTGACTTTGAGGTGTCGGCCTCACCGTCATCGAGCGAACGGCCAGCGCGCTAACGCGTAAGAATGTCCCGCGATGAGGAATTCAGTCAGGCAAGCTCGGCGAGCAAATTCTGGTCGCCATATTGCCGCAAAAATTGGAGCAGGTCCGAAAGGCCCTCGCCAAGCAGCGTGACATGTGAACGCATGATCTGGCTGGCCAGCGTCGCGTCGCCGCGAAAGAGCGCCGCCATAATCTGTTCGTGTTCGGGGATCGATGATGCCATGCGCCCCGGCTGAAAGGTGATAGTTCTGCGATAGGGAGAGATCTTGACCGTCAGCCGGCGAAGCTCCTCCTGCAGGATTCGATTGTGACTGGCCGCCGAAATTGTCTCGTGAAACTCAAGATTGGCCTCGTAGAAGCCATCGGCATCGTGAGCTTGCGCTGCAACAGAGCAAGCTTGATGTGCGGATTCAAGACGGCGTCGCTGTTCGGGTCGAATGCGTCGGGCCGCCTGCGCCGATGCCAATGCCTCCATCTCGGCGGTAACGCTGAAGGCGTCGAGAAGGTCGGCAATCGAAAGCTGGGCTACTTGAAGCCCCTGACGTCCGCGTGAAACCACGAGCCCGCTGGCTGAAAGCCGCTGGAGTGCTTCGCGAATCGGTGTGCGCGAAATGCCGAATTGCTCGGCTAGCAGGCGCTCGTCGAGACGGTCGCCTGGCTTGCGCTGGCCTTTCAAGATTTCCAGTTCCAGCCGATGAACCACGTTTGCCGAAAGCGATTCCGGCTCGTCGCTCAAAATCGTCGCTCCCGCTGCCGCCAATGCTCCTGAATAAGTCTTCATACGTTGTCCGCCGAGTAAAACCTGTTTGCGATCGCTTCGCCAAGCGCCACTAGTCCATAGAGTAACAGGCCGCAAATACACAGGACCACGATTGCAGCCATGGATATCTCTGTGTCAGCTCGGGCCGTTGCAAAAATAATCAGATAGCCGAGCCCGGCCTGGGCGGTGATAAATTCACCTATGATTACGCCGATAATCGCCAGCGTTATCGCGATCTTCATGCCGCTGAAAATGTAAGGCAGTGCTGCAGGAAATCGAACGCTGGTGAAAATCTGCCATTCGTTCGCGGTAAGGGCGCGGCAAAGGCGCAACATGCTCTTTTCAACGCTCGCAAATCCTGCGGTCGTGGATATCACGACCGGGAAAAATGCGATGAAAACAGCAAAAGCAATGCGAGACTGCGATCCGATTCCTAGCCAGATGATGAAGAGCGGGGCCAATGCGATCTTCGGGATCAACTGGAAGAATATAAGATTAGGATACAGTGCCTCGCGCGCAATCTGTGAATAAGTGATGATAATGGCGAGAGCAATTCCTAGAAGCGTCGCGAGGACAAATCCTGCGGCCGATTCCAGTGTCGTCGGAACGGCATGCATCAGCAAAATGTCATAGTGTGCAAAAATATATTTTGCGATCGAGACCGGGGACGGCAGAATGACCGGAGGAATATGGGCAATCGTGACCGCGAGTTGCCAGCCGGCCAGCACGATTGCAGCCAGCCCCAGCGGCAAGGCAGTACTGCGCAAACCGGTCAAGCCATCCGTGGCGGCCGTGGGACTCGCGATGATCGCGCCCGTTTCGGCTCCCATGCCGTTCGATGCCAACCCGGCAGATTCCATTTCCGTTCTCACTTGATCACGCCAGCGCGCTTCTCCGCGGCGGAGCCTTGGGGTGAGGGCAAGCCGCCATGCGCCTCTTCGATCGTCAGTCTGAGTTTCCGGCAAACTCTGACGAATTCGGGGGTTTCCTCGATCTCGAAACGTCGCGGGCGCTCGAACGGCATCTTCTCGTCGAGAACGATGGTCGAGGGACGGCCGCCCATCACGACGACTCTATCGGACAGGAATGCTGCCTCGCGAATGGAGTGCGTGACGAAAATGACGGTCTTTCTGTAGGTCTCGAGAATCTCGGACAGCGCGACATTCATCTGGTCCCGAGTGATCGCGTCAAGCGCACTGAACGGTTCGTCCATCAACAGGATATCCGGATCGTGGATTAGCGCCCGGCAGATCGCCACGCGTTGCCGCATTCCCCCTGAAAGCTGCGATGGCTTTTTATGCTCAAAACCCGCCAACCCAACCATGGCCAGCAGCTCCTGCGCTCGCTCACGATAGATTTCAATTGGCAATTTAAGGATACGCGCCGGAAACAGAACGTTTTCGAGCGCACTTTTCCATGGCAAAAGCGATGCGTCCTGGAAAATGACGCCGATCTCGCGACGGGGCTCCTTCACCTCCGACCCACCGAGCATAATTGATCCGCCAGTAGGTTGCTCGAGCCCGGCAATCATCATCAGAAGGGTGCTCTTGCCGCAACCGCTCGGGCCGAGAAGCGAGACAAATTCTCCGCGGGCAACGTCTACCGAAGCGGATGCCACGGCCTGCACTGGAGCCTGCCGCGTGAAATAGGTCTTCTGAACGTTTGTTACGGATACCAGCGGCTCACGAGCCGCCGTGACGTCAATCGCGTGTTCAACTGCAAGCATCGGTTTACGAGCCAATCGGACTGTAAAACATCAGCTGACGTATTTGCGGAAAGCTGCCGAGCTTTTTTCCGCAGCCTCGAGTTCATCGGTCTTCAACTTAATTTTGCCGGCAAATCGGTTTGTGAACAGGCTCCCAACATCGGGAAGTGTAGCGCCGTCACCGGCCGCATACTTCACGACGAGATCTGCCATTGTCGCCACCTTTTTTGGATCGGCAAAGCCGAAACCGTGGTCCTTTACCTCAGGAACGAGGTTCGTCAGGTTCGTCAATCCAAGGCCGATGCGGGCATAGTCCTTGCCTGTCGATGACATCGCGACTTCACCGTTCGCCTTCAGGAAGACATCGATGGCCTCATCGAAATTCGTCATGGTGAAGCGAATGGCTTCCATTGCCCCTTCGACGAAGGCGGCGCACAAGTTCGGATCCTTTTCCAATTTCTGCGGCTGGGTTGTGAGCGACTGGCCATAAAATTCGATGCCGGCGTCGCGGAACAGCATAAAGCGGACTTCAGTGCCGAGCGGGACGAGCGACGGTATTGTGCTGGTTGCGAATGCGGAGACGGCATCGACCTGCTTTTCCATCAACGAGCGCTCCCGAACCTTGCCGTCGAGCTGCACCATCTGCACTTTAGCCAGATCGAATCCTGCTTTCTCCGCATAGAGCGGCAGGAACGGGTATTCCCCTGAAGTCACGCTGGCGCCGAGCTTCTTTCCTTCCAAGTCCTTTGGCTGCTTGATCGGCGAGCCGGCCAACAGACCGATGCCCATGAGTGCATCGTAGTTGATCTGACCGATACAGGTGATCGGCAGCTTCTTGGCTGCCTGAACAATGACCGTCGGCGTTGCGGCCATGCCGAAATCAAATGTACCGGCGCTGACCGCCTGAGCTGCAGCACCCGAGCCCGATCCCCGCGCCACGCTGACGTCCAGGCCTGCCTTTCTCCAGAATCCCTTATCGCGCGCGACATAGGCGAACAGATTGGGCCCTTCCGGGATCCAGGAAGTGGTGAAGGTCACCTTGTTCGCGCCCTGCGAGATGGCCGGCGTGGCCAGCGGCAGTCCGGTGGCTGCAAGGCCGGCAAGCCCGGTTCCCTTCAATACTTCCCGACGTGAAATCATCGACCTTCTCCCACCTCTGGTCATTAGGGACGTGCCCGCGTGCCGCCGTTACCTTCTTATTGAACGCTTCTCGAGACAAGCTTCATTATGCCAAAAATCCGAAGTTGCATATATTTTGGCCAAATAGAGGTATTTGCTGCTTACAAAAGGAAAAACTTGTATGCCGTCGATCATTCGGAGTTCGCTTCATCAAGGTAAGCAGTGCACCGTCGGCGTGGATCCAGGAGTTCATCGCGCTGCTGCCGGTCATGCCGGAGCGCGCTCCGGTCGCAACGAACCGGTGAAGCCGTTCTGAACAGCGTCCGAAAATAGCAGAGAAGAACCGGAGAAATCAGATGGATTTGGGGCTTAAAGGGAAGACAGTGCTCGTGACCGGTGCTTCCCAGGGAATAGGCGAAGGCGTCGCGCGTTCCTTCGCGGAGGAAGGATGCAACCTTCATCTGATTGCCCGTTCCGGCGATCGCCTTGCTGCAATCAAATCAGACATCGAAACATCGCACGACGTTGACGTTGCGATTTATGCCAAGGATTTAACGGTTCCTGGCGTGATTGAACCGCTGGTCGAGGCCGTCGGCGATATCGACATTCTGGTGAACAACGCGGGTGTTATTCCGAGCGGAAGCCTTTGGGACGTCGATGAGTCTAGATGGCGTGCCGGGTGGGAGCTCAAAGTATATGGCTACATCAATCTGACCCGTGCCATCTATCCGCGACTCAAAGCGCGCGGCGGCGGGGTGATCATCAATAATATCGGGAACGGAGGGGAAGTGTTCGACCCGAACTACGTTGCCGGGACCACCGGGAATGCCAGCCTCATGGCGTTTACCCGTGCAATGGGCGGGCATTCCCTGGACGACAATATTCGTGTCGTCGGGGTAAATCCCGGTCCGGTGGACACCGACCGGATCTACAATATGCTGAAGAAGCGTTCCAAGGAGTGGTTCGGTACTGAAGAACGCTACAAGGAATTGCAAGAGCGCTATCCGCTCAAGAGACCGGCTCACCTCCATGAGGTCATAAGTCTCATCGTATTTCTTGCGTCCTATCGCTCAGGCTACACTTCGGGGACGATCTTTACCGTCGACGGCGGCATTGCTTCCCGCCGCTCGGTTATCTGAGGAGTCTCCGATGAGCTTTGCGATGACGACCGATGGGGTGCGGCTATTCTACGAAAGCGCTGGATCGGGTACCCCAATCATTTTTGTGCATGAATTTGGCGGTAGCCACTGGAGCTGGGAACCGCAGCTCAATTTCTTCGCGCGGCGGCACCAATGCATCACCTTCGCCGCACGGGGGTATCCGCCCTCGGATATTCCCGAATCGGTAGAAGCCTATTCGCAGCAGCGAGCCGCCGACGATATCGTCGACGTGTTAAACGCGGCAGGAGTCAACAAGGCTCACATTGTTGGTCTCTCGATGGGGGGCTTTGCAAGCCTGCACGCGGCGCTTCGTCATCCCGAGCGCGTATTGTCCATCGTCGCTGCCGGAACGGGCTACGGAGCCGAAAAAACCCATGAGAATTACTTCAAGGGGGTTTCGGAGCAGGTTGCTGAAAATTTCGAGCAGCGGGGCGCGAAGAGTTTCGCACCGATCTATGCTGAAGGTGCTTCTCGAGTGCAGTTCCAGGAAAAGGATCCGCGAGGATGGTGTCTGTTCGCTGATCGGCTGGCTCAGCACCATCCGCGTGGCGCTGCCAACACCATGCGTGGCGTGCAAATGCGCCGGCCCTCGCTCTATGATCTCGAAGCACAGTTCCGTGCGATGGAAACGCCGGTTTTGGTAATGGTCGGCGACGAGGATGACCACTGTCTTCAACCAGGCTATTTCCTTAAACGCACAATCGCGCGCTGCGGATTGGCGGTCCTTCCGAAGTCGGGCCATACGCTGAATCTTGAGGAACCCGAGCTGTTCAATCGGCTGGTTTCCGAATTTGTCGCGCAAGTGGAAGCTGGCAAATGGGGAAGGCGCGATCCGCGCGCCGACCCCGCGCAAGTCATGCGCACCGACTGAAGGCCGCCGCCGGCCGCGCACCTTCTTGCCTAGAGAATGTATTTTGGCGAATTCAGAGCCGGCACCGAGAGAACCCGAGTGGGGCCGATCGGGCAGTTTTTTTCTAGTTTCTCTCCCTCCGCCAAATAGCGCCAGGTGAAGCTTCCGCCCAGTGCTCAATAATGCGGGTCGTACATCTGCGACTCGATGAAGGCCATCAGATCGTTCGGCTTTGCTGCAGTGGCAAGACCGCGTTTATAGGCAACTTCGGCGACGGCGGCGGCGATGTGGGCCGAGACT
>Ga0210394_10003847_pt1 | contig 18181 bp, 18 predicted proteins | sample IncBWC12MmetaG_FD_160121 | JGI IMG/M metagenome (GOLD analysis project Ga0210394, IMG submission 160121) | Forest soil microbial communities from Barre Woods Harvard Forest LTER site, Petersham, Massachusetts, United States - Inc-BW-C-12-M | ecosystem: Environmental > Terrestrial > Soil >... | reverse complement strand
AAAGAAGATCCTGGTCTATGCCAGCAGCGACATTCAGGTCGACAACAGCCAGAAAAACATTGCATTGACAGAGGGCACCACGCATCATGAAAAGGAATTGGATTTCACAGGAAATGACCCGGTAACTCTTCATGTCCAATCACCAGCCGGTCAATACGATCTGGTAGTGGCCGGAGATGGATTGTTCATCGCCAATTTGAAAAACGATACGGTGGTGGGTAGTTATCAGCGCGTCGGGGTGGATACGGGGGAAGCCCGTATCAGTCAGGAACAACTGACCAGGCAAATCGACAGCTTGCGTCAATTGGTTTTGGGCAAAAACCTAAGCCCATCCAATCGCAATTATTTTATTCCTCCCGGAAAAATAGCCCGAATCACTGGCGCCGTCAATGCCAAAGTTTTCGGTCCGTATACAAGAATCCCGGGTTCTTTTGACGCCGGTTCAGTTCCTGAAATCTATAAATTCTATACCAACTCCGAGGAGAGAGAGATTATTACCAAGCTCTCTAGCATGTCGCAATAGCTGTTCAATAATCCATTCTTTAGGGTACCGGATCGTATCCGTGACCTCCCCAGGGATGACAGCGGGAAAGACGGCGCAACGTCAGCCAGAATCCTTTTAAGAGGCCATATTTCCGAAAAGCTTGAGCTGCATATTCTGAGCAGCTGGGTGTGAACCGGCATTTTGGGCCTAACCAAGGGCTGACCAACCACTGGTATAGCTTTATCAGGCCAATGAATGGAAAACTAAGTATGATGAGTAGCGTTTTCATGAACTAGTCGCTCTAATCGCTGCAGGGCCTGGCAAATTTTATCCTGGATAGCGCCATATTCAGGTAATTCTTTTCCAATATAGACGAACATGAGGCGGAGGTTGCAATCTTCCTCCTGGCAGCGCTGCAGTAGGCCCGTTTTTTGAACCCGATAGGCTTCACGGGTTAGTCTTTTGATGCGGTTACGGTCAACCGCCCGCTTGAACTGCTTCTTACCCACCCCGACGGCGAATTGAAGCGCGCTAGGCGCGGATCCCTTCGAACCTAACCCGGGATTATAAGGTGGGGCGGCCAATCCGATTACCGGGCCCGGCATCAGAGGTTGAACGCCTGTATTATCCGTTCGAGGCGAAAATCGGTAATAAACCCGGTAAGGAAACAGGGAGAAGTTCCTGCCTTCCCGGAAAAGCGATTCAATGGTCCTCTGACCATGGATCCTTTCTTGCTTTCCTAAAGTAAATTCTTTTGCGATAGGTATTCGGCTTTGAGGGTACTTCCCTGAATAGCTGATCCGATACCCTATTTGAGTTTGGTTTCGTCGGAAACGCTCAGCTTTTTGCGTCCTTTACGACGACGACTAGATAGCACCTTGCGGCCGTTAGCGGTTTGCATCCGTTTACGAAAACCATGTACGGATTTGCGGCGGCGTCTGTGGGGCTGAAATGTGCGTTTCATTGCAGGTTCGTTTGACTTAATTCCTTGATCCCCAAATCTATTAATGGGAGATTGGAAAAAGGGAAGCAAAGGTAGGAAAAATGCACTTTCCGGCCAATTGCGGGTTTTATGGGTACTGGCTCAGGCGTTCGGGTATGCTAATGAATAGAATAAGCCTCAAGGAATGGAAAACGCTGGGAACGTACGGACCTGGGTAGCCGTTGATGCTGACTGCAAACTGAATGTTTCCTGGCTTGTGACCAAACGAACAAAAACAAAAATGCCCAACACGTTAGTAATTAATATTAATTGCATTGTTTCCACCAGCTACACATTTTATTGAGTCCGAATTGGATATGATCGAGGTGGTGGTTATCCACTTTGATGAATTTATTTTTGTAAAAATATTCGCACAAGTATATCTCGTCAAGGTAGTGTCTTGATTGGAATTTGTCATGTCCAGGCCCCAGCTTGACATCGTATTATCAAAATTGAAATCCAACACCAACGAGGGATATTGAGGGGCAACAGCAGTCGTTCGATGTAGATCTAACTTCTCAAGCGCGAATAGAACCAAAAGATAAGCCTCTCCTTCTCCGCGCATCATTTTATGGTTGCGAACAGCATAAAGCCGGCGATTTTGAAACCTGCCTTTAGCAGCGTGGCTTTCGAAGCTGGATTGCTCATGTTGCAGCGCGCCGCTGGGACACGGCCTGCCAAATAGCATTGTTTCTTAGTCTCCTGAACCAGATAACTGCCGAATCCTCTTTGGCGATAGAGTTCGTTGACTTCCATGTATAGATCCGCAAAGGGGAAGTTGTAATGAAGCAAAAAACCACCCGTGGCTACAATTTCCTTCCCCAATTCCAGAACAAAATCGCCAGCTAGTTCCCCGGTATGATCAAAAATCTGGTCTTCCGCGGCGCGTTGCCGGAAAATGACGCCTTCCTGAATCAAGTTGGAGGTGAAGGCCTCTTCAAACAGGACGACTTGAGAATTTATGTTCTTGCCGAATTGATACAGCATGGAGCTTAACAAGAGGTCATTACTCTGGCATTCAATAAAAGTCGCGCCGGAAAGCTGGAGCAATTCGGCGAAAGCGACCGATGAAGCATTTCGGAACGAAGGGAGTGTATAGAATTCAAAGACGGTATCCCTGTCGTTCCTGTTTTCATTCCCCATGACTGCCGCGTAGCCAATCTTGTTTTGCCCGGAGACGAAAACATAACTGTCGGACCAGCCCCGTTCATGAACGGCATTATACCGGATCTGAATATTATTCTCCTGGAGAAACAGGCCCCGGAGGCTCAGAATTTCAGTTAGTTCGGTCTTCAATATTTGTATGACCATTTCTGCTGCGCGGTGGACTTTGTCCAGCAATATTATGGGAAAGGGTGTAATTATTTTTTGCCCGGATCATTCAAGGGTCATTCAACCCATATTACTTTGAAGGGGAGAAGTAATGGGAAGCATCCAATTCCGGACCGAACATTCAAGCAACCGAACGCCCAGTTAGGGGTAAGCAACCGAAAAATACCCGTTGGAGATTTGGGCGGATTGCCCGTTTCCAGTAAGGGAAGTCGCCGTAAAATTGAAATTGCCCCTCACCCGCTTAGTACTCGTATTGTTTTCGATGATGGTGAGCGTTCCGTTGTTCTGCGTAACCAGCAAAGTGGTGGACACCGGAATGTATTCGCCATAGAATTCACCGGTCGAAACATCGAGTGAATAGGTTCCCACGGGTACTCCCTGAGGCATGTACAGGATGATCGCACGGGTCCCGTCCTGGTTAGAGCCCTGCAGGTTTAGTTCTCCCGATACTATCCCCGACCCAATGCTCTGCGCGACCCAATTGGTATCGTTGATTTGCGCTGAAAAGGTATCGTTGCCGTTGGCAGGGGGAAAGCCGTTGGTATAGGGCAGTTGATTAATTACTCCTTGGCTGATCACTATTTTCTGGGCGATTTTCGAGTCATATACGTTGAGATAAAAAGTACCCGAAATAGTTTTTCCTACGATGTCTATGGTCGAAATGATTACCGAACCGCCAGCATTGGAGGTATCTGCGCTCTGATTGGTCGTATAGGCATCCCCAACGCTGCTTTGCTGGTAGCTCGCGACATTGAAACTTGTCTGGCTTAGTCCGTAGCTCCCTACCACCGTATCAGTCAGTAGGATGGATAGGCTGCTGCCGTCGCTGCTGGTTCCGTTCAACGCCATTTCCCCATTTAATATGACGGCGCTCGCACCGCCCTCTGTTGCAGTCCAAAACTGGCCATTTACCAGACCATGAAAATCGCTGTTGACGGTGCCCGTATCCCCCGAACCGGGCCCTTTGGAATTCTCGAGACTCAGGTCCTTTCCGCACCCCGCCAGGATGACCGCCATAGCGGTCACGACATATAAGACAATCCGTTTCATAAGACGACATGTTTGGACTCCACGGGCGCACCATAAAATGTAGTTGCCTGCCTGTCGAAATCTGCCGTGGAATCCGTGGTATAAAATAATCGCCGGCTATCTTTGCTGCAAAGTTCTTTAATTTCCGGATGTCTTGCCAGGTAATCCCGGAGGCTTTCCGCAACGATCGGCCCCTGTGATATCAATTGAACCTGAGACGGCAGGTATTGCAGGATCTTGTGTTTCAATAGGGGATAATGCGTACAGGCCAGCAGCAGCACGTCAATTCCGGGATCCTGGACAAAAAGCAGGTCCAGGTATTCCTGCACAAAATAATCAGCTCCCTGACTGTCCTGTTCATTGTTCTCTACGAGAGGAACCCACATCGGGGATGCCTGTTGATATACGTTAACTTCAGGAAAGAATTTCTTGATTTCTATCGGATATGAACCTGATTGTACCGTTCCCGGCGTGGCGAGAATGCCAATTATTCCGCTATTGCTGTAGTTTCCTATCGTTTCGGTGCAGGGACGGATGACTCCCAGGACCCTTTTCCCAGCTCCGATACCCGGAAGATCCCGTTGCTGAATTGTTCTCAGCGCTTTGGCGGAAGCAGTATTGCAGGCCAACAGCACGAGTGGGCATTCTTGGCGAAAAAGCCAGCGAACGGCTTCCAGCGTGTATTGATAAACCGTCTGAAAGGAACGGGTGCCGTAAGGAGCACGTGCGTTATCACCCAGGTAGATAAAATCGAAGGCGGGCAGCGTCTTTACCAATTCCCGCAGAACGGTCAATCCCCCATAACCCGAATCGAAAACTCCGATCGGCTGAGTTGTACCCATAAACGCAAATTGAAAACGTCAGGCAAAACCCTGACGTTAACGCATGGAAGGCCTGAAGATGTTATTTCAGGCCCATTTTCTTTTTAACCAGCGGAAGGATGTCTTCAGCCGGCGGAGAAACCAGCAGGACCGATTTGTCAAAGACATAAGAGTACCCGCTTTCTTTGGAAACAGCCTGAATGGCCTCGAGTGCCTTTTTCTGGATCGGCGCCATCAGCTCCTGCTGCTTTGTCTGAAGCATCTGCTGGGCCTGGTTGTTCCAACCCTGCAGTTTAATGTACATTTCGTTGAAATTGCGCCGTTTGATTTCGAGTTGAGCTTTGGTATATTTGAGCGTGTCCTTAGAATTCAGCGAAGTGTCCATATCGCTCAGCTCTTTTTTCATGTCTTCAAAGTTCTGGGTCAAGGCAGTATTGTATTCCTGCATGGATGTATCCGCTTTCTTGAATTCGGGCATGTTGCTGTAGAGTTCCTGCAAACTGACAAAACCGATTTTTCCCTGAGCTAGGGACCTGTTGCTCGTGCACAGCAGGCTACCTGCAGCCATCAAGACTATGACGATCCTTTTCATTTTTGTTTAACTTATTTCTTTTAATTAATAGATGAATCCTTTGGTATGGTGATTACCCGTGAATGGGCTACTTTATGCCTAATGCTTTCAGCACATCTTCGCTGATGTCCAGCTTAGGGTCGGCAAATATAATAGTTATTCCTTCACTTTTGTCCAAAATGATGTCGTATAATCTGTTAACGGCGATTTTCTGAATAGCGTTGTAAACCTTATCCTGTATCGGTTTAACCAGCTCCTCTCTCAATTTAAAAAGGTCGCCCTGAAAACCATATCTCTTACGTTGCAAGTCCCTCACCTCCTTTTCCCGATTGTAAATTTCGTCTTCGCGCTTTTTTTTCAGCGTATCGCTCAACATAACCTGTTCCGCATCAAAATCCTTATACATCCGGTTAAGTACCGCCTGCTTGTCATCAATTTCTTTTTGCCACTGTTCGCTCGTGCGGTCCAGCTGCTTCTGAGCATCTTTGTATTCCGGCATTTTGTTGAGAATAGTTTTGGTATCTACGACAACGATGCGTTGTGCGACGGCCGGCATGAGCCCCATCGCCAGGAAAAGCAAGATGAGGCCGAACCGCAAAATTTGCCGGCTAGACCGGATGCCAGGCATTGTCGATTGATGAACAAGATTTAAGTCCGGATTCATGATTGATCCTTGTTTTAGTTAGCAGGCGAAAATTAGGAATTATTCTAGTCTGGTTCAAATCCGAGCATGAAGGTGAACCGGCTGGCGTTGCGGAGCGATCCATTTTGTATCCGGTCAAGTCCGATACCGTAGTCAAATCCCAGCAGGCCGAACATGGGCAGGAAGAAGCGCAGGCCAACTCCCATGTCACGACGCAAGCGGAACGGGTTATAATCGGAATAGTTATACCATCCGTTTGCCGCTTCAAAAAATGTTTCCCCGTAAATCGTGCTCGCTTGACTGACCACGAATGGATACCGCAGTTCCAATGTGTATTTGTTGAAAAGCACAAAGAATTGCGTAGCAGTGGTTTGATCTGGGTTGACTTTGGGGTCCGAGTTCTGGTAAACGGGAAAGCCGCGCTGGGAGATGATATCGTAGCCTAAGAGGCCGAAATTGTTTGTGAGGCCCGCATCGCCCAGCTGGAATCGCTCGAAGGGCGAAAAATCCAGGGAGCTCGTATACCGACCCATAAAGCCGTATTTGATGGAAGCCTTCAAGACAAATTGGCGGCTCTTGTCTTCCCCCATGGGTTTTCCGATCGGCAGATACCACTCCGTAGTCAGGCGCCATTTATGATATTCCGGCAGGTTATAATTCTGAGTCGCCGTAAAATTGGGGTTGAAGAGCGAATAGGGCGGCGTAAACTGGGCGCTCAGCATAAGGTTGGACCCAGACTTCGGATAGATCGGGGCGTCCAGCGAATACCGGCTGAGCATTACCTTGACACTAAGATTGGTAGAAAACCCGTTTCGGAACAGCGGTGTAAACAGCGGGTAGTTGGTCAGATCATACTGTACGTAATTGAGCGAATAGGTTAGGGTAAAATAATCATCCGGCCATTTGAGCCGCTTGCCCAGGGCAACCGTAGCTCCGAAATTCCTCAGGGCATTCGTGTCGCTGAATTTGTAGGTATTTGTTCCATAATTATATCCGCCCGTACGAAAGACACTTCGATACAGGCTGAGCGTCAGCGAATTGCGCTTCTTACCTCCCAACCAAGGCTCCGTAAAAGAAACATTATAGGATTGGTAGGCCTTTCCGTTGGCTTGAACGCGAAGGCTCACTTTCTGTCCGTCTCCGGTAGGAAGAGGGTCCCAGGATGATTTGCTGAAAATATTCTTGATGGAGAAATTATTAAATGTGATCCCCACCGTTCCCGTAAGCCCGATCCCACCTCCCCAGCCTGCTGAGAGCTCCAACTGGTCTGCCGATTTTTCTTCCACGCTCCAGTTGATGTCCACCGTTCCATCGTCCTGATTAGGGTTGATATTGGGCGTAACTTTTTCCTGATTAAAGAATCCCAGATTGACAATTTCGCGCTGGGAACGGACCAGGTCGGACCGGCTGAACTTTTCACCCGGGATGGTCAGCAATTCTCGTCGAATGACATACTCCTTGGTTTTCTCATTGCCTGAGATAGTTACATTCTTGATGGTAGCCTGGGGCCCTTCCGTCATGCGAATCTCGAAATCGATGGTGTCGTTATAGACAGCCGTTTCGACCGGATCGACTCGGAAAAATAAGTAGCCGTCATCCAGGTATAGGCCACTGATGTCCGCGCCTTCCGCTGCGCCGCCCTTCCCTAGCTTTTTGTTGAGAATATCTAAATCATACACATCCCCTTTTTTGATGCCCAGCAGCAGGGTAAGCAGGGAGTCGGAATATTTGGTATTCCCTTTCCAGCTGACGTTCCCGAAATAATATTTGGCGCCTTCATCCACCTTTATGTCAATGTCCATCTGCCCTTTCTTGTTATAATAGGTCGTATCAGCCACGATGCTTGCGTCGCGGTACCCCAGGGAATTGTAATAATCAATGACTTTTCCCTTGTCCGTAGCATATTTCGCAGCATTGAACTTTGCGGAGCTAAATAACTTAAACCGGAAGTAGGGATCCAGGAATTCGCGGGTCAGGGTGAAGGACAAAAACCCCCACTCGTCGATATATTCCTTCAGGGTGATTTCCTTGTTGGCTCCGTACGGGCTAGTATCCGCCGGCGGGTATAGAGTAAAGCGGGTCATTTCTTTGGTATCCTTGAGCTGCCGTTTCAGGCTGTTGTCTGAAATTGCCTTATTATCAAAGAAATTGATCTGGTTGATCCGGACCTTGACCCCTTTGGTAATAATAAAGGTCAGGGATTCGGAATTAGGTGCAGAGGGCACTTTTGCTTCGACTACCTGGACAGCAACACTTTGAAAGCCTTTGTCGGCATAGTACTTCTGAATGTTTTGCACTGCCGTTTGCTTCATGTTCTCGGTAACGACCCGTCCCTTGACCAGCCCGGTTTTGGGCCGGAGATCGTCTGATTCAGACTTTCCTGCACCTTTAAAATAGAACTCATTCAGCCTTGGCCTCTCCGTTACCACGATCTCTATATAGATATCGGTGCCGGAAACTTTGGTAAAAAAAATGGCAATGTTGGAAAAAAGGTTTTGATTCCAGAGCTTGGTTATCGCGCGGCTGAAGTTGTCCCCACCGGGGATTTGCACCTTGTCACCCACGGTGAGGCCGGAAATGGAAATGAGCAAGGACTCGTCCAGGTATTTGGTGCCGGAAACCTTGATCCCGGCAATGGTATATTCTTTCGGAACCTTTGAATTAGCCAGGTTGAGCAACTCTGGGTCTACGGAAACCGGATGCGATGTGTCGGTAATTTGGGCCTCAGCCGTCGTGATAAGAAAACAAAATGTAGCAGCTAACACACCGGTCAGCAGTCTGCGAAGCATCCAGTCGGTTTTAGAGCGGCAAATTAAGCGGATTAATCAAAAGGCTTTGTTAAAATGTAGGCCCGAAAATGAGAGATATCCAATTCATTGCCAATGAATTTTACCTGCCCATGCTCAATGCACGGCGGATTTGTTCACTGGTCTTTCCAAAGCGCCTTTCGCGGCTTTGGAAGTCAAGAATGGCTTCATACAGATTGGCCTTCCGAAAATCTGGCCAGCGGACCGGAGTAAAATAGAGTTCCGCATAAGCTAGTTGATAGAGGAGGAAATTGCTGATCCGGAATTCCCCGCTGGTCCGGATCATCAGTTCGGGGTCCGGAAATCCGCGGGTGCAGAGGTATTGCTGAAAGGATTCCTGGGAGATGCTGTCTGGGTCCAAACGGCCCAGCTGCACATCGCGCGCCATATTGCGCGCCGCCTCCACCAGTTCCCAGCGACTGCTATAGCTCAGGGCCATTATGAGATTGAGCCCGTTGTTCCCGGCCGTACTCTCCAGAGCCTCGTTGAGTTCCTTTCGGGCATAATCGGGAAGCAAGTGCATGTCGCCGATAACGTGCAGGCGGATCTGGTTTTTGTTGAGGGTGTCGACTTCGCGTTGGATGGTCTCGACCAGCAATTCCATCAAACCGGTCACTTCATATTCCGGACGATCCCAATTTTCAGTCGAAAAGGCATAGAGCGTCAAATAGCCGATCCCTAATTCTGCGCAGCCTTCCACAATATTTCTAACAGATTCCACTCCGTGATAGTGGCCGAACAGGCGGTCCTGCCCTTGCTCCCTGGCCCAGCGCCCGTTGCCGTCCATAATGATGGCAATATGCGCCGGCAGGCGCCCAAGGTCAATATTTTCTTTCATTGCGTCCATGCCGGCTGTTTTCAAGGGATCAAAGCTAACGAAATTAAGGCGTACAGCCGATGAGATGCCCTGGTCCCCTTGCGCCAGAGCGTTGTCCAGCATAGGATTGCGGACTTGCCTTATTTGGCGGTCGGACATTTATAGGAAGTGATATTGAAGGAAAGCATTAGTTCTGCCATGACATAGGAATCCTTTTGGTTGGAATAGCCGCGCTGCCGGCCGGCGATCCCAATCGGCTCACCGGTTGCATAGGATCTGTCTTGCAGCAAGCCGGCCAGGGAAGGCTGACCGTTGGGCAGGGTGGGAAAAGCGGCCGCCCCGGCATAGGTAGTGCTGACGTCGTCAATATAATCGGTGGTGGTAAACCGGTAGACCACTTCAAAGCTTAGATTCATTTTCGGATTCAGGTTGTATTTAAATCCCACTCCGATGGGAAAACAGGCAGCCATCGTGCCGTAGGGTTTCCGGTTAGGATATAGTGCCGAACCCTGGCCCTCCGTTCCCAGGGGGCGGAGGTATACCTTCTGACCTTGATAATAGGTATATGGATTATAACTGAAAATGCCGGCACCGAAGGTTAGATATGGAGTGTAGCGGTAACGCCCGTCGCGAGGTACAAATTTGAAGAAATTGAAGTCGCCCTGAAAGGCCAACTCCCAGATGTCCGTATCAAAACTGAGGTTCCTGCGTAGATCAAAGCTGTTTTGCTTGTTATAAATGTCGGAATACCCCAACTGAGCATAATGGGCATCCACCCTAACAGCAACGTAATTGCCGAATTGCTTGCGGAAAAAAGCCCCCAAGGCGATCTTGGGACGATTGAGGTGCGTGTCGGGGTTGAGATCCCCAAAATAATGGGCGGCACCCCCTGAAATGCCGACTTCTCCTTCCTGTTCTATGCTTTCATATTGTGCTTGGAGGCCCGTACAAACCAAAAAGAGCAGCCAACTGGTCAAAAACACCTTCAAACTACCAGCCATAAAAGGTTTTATTCTTGTGGTAAACGAATTTTCAGGGCTTTTCTTTTTTGGCAATTGTTAATTTCTGGTGTCGAGCCCCCAGGAAAGCTTTTTCCGCAAGGTTTGCAGGAAATTAGCCTCATTCAGGCGAACCAGGCTCAGGGTGAATCTTTCCTTCCTAACCGCCAACTGAACGTTTTTGTCCACGATTTCCTTACGGGAATCGAGGGCGCAGATAAACTGGTCGGAACGGCCTTCCACTTCAAAGGAAATAATGTTGTCATCCGGCACTACGATCGGACGAACGTTGAGGTTGTGCGGCGCAACGGGGTTTATCACAAAGCTGGCCGATTCGGGAAACACGACGGGACCTGCGCAGCTGAGCGAATAACCGGTGGATCCGGTGGGGGTGGACACAATCAAACCATCGGCCCAATACGTGTTGAGGAATTCCCCGTTCAGGTAGGTATGGATCTTGATCATCGGCGAAGTATCCGTTTTGTGAATCGCGAATTCATTCAGGGCGTAAGGCACTTCGTCGAAGAGGGGCTTATTCGCATCCAAATGGATCAGGCAGCGCTTATCGATGACAAATGTTCGGTTGACCAGGGAGTCCACGGCACTGGGAAGGTCATTTTTACCAGTACTCGCTAAAAAACCCAGCCTTCCAAAATTAATCCCCAGAACCGGAATGTTTTTATCACGAACCAGGGTGACGGTATCCAGTAGGGTTCCGTCACCGCCCAGGCTGATAAGAAAGTCAATAGATTCGTCGAGGTCTGCCGCGTTGCGAAATGAGGACACCTGGGCAGGAAGTTTGAATCTTCCGCCGATCTTATCCAGGAATGCCTGGAATATCAGGCATTCGACCTGATTCTTCTTTAGCTCGTCGAAAAGGCCCTGGGCTTCGAATTGTTGCTCTTCATCCAGGATGCGGCTGTAGATCGCTACTTTCATGCCTTGCGAATAAACCTCAAAAGTAATTGCTAATGTGAAAAAATAGCCCTTTTTCTCCGAATTGGTTAAAGCTGCACTCGAAGCGGAATACAAAATCATAAAAGGTGACCAGGTCGAATCCGAATCCTCCGGAATACAGCAGGGAATTGCAGAGGGTATTGGTTAGCGGTTGTTGATTATACACATACCCCGCGTCCGCGTAAATCTTTGCAAATATGCGGATAGGTATTATATCGTGCGTCGTTCCCCGTAAGAAGGGAATATTGAAATGTACCAGGTCTCGCATCAGAGTATTGCGAATCAAACCGGCAAATTCGCCGTCAACCACATACTTCTCCAGTCCCCGGATGTAATAATCGCCGTATCCCAATAGTTGCTGATTGTAAAAAGGTTGGTTCAGAGGCAATTTCAGCAAAGCCAGGTCCTGCATATTGAAATATAGCTTTGGCGCCACCGGCCAGCTTTCCGTGCTTTTTGCATAAATCTGCCAGAGGTTCATATCGCGGTTGATTCCCCGGCGGAGAAAACCAGTCTCGAACAGGACCCCTTTCAAGGGATAGGGTGTATAGTCCAGGTCGTTGTAATTAAGCACGTAGGAAAATTCAGGATAAGCGACTCCGCGTAATCCCGTACGGAAGTATTGCGGATTCCAGACTGATACGGCACTGTCAATGTTGACCTGGGTGAATGCCAGTCGAAAAAAATGCTTGGTCTTGATGGCCGGCCGGAAATAATAGCGCAGCGAGAAAGACATCTGCCGGCTCAGGTATTTGGAAGCATAAGGTATTGAGTCGGAGTTGATAAAATATTGCTGATTATTTACGGTAAGGGCATTTACTTCATACATTTCTATATAGGAGAAAGAGGCACCAAATCCATGGCGCAGGGACTGGTCTGCATAGGGCTGGTCATAAGATAAGTCGATCTGGCGTGAATAGCCGGTTATCAGCCAAGCCACCAAATTGTCATTGCGGCCAGTGAAATTGTATTGGATGTACTTAAGTCCGTAATCAAGCCGGCTCAGACTATAGTTCTTTTCCCCCCATGCCGTAAGATTTCGATCTACCGGACGGGCATATGGCAAAGGAAATACATACCATCGTTCCTTGACATCGATCTGTAGGTCGATGACAAAACCCCGGAAGCCTTGCAGAAAAATGACTGCGTCAATAAACAGGTGGGTCTTGATAAGTTCATCCTTGGATTTTTCAAAAAGTTCGACAAGTTCTGGCAGATAGACCGAATCGCCACTACGGAAAAAAAGCTCCCGGCGGATGATATAGTCCTTGGTGATCCGGTTCCCATGGATGGTGATTTCGCCAATTATATATCGGTTCCTGGGATGCAGTGAAGTAACCGAATCCGGCGATGGAGAATCCCGCGCGGCGCCTGAATCCAGCGTTGGATTCTGACCATGCAGCAGGGAAGAGGCGAGCATCAAGGCAGTGGCCAGGCCGTAGATTTGCAGCTTAGCTAGCATGATCTTGACAACTAATTTGTTGTCAGGCATTTACAAGTGAAATAATCTTACGTAGGCTAAATATTCAGGTAATTCATCAAGTGGTCGTAATTGCTTCGCAATTCGTTTTCATACAATTCTTCGCCGAAATAGTATTTAACCTTGTATTCATAACGCTGAAACGTCGCAATGATGTCGGAGATTTCGAGACGATTGATTTTTAAGGTCAAATAAATGCTAGAAGGAGGTTCGGCGTAAGTATTCAATTGAGTTATCAGGGCATCATTGGTTTCTACCAGCTTGCTGATTTCCGAGAAGGAGAAGTTGAGGCGGTCTATTTCCAGCACGATAACGGCGCCGGGGCTGTCCGCTCCCATCATATGACCGAGGGATTTGAGCAGATCCGCAGCGGTAATAGCCCCAAGATAGGCCGACCCTTCTTCAACGACAGGTATGACAGTCAGGTTGAACTCATTGGCAACTTGGACCGCTTCGAGGAAATGGGTGTTGGCGCGGACAGAAATAGGGGAAAACTCTTGCCGGACCAGGGCCAGCGTGGTTTCGGAATCCGGAGCATTGAGCAGGTTCTCCTCGGTGACTAAACCGATTAATTTTCCTCCTTCAACTACCGGGATATGGGCAACATGCAGGTCAGCCATGAGTTCCTGAGCCCTCCCCACCCGATCGCTTAGGCGGAGAGTTGGAATTGTATCTGTTATGAGCTCTTTGTTCAACATGCCAATGGGAAAGACATTTGGGGTTCAGTAGCAAATTCAGGCCACGGTCGCGGGCTCGTTCAGGCGTTTCAGGAACTTGTGCAGGATGCTATTGAATTCATCCGGCTTTTCCATCATGGGGGCGTGTCCACACTTATCCACAAAATGCAATTCGCTGTTCGGGATAAGCCGTTGAAATTCCCTGCCGACGAAGGGGGGCGTGATTGCATCGTTGTTTCCCCAGATCAATAACGTTGATTGTTTGATTTGATTGAGCTCCTCGCCCAAATTATTCCGGATGGCGCTTTTGGCCAGAGAGATTATTTTCAAAGCCTTGAGCCGGTTGTTAACGATCTCGTAGACTTCATCCACCAGTTCTTTGCTGGCAATCTTTGGATCATAAAAGGTCAGCTGGGTCTTTTTCTTGATGTATTCATAGTCGCCGCGCTTGGGGTATGTGTCTCCCATCCCGCTTTCAAATAACCCTGAGCTTCCGGTCAGAATAATGGATTTGACGCGCTCCGGGTGCTTAAGCACGTACAGGAGGGCAACATGACCTCCTAGGGAATTGCCGAGCAGGTGTAAGTTGCGGTAATTGCGATGCTCAATGAACCGGTGAGCGAATTTTTGCAAACCTCCAACCGTGGTATGCAACAGGTCCAGCTCGAAGAGGGGGAGAATCGGTACTATTACCTTGCAGTGGTTGCGGAAATAGGAGATAAGATCCAGGAAATTGCTGAGGGCTCCAAACAACCCATGCAAAAGGACTAGTGGCTCGCCTTCGCCCTCTTCGATGAACCTGAACTTCTCGTCTTGTTTGATTTCGTAGTGCATGACTACCCAACAGGGTCAGCAATTAATTGCTAAAATAATCGATTTACTCCAAAAAAACCTGTTCTTCCTGAGAAGCGATTCGATTTAGCGCAAATTTACAATAACTAGGAAATTTTCGACCGCGAAGGGTTGACTTGGGAGACCAATTGGAATACATTGAGTGTTAGCTGTCGCTGTCAGTGGCAACTTGCATTGGTTAATTTGAACACTCTATAAAAAAAATAGACTATAAAAGGCAAGCCGGAGTCAGGCCGGATTAGAAAGGGGAACCGGCCGACTATTGTCAAATAGCGTAGACAATTCGCCAAACAAATTCCGAAAGAAAGGAGCCAGCTTTCCCAGGGTATTCAGAATGGTAGGGCCCCAGGGTTCAATATACGGGTATAACCGGGAAGTGTGGATCTGATGCTGGGAAACAATACCCGATCGGCTGCCATAAAAAAGGAGGACACTGTAAATCGCCGCATACAAGGCAAAATACAACAGCGCGGCGGCCAGGCGGCTTAGCCATCCCAAAAAAGCGAGATCGATCAAGGTCTCCATCCATTCCGCTACACGGTGAACTAAGTAAACGACGACCGCAAAAATCAAAATGAATGAAAATAAGAGCACCCAGCGCGAATTCGGATGGAAGGTGCTTCGCAAAGATTCCGCCAGGATAGCAGAGAATTTTATTGCCGCAGCAAGCCCAACAATCAGCGCAAGAAAAGAAAAAATGGCAACAATGAGCCCCCGGTGCAGGCCCTTGAGTATCGCGCCGATGGCGACAAACAGGAATATCAGGTCAATAGCCAACTGGAGCGCTACCCATTTTAATACCGATTCAGGATGAAAGGATTTCCCTGACCATGGCGTTGATCGTCTTTCCGTCGGCTTTGCCAGCTAGTTGCTTGCTGGCCACGCCCATGACTTTTCCCAGGTCAGCCGGGGAACTGGCGCCCAATTCGCGGATGATTTGTGACAAGGCGGCCCGAAGCTCCTCCGGGCTGAGCGATTTGGGAAGGAATTTTTCGATGATATCGATCTCTTCTTCTTCTTTTCGGGCCAGGTCCGGACGATTTTGCTGCTGATAAATAGCCAGCGAATCGCGCCGTTGCTTGACCAGTTTTTGGAGCAATTTCAATTCGTCTGCCTCAGAAATCGAGCCACCAGCTCCTTCCGCAGTCTTAGCCAAAATAATGGCCGCCTTGATTGCTCGCAAGCTGCGCATTCCTTTTTCATCCTTGCTCAGCATGGCCTGTTTTAAGTCCTCCATGACTCGTTGTTCCAGTTGCATACTCGTTGATTTTTACGCCTTATTCTCTTTCAATTCCTTCTCCCTGAATTTCGTCCGAAAATCCTTGGCAAATTGCTTCATTTGAGATACCAGCTCGCCCTGCTGGGTTGCCCGTAGCAAACTATCCGCCATGGTTATCAAGGTCTGATAATAAAAGTCCGCCATTTCGTCGACCATCATGTCCGGGGTCCATAAATCGATTCGCAATGCGGTTTTTTCCGTTCGGTCCCACATCGCAAGCATCATGGCATCGGCCCTTCTGGGTTCAGCGGCTGTACTGTCGGAAGCCGTCCAACTGATATCATTGGGCACTTTGTTGTCATCAAGTGTCACCTCAATATGGATGGTAGACTGCCTCATAGCTTAGGTTTTGCCTGCGAATTTACCATGAATTGTCATTTCTGCTGGCAGTCGCAGCACTTCCCCTATCAGCTCCAGAAATTGACTGCAGGATTGTTCCGGATTGCAGCGCTTCCGTTCTTCGTCCCCCCGATTGATCAGCTTCGTGCGAATCGATTCGTCCTTATAAAGGGCAATCATCTGACCGGCTAGATCCTCCGGGTCTCGTAGATTGGAATGGAGAACCGATGCTTCCCAAAAGGAATCCTGGCGCGGGACGGAAGCAGAAATGACCGGTACCCGGCCTGAAAAAGCAGCTAAGGTGAGCAGGGGATTGCCACCCGACGAAGGCAAAAGGAGCGTGTAGGCCGAAGCCAGCAGTTCGCTTCGGTCGACAGGTGCATGCACGGTAAGCCATTTCAGGTCTTCCCGGTGACGATAGCTGTCTTTTTTTTCAGCGAAATCCTCCAAGATAGATCTAGGTACATTGATTAAAATCAATGCCATGTTTGACCTCTGCCTTTTCTTGAAGACGGCAAAAGCCAGTAGCAGAGCCACGAGGTCGGCAACTTCAGCCCCATCCAGGGAGGCCAGGAAATAATCCCGGCCTTCAGCGTATCGTTCCCTCACCAATTGCTTCTGAACAGGGTCCAGCGGCCGATGCAAATTGGCGGGAAACGGTGCCAGCATTCGGATCCGGCCTTTCAGCCTAGGTAAGCGGTCGATAAGGAATTGTTCTGCGGATACTGAACCAACCAGGATCCCTGAACAACGAGCAAGGCTTTTCCATTCTTTGCGGGTAGAGATCAGCCGCCCCGACAGCAGTTCCTGATCAAAGCTGCCAGCCAGCCAGCTAATGGTGGGAATGCTGGTTCCCGGTTCCGGCGGGTCCCCGATCGTGATGCTGAGCGACGGATTTTCGCGTTGAATAAACGGTTCAATCCCGGAAGGCCGGCCAAATAACCCGGCGAACCGCCGGAGCCAAGGATCCCGATAAGGAAACCTCCATCCCCTAGCTACTCCTTGTCCGGAAATGCTTGGTTCGAGCCAGGTAATGGTGGGAAAAATGGCATCCGCCAGCGATCGGCAGGCCCCGAAGAAAAGACCATCTTCGGTCTCCCAAAAATCTATCGGTTGGCGCCTGCAATCCAGTAAAATTTTGACCATGAAGGATAAAGGTAGAGGGGCTGGAAAGATTTTGAAATCTAAATGAGATCTTATCTGTGAATCAATGACTTATGTTTTATAATTTTGACCCGCTCAGCATCGGCATGAGGTTTTTACTAAGGAGTCAAGTTGCGTAGTAGTGCGTTGACATTGAGTATCAATCTAGGTAGTTTTGTCACACGTATCAGATCCTATCACTTGTTTAAATCCGTATCTATGAAACAGGTTTACTCCTTGGGTTTAGTGGCTTTGGTTTTCATCGAACTGGTCTCCCAAAAGGCTTCCGCACAATGTACCTGTTCAGGAGGTATTCCGGCGACTACCGTAAACAACTCTTTTATTTTGCTTCCGACTACAAACCCGGTGTCTACCCTAACCTTTCCTCAGTTCAACCCGGCCTTATATCCCACCAGCACCCTGAGTTGCGTTTCGCTGTTGGACACCATTTCGGGTATTTCCACGACCTATGTACTGAACACTGCGGTGGTCAAGGTGGACTATAAATTTAACCTGGCCATCAACAATGATATTGAAGGTCCCGGGATTTCCTCCACCCCCGACACCAACTTTATTTATGGCCCCGATTCCCTGAATGCCAACGGGACACCAGGCGACACCATAACCTACGGACCGACCAACGTGTTTACTAACAGAACGGATTCACAAGGGTCCACCATGGTAGCCTCCTATATCGGGACAGGTACGATCCCCTTTACCTATACCATCAACGGAGGGTTGACTACGATCAAGGGAGGTATCAACTATAAGGACAGCATCAGCACCGTTTATTCTGGCGATTTTAATCTAGTCTATTATTTGTGTCCGTCCAATCCCCTGGCCTCTTCGATCTCCGGATTTACCGCCTCCGACAAGGGAAATTTTGTCCAGTTACAATGGTATGCACCGAGCGACGGAAGTCAGGCGGGATATGAGATTCAGTATAGCAGTAATGGATCCTCCTTCCAGG
>Ga0210394_10003846_pt1 | contig 18182 bp, 16 predicted proteins | sample IncBWC12MmetaG_FD_160121 | JGI IMG/M metagenome (GOLD analysis project Ga0210394, IMG submission 160121) | Forest soil microbial communities from Barre Woods Harvard Forest LTER site, Petersham, Massachusetts, United States - Inc-BW-C-12-M | ecosystem: Environmental > Terrestrial > Soil >... | reverse complement strand
GGAAACAAAACCGGCAGCGACGCATGAAGCCAAGCCGGCCGAATCGAAGCCCGCTGCCAAACCTCGAACGGAAAGCAAGCCTCCGGCAGCGTCAAAGCCAACGCCCGCGCGCGAGTCGAAGCCCGCGGCTCAACCTCGTACGGAAAGCAAGCCTCCGGCAGCGTCAAAGCCAGCGCCCGCGCGCGAATCGAAGCCCGCGGCTCAACCTCGTACGGAAAGCAAGCCTCCGGCAGCGTCAAAGCCAGCGCCCGCGCGCGAATCCAAGCCCGCGGCTCAACCTCGTACGGAAAGCAAGCCCCCGGCTGCGTCAAAGCCAGCGCCTACGCACGAATCCAAACCGCCCGCCCAGCACGCGGCGCCGCCACCCGCACAGCATGAGGCGAAGCCGCCGGCCCAACACTCAACGCCGCCCCCGAAAGAGCAGAAACCAAACAGCTAGATCGCGCCCTCTTTGCACACCCGTCGGCGCATCGCCCCGGAAGCCGCCTAAAGCGCAGCTTCCGGGGTCTTTTTTGCTCGCCGCATGAAGTAGAGCTCTGCAATCCACCGGAATCTCACCGCCGTGCCGCAGCTTCGTCCAACGTGTAGCACGCTCTCTTGCGGCTAATCCACTCGATCGTGCCGTTTTTTCGAAGAATGGCGACATCGATGCGGCCGCCGATCGTATTCTTGTCTTTCCCGGTTTCATTGGCGATCGCAAATTGAATGGCTTTTCGCGCAAGCTTCGCATCCACCTGTGAATTCACGCCAACACGGTGCAAGGTTTCAACTGACGAGAAAGCCCGTATGGCTCGCCGAGTTTTCCCAGCAAAGAATTCTTCGATCAAATTCTTACCCACGCCGGAAAACATAACCTGACCCAACGCAGGTGGTTCGCTTGCCAACCCTCTGGTCAATGTGTGGTTGCGCGCGGAAAAAGTGATTTCCTGAGTTTGAATCGACGGATTCCTGCCTTCTTTGAAGTTAACAAATCCGCCCGTAATAATTCCGCCCCTCGCTTCCGAAACTGATTTCAAATCCGCCTCCGATTGCGCGTCGAACCAACTAAGAGCCCGATCACCCCACGCGATGGACAGATTCCGTGCATCACGTTTATTCGATTCTCTGTACACCGCGCGGGCTACGTCTTGCGCGTTCCAGGATTTGCCGCGCCGCACAATAATTAGCGGCGTTCCAGTTTCAAAGAACAGCGTGTCCCCGCCCAGAGCAATCACTTTGCAGCTTTCGTCATCAATCGGTCGATCAGACTCATCGACCTCCCGGCTATCCGCCGCAACCACCACATAGCTTCCTTTCTGGGAAACGATGGCGACAACCAAACTCCCGCGGAACGTCGCATCCCAATCAGGGCAACCTAAGGCCGTAGAAAATGTGCCCGCGGCGCACACAAGGAAAATACCAAATGCTATTTCTCGATATCGCGTCCGGGACTTGCGCGGCTTTATTGCCATATTCTAATGGGGCGCCGAGATGTTCCTCGGCGTGGACCAGGGCTTCAAGAAATCTTTGCTACTCCCAACGGAACACTTTCGCGGAGAGCACAATGCACACCGAAAACGCCACCGCTAGCGCCGCTACGTCGCCCATATGCGGCCACCACCCGTCGCCCTTCCAAATTCCCTCCAGCAGCGACACTGCGTAGGTCATCGGCAGCACCCGGGCCAGCGCTTGAAGGACTGGCGGCATCGAGCTAACCGGCGTGAAGAGTCCCGAGAAACCGATCATCGGATACAAAATCGCTCCGCCGATCGGCTGCGCAAAGCGCGCCGTGGGAACGATGCTGGCGATCAGAAAGCCAATCGACAGGATGCTCAAAGTGCTGATTAGCAGCGCAATCGTGAACGAGAGCAATGGAGCATGAAAGCCGACGGGGTAGTAGCGCTTGCCCGCAAGCACCATCAACCCCAGTGTGGCCGCCGTGAGCATCAGCTTCACGATTACGTGCGCCGTAAGGATCGTTTGGGGGCGCAGCGGCGTGGCGCGGAGTCGCTTGAGGATGCCACCCTCGCGATAGATCGAAATTATCGTCACCAGCGACAGCACGGAACTCACGGCGATCAGCACCGCCGCGAGAACCGGCAGGCCCACGCGGATAAACCCGGTGGCAGCAAACGAAGACGGCGCGACGCCGCGCCCGGCGATGCGGCCCAATATGATGAAAATTAGAACAGGGAAGCCGATTGTCCCAAACGCGCCGAGCGGCTCGCGCAGGAATATCTTGATCTCGATCCAGGTCAATTTCCACAGTCCACGTAGCATCTTTATGAAACCTCTTCGCGAATCGCTAGTCGCGAATCACAAATCGCTAATCACGGATCGAATGTCCGGTAAGTTTCAGGAACACGTCCTCAAGGTTCGGTAGAATCGTTCGGAAATCCGTCACGCGGATCCGATTCTCCGACAGGCAATGAATCACTTCCGTCACCAGATCGTCGCCCCGGCCGCGAATGGTGAATCGCAAGTCAGTACGCCTCACAGCCTCCACTCCCGGGATCGCCCGGAAGCGTTCTTCAGCGTTCGAGTCGTCCGTCGCCAGGACCACGGTTCGCTCGGGGCAGTGCCGGTCGACCAGCCTCTCCGGCCTGTCGACGTCGATGATGCGTCCGTGCTCGATGATTGCTACCCGGTCGCACAACCGTTCGGCCTCCTCCATGAGATGAGTGGTCAAGAAGACCGTCTTGCCTCGCTCGCGTATTCCGCGCACCAGGTCCCAGATAGCTCGTCGCGCCTGCGGGTCAAGCCCGGTGGTCAGCTCGTCGAGAAACACCACTTCCGGATCGTTAATCAGCGCTAGCGCAATGAACAGCCGCTGCTTCTGGCCTCCGGAGAGGTTCATGAACCAGGCGCCCCGCTTATCGGCCAGTCCGAGCTGCTCGAGTAATCGTTCGCCGTCTATCGCTTTCTTCTGGTAAAGCGAGGCCCAGAGGTCTACCGCCTCCCACACTTTGATCCGCTTCTGCAGCTGCGCCTGCTGCAGCTGAACCCCGATGCGTTCCTGCAGCTTGTAGACGTCGCGGACCGGATCGAGACCCAGAACCGAGATGGTGCCCCGGTCGGGCATGCGCAGGCCTTCGATGCACTCCATCGTGGTCGTTTTTCCCGCGCCGTTCGGCCCGATTAAGCCAAAAATCTCGCCGTCGTTTACCTCGAACGACACTTCGTCAACAGCTACCGTTGAGCCGTAAGTCTTGCGCACTCCGGAAACTTGAATCACTGCACGCGTCATAGTTTGCAAAATCGCAGGCTCACCCAACCGGCTCGACAGTTTATCTCACCGCATCGCTTAAGTCCTGATGAGGTGGGTAGCAGACGTTCGCAGCGCGGTGTCCGCACAGCACACGAAGTCAATTCCCGCCACAACCAAACAACGCTGGGTGCCGCGCTCTTGCGGTTCTTGCAAGGGCGCGGTTTTTCGCGCATCGCCGTCTTTGCACTCCGGACTATCGTTGTCCCAAGCCAGACCAAAGTTGGGTACGCAAGGACAGCTGTACTTTCTTTGGTATTCAGGTCAGTTTCAATTTTCAATCAGCGTGCTAATCTGATTCCGGCACGCCCTTCAAAGGCGGGGTCGCCCAAGTCCCCGGGAAACAGGGCTCCCAGGTCGCCGGTCAGGCGAGCCTGGGAGATCAGCAGCCTGGGGGATCATCCACGACCTTTTTCCTGCGAGTGACTCGCACCCGAAGTAAAAACAAAAAAAGAAGGAAGAAGTTAAGATGCAAGACGGAAGCGCCTATTACGAGGCCTCCCAAGTTCCTGGCGAAGGGAGCTTTGGAGATCATCCACACGATCAGCTACGTGTCCGTTCTAATCGCTCACCCGCCCAACCGCCTTGGTCTCCACTCCCAAATAACATTTCTAATCGCAACATCGCGCGATTAGAAACCCACTTAACCTCTGCAAAATCAATACGCACTCCACGTCTAATCGCAACAAACGACGACCAACGATTAGAACGCTCGCAGTTAGAAAGCCCACAATTAGAAGGGAAGATGCCGCAAGTCGAGGTTCCCGCCGCTGAGGACGACGCCCACTTTTTTGTCTTCCGCTCCGATGCGTCGCAGCAGTGCGGGTGCGGCGGCCACCGCGCCGGACGGCTCAACGACGAACTTCGCGCGCTCCCACAGCAGCAGCATCGACTGGACGATTTCGTCTTCACTCACCAGCGAAACCAGGTCGACGCGCTCGCGCAAAATGGAGAACGTCAGCGGGCAGAGCGTCGCGCGCAGCCCATCCGCCATCGTTTTAAACGGCGATGCGGGCTCGATTTTCCCGGACGCGAGCGAACGCGAAACATCGTCTGCATTCCGTGGCTCGCCGCCCACCACTTTGATTTGCGGGCGCACCCCTTTGGCGGCGATCGCCGTCCCGCCCAACAGGCCGCCGCCGCTCACCGGCGTGATAATGAAGTCGAGATCGGGAACTTCTTCCAGCAATTCCAACGCGGCGCTGCCTTGTCCGGCGATCACGCGCGCGTCGTTGTAGGGGTGGACCAGATGCGCGCCCGTCTCACGTATCACGGCGGCGCAAACGGCTTCGCGCGACGCGATGTTCGGCTCGGATTCCGTAATTTTTCCCCCGTAATGCTCAACCGCGCGTTTCTTTGCGGCCGACGAGTTCGACGGCATCACGATGTACGCCGGGATGCCGCGCCATCGCGCCGCCAGTGCCAGCGCCGCAGCGTGGTTGCCCGAAGACGGAGCGACCACTCCATTCTTCGCTTCCTCGTCCGTCAGCGAGAAGACCGCGTTCGTCGCGCCGCGAATCTTGAACGATCCGGTCTTTTGCAAATTCTCGCACTTGAAGAAAAGCCGCGCTCCGGCAATTTCGTCCAGCGAAGCGCAGGTGATCACGGCCGTTCGATGGATATGCGGCGCGATGCGTTTCTGCGCAACGCGAATCGCTGCGAGGTCGGGCGCAGCTGGCGAAGTAGCGGGAGTCGTCATCGTTTTTCAAAGCGAGTCGGCTAGTAATCCGCACGACGTTGCATTATGGCACACTGAAACTTCCTCGCCAGCCTGCCGCCGAAGCAGCGCCCACTCCAATTTGGCCTGGGTATCGAAAGGATTTACCGTCCCTGTGCGAAGATCACAATTCGCAAATATTAAACTCTCAGGTGTTGGAATCCCGAACATTAGAATCCCCAACATTAAAACGATTGACGCGTTCCGGCCAGCATGCGACTCTGCGGATACCCCTTCCGGCAATAAATTCGCAGAACGCGTGAAGTCCATTCAGGAGGAATGTATGGCTGGCGCCAAGGAACGTCGTATTGCTCCCCGCAAAGCGTGCGTGGTTCCGCTTCGATTTCGAGTTTTGTCGGGCGCCGTGGGTGTAGGCGTGGCGAGCGCCGCGCCCGGCTCGACAATGGAACGGGAAGCGGCGCCCAGGTCGCCGTCACCGGGGCGTCTGGGAATTCAGGAAGGGCAAACCGCGAATATTTCCGAGCGCGGCATTTATTTCACGTCGTCGATGATGCTGTCCGTCGGCGACCCGCTCGAAATGTTTTTCACGCTTCCCAGCGAACTCACTGGCCGCGGCGCGGAATCGGTGAAGTGCGACGCGCGGGTCGTGCACGTCGATTCGCATGCGAATGGATCGGTGGGCGTGGGCGCTGTGATCGAGCGGTTTGAAGCACTGGAGAGAGTGAGAAGCTGGGCCAACTAGCGCACCCGATTACGACCAAAAAATTGCGCCAGCCTTACTTCGACTTCGACGCGCTGACGCTGAACGTCACTTTTGCTGTCGTGGCGTTCTCGTATTGGTCGGTGATCCGCACCGCGATCGTGTGCTCCCCGGGCGCGACGCCGTGAAGCTCGAGCTGGTAGCTTTCCTTCGGCGCGTCGGAAAGCAAGCCGGCGGGAAAAGCGATTTGCCAGTCTCCGCCATCGAGACTGTATTGCGCTCGAGCGATCGCTCCCGAGGAGCTGACGCCGTCAAAAGTAACCTTGACGGTCGGCGACGCTTGCGCGGCGCGAAGATTGTCGATTCGCGGCGGCGTATTCGCGATTTCGAAGCGCTCGCTCTCGCGCTCGGTCGAAAGCGCCTCGCCCGCCGGATTCGACGGCGAATCGGACGCCACAATTTTAAGTTCGTACGCGCCGTCCGGCATCGTCGCCGTGTCCCACGAATAATACTTCTGAGTGAGCTTGTCCTTCAGCAGGCGCCAGTTTTTCTCGCCTTCTCCGCGGTAGTAAATCGTGAACAGAATATCGTCGTCGTTGTCGTCGTGCGCGCTCCACAGCACGCTCTGGTACCCGCGATCCGCGAATCCCTGTGGCGGGACGTCCACTTTCGGCGGACGGCTGCCGACGGTCTCTTGGTTCACGAAGGCCACGGGAATGCTGCCCGTTCCGCGCTGCGGCAACCTAAGTTGCACGGGCGCGGTGGGAGCGGCGGCTCCGCCAACCAGCGCGTTGAATCCCTGCAAGCGAATGCCGGGATCCTGCACCGCGATGTCGTCAATCACAGGTCCTACGTTCTTCGGCTGATAGGCGAGACTCACCCACGAAATGCTGGGCGCACCTCCGCCGTCGGAGTCGAGAAATACCGCTTTCCATTGCGCGAAACGCGCAGGCGGGCAGTTCACCGTTTCGCCACCGCTGTTTTCGACAGGACCCGCCCACGGACTCCAGTTTTTTTCGGGGCTCGACGTATTTCCGGAGCGAACGTAGAACGCTACCTTACCCTTGGTCGCGCCGTTTTCGCCCCAGGTGAGGCGGCCCCAATGCGAAAATATTTTCGCGTCGAACGTTTGGGATTCGAAACTGCCCTGCGATTCAAATCCGGGGCCGAGCGTGAATATTTTGCCGGGATTGGCCGTAGCAACGAAGATTTTGCCGCCGGGCCCGGACAAAAGGCTGGTCACTTGCGCGGAAGCCGTTTTGGCTACGCTCGAGAAAACTTCGTTCCCTTCGAGCTCGATGATCGCGCCCTTATTGCCGGTGCCAAGCAGCAGCTTGCCGCCAGAAGACCGGTCGATGGCAAACACCAGATCCTCGCGCGAACTCCACAGCGTTTCCGGCGAGCCGTCGGTCGAGATCTTCACCGTTTCCGCCCCGCCGGTAGTCGAAGGAAAATAAGGATAGTTAACAACTGGCGCAGCGGCTGGAGTCTGCTGGATTGCGGCTGCAAGATTCTGAGCGTTAATCGCCGGCGGCGCCGGTGGAACGGTGGGAAACGTCTGAACGATCGGCATCGCGGCGCCTGTGCGCTGTTTTTCGCCCACGGCGGCGGCATAAAGATTTCCGCTCGAATCGGCGAGCAGGGAAGTGACTTCTTTCTTGTTCGTCTCGTAGACCACGAACGACGCGCCGGCTTCCGGCACCGCCTGCGAATTCTTTCGCCCTGCTTCGATACGGAGAATCAAGCCGTTGGGATCGGTGCCAATCAGCAAATTCCCCTTCGCATCAAACGCGAGTGAGCGTGCGTGCCGCTCGTCGCTCTGATAAAACGATTGCCCCTTGCCGTCGGGCGTGACGACGAAGACTTCGCCCTTATCTCCGGTACCGACGAAGAGCGCGCCCCGCGAATCCACGGCGAGCGCCCAAATGTATTTGGTCTTCGGCTCGAAGTAGACGCTCTTCTTTCCGTCGGGCGTGACTTTATAGACTTTGCCGTCGGGAGAAGTTCCTACGTAGAGGTTATCGTTCTTGTCGAATGCAATTGCCTGTGCCGCAAGCTCGCTGGCTTCGAACACCGTGGCCGATTTGCCGGCGTCGTCGAAGCGCAGAACTTTCGCGTCCGAGCCGCCCGCGGCGTACAACCGTCCGCGCGAATCCATTTTTAGCGCCCAGAGGTACGCCATGTTCGGATCCGCAAACGGCGTGAATTTCGGAGCGGGCATCAGTTTGCCGTCGCTGCGCAGCGCCACCCCTTTGGCCGTGCCCTTGTCGAACTCGGCGTAGTCCGTTTGACGCCAAGTGCGTGTGTGTTCTCCGCGCACGACCAATGGAGCGACCACGGAAGCCAAAAGCGCGGCCGCGAAGAGGCACGCCAGAGTTGTTTGACGCGTCATCCGCAAAAATCTCCTTTGCCGGGGGGTTTCACTTCACGGTAATCGCGATGGCGCGCTCTCCCGCGATCACTTGATGCATTTCCACGGACCATTCGCCCGCTTTCGATTGATACAGCAGCCGCGAGCCGCCGGGAGCCTGGTGCTGGTCGAGCACGTTGATTTCGGAAATCGGCGCGTTCGGCATTTCCTTGTCTTCGACGAGCAGAGTCGGAGTCGGCTGAAGCAGCGTGGCATAGAGGCGGTCGTTCTGGCGCTCCCGGTTCATCAGGTTGATCAGCTCTTCGAGGCCGGGAAGTTGCGCCTGCGAATTGTTGGCGAGGAATTGGACGTTGCGATTCAGCGTCTCCGCGTCGCTGACTACCAATTGCAGCGTCCCACGCGCGGCCTGTTCGGGAATGGTCACGGGAATTTCCTGAATGAACGCTGTTCCGCGATAGGGCCGCAGCAGAACCTTCACCGAAACCGTTTCGCCGGGTCTCACTTCGCTTTTCTCGATCCACGCATTGTCGATTTGAGCGACGCGGCGCTCGGTAAGCGCGGTGACGTGCAACTGAATGCGTTCCACCTTCGGCCGTTCGTAGGGATTCGAATAGATACGCGCAAAATTGCCTTGCACCGCGGTGGCCACGAAAACGCCGGCCGGCACTGGCATGTCCGTGGGCGCAAAAAGATTTTCGATGTGCACGGCCGAGTGGCCCTTCAGTTCGATCGAGCCTTCGAGCTGCAGAGTGAAGCCTTCGCTATACGCCGGGTTGCTCGCGATCCCGTTGAATGCGGCGAGCGCAACGAGCACGGGAGTGAGTTGCGCATTCTCAATCACTTCAAAATGAAATTTCTTTTCGGCGATCGGCGTCGTTAGCGTCACGTCCAGCGGAATCATGGCTGGGCCCGGGCCGAGCTTGCCCATCACCGCGGTGGTCCGGTCCTGCGTGAGAGTGCCGATCGTTCCGCCAGAGGTCATTAGCTTCGTCGACGCCATCGACGATGCCAGCGTGGTGACAACGTGACCGCGCGTCAGCGGCAGCGCCACCGAGCCGAAGCTGAAAAGCGGGTGTCCGCAAGCAAGTACTCGGCCGTCCTCGACGGACGTGACCGTACAGCCGGGACTCAGCGAGAGATCGCCGCGAATCAATTCCATTCCAACCATGTCGCCAGGTTTGATGTTCGCATCGTCGGGCGAAGGCTCGGCGGTTCCGCCCGCCATTCCCGTCATGCCCCATGCGGAAAGTTCCCGGCTGAATTGCACGAGCGTTTCGGGATACACGCCGGTCATGATGAGGGGCGTTTCGATTGGGATGAGGAAATCGCCCGCGCCAGCCGACGCGCGACGCATAAAATTGCCCGGCACTGGAACGCGCATTGCGCTCGCGTTGAATCGAGCGTCCGATGTCCCCGCATACAAGGAGTTCGGCGAAGACGGCGGAAGCGCCGAGGCGCTCGCCGCAGGGGCCGAAGCTGTCGCCACTTCCAGCATGCTGGCAATGGGCGTCACGCCGCCGATCGCTTCCTTGTTGAAGATTCCGATCTTGAGCGATAGCGCGCCGGCAAGCTTCCCGTCGAAAAAAACAGGGCTGCCGCTCATTCCCGCGACCACTCCCGTATGCTCGGCTTTTTCGCCGAGGAGCTGCACGAGAATCACATCCTGCTTCGGCCCCATGGCGTTGTGGAGGATGCCGAGAACCACGAGGTCAACTTTCTCTACCTCGTCACCGGCGAAAATCGTATACATCACGCCCTTCATGCCAGGCTTCACCTGATCCAAGGGGAAGGTCGGAGCTTTGTCGCCCGCCGAAAGCGAAGCGGCGCAAACAAGAAGGGCAAGCGCGGCCAGAGCCGCACGCAGTCGAGTCGTCAAAAATCGCATGAGATAACCATCATAACTGCGGGATTTGCGGGACGCAAACGGAAGGCTGGTCAATGTAGTGAACCTTAAGAACGGTATCGATTTGGGCCTATGGATCGGTACTCTCTATTGGACTCCGTTCAGCGCGTTTCGGTTGGCTTGCCCGGTAGAATGGCCAAGATCGCCTCGAACGTTAAAGTCAACCAAGGTTTCGGGACGGCGACAGTTACGCAGGATGAACCTTGGGCTTTGCGACCGCACCCGAGACCATGGGCCGAGAATTGTCCGTGCTAGAATCGCGCCGTGTCGAAGAAAGTTATTTCTCCCGGTGGAAACATAACGGGCGTTGTGGAGCTGCCCGGCGATAAATCCATTTCGCATCGCTATGCGATTCTTGCGGCGCTTGCCGAGGGGCGCAGCGAGATCCGCAACTATTCGCTGGCGGCGGATTGCCGCAGCACGCTTGAATGCCTGCGCGAGCTGGGGATCAAAGTCGAGGTGGGGCGCGAAGGCGTCCATATCACCGGGGCCGGACTTGGCGGCCTGAAAACGCCGCGGCGCGCGCTCGACGCAGAAAATTCCGGAACAACGATGCGGATGCTCGCGGGCGTCCTGGCCGGGCAGGCGTTCTCGTCCACGATCACCGGCGATCGCTCGCTTCGAAGGCGGCCGATGCGGCGCGTAATGGAGCCACTGCGGCAGATGGGAGCGCAAATCCGGAGTGGCGAAGGCGATGTGGCGCCGCTCGAAATAAGTGGCGGCGTGTTACAAGCAATCGATTACACGCTTCCGGTTCCAAGCGCACAGGTAAAATCCGCAATTTTATTCGCGGGACTCTTTGCCGATGCGCCTACCACCGTGCGTGAATCGATCGCGACTCGCGACCACACGGAAATTGCATTGCGGGAATTTGGAGGGGTGGTCGAAGCCGTCGGCGACGCGAAAGGGGCGATTCGCGTTCATCCGCGGCCGAAGTTGCAAGCCCGGCAACTTTTGGTGCCGGGTGATCTCTCGGCTGCGGTGTTCTTGATCGGTGCTGCGCTGATATTGCCGGAGTCGTCGCTCACGCTGCACAACGTAGGACTGAATCCCACGCGCGCGCGGGTGCTGGATTTCCTGATTTCCATCGGTGCGTCGATTCACGTAGCCTCGCTCGCAATGCGCGATGGCGAATTAACTGGCGACGTCGCCGTGAAACACGCGGCGCTCGCCGGGGGAACGATTTCGGGCGCGCAGGTGGCGGAAATGATCGACGAGCTACCGATGCTCGCGGCGCTGGGCCCGTTCACGGAGAAGGGAATCGAGATTCACGACGCGCAGGAATTGCGCGTGAAAGAAAGCGATCGCATCGCCGCGCTCGCCGAAGGGCTGCGGCAGATGGGAGCGAAAGTGGAAGAGTTTGCTGATGGTTTGCGCGTCGAAGGACGGTCGGCAGGAAAATTGCACGGCGCGAAGGTGGACCCGCATGGCGATCACCGGATCGCCATGGCGGTTGCGGTTGCCGCACTCGGAGCCGAAGGCGAAACAGTGATTCGGGACGCCGATTGCGTCGCGGTTTCGTTCCCGGATTTCTTCGCGACGCTCGAGCGTTTACGTGGAGCGGCGTAATTGCAATATGGTGTAGGTGTGCCGAGAGTCTTAAGACGATTTGTGCAGTGTAATCGTGCCGTAGTTCGTGGTGATCGTGATTTTGGGGCCTAGCGAGCCGATTTTCCCGTTGAGGCGGCCCATGCCACTGTCGTTGACCGGCTCGAGCGATCTGTCTTCGAATTCGCTCTGCGCCTCACCTTTGTGCGAGGCGGCGGAAATTTCGAACGTCGCGTGGGATGGAAGCGTGATATCGACATCTCCCGTTCCATTCGAGATGGTGATGTCTTCGCGCGGCGGTTGCGAATAGCTTACTTGAATGTCGCCGTGCGTATCTTCGATATTTAGTTTCCCCGCTATATTTTCCACTTCGAGGTCTTTGTCGTGAGTCACGAGCTTGGCGAGGCCCGCGACGTCGGAGAGCCGCAAATCGCCTGAATCGAGCTCGAGCAGTCCGGTCATTTTCACGATGGTGAGGTCGGAACGCTGCGAAATGTAGCGGGTGGTATTGGTAACGTTTCGGAGGCGAACCGTGCCAAAGAAATCGCCATTGAGGGAAGCGTCCCCGGCAACTTCGGAGACATCAACGTCGTTTCCCTTGCCGCTGAGTTTGAAATTGCCCGAAATATTGCTGATGCGCACATCGCCCTTCTGCATCTGCACGGCTGCGTCGGCGACGTCGTGAATCTCCACATCGCCATGGTCCGGCGAGGCCGATACGGCGCCTGCCATGCCGGAAATGCTGATGTCGCCGAGGTGGGAACTCGCGGAAACGGCGCACTTCTTTGGCACCGCAACGTCGAGATCCACGCTCACATGCCCGTCCGCTTCGTCCTGGCGCACTGGATGAACGTCAAACGAGCCGGCAGATTTGTCGATGACGACCTTGACGTTTTTCATGCGATCGCGCGCTGCTGCTTCCGTCGAGCCGGACGCGGATTCGCTGGCTGCCACGCGCAGGTCGTTCCCGTCGCTCGCGTGAATCGTGATGTTTCCCCGGCCGGTGCGAATCACCACTCGTGCGCCGGCAGGGATCGCGTGTTCGGAAAGTTCCTGGCTGTCGGAATAGCGCTCGCCGAAGATCGAAATTTCCTCGTCGGAGTCCCCATGAATCTTCGAGGAAATAAAATTCGGAAACCACTCCGAAAACGACATCCCAATGAGCACGGCGACGATGAGAATCAGCAGCGCTGCTTCAGGGCCGCTCACGATTGGCGGGCGGCCTTCGCCGGTCCGCGACGTCGCGAAGTGGTCGATTAATTTTGCGATGCCCCAAACGATCAGCAGCAGCGGCCAATAGCGCCGGACAAGATGTCCGATTCCGAGGTGCGGTTCGAATCGCTGAAGGAGGAAAAGGAAGCCGAGAAAGATCAGCAGAAGGCCAGTAAAAATTGAACTTCGCTGTCGGGCGCCGTTGGTCATGGTTTGTCGGTCAAGGTGAGATCAAGCGATTCGTCGCAGCCAGCTTGCAAGCAGATCATCCGCCGATATGCCCAGATTTAGAGGCCATTGACTGTGCCACCAGCACAATTCCCGGCACGATCAGCAGGATGGGCCAAAGCTCGCCGATGCCGTAACGCGTGAATTCGCGCAACAGAAACAAAACGCCGATGGTGATGATCATGATGGGACCCATCAGAGACCGCATCCGGCAATGCGCGCAAGCGCATCGTGTCTTCATCGAATCATTCACGTTACGTTCTCCCAGAATTTGCGTTTATGCGATCCCACACAAGCCACACGCCGAGAGCGATTAATCCAATGGGCCACGCTTTCGAGAACCAATCTTCTTGCAGGATTCCGAAGTTGGCCATCAGAAACAGCACGCCAAGGATGATCAACACGATCGCGCCGAGCGGGCGCCCCGAAGCACTCTCGGGCAGAACGCCGGGATCGGGCTCGCCCATGCGCCGCGCCTTCGCGACGCGATACGCGTCGATCGGCATGTACAAGTAAAAGCAGCCGAGCCCGATGGAGAGAAACACGATGTATCCGGTGCTGATGTCGCTTGCGAGTCCCGCGATGATGCCGCCAAATATCAGCACCTGGATCAGCGCTTTGACGTATTCGCCGTTGTAAACCGCGCCAAGTCCCGGAATAAAACCGAGGACGGCCGCCAAGCCAGGGTTCGACGCCGAGCGCGCCGTCACAACCGCAGCCTGCGGCGCGACGAGCATGGTGCCCAGGCATGGTTCGCAGTAAAGCGCGCCATTCACATCGCGCGTGCACTGCGGACACATCGCCTTGCCGCAATTGCGGCAATATCCCGTGGCTTCGAGATCCCCATGCACGGCGCATTTCATCGAGGACTCCTGGTAAATTCGCTCAGCACGAACGCAAGCATCGGTGCGCTGCGCGTCTGCGAACGCGGCCTTGGCGATTCCTGCGATTTCTGGTCGGGTGAGCTCGAAGGCGATTCGGACTTCGGTTGCGGCTCCGGGTTGGCCGATGGCGGCGGTTCCGGCGAGCGTTGCAGCGCCGACTGAATTTCGTACACCACGCGCAAGTCGTTCACGAATTTAGCGCTGCGCGCGTACACCAAATGAACCTGCCGATTCGCCGAACGCGCCATATTTACGGGGCTCAGATCGGCGCGCTTGAACTTTCCCGGCGTCACGCCCGCGGTGTGAAGAACGATCGCGAACACCGCGACTACGGTCACCGCGCCCATCGCAAATCGCGGACTCCACAAGATCGGCGCCCACGCGAACATCCGCTTCCAGCCTTCTCGTGGCGTCCGGGAACCCAGCGTGGCGTCCAGAATTTTCCGGTCGAGCAGCGCCGGAACGGGCAAGAGTTCCACAGCCCTCATCTGCGCGACAAGCCCGCCCACCTGCCTCAGCAGCCTCGCGCACTCCGTGCACCGCGCCGCGTGCGACGAAAATGCCGCCGACTCTTCCGGCGTCATCAGCCCGTCGAGATAATCGCTCAGCCGTTCTTCCGTTTCTGCGTGGTTCCAGTTCATCGTCTTCCGCCCCGGCAACTAGTCCGGTCGAACTCCCATTTCACTCAGGATACGCGCCAGCTCGATGCGTCCCCGGTTGATCCTTGATTTTACCGTGCCTTCAGGCACCTGCAGTATCACCTGCACCTCGTTGTATTCCAGACCCTGCAAATCGCGCAGGATCACCGCCTCGCGCAACTCCGGTGAAAGCCTCGCCAGCCCACGCTGCAATTGCACGCTCAACTCCGCCGCCTGCGCCAGCTTGTCGGGCGCGCGCGCCGACGAATGCTTCTCTTCGAGCGCCGGCATCGCGTCGTCCAGCGAGTCCGTAACTCGGTCGCGACGCGTCCGCCGGTAATGATCCACCAGCAAATTGCGCGTCACGCTCGTCAGCCACGTTGGGAAACCTCCAAACGCCGACTGGTAGCTCGCCAGCGTCCGGTAAATCCGCAGAAAAACTTCCTGGCTCAGATCCTCGGCTTCCGCCGAATTGCCCGTAAAGCGGTAGCACAGGTTGTAAACGCGCCGCGTGTGCCGCTTTACAAGTTCCTCCCAGGCCGGCCCATCGCCCCGGAGGCAGTTTTGCACCAATTGGGCATCGGGCTCCAATCTTGCTTTGCCTCGCTGCTTTCATCACTTCTCGGCCTCATATAATAGAACGCATATTCGGCTCGAAAAGTTCCCTAAAGTGTCCGCGTCCGAACAGACCCCAGCCACTCGCGCCATCGCCACGCATCTTATTAGGGTTACGCACACCAACACAAGCGCTCGCCCCGCGCACACTGCTCCGGCGCAAATTCTCCCGACCTCAATCTGGTTTTATTGGCGCGAGGGACCTGCTTTTCTCGCCGTTGACCCTGCGATCTTTGGGCTCGCTTGCGAAGAAGTGATTTACGGCCGCGGCAATTCCGGCGCGTATCCGGGGCACTGCAGCACCGGCAGCGCTGGATACTTCGGAAACGCCGGATCCCTGGCCGAGAGCTCGCACAGGAGGAACGTCGCTCCGCGGTCAGACTTAATCTGCCGCGCATGCACGCAATCCGCGCACAGCCCAATGGGACGACGTTCCTCCACGCGTTTCACTTACTTCAAAATAATTTCCTGCAACAGCTCGGACGAAACAATCTCCCGCATTTCGACGCGCTTCTCGCCCAGTTGCTGTCCCTGCTGCTTGCCGCCGATGATCTTGTCTCGTAGCGCTTCACCCCTTGCCGCCCCTCCGTCGAGAGCCGCATGGTTCTTGTACTCCACCGCGATGCAAATGTCCCAATCTTCCGGATTGTTGCGCGTTTCCTTCAAAAACACTTTGTAGTCCAGGACGTTGCCCTCGCGTTTCTCTTCGTCGTAGATGCGCTTCGTGCTTTGCCGCAACGACGTCATGTACGCGTCCATCTGATTCGGCTTCACGCGGATCAGCGTCACGCGCCACACATGCCCTTCGGTGTAATGCTCCTGCGCCGACGCAGGGATCGCCCACAGGAAAAGCATCAACAACACGCAACTCAGCGCACAACCAAGCAAGTTTCTTCGCATTCGTCTCTCCTTTGATTTCGCCACCTGGCGGGTCTACGGCGCGGAGTGTACTCACGACGCTTTCCAGAGTCAATGCAACGCCGCCACAGGCGGCAGCAAGCGCCGGCTCAATTTAATGAGACCGCGGACAGAACTATGCTAAGACTCTTACCATGACGACGAACCCTTAAGAAGTATCGGATGACGCTCATCCTTTGGTCGCTCGTTTGGGCGTTCGCCCTGATTGCCGGTGCTTACGTATTCAAAGACAATCCAATTAAGGACGGCATCGAATCAGCCATACTTGTAGGAGCAATTGTCTGTTTGATGTGGAATTACGAGCGCCCTCACTAAGATAAATCCCGTCACTTCAATACGTCGGCATGTAGCGGCGGCCTTCAGGCCGGCAGCCTTTTCCTTCGCCGTCACCTTTGCCTTAGCGTCGTCATCCCGAGCGCAGCCGAGGGACCTCTCTTGCCTTTCCCTGCCGCCCCTGGCGTCACGCCGAGAAGAAACGGTTATCCGCGCGGAGTGTGGGGTTTCAGCGCTCGTTCACGCAACGCCCGACGCCACTGCCTCTCGTTTTGCTGGCAGAAGCGCTAACAAAACGCCTCCGATCACAATAAAAACGACCACATCGGTCAAGTCCCTGTGGACGCCGTGAATCCGGGCTTCCACGGTTTGAATAGCCATCACCACGCCATGGGCGATGTTCCACCAAGCTGCTAGAGCAATCATCGAGCGATGCTCAGATGGTCTCCTTGCGGCCATGAGTAGAAAGACCCCGACCGGAATAAAGAAGCTCAGAAACATCGGCTCCACCTCGTTCTTCCCCTCCAAAAGCCAGCTGGAATGCCGCAGATCCATATATAGAAAATAAATCAGGGACAGATTGATCAGCCCCACGATCACCAGGACGATCTGTGTTAGGCGTTCTCTTTTCACATTGACCTCATTTGAGCGAATTTTGTGGGAGCGCCGCTAGGCAGCCTAATTCGGATTGGCGATAACCGCCCTCCGGGAACATCGGGGACAAAACCAATTCATCGAAATGTCGCACGCCGAAATTTCAGGCATTTTCCAGCTGTGATGTCAAATTGTCGAGATAGGTGCGCGTGACAAAGTCGCGAAGGGCTTGGTGGCTCGGGTCGGCGCCCGCGACCTCAGAGTTGGCCAGAATTGCCAGTTCCATGTCTTGAGGCAGAAAATAAACCAACGCCTGCTCTTCGCGACCGATGCCATCGTACCAGGTGCCGGGTTTGCAGTAGACCTCGCCGGCGGGTGTGAGCAATCCAAAAGTGATTGGATTGGTGTAGGGAGGGTTGACAAGAGGATCGACGCCGAAACCGTTGACGAGCATGGCCTGGGCAGCTTCGGCCGGGACGATGTTTCCTCCACGGCGGAATTCGCCCATCACATCCAGCAGCTGGTTCACGGAGAGGTGCCAGCCGTCGGACCCGCAAATCTCTTCAAGGTTTCCCGAATTCCAGCCATGCTCGGTATCGCCCGGCTCTTTGTAAGCCAGCCCGGCGGCAGCAGGGTGGTCCAGGGTGGCGCCGGAAACTCCTGAAGGTTGGAAGATCCGGGTCTGGACGAAATTGGAGTAGCCGTCGATCGTAACCACATCCCAGACAAGATCGTTCAGGTCGATGCCCAGAATATTGAAGGTGGCGCTTTTGCTGATGTTGCCGTTCATCACTGTCAACAGGATGCGCAGCAGACCGTAGTTCAGGTTGTGGTACTGATACCCGCCAAGACGGTACTGCGCGTTCGGGTCCAGGCTGATGCCGGAGGCGATGACCGACTTCATCGTCAAAAAATCAAAAGGATCCTCTTTCCTGAAGATTCCGCTGGTGTGGTTAAAGAGGTTGCGGAAGACGATGTACTCGATGTTCGGTCCCTTCGCCCAATAATCGGGGAGATAGTCGATGATCTGCGCATCCCGAGAAATGCCTCTCTCGGCCATCAGTACGGTCATGGCCATAGCCGTGATCAGTTTGCACACGCTGGCTACATGCAACTGCACGTCCGAGGTCCAGTTCTCGTTTCCATCCTGTGGCCTCTTGGCCGACAGCCAGTTCCTGCTGAAGATGGCCTGTCCATGTTGACGCAGCTCAGCGCTGTACCCGGCGACGCTGTCTTGCAACCCATCATGCAGCGCCGCGCCGAACGCGGGGACATCGAGAAATTCCGGGCGATTGCCGACGGACCCGATGGGCGTGAACTTCAGGCTGCTTTCTGTGGGACCCTTATCGGAGAAAACGCCTTCGATGTTCTGCGGG